>JADMIO010846000.1_pt1 | contig 27241 bp, 19 predicted proteins | sample 8958161 | NCBI WGS metagenome assembly JADMIO01 (sample SAMN16585339, study PRJNA669376) | soil metagenome | isolation source: Crop rotation soil | place: USA: Cullars Rotation, Alabama | collected 2011
CGCCGCGACCTCCACCGCCGCCACCGCGACCGCCGCCGTAGCCGCCACCGCCGCTCCGACCGCCGCCGCCGCCAAATCCACCACCGCCACGGCCACCGCCACCACCGAAGCCGCCTCCACCGCCACCAGGGCCACGCGATTCACGCGGACGAGCTTCGTTGACAGTCAGGGTGCGGCCTTCTAGCTCACGACCATTGAAATTCTGAATTGCCGCGTCGGCGGCTTCCTGGGTATCCATTTGGACAAACGCAAAACCGCGTGAACGACCGGTATCACGGTCCGTCACAATGTTCGAGGCTTCGACCGTGCCGACCTGAGCGAAAATCTCTTCTAAATCCTGCTCCGTCACGGTGAAAGGCAGGTTACCAACGTACAAACGAACTGACATAATTTTTTCCTCTGAAGTACTGGGGAAGCAGGCACTGGCGGGCGGAAACGGTCTCCAACTTACGCAATCGTGACTGAGAGAGCAAAAGAACCAACAGACAACGAACCGAGCTGCTTCTGAAATTGCAAAACTACCTTCTCTCTAACTACCGACTGCGCAAACCGAAACTACTGTGGAGACGCATTCACCGTTGATGCTAGCGAGCAGGCAAGGCTGGAAACTTGATCTCGCTCAAAATCAGCAGACACACTGGGCCGAAACTTTCCGGAAAGCTTTCCTTTTCGTGCTGATAATTTGAGATTGGGATTTTCCATCGCGGGCATCTTACCTGCCCCAAAGGATTTGGCAAGGGCTTTTTTGGCAGCCGCAGGGGCACCCGAACCTGACAAATGGCTTTACCAGTGGCTCAGAGCAGGTTGAATCCCTGCTGGCTGAACCCAACCTGCTCGACGCCCATTCGCTCCCGCAAGGCTTCAAGCAGTGGAACATGCGCGTTTTCTTCCAACCAACTTTCATACCCGAGCGAGCGCAAAAGCTGCGGCATTCCAAGTTCGCTGCTGCGTCGTCCGCCAGCGCCATCGCCGTGGATCAACGTATCCACAACTGCCCTTCTGACGCGCGGCGCAATCAGTTCAGCGAACTCCGCCGCATCACAAGGCAGCATAGGACTAATTGCCGCCTGAACCCTGACGCCAGCCTGCTTCATTTTTTCCAAAGTCAGCAATCGCCGTTCGATACTCGGTGAAGCGGGCGTAATTTGCCGCCGCACTTCATCGCGATTAGTTTCAATCGTAAAGCTCAGCCAGACGCGCTGCCCAAGTTTTGCCAGCAAATCTGCATCGCGTTCCACCAGCGGAGAGCGAGTTTGCACAACCAGCAAGCCAAAATCTCCTGCATTGGCAAACACTTCCAGCAAACCACGCGTAATTTTCAACCGTCTTTCCGCGCCTTGATACGGATCAGTCGCCGTACTCATAAATATCCGCAAACCGCCAAATTCGCCCTTGCGTTTGGCTTTTTCTAGTTCCTGTTTCAGCAATTCCGGCGCATTGATTTTGGCTTTAACCCAATCGCCCCACACTTTTCCGGAAAATCGCTGTACTGGCATCGCCCGAACGTAACAATACGGACAGGAGTTTTTGCCGAACGCACAGCCCTGATACGCATTCAGCGAATGCGTATACGTGGACAGAAACCCGCCTGTCGGATTGAGTATGGATTTGGCTTGGACTTCTTCGATCATCGCGCTTCGATTTCTTGCTCGCCTATGCGAGCGGCTGTAGTATCGCGCCCGCATTACTACGACTTCAAATGTGAGCATACCTGACAGGCACTGCTTGCCGGTCAAACAAAAAGAAATGCTCACCACAAAAAGCTCAAAAGACACAAAAAGATCAGGGCGTTTTGTGATTTTTGAGCTTTTTGTGGTGAATTCTTTTTCTGCTTTCCTTCAAAGCCGTCACCAAGAAAGGAATACCCTCTTGCTATCACGTTCGCTCAAGCGCACCCCGCTCCACCTCGCGAAGCTTTTGTTGTTCATTCTGTGCCTAATTGCGGCAATTTCGACAATGCCGAAAACTTCGGCGCAACGGCAACCAAACATCATTTTCATTTACGCCGATGATTTGGGCTATGGCGATCTGAGTTGTTTTGGCGCTCAAGCCATCAAAACGCCAAACCTGGATCGTATGGCAACAGAAGGATTGCGGCTGACCAATTTTTATTCGGTCGCGCCGGTTTGCACACCTTCGCGGGCCGCGCTGATGACTGGACGCTATGCTGCGCGAATGGGAGTTCAGCAAATGCATTTGTCGAACGTGCTGACGTTTCAAGACAAAACAGGCATTCCGGCTGACGAAACACTGATTTCAGAAGCCCTGAAAGCGCGGGGCTATGCGACAGCGGCAATTGGCAAATGGCATTTGGGAACGACCGCTCCGTATCGCCCAACGGATAAAGGGTTCGAGTATTACTTTGGCATTCCGTACAGCAATGACATGCAACCTTCAATGTTGTGGCGAGGCACGGAAATCATCGAACAACCGGTTAAGCAGGAAACTTTGACACAGCGCTACACACAGGAAGCCGTCAGCTTCATCGAACGGTTCAAAGGCAAACCGTTCTTTCTCTATCTGCCCCACAACATGCCGCACATCCCGCTGTATGCTTCGGAAAACTTCAAAGGCAAATCGGCAGCGGGCGCCTATGGTGACGCAGTTGAAGAAGTGGATTGGAGCGTTGGCGAAGTTCTGGCAACTTTGAAACGATTGGGACTTGAGCGCGATACGTTGGTGATTTTTTCCAGTGACAACGGCCCGTGGTACGAAGGCAGCCCCGGCCCGTTGCGTGGCCGCAAAGGCTGGACGTATGACGGAGGCGTTCGCGTTCCCTTCATCGCTCGCTGGCCGGGAAAGATCAAACCCAAAACCGTTTCGGACGAACCGCTGGCCACTATTGATTTCTTTCAAACCGCACTAGTCGTTGCCGGAGAAAAGAATCCGGCTTCTGCGTCGAAGCTTCCGCTCGATGGCAAAAACGCGTTGGCGTTTCTGCTCGGCCAGGAAAAGAAATCGCCAGAAACCCTGTATCTGTTTTTTGACAAAGAGTTTTTGCAAACCGCTCGCTGGGGACGATGGAAAATCCACGTCGCGCGCTGGAATATTCCGCGCTACACGGGCGCTTCCGGGCAGCAGAAAAACAACAAACTAAACAGGCCAGAACTTTACGATATGACCGTTGACGCGGCTGAAAGTTACAACGTGGCGGAACGTCATCCCGAAATCGTCAGTGACTTACAAGCGCGCATTGCGGCTAAGCTGAAGACGTTTCCCGATGAAATCCAGCAAGCGAACGCCGATTTGATGAAGCCGTAAATTCGCGTTGCTTTTCCACAGCAAGCTGGCTACTCTCCGGCAGCTTTGCCAATCCCCTATGTTGTTGACCTCATTCAAGAGAGGACAAATGACAAACACAAGATCAAGTTCTTTTACAACTCTGCAATTAGCGATTGCGATACTGGCAATCGTTATCTCAGGAGCTTTATCAGCCAACGCCACCGCCATTCAGGATGCGCAAACGCGCAAGCTATGGGACAGCGAATTTTTCAAAGCCAAACAAGTGCCGGGCAAACCGGCTGCTCCACGGAAACGATATCGTGTTGTCACGCCGCAGATTTCACCAGATCGCGTCAACGGCGACACGGTGCTGGGCATTACGCTATGGCGCTTGCGTCCCGCGACCGCAAAAGACGACAAACAGGTTCGGCTGTTTAAACACAACAAAGACGAAACCAAAGTTGTGCAATGGACTCCGGAGCGAATTTCTGTGGACACGCCACTGGCTGTCGGTCAGCGCGTACGACTAAGCATTGAATCGGCGCGTACCGGATACCTTTACGTCATCAACCGCGAACTATACGCCGATGGTTCCGTGGGAGAACCTTATCTGATCTTTCCAACCACGCGACTGCGCAGTGGCGAAAACAAAGTCACCCTGGGCCGCATCGTGGACATTCCGGCGCAGGAAGACAGTCCGAATTACTTCAATCTTGATCCTGATCGTGCCGATCTGGTCGGCGAATCACTGAGCGTATTGATTACTCCCGAACCATTACCGAACATGAAAATCGGCGAAGATGCCTCTCAGCTTTCTCAGACCCAAGTCGCCGAGTGGGAAAAGAAATGGGCTTCGCAGGTTGGGCGATTGGAAATGGAAAATTCGGTCGGCAAAACCTGGACAAAAGAGGAAAAAGAAGCCAGCGCAGCCAATGGCAAACAATTGAAGGCTGAAAGCCCAACGCCACAAACACTCTATTATCGTCCCGATGCCAAAACCACAGACCCGATGATGGTCAGCGTCAAACTGCGATACGGCAACGCCAAAGTTCCGGCAAAGCAATGAACCTGGCCGGGGGCAGCAGCATAGTTGCTCCCGGCACCAGTTCAAATCGTCTTTTCCCGGGAGTTTTTATGCGCTGCCCTCATTGCGGACAACAACCACCACCCAATCCCGCTTGAGCCTAATCAGTTCGTTCTGGCATCTATCTTGCCGTATTTCAGCCTTGTCACCTCCCCTTTTGAAACGTGAATCAAATTTGAAAGTTAAACGTGATTGCATACACCAACCGTCTGTCCGGGCTACGGACAATTGCTGGACACCGCTGTCATAAGGTATGCAATTTCGAGAGCAGATTCATTGAGAACACCTGGGTTGAAGTGATTTCTAAGTTGCGGGTAAGCGCAATTCACAATCGGCGCGAATATGAATGGGCCGAGACAAAAACACTGTTATTTCCCTATTTCATGAAGGAGAACATCATGCAGGATTTTGAAAAATCAAAGACCGTTAACGCCAATCCCGACAAAGTTTTTCAGTATGTATCTGACTTGAAAAATCTGCCGCAGTACCTGCCAACCCTGCATCGGGCTGAACAGACCGGCGGTGACCGCATTCACCTTCAAGGCGAGGCGGCGGGCAAGAAATATGATGACACGGGATTTTTCCGCGCCGATCCACAACAACGAAGAATGGAATGGGGGTCGGACGGCGAAAGCGGCTATAACGGATGGCTGGAAGTAAAAGAGGCGAGCGGAGGAAGTGAGGTTACAGTTCATCTCAGCTTTGATTCTCAGAATCAATCCTTACAAAAGATGGACAAAGCTGTTGGCGATCACGAAAAGGCCGTCAATGAAGGAATCGAAAACACGCTGCAATCCATTAAGAATCAATGTGAAGGACGCGGCGGCAAAGTTCAATCGGCGAAGCAACGATAAATCAAATTTAGAAGCATTCGTCCATCAAGCAGGAGAAGGAAAATGGCAAATGCAAAATCAACTACATCGAATCAGCGATCCACGCGGCGCAAGCTTAAAGATCCTGAAGGCGGCTTGACCGCTGCCGGGCGAAAGTATTTCAAGGAAAAGGAAGGCACCAGTTTGAAACCTGGCGTCAAGAAACCGCAGAGTGAAATGACGCCGGAAGAAATAAAGCGCAAAGGATCATTTCTGCGACGCCATTACGCTAACTTGCGCGGTCCGCTCAAAGATGAAAATGGCAATCCGACACGTCTGGCCTTGCAGGCCCATGCGTGGGGCGAACCCGTTCCTAAAACAAAAGTGGCAGCCAAAAAGCTAGCCGATAAAGGCACGAAGCTGCTGGAGAAATATCACGCTGCCAATGGCAGCAGTGCAACAAAGAGCGGAACGAAGAGAGCAAAACAGAAGGGCAAGTAATTTCACGGCCGCAAGAAAGGTTCCGTATGGCAACCACGAAAAAAACGCAGAAAGCTAAAACCAAACTAGAACGCCACTTTAAGGTGGGAGATCAGGTTCGCTGGGATAGCAGTGGCGGCAGTTCCAAAGGCAAGGTCATTAGAGTTGCCACCACCAGTGGCAAAATCAAAGACTTCGCATATACAGCAACGAAAGATGATCCACGCTACATCGTCGAAACTGACGACGGCAAACGCGCCGCACACAAAGCAAAAGAACTAAAGAAGGCGTAACGCAAAGCCAATCCAACCAAGAGAGGAGAAAATCATGAAGAACGCAGTACAAATTAAAGAACACATGGAAGTTATTGGTTCAGATGGGCAGCACGTCGGCACTGTGGATGGCCTTCGGGATGAGAAAATCATCCTAACCAAAGGCGATCCCGTCGCTGGCGGACAGCATCACGCTATTCCGATGGATTGGGTAGACAACATCGAACAAGGCGCAGTCCGGCTTACTTGCACTGCCGATCAAGCCCGCCAGCAATGGCAGATCACCGGCACTGTGGAAAGAAAAGCGGCTGGATAAATTGATGGCTATTTATTGAAGTAAAGTCGGTGGCAGAAGACGCCGATAACGACGGCTAAGCGTCAACTGCTCGCCGTTTTCCAGCAACACAGAAGTTGGGCGAATTTCGCGAATGCGCGCAATCTGGACAAGCGTCGAACGATGAATCCGCGCAAACTGTGCCGGGTCAAGCTTGGCTTCCAAGCTGCTCAATGGTTCGCGCAGCAGGTAGGTGGAAGCGCCAGCGTGAAGCCGCACGTAATTGCCGTACGCTTCAATCCAATCAATTTCATCTGTGCGCCGGAAAAGAACGCGCCCGCCTGTGCGAATCAGCAGGCGCTCCAGATAAGGTTGGCCGTCTTTCAGCGCAGTGCTTTCAGCAATGGCGCTCGTTTCTGGCGCCACAGTTGATTGCCCATTTTCCAAATGTGCTGATTGCCTGCGCGCGCGGTCAACGGCTTTTTTGAATCGGTCTTCATCAAACGGTTTTAATAGATAATCCAATGCAGCAGCTTCAAATGCGCGCACAGCGTATTGATCATACGCCGTCAGAAACACAACGACCGGCGTTTCTTCCGGCGCAAGATCCTCCAGCACCTCAAACCCATCCTTACCGGGCATTTGCACATCCAGAAAAAGCAGGTCGGGTTTGAGCGAGCGAATCGCGGCAACCGCTTCAATTCCATCCTTCGCCTCTCCGACCAATTCAATGCCTGACTCTTCTGCCAGCAATCGCCGCACACGATCGCGCGCAAACGGCTCGTCATCCACGACCAACGCACGCAATGGTTTCCCTTCGGCATCTGCCATAGCTTAATTTCGCTCCCTGACTTCATCTGTTTTATGAAAAGGAATTGTAAGGGCAGCTTCAACGCCGCCACCGATACGATTGCGCAATTCAAAGCGGCTTTCCCCGTCGTAAAGCTGCGCCAGTCGTTGCCGCGTATTTTTCAATCCCACGCCTTCGCGCTTTGTTTCCGCCAAACCAACGCCATTATCGAGCACTCGCAAACACAAATCGCCGTTTTGACGTTCAGCATTGATTTCTACTCTTCCTGCTCGGCGCTGCGCAGCCAACCCGTGTTTGAGCGCGTTCTCGACCAACGGTTGCAGGATCATGTTCGGCACACGCGCATCAAGCGTTTCCGGGCGCGCATTGATTTCAACGGCCAGCCGATCTTGAAAGCGCGTTTGCTGCAACTCCAAATACTTCTGCAAAAATTCCAATTCTTGCCGCAACGTTACTTCCTGCGTTGATCCGCGCTCAAGCGTTAATCGCAGCAGTTCGCCCAACCGCGCCACCATACGATCTGCGGCGCGTGCGTCACGGTGGATCAGCTCTGAAAGGGTGTTCAGCGTGTTGAATAAAAAATGCGGCTGCAATTGCATTTGCAATGATTGCAGTTGCGCGCGCGCTAAAGCGGCTTCCAGTTTGTGCGTTTCGGCTTCGCGTTCGTGCGAGCGACGGTAATAAAGCGCCGCGTGACTGCCGCCTATGATGGCTGCATACGTCAGCAAATCCAGATGAAACTTTTTCGTAAACAGGTAAAGAAAACAAATCCAAACCGAACCACCAGAAAATTTTGCCCAGCCGGTTTGCGTCTGCACAATGGATTGCAGAAGCAGATGTAACAGGGCAAAAAACACTGCAGCAGGCACGTGAACCGTGAAAGCCTGAAGCCAGGATCGTTGCGTGAATCGGTACCGCCTTGCCAATTGCAAAATCAGCGGCGAAAGCGCGGCCCATATGTACCAGTCGGCCAGCGTCCACAGAAAAATTTGCCCCCAGGCTTTGTCATATCCTAACGCTGCGCTGTGAACATAAGACTGGCTGGCGAATACCAGCGCAATGACTGTCCAGCAACCGAACAAAAGCAACCATTTTTTCCAGGTTTTGGATCGCATTTGGATATTTTCCTGCATCTGCCGTGCCGTATTGCTGCTTCTGTACCCCGCATAAAGCAAAGGCCATTTCAACGAAATGGCCTTTGCTTTATGACGAGTTTAGCGATGCGAGTTGGCTTTAGCGTTGCGCGGCTCCCAACTTCACAGGAACGGTCATGCGCTGACCGCCGCGAACGATTTCCACTTGCAAGGTATTGCCAACCTGCTGCTTGTCCAGCACGCGTGTCAGATCATCCGTGCTGTTAATTGCCGCCTCGTTCACCTTGACGATGACATCGCCCAACTGTACGCCATTTTCAGTCTGTTCCGTAGCGCGCAATCCAGCTTGCGCGGCACCGCTGCCAGGTTCGACGGTCATAATCAGCACGCCGTTTTGCGGCAGATCGGCCTGCCCAGCCAAACTGCGCACGCTGCGCATCGAAATGCCGAGTCGTGGGCGATTAACGAACCCGTTGCTGACCAATTGCGGCACGATTCTTCGCGCAATGTTCGATGGAACAGCAAAGCCAATTCCGCTGGACGACCCGGAAGGCGAAAGAATCTGCGAGTTAATGCCGATCATTCGCCCGCGAGAATCCAACAACGGTCCGCCCGAATTGCCCGGGTTAATCGAAGCATCGGTTTGAATGGCGCCTTCGATTTGCCGTCCATTGCTTGCGCGAATGGGGCGCTGCAAACCGCTGATGACGCCGGTGGTCAGTGTGCGATCCAGGCCAAATGGATTGCCGATGGCCAGGACTTTTTGGCCTACAATCAGCGCATCCGAATCAGCAAACGGCACTACGGTTAGTTCGTTGGCCGGAGCTTCGATCTTAATGACCGCCAAGTCTGTGTCTGGATCTCGCCCGATCACGCGCGCGGGATAGGTCCGCTCGCCGCCAAGCGACACACTCAACCGCGAAGCGCGAGACACCACATGATCATTGGTAATAATGTGTCCCTGTTTATCAATTACTGCGCCTGAACCTGATCCACGGCCACCATCTGCTGAAGCGCGGATGAACACCACGCCGGGCGCGACGGAGCGATACACTTCAATATTGTTTTGTTCGTCGCTTGCAACAGTTGGATCGGTGACTCCTGCCGCTGGAGCAGCCGAAACCGCCAGCGGTTCCGTGTTTACCGTCCCGGTTCCAAACAAGCGGCTGCCTGTCGCAGCGCCAGCGAAAAGCGCGATGGACAATGTCGCCAGCGCCAGAAATTGTTTAATCGGATTGTTTTGTCTCATTTCCAAGTTCCTCCTTGAACCTGCATTGATCAATTCAGTCTTGCGTTTCAAGAACGCGTCTGAAAAATCTTTATCGTTTCAACAAAGCTTTCGTTTATCCCCTGTCAGTCATCAGCGGCAACGGATTGATCGCCCCCGCCATCGTGTAAACCCCGAAGTGCAAATGCGGTGGCGTCCGTTTGGCATTCCCTGTGGTTCCTACATACCCCAGCACCGTTTTTGTCGTTACTTCGTCACCTTCATTCAACCCTTCCGCGTATTTGTCCAAGTGCGCGTAGTAGTAGTGTCTGCCACCCGCGCCCAGAACAAACACGACCTTGCCTCCAAGCCCGTTTTCCCCGATTTGCCAGACATATCCCGGAGTCGCCGAATACACCGGCGTTCCGCGCTTGGCGAAAATGTCCTGTCCTTTATGGTTGCGCCCACCACTGCGCGCCGCTCCCCAGGTATTTCCCACAGACTTTACCCGCACATTCTGCACAGGCATCAGCAATTGTTTGTCCGGCTCTTTCAAACTCAGCCAAAGATACCTGAAAGGTAAACTCAACTGATTTTGCCCCACTTCGTTGCTGGAAACGGTAGCCTGTTCATTTTTCATTCCTTCACGCTTTATGGTTCTGGTGATCGGCCATACCAGCAATGGCAACATCAGCATGACCACAAAGCCAAATGCAGTTCATTTTATCAGCGTCTCTTTGCTTGTCGTCATAATCTTTTTGGCGCATCTGCTTTCCGTTGCGTCCGCAGGAATCATGACGAAAGAAAACATCGCAAAGCTGCACGCCCTGCCGAACTTTGTGATGAAAGGTAAGGAAGGTGTGATGAGTGGTAGGCCATAGACGCCCTGGAAGCCTTCCTCAACTGGATTGGCTTTCCAAGACGCCCTTAACAGGTTGAATTTGTGGGTTTTACTTGGTTTCTTTCAAAACCGGCACACTGATGTACGAGGGAAATTGTTTCGACCGATGAATGCTGTGGGTCGCTTTAATGTAATCCGCATCCGTCGCTTTGAAGATATTCGGCACGAATTTTTGCGGGTTACGGTCAATGATTGGGAACCAGGAGCTTTGCACCTGCACCATGATCTTGTGACCTTTCTGGAAACGGTGATTGCAATGCCGCATGTTGACGGCAAATTCATTAACCGCATTCGGCGTCAGGGCCACAGGCTTTTCAAAACTCTTGTGGAATCGTCCGCGAAAGACTTCGTTGGCGACCATCAATTGGTACCCGCCCATTTTCACATCAGCAGAATAATTTTCGGGGTACACGTCAATCAGTTTGACGATCCAGTCGGCGTCCGAACCCGTTGTTGAAGCGAACAAATGCCCTATGACATTTCCGCTGATGGTGATGTCTTCACTCAGTGGATCGGTTTCCCAGGTCAGCACATCCGGCCGCCCCTGGGCAAAACGTTGGTCGCCAACCAGCCAAGCGCCCCAGCCGGAACCGCGCGGATCATAAGTCGCTTCGACCGGACGCGGACGATACGGAACCGGATTCCCCGGATCGGAAACGTAACTGTCGGCGGCTTGGTGGCTGATGTCCGTCGGCGGGTCAAATGACAATTTGCCGTTCGCTTGAAAATGCAGCTTGCGGGTTTCGGTTTTGTAACTCGGTGGCCATTGATCGTAGCTGCGCCACTGGTTCGACCCGGTTTCAAACACGTTCGCTTCTTTCCAGGTCGGAGTTCCTTTGTCTTTCAAGTAATACGCGAAAAACGGAGCTTCGATTTGTTGGCGATATTGCAGTGAAATATCTGCGCCGAACTGAATCTTGCCTAAGCTGCTACCGTTGCGCGCCCAGCCGCCGTGATTCCATGGGCCGCCGACAAAGAAGTTCTGTTTGTTTGGATCGTTCTTTTCAAACTCTTCGTAAATTTTGACCGGGCCGTAAAAATCTTCCTGATCCCACCAACCAGCGACGTTCAGCGTAGGCACGCGCGCCTGTTTTAAATATCCGGCGGCAGCCTGTTCTTGCCAGAATTGGTCGTAATTTGGATGTTCGACAAAATCGTTCCAGGTCGGAATTTTGCCCTTCAAGTATTTTTCGTTGACGTTCGACAGCGCGCCGAGCTTCAAGTACCACTCGTACGTATCGTATTTGTCGAATTCAAACCGCGCCTGTTCCTTGTTGGTTTCCATCATCGTCGCGTATTCAAACCCGTAGCTCAGCCGAAACGCTCCATTGTGATGAAAATCGTCGCCCATCCACATATCCGCCGGAGAAGCCTGTGGTGAAGCCGCGCGCAACGCCGGATGCGGCGCAATCGTCGCCATCATCGCCGTCCAGCCCGGATACGAAATGCCTGTGATGCCTACGCGGCCATTGTTGTTTGGGACGTTCTTGGTCAACCATTCAATCGTGTCGTAAGCGTCTGTGACTTCGTCAATCAGCTTCGGATCGTTTTTCAGCACCGACACTGGAGCGCGCTGCATCACGAACTGCCCTTCGGATTTGAACCGGCCACGAATGTCCTGAAACACGAAGATGTAACCATCGGCGACCAATTCCTTGAACCTGCTTCCCTGCGCCCAACCTTGTCCCGCCTGCGCTTGATACGGCGTGCGCTCCAAAATCATCGGCAATGGCCCTGCCTGATTTTTCGGCGTGAAAATGTGCGTGTTCAGCTTAACGCCATCACGCATCGGAACCATAACCGCTTGAAAGTCGAACGCCGCCGAAGCTTGCTGGCTGGCATCCGCGGAGTAATTCCGTGGTGCGGAAAAAGCCGCTGCTAAGATCAGCACACACACAAAGAATCTGGTTACTTGACGAGTCATCTCGATCTCCTTTAGTTTGCCTGAGGCGTAGAGGGGTTTCGCTCACGCCCTACACACGATAGTAGTTTAGCCAAAAAGAATTGAAGCGAAGGGTAGACGCCCACGCTCCCAACAACAATCCAAAAGCTAATTAAAGTCTCTTTTCCTAACAGCTCTAGCCCGATGTTTTCCCCTTAAAACGTCTCTACTGAAATTTTGGAGGTCTTATGTTTTTTCGCAATCTTCGCGCGGGGCGATGGTTTGTCGCCGCGCTGGCATTGATGTTGTTTTATGCGTCGCTGATTTTGCTCTCGTCGGCGAAATCAGAAAAGCGATCCGTCGCAAAGTTCTCAGCCGCAAGTTTTCACGATGACGAAGAAGGAAAGAAAAAGGGCTTGAGCCGCGAAGACCGCATTCGCGAAGCCTGGGTCTGGCACCAGGCCAATCAGCAACGACTGCTGGAAACCGAAGGTCTGGCAAGAATGGAAGCGGAAGTTCCCGCGCAGGACATCAACGACATCGCAGTCATTCAAGCCGACAGCCGCATTGCGACACCAGCCAATCTCTTTGATCTGGCAGGCCGACAGGTGCAGTTCACGCCTTCCGGAGCCGGGTATACGATTGCCACATCCAACGGAGGATTCGATACAAATTTCGGAACCAAGTTGAATCTGACGACGACGCCCGCCGTGAATCCCAAACAAGGAACGGAACCGGGCGACGATGGGTATATCAACCAAGACCTGGGATTCAGTTTCAGTCTTTATGGCACAACGTTCACAACTGTTGCCGTTTCCAGCAACGGCTTTCTGGCGTTTCGCCCCGGCAGCATGACCCAGGCGGCATTTGATTTGGAAGCGGCGGATTCCGGCGAATCGTTGTCCAAGTTGCAAATCGGTGCGCCACGTATTGCCCCGTATTGGCACGATTTGGATGCGCGCGCAAGCTCGACGCTAGGCGCGAACGGCATTTACATCCGCAAAGACAGCGACCGCGTTGTTATTACGTGGAACAACATACGCGATTTTCCAAACGACCCCGCGACTGACACCGGCATTCATCGTTTTCAGGTGACATTATTCAGCAACGGGCGGATTGTTTTTGCCTACGATCAAGTGCAATTGACCAGTCTGGCACTGGCTGGAATTTCTGGTGGCGGCGCTTCTCCCATTCCCACGCTGGTGAATTTCACCAATCCATCGGCGGCAACAATCACTACACCAATTGTTGAAGTCTTTTCGACCAGTTCCAAACTGGACACGATTGGCGCAGTACAGGCGTTTTACGCTTCGCATCCGGGCAACGATGCTTATGATTTCGTTTATCTGATCACCGATTTCGAATTCGATCTGGGCGATGCGTTTGCGTTTTATTTGCCATTGCGCAACGACGCTGCCGGCATAGGGTTGCCGGTCGGCCAATCTACGGACGCACTGACCATCGGCAGCCAAAAGATTCAGGGCATTTTGAACCTGAGCAACATTTCGCAGGCGTATCCGGCTTCACCGGTCACACGATTTCTGGGAGCCAACCACGCGCTTTCGATTATGGGCCAGGAACAAGGTCATCGCTGGCTGGCATTCCCAAGCTACCCCGGCAGTGATCCGTTGCTGCTGTTAGGGCGCGACGACGCCCATTGGAGCTTCTTCCTGAACATCGAATCCAATCTGAGCAGCCCGGCGGCTCCACGTTCGTCTTCTGCCGAAGGCAGTGTCTGGCGAGACAATGGGAACGGATCGTTCACGTCAGTCAATCTGGTTGATGGGTTTTCACCGCTGGACCATTACCTGATGGGGTTGCGTCCGGCCAGTGAAGTGCCGGACACCTTTGTCATTACCAATCCATCGGGAACCGTTCGCACACGCGAATCGAATCCTTTCCCAAACGTAAACGTCAGCGGCACACGACAAACCGTGACGATGAACCAAATTTTGCAGGCAAACGGAAATCGCAATCCAGGTTCGGTGACAGCACCGAAAAACTTCCGCGCTGCTGTTGTGTTGTTGGTTCAACAAGGCACGCAGGCTTCGCAAACAACGCTGGACAAGGTCACGTTGTATCGTCTGGCCTGGGAAAGTTACTTCAAACAATCCACCGACGCGAAAGCTTTGATCAATACAGGCTTGGCGAATCAGACAATAGACCGCACGGTTATTGCCCTTTCAGCGGCAAGCTTCAAACAGACGCTGGCCGCCGGAGAAATTTCCGCGCTGTTCGGCGCGGGGTTGAGCAGCAGCATCGCCGTTGCCGCTTCGCAACCATTGCCGACAACGCTCGCCGGGACTCAGGTTCGCATCAACGGAACACCAGCGGGGCTGTTTTTCGTTTCGCCGGAACAAATCAATTTCCAGGTTCCGCGAACGACAGTCGCGACGACTGGCACCCAGGTAAATTCGTCAACGGCGCTGATTGAAATCATCCGCGATGGTCAGTTGATTCGTGCCGGAGCTTTTCAAATTGCCCCGGTTGTTCCAGGCGTCTTTACCGCCAACCAGAGCGGAACTGGCGCAGCCGCGGCACTGGATGCATTCACCTTTGCACCGGGCCCGTTCAACGCCAAACAGTCAAACGGCCAGCCGAACATCATTGCTGTTTATGGAACCGGTGTGGGAGCGGATGTGACCGACGTGGATGGCAATGCCGCCGGTTCGACCACGGCAACAATTGACGGAGCCGCAGTATCCGTAAGTTATGCCGGTCGAGCGCCGGGCTTTATCGGGTTGAATCAATTCAACATCACGTTTCCGGCAACCATCACGGCGGGAAATCATACGCTGCTGATTTCCCGCAACGGCATCACCGCACGCGAAGTGACGATTGCGGTAAAGTAATTTCCAACAATCAAACTGTCGGAAACTTTGCGACCAAGGATTTGAGACCAGGTCAATAATAAGAGCGCAACGGTAACTAATCGTTGCGCTCTTATTAGCGCCAGATACCCTTTGCTGCCCACCAAAAGCTAACAAGTTTTCCTGAAAACAGAGACTCCGGGAGCATCACCAATCTGGCTTCACCCCTTCGACCTCACTTTTTCTCCGGCTTGCCGTTGAGCGAGATTCGCACCCTCAACTCTGTTCCGACGCCGGGCTGGCTTTTTAGCTCAAAGCTGCCACGCAATAGCCTAACCCGCTCTTCCATGCTTATCAGCCCAAGGCCCCGTCGCTCTTTCGCTTGATCCGGATCGAATCCTGCGCCCTGGTCGGCGACACGCAATTCGAGTAAGTTGCCGACCAGGGCCAGCGTTACGGTTGCACTCTTCGCGCCAGAATGCCTGGCAGTATTGCGCAACGATTCCTGCGTCACACGGTACAGACACAATGCGATATTTTCCGGAGCTTCCAGGTCGTCCCGAATATGGAGCGACACTGTTATCCCTTCTCGCTCAGTGAACTCCGCACAGTATGACCGTAACGCAGCAACCAGACCGACATGCTGCAGGATAGAGGAATGCAGTTGGTGTGACATTTGCCGGACGCGTTCGGATAACCACTTCGTTTTGTCCTGCAGATGGGCGGCCTGCTCCTGAATATTGGCGCCCGCGTCAGGATATTGACGCTTCAGGCGACTGATGCCGATAGCCAACGCGACCAATTCCTGATTCAAATCGTCGTGCAGTTCGCGCGCCAGATGCTTCCGCTCTTCTTCTTGCGCAATAATCAACCGGCCAGCCAGATCTTCTATTCGGGTATGGCTTTTACGTAATTCTTCCTCACTATTCCGTAGCGCTTCTTCGACCTGCTTGCGATCTTCAATATCCGTGTTCGTCCCGTACCACTTGACGATGCGTCCCGCCGAATCACGCATTGGCAACGAACGCGACAGAAACCAGCGGTAAGCTCCGCTCGCAGATCGCAGACGCACTTCCTGCTCGTAGCCCTGCCCTGCTGACATCGCCTGGTGGCGTGTCCCTAGCGCGCGTTCACTGTCGGCAGGATGCAGAGCGCTCTGCCAACCGCGACCTGTGGCCTCTTCCATCGTCAGCCCTGTGTAATCCAGCCAGCGCTGGTTGCAATAATCCGTCGAGCCGTCTGGCTGGCTGGTCCAGACCAGTTGCGGGATTGTTTCCGTCAGCAGTCGCAACTGTTTTTCACTTTCTTTCAGCTTGTTCTCAGCCTGCTTCCGTTCGGTAATATCGCGGCAAACATAGAGCGTGGTCCCCTGTTGAACAGATACCCGCTTCACATGGGTTAGCAAGGTGCGCCGTAGGCCCGTCCGATCCGTTACCTCCTGCTCAATGTTGCGAATCTCTCCGGCAGCATCCAGTTCGTCAGGATCAAAAAGATTCCCGCCTAGCAATTGCGCAATGGTTCCCAAATCCCGCGTCTCTTTCGGTGAGTACCCAAAAATCACATTGACGTTCGAACAGATATAAGTGAAGACCCCGTAATCATCGGTGATAAAAACTGCGTCTGAAATGTTGCTGATCGTCACGCGGTGAAGTTCTTCCGACTCGCGCAAACCTGCCTGCATTTGTTTGCGCCGGGCGCGCTGAAGCAGCAAAGCAAAGATCAGGATCGCTTCGGCAACGCATAACGTAATGACGCCTATGATGCGCCACCTGAACACGTCCCAGAAGGATGGCTCCCTGAACCGGACGACGCTGCCGGCCGGTAGCTGCCTCTCGCTGATTCCCCAGCGCTGAAGTTGCCGCCAGTCGAACATATTGATATTTGGCTTGGTTTCGATGACCGGGATCTGGTCTGGATTTTCACCCTGAAGCACTCGTAGCGCCAATTCCGCAGTTTGCTGCGCCAGAACCTCTGTGCTTAACAGGCTGCCTCCAATGATCCCGTGATCCATCACCAACTCATTCCAGCTATAAATCGGGGCATTTGCCGCCGCAAAAATTTTATTGAGGGCATCTAGCGGAATAAATTTATTCCCCATGGTGTCTTCGGCCATTGTCAGGAAATAGATGATCGAATTTTTCGGCAGCGTCGCTACCATCTCTCGCAAATCTTTCAGCGACCTCCCCATCAAGTAAGTGAATGCGACTCGGCTTTCGTAATCTTGAAATTGCAGACGGGCAATGTTCTCGTAATACTTGTCGAATTCAGAAGCCCCACTGACAACAAATACATGCTTGGTATTCGGCTGCAACCTAAGGGCTAGGTCGAGGGTGCTCTTTATGTCTATCGGATAAACCAGGCCTGTAGAATTCGGAATGCGACGCATATTCAGACCGCCGCTAAAAACAACGGGCACGCCGGGAAAGAGTTCAGCTCCGTAGCGCGTCACAAACTCAAACCCCGAATTGGTTGAGGCAAGGACCAGATCGAAACGCTGCGGTTCGTACTTGCGGCGGAAAAAGTCACGTAGCGCCGCTTGATATTCCGGATCGGGAAACCGCGCGACATCAATGTATTCAGCGTAATAATCCAGCCTACCGCCCAAACCGTCGCTGAGAGTCTTTTGAAAAACTCGTTCAAAAGCGTTCGCGCTCGGAGCGTCCTTTCTGGTGGCATAGAGGACCAATACCCTTTTCTGCGCGTCAGGGTCAGTTTTGGCCACAGCCGAAATACAGAATAATCCGCAAATCAGCATCATCCAGGGCAGCAATCGCCGGCAGGCCCATTTAATCAAGAACCTCATTGAGTTTCGGCAGTCCCACATAACTCACCCACCTTCGCTAGAACTTTATCTTTGCGCGAACTGAAGTGACATTCACTTGTTGAGGCGAAATCCACCGAACTCGTAAGAGCGACTGACTACGAGGCCATACAAGCTTTGGGTAAATCTTCGGACTTTCCTTGGCGAACTTGTGCTGCCGTTCAAAGACTTTTGTGTCAGATTTTCATTACAACCCGCCTCAAGTCGAAAAAGACTGAATGACAAAATAAATTGAAAGCTCAACCCTATTATTTCCCTATTGCATTCATTCTAGGTGAGGGCGCGCGCAGACATCAAGAGAATGAGGGTAAACGATGATTCCCGCGGCTGATCATTCTTTGCAGAGCTGCCTCCAGTATCAGCCAAGATTCTGTAAACTTCGTCACCACAGGGCCCGTATGCTAAGCTCAACACTCAGTGCCCATCTTTTAACTGAGGATTTATATGTTTCAACGCACTCAACTCGCGTCTTTGTTTGCCAGATACCAAAAACAATTTTTCGTGCTTGCGTCGCTTTCCTTTGCCACAATGCTGTGCCTGGGGCTGATTGCCTTACGTGCTTGGCATTACCATAACTCAGTACAGAAATGGCTGATCTGGAATCTTTTTCTGGCCTGGCTGCCGGTGTTGGGAGCTTTCGCTGCCTATAACCTGCACCACTGGCCTACGCGGTTGCGATGGCTGCCGATTTTCGGATTCGCGTTTCTTTGGCTGTTGTTCTTGCCCAATGCTCCGTATTTGATTACGGACATCATTCACTTAAAGCAAAGCGGCAATGTTCCGCTGTGGTACGACTTGATCACACTTGTCGCCTTTGCCTGGACGGGTTCGTTTCTGGGGTTGGTTTCGTTATTTCTGATGCAGGAACTGGTTCGCCGCATCATTGGCCGCGCTGCGAGCTGGTTGTTTGTAGGTGGGGTGCTGATGCTAACAGGGTTCGGCGTTTATTTTGGGCGTTTTCTGCGCTGGAACAGTTGGGATGCTTTATTTCGGCCCACCAGCTTGGTCAATGATTTGGTAGATGGCCTTCTGCACCCGTTTGAACACATGCAAACACTGGCTTTCGCCGGGTTGTTTACCCTGCTGTTTAGCGCCGTCTACTTTATGATGCTGTCGTTTACCCATCTGCACCTGGAACATGAGCGGCGCTAGTCAAGCGCTTCATTCAACTTCCAGTTCGACTGCGCCCACGCCAGCAGAGGTTTCCTGCCCGCGTGGGCGCACTCGTTTTAGGTTCAAGCAGCAGCTTTGAAAACTTCGCGCAGCCGTTTGGCGACGATTTCCGCTTCGCCGGGTTGCAACTGCCAGACGCCGACTGAAAATTCCTGTGTTTCCGCTTTGGCAGGCGAAGAACCAGGAGTGATTTCAATGGAGGGGTTCCCTTCACGCATCTGTTTGCGAACGTCGTCAGCCAGCAGTTTTAATGAAGCTTTTTCCCATTGGATGCGAACCGTCGGCACGTGATTGGCGACCGGGGGAACGTAAATTTCTCCTTTGGTTGCTTTGTTGGTCGCCGTCACGCTGTCAATCACCAGCTTGGCGCGGCGTTCCCACTCTTTCCATTCGGCGGCTTCATCGCGTTTCAAATACACTTCCAGCGCAGCCATCATTCCGATCAATTCTTCTTTGTTGACCTTCATTCCGCGACCGATTGTGTCGCCGTTGGGCGAGGCGTTCATTCGGGCAGCTTCGATTAAATCCTTGCGCCCAAGCAACATGCCAGAGCTTTGCGGGCCGCGCAGGCCTTTGCCGCCAGAAAAAGCCACAAGGTCAAAACCTAGCTTGGTGAACTTCCACAGATTTTCTGTTGGCGGCACGTCGGCAGCGCAATCAATCAGTGTTGGAATATTGTGCTTTTTGGCAATTTCAACAAACTGCGCTGCTTTGATCTGCCCTTTGGGATCGGCATCGTTGAGGAAAAACATCATCGCCGTTTTGTCGCTGATGGCGCTTTCCAGTTGCGCGGCAGTTTCGATTTCGATCAGCTTGATGCCGCAGTTGCGAATCGCGTGGTCATACCCGACCCGATGCGTTTTTTGAATCAGCACTTCGCTTTTCATTCCGGCCAGATTGGGCAGATTTTTGATTCGCTCCGGATCTTTGCCCGTCAAACAAGCCGCTGTCGCCAGAGTCAAGGCTGAAGCCGCGCCAGAACTGACCATAGCGGCTTCGCTGTGAACCAGCGAGGCGATGCGCTTTCCTACAGCATCGTGCAAGTCGTTCAGCGTGACAAAATGCTTTGAAGCGTAATTGATCGCATTCATCGTTTCGGGATGCATCAACGAAGCCGTCAACGCTGTGTACGTTCCAGCAGCGTTAATAAAGGGGCGCACGCCGAGTTCTTTGAAATAATCGCGGCCAGTGGTTTTTGGTGTGTCCGCGCTGGCTTCAGCTTCGGCGGAAAAGAATCCGCCGACCAATGGCAGACTGGACATAGCTTGAAGAAAATTACGACGAGTGGACATTTGATACCTACCTTGGTTGTGGTGATTTCTTGTTCGGCACAGGCACGACTGGCAACACGATGTGCGAAGCGCGCCCGGCAGCATGAAAGATCGTTTGCCTGGCAACGCGAACTTTGGACGAAGAACCAAACGGTTCGCCGGTATTCGGGTTGCGATCGAATTGCGGAAAATGACTGCTGGTGATGTCTATCCGAATACGATGGCCGGGCAAAAACACATTTGCCGTGCCGACCATGTCAACTTCGTATTCGTACATTTCCCCAGGTTTCAGAAGCGCGGGTTTATCTACGCCATTACGGTATCGCGCGCGCATGATGCCTTCGCAAACATTGAAGGCAAAGCCATCGGGCGCGACATCAATCAGCTTGACGACCCAATCGGTGTCTGGCCCATCGGTGGCGGCAAAGAGCTTCATTTTGACAGGTCCAGCAATGGCCAAAGCTTCGGTCATCGGCGGGCTTGAGTAAACCAGAATGTCTTTGCGCGCGGCGAGCGGATGTTGATCCTTCGGCCCGGCCAGCGTCGGCGTGCCGCAGCAATTGTTCCCTCCAAGCGTCGGCACAGGATCGTTTGGATCGTAATTGTACTCATCGCTGGCGGCTCCTGCCGGTTGATTGAAACTCAATGTCCCGTTGCCGCTGGCAGTATTCGCCGCGCCGCCGCTGGCGATGTACATCGGCGTGAACTTGGTTCCGGGAATTGGCCAATCCTGTTCGTGCTGCCACTGATTGACGCCCATGTAAAAGATTTCAATCGGCGGTTCACGGTCAATACCAGTGTCTTTGCCTTGCAGGTAATGGTCGAACCACTTTGACTCCGTTTCAAACTGCACGCGGTTGTTGGCCGGACCGAAATCCACATCGCCGTATTTTTGCGTCGGCCCGTGTCCCCAAGCGCCAATGATCATCCGCGATTCGCGACGCGTTTTTTCGTTCGCACCGTGTTTGCGGACGCCAACAAAGCCATTGATCGTTCCTTGCAAAAAGATATCGAACCAGCCGCCACTGGTATGAACCGGCACGTTGTACTTGCTGAAACTTTCTTCGTCGCTGATCGCTTTCCAGTACGCGTCGTAATCCGGGTGCGCAATCCAGTCGCGGTAATGCTGAACGGCGTACCCTGCGCTTTCCAGATCGCCATCTTTCAGCGGCAAATGTTTCAGGATGGTTTCGTATTTCAGTTCCGGCGGCGAATACGTCTCACTATGGAAAAATTGCGGCAGCATAATTCGGTTTGGCATTCGGACTACGCCCCAGCCGTAATTAAACGACAGCCGCCAAGCGCCATTCAGCGTAATCCAGTCGCGGTAAATGTTGGTCGAAGCCAGCGCCGGAAACATTGCCACCAAATTCGGCGGCTGCAACTTTCCGGCAGCCCATTGCACGTGGCCCAGATACGAACCGCCCTGTGTAGCGACTTTGCCGTTCGACCATGCTTGCTTGGCAGCCCACTGAATGGTGTCGTACCCGTCTTTGGATTCGTCACGGAACGGTTCCCATTTGCCTTCGCTTTCGTACCGGCCACGCACATCGTTCATCACAACCGCATAGCCACGTTGCGCGAATTTGATCATTGTTTCGTGGACGCCATCGCGCTGGACTCCGTAAGGCGTTCGCACCACCAGAACCGGATAACGGCCCTCGGCGCGTGGCAGATACACGTCGGCGAAAAGCTTGACGCCATCGCGCATAGGAACTTCGCGATGACGCAGGATTTTGATTTCAGTTAAGGCAGACGAACTTTTTGGCAACAAGATCATCAACAATGCGCTCACTACTACCAACAAACTCTTTTTCATCGTAGATTCTCAATTTGGAGTGCGGCGTGCAGCGCCGCTTTTCCACATCCTCTCGAAACAAATCCCTTTGAAGACAATGAGATAGCGGCGCTGCACGCCGCACTCCATATTAAAACAATAACTTCAATCCGAACTGCATTTGCCGCATCGGCGCTACCAAGCTGGAAATTGAACCTGGGCCGCGTGACGGAGTGACTTGCGTTGGGAAGGCTCCGCCAGCCACTGTCGGCAAAAACGCCGTGTTCAGACTGTTATTCGGCACAGCGAATTGCGGCGTGTTGAAAATGTTGAAGATCTCTGCCCGGAACTGCACCCTGAACTTTTCGGTCAGTTGCGTATTTTTGATCAAAGAGTAATCAACATTTTTGAAACCTGGACCTTCCAGAATTCCCTGCCCGGCGCTGCCGTAATGGCAAAACTGAGCCAGATAAGTATTCAGCGCCTGACCAGCCGTGGTCGTGGTCGAACCGGGTTGCGCGCAAGTTACCACGCGGAATGCATCCGGGTCGTACCATTTGTTGACCGTCGGATTGCTGAGCTTGCCATCGCTCAAGCGATCCGGGCGAATCTGGCCTTCCAGCGTGTTGATCGTGTTGCCTTGCAAAACAGAAAACGGCAATCCGGAACGCAACACGATAATGCTGTTCATCTGCCATCCACCAAAGATGTGCTTTCCGAAGTTGTCTTTGAAAGCGGGGATCGTCGGCAGTTCGTAAAGCAGGTTGATGACCGCGCTGTGCCGAAAATCGAATCCATAGCGAGTTTTTTCCCCAGCACGGTCTTTGGGATTCTGGTACGAATTGGAAACCGCGCCGCCGCCTTCGTTGCGTCCGTACCCTTCACCCATGGCTTTGCTGTATGTGTAGGCAAATCCAAGCTGCAGCCCTTTGCTAAATCGTTTTTGCGCGTTGACCTGCAACGCGTGATACCACGAATTGCCGTCAGAAGTTAGCCAGCGCAATCGGTTCAACGGTCTGATTGGACCGCCAACGCCATCAATGAATGAAGGAATCGGACGCCGTCCGCCAGGATTCGCCAGAATGGAAGGCGCAGGAGCATTCAGTTCAACCGTTTGGTCAATGTGGGTTCCTTTATTGCCAACGTAGCCAATCGTCAACACCGTGTCGAAGGGCAAGCGACGCTGCACGTCCAAACTCCATTGACTGGTATACGGTTGAGGGTTGTCCGGGCTGATCGCATTAATGCCTGTCGCGCTGGTTGGGTTGACCGTTCCGAAGGGAGCGGCGTACGTCAGCACAGGCTGTCCCGCAGCGTTGGTGATTTTGCCTCCTGTTGAGCTGTTGGCGAAATTGCTGGTACCGGATTTTGGCGGGTTCAGGTTCAAAATCGTGTAGTTATTCAACTGGTGAACGTTGTAATAAATGCCAAAGCCTCCGCGAAACACCCAGTCATCTGTCCAGCGGTACGCAAAACCCAGACGCGGCATAAACAGTGTTTTCTGCGATTTGTAAAACTCGAATTCCGTGCCGATATTCGGGATCACTGTCGGAATGCCATTAACCTGTTGCTCAAAACTCAACGAACGCCATAAGCCTTTAATGTCTACCGCCGGAGTGTTGTATTCGTACCGCAGGCCATAATTGAGCGTCAGCTTGCGCGTGGCTTTCCAGTCGTCCGTAGCATAAGCGGCAAAGCGTTTTTGCCGGGTCTCTGTCAGGGGTAAGCCTTCCGGCGTGGTCGTTGTGCTGGGATAGCCCAACAAAAACGCCGCAAAGCCGTTGTTGGCGATGTCGCCGCTAAATGTTAACCCTCCACGCGGAACGTTCGCTGCGCCACGAAACAACGCCACATGCCTGAAATCGAATCCGAATTTTGAATTATGCGCGCCGTGGCTCCACGTCAGGTTGTCGTTGAACTGGTGCAGGTTATTGAAATCGAACCCGTTGCCGCCGTCCTGTTCAGCCAGGGTCGAAAAACTGTTGACCGTAATGGTCGGCACGCCAGTTTCGCGCGGCGTGAACTTACGGTTGCCGTCGTTGACTACACGGAATCCCGTCAAACCCAACGAAGTTTCGACGTCAAAATCTGTATTGGCACGCGGGTTCAGCGTGTTGTCCACCGAACGGTTGTACCCGTAGCGTGCTTCGTTGATGAAGTTCGGCGTGAAAATGTGAATCCAGGCGGTGCCGATGTTTTGGTTTCTTCCGGCCACAAAGTACGTAAAGTTCGGATTGTCACCCGGCACAACCAAATAGGTGACATCATTGAAAGCATACCGGCCAAAGATTTTGTCCTTTTCGCCGAAGTTGTGATCCACGCGGACAAAGGCTTGATCATCATCCAGTGAGCGCCGCTCAAAGCCGGTGTAGTTGATTCCTGTTAACGGATTGGCATTCACGCGCTGGGGTTCTGGCCAGAACTTAATCAACTCTTTGGCATTGTTCGTAATGCGATTGGCCGGAATGATATTTCCGGCGAAACAGCCGCCTCGGCTATTCGAATCAGTCTGACTGCAAGGCAGAGGACTTAGCGGATCGGCGATATAAATCGGCGTGGGCAAGTTAAGCAATGAGCTGAAGTCGCCGTTACGAAATGCCGTCGGTGGATGATTGGCCGTTTGCGCAATGCCTCCCTGACGACGGCGCTTGGCTTCGTAATTGAACATGAAAAACGTTTTGTTGTGGCCGTCGTAAATCTTGGGAATCCAAAGTGGGCCGGTCAGCACTCCGCCGAAATTGTTTTGGCGGAGACTATCTTTCTTGCTGCGCGCTGCGCCGGGAGCATTGAAATAGTTCTGGAAGTAGTTTTCGGCGTCAAAAACATCATTCCGCAAAAATTCAAACGCTGAACCATGCCATTCGTTGGTGCCGGATTTGGTAATGATGATCGTCTGCGCTCCGGCGTTGAATCCATATTCCGCCGAATAGCTGCCGGACAAGACCCTGAATTCCTGAACGGCTTCGGGCGAGGGGCTGAACGTGATGGTGTTGACGCGGGCTTCCGTGGCGACGACGCCATCCAGCGTTCCATGCTGGTTGGTTTCGCGCTGGCCGTTGGCGACAAACGAAAGCCCTACGCCCGGAATTGGAATTCCGTGCGCGCCTTGCCGTTGCCCAAAACCTTGTCCGTCCGTACCGCTGCGCGGGCCGTACTGCACGCCGGGTTGCAAAATCGCCAGCACACCCAGGTTACGATTGTTGAGTGGTAGCTCTTCGACTCGGCGCTGTTCGATGGTCTGGCCTAATGTGGCGTCATCCGTTCTGAGCGTCAGTCCTTCGGCAGTAATTTCCACTTTTTCAGTCGTCGCGCCGACTTCCAAAGAAAAATCTGCGCGCAATTTTTCGTTGATTTGCAAGATGACGTTGCGACGCACACCGGATTTGAATCCTTGCGCATCCACAGTCACGGTGTAGGTTCCGACATCTAACAGTGGGAAGCTGTAATCTCCGGTTGAAGCGGTCGTAACCGTGCGGCTGACGCCAGTTCCGTTATTGGTCACGGTGACTTTTGCATTCGCCACCACCGCGCCAGTAGCATCTGTGACGGTTCCCAGAATCGTCGTCGAAGTCGTTTGAGCAAAACTTTGTAAACTCAAGAAAGTGAAAAGCATAAACAGGCAGGCCAACTGCCCAATTCGCCTTGGTACAAGGTTCGTCATAGAGCACACCTCCGAGGGGGAAAGGTTGAGTTGTTAGGGTTGAAAAGAGTGTCTAAAAATTGCAGGTGCCTGTTTATGATTGTCCGTTAAAAGCGCGCCCAAAATACTCTTGGCCTTGAGTAGCGTCAAGATTGGACAGACCACTTTGATGAAAACCGAATTGACGGACCAGATTCGATCCGGTACTTTTCATTCGGCCTAAAAAGCAAGGTCAATTATCCAAAAACAAACTATTTGAGAAATGTCCTAATTTCCTCGCCAACCAGATTTCAGTTTCAGGCTCGCCGCTAGAAACAACGACTTTACGGATTACACACCAGATCCCTCTGCGTTCCCCTGCAAGCAACGCTTCGGCAATGTTGCGCTGTAACGTTGCCAAACCAATCTATTTTGACTTTGTTTTGAAGGAGCAAAATTCTCATGCTTTCACACTGTTCTTCTCTGAAAACAATTGCACTACTGTTGGTTATCTTTATTGCGGCAGAAACCTTTTTCTCTGATTCATCAGTTAAGGCGACGATGATGCAGTTCCTGGAAATCGAAGAACTGGCCCGCAATTCGACGGATGTTTTTCACGGGCAGGTCGTTTCAGCCCAAACATACTGGAATGCTGAACATACGCGCATTTATACCGGCGTAAACGTCCGCATCAGCGAAGCCTTCAAAGGCTCAGCACGACGAGGCGAAACTGTCCGTGTCGTGCAACTGGGCGGCGAAAAAAATGGCTTCAAAACGGATTACGCCGGACGCCCGGAATTTACGGCTGGCGAATCTTTGGTGCTGTTTACAACGCGCACCCGTAACAATGAATTGACAGTTGTCGGGCTGAAACAGGGAAAAATGTTGGTCAACGGTCAATCCGCCACGCGCGATTTTTCTGGCTTGGTGCTGATGGACCGTTCGAAATCCGGAAAAGAACTGCAACCGCTAAAGATAACCTCCATGCAATTGATGATGAGCGAGCTTCGCCAGCGAGTGAAAGGCGCGAAGTGAGGTTTCCAATCCAACTTTTCTTAACTCAAAGGCAAACCATGAAGTACCTGATTTCTTTGCTGACGTTCTGCACAATCTTTTTTCTTACCACAAAATCAACGGCGTCTTTCGTTCGCGTTCCGATTAGCGATACGAACGGCGCGCCGCTGGCGTGGAATCTGACCAATTCTGGCACCGCCATCGTTCAAGGAGGCCGAATTACGTACCGGCTGAACTCAGCGGGAAGCGACAACGCGCCGTTTGCGCAAGTCGAACAAGCCGTGACCGCTTCCTTTCAGGCCTGGGAAGATATTCCAACCAGCACAATTGCGTTTACTCGCGGCCCGAATACTTCTTCGATGGCGACCACCAGCAGCGGGCAATTGGAAGTGTTCTGGCAGGAGAATTCTGAAACCACTGGCGATGGCTTGAACCTGACGGGCGTACTGGCTTTGACGCGGCGCCAATTCAATACAGCCACTGGTGAAATTGTTGACGCTTCGGTGGTGTTCAACGGTTCTCGTTACACCTGGGCGACAGACGGACGCAGCAATGCGGTGGACATTCGAGACGTCGCAACGCACGAAATCGGCCACGTCATTGGGCTGAGCCACAGCCCAATCGGCGGCGCGACAATGTACCCGCGAACCATGGCCGGACGGCTTTCCAGCACAGTGGGATCCGAAGCTTGGAATTCACGTGACTTGAAGTCGCGGC
>JADMIO010991032.1_pt1 | contig 27237 bp, 13 predicted proteins | sample 8958161 | NCBI WGS metagenome assembly JADMIO01 (sample SAMN16585339, study PRJNA669376) | soil metagenome | isolation source: Crop rotation soil | place: USA: Cullars Rotation, Alabama | collected 2011
AACCACGCCCGCCATTGCATCGAGGTTCTTAAGCATGGCAAGCACGTGGCTTCAGCGGTGCCGGCGGTTTTTGGCTCACTCGAGGATGCCCACAAACTTTTTGAGGCCGTCAAAAAGAGCGGCCGCAAATACATGATGTTCGAGACTTCGTATTATCACGCGGAAGTTCACGCGATGCGGCAAATCTACCATGCCGGCGGGCTGGGCAAGCTCTTGTATTCCGAAGGGGAGTATTACCATTACATGGCCGAGCCGATTGATTCGTACAAAGGTTGGCGCGTGGGTCTGCCACCCCAGTGGTATCCGACGCACTCGAATGCCTATTACACGGGTGTGACGGGTGGGAGTTTTGTGGAAGTCTCCTGCTGGGGAACGCCCAGTCGGTTGCACCATTTGCAGCCCGCAAACAATCCCTACAAAAACGCTTTCGGTACCGAAATCGCGATGCTGCGCACAAGTGAAGGTGGCATGTCACGCATGGCAGTCAGTTGGGACACGCCTGGCTCCGGCGGCGAAGTGGGCCGCATTCGGGGCGAGCGCGGTTCATTCTATGGCAAATACGAAGGCCTCGAGAAAAGCCTGCCCAATCTCAAGCGTCCCCCGCTGCCGCCCACCGTTGATCCCGGTGGACACGGAGGCTCGCACGGTCACCTGATGAATGAGTTCGTGACCGCGATCCTCGAAGACCGCAAGCCGCTGGTGGATATCGCCCAGGCGCTCAACCTGACAGTTGCTGGCATCGTCTCACACCAATCGGCCTTGAAGGATGGCGAGCGGATGAAAATACCGCAGTTCCATTTGTAGCAAAGAACAGAACTGGCGGACCCAATAAACTCAATGTTTCAAGAACGCAGCGACCCGATCCGCCACGTTGACGCCCGAAACAATGGAATCGCTCAGCGAAATGCCGTCGCGATAATGGCCCGCGAGAAACAAACCCGGGGCGTTGGCTTCCGCGTCCACCATCAACTGTTTGAAACGGCCGTACCCCACGTTGTATTGCGGAATGGCGCGGGGATAGACCACACAATGTTGAAAGGTCGGCTTGCCGCGGACACCCAACAGCACCCGCAAGTCGTCGCAGGTGAGCGCGAATAATTCTTCCGGCGACTTTGACGCCAGTTCCGGATACCGCTCGCCGCCCACGTAGCTTGTCAGGGTGAGATGACCCGCGGGCGCGCGGTTCGGAAACAAGGAGGACGAGAAAATGGTGCCGAGGATTTTGAAGCCCTCGATTTTTGGGATCAACATGCCAAAGCCGGCGCAGGGATGGGCCACGTCCTCTCGCCGAAAGCCGAGAACAACGCTGGCGACTGGAGGGTAGCGGATTTCGAAAAAGGGCGTGAGGTCGAGCGATGCCGGTGAGGGAGCGCCGACCTCCGGCCCGGCGCGTTTCGATTTCTCCAACCCGCCGGGCCGGAGGCCGGCGCTCCACTCGACGCGCAACTCCGCCAGCCTGGGCGCGGTGCCGCAGAAAATAACTCCGCTGTGTTCAGTCTCCCCCCGCGAAGCTGCAACCGTCCAACCACTATCCGTTCGGGTGAGCTTGGCGACGGACGTGTTTAGTTGCAACGCCTCACCAAGGTGTGCCGCAAGTGCGTCGGGCAAGACTTGCAAGCCTTCGTCGAAGGAAAATTTTGGCGCGCGATCCTTCGCAACCTCACCGCGTTTCTTTCGTTCGCGGGCGCCGAAGACCTGGCCTTTGATCATCGAGCCATAATTATCTTCGAGCGCCTTGAGTTTCGGAAAAGCATGCGCCACGGACAGCTTGTACGGATCGCCCGCGTAAATGCCCGCCACGAGCGCATCAATCGCGTGATCGAGAAACTCCTGGTTGAACCGGCGCACTACGAATTGCGCGATGCTTTCCTCGACGCCATCGCGCCGCGGTTTCACGAACGGCTCGCGCAACACCGCCAGCTTGGCTTTGAGGGTGAAGAGTTTTGTCGTGAGAAATCCCAGCGGCTTGCCGGGCATCGCGATAGGACGTTGGTAGCGCACGACAAAACGCGCCTCCGCTTTGGGATCCGGATCGAGCCGGCGCGATTGCAACCCGGCGTCGCGGACGAGTTGGGCAATCCTCGGGGAGGTTTCGAGCAGCGTGTTCGGCCCGAACTCGGCGAGATAGCCGTCCCGGCGCAGCGATTGAATGACGCCACCCACGCGGCCACTAGCCTCATACACGGTGACCGGAACGCTTTTGCGCTTGAGGTAAAACGCCGCCGCCAAGCCGGTGATCCCCGCGCCGATGATTGCAACGGATTTCATTTGGCAGCGCGTGATTTTCGAGCCGCGATTTCGCTTGCCGATCGGAGTTCAGTTCGATGACTTCGCTTCCCTTCGGCCCGGAAGGTTTCGCGGGCCTTCGCCTCCGCGAATTTGATTCGCAACCCCAGCGGACGATGTGTCTGGCGGCGGCACCGCCCGCGAAACGCTAGCTCGGCCTGCGGGTCGGTTTGCTTCATGGCCGGACTAGTTTATTCCATCTGACGGTGGCGTCAAACCCGGCCCAGAATTGGCCTTTTTACAAGAAACTGTCTGAACGTTGCCAGGGTTGCTATACGGCGAGGGATTTGGCTTTGGCCAAGTCGCCAAGGGGAGCCGCCTACAGCGTTCTCCGCGAAAACAACACCCCTGGGAATTTTCAGATCCGCGCTAAGGATAGATCATCCGGAAGAACACCGTGGGTTTGGTGGCGTCAATGGGCATGAAGATTTCGTTGGTCAGCGAAGAATCAGAGACAGCGAACCAATTGGTGCTCAAGCCCACGGCAAGCGGATTCGTCTGAGCCTGAAGCTGCCAGCCGGTGTGATCGCCGGGCCACGCAAGGTAAAGGTTGGTTTGGTTGAGATTTGAAATAAAAAGATTGGTCGAAGCGGTGTTCGTGAAGGCCGGCCGGGCGACTACTGAGAGGGCAAAGGCTGTGGGATTATAGTTCGTTTGCCAGGTAAACGCGGCCGGCAAAGCGGTGTTCGTGAACAGAACGCCGGATTCGGAAGTGTAGTTTAGCAGGTCAAAAGAACTGCCAACGCCCGGCCAGAAAAAGCCATTCAAATTGACGCCTAGACTGCCTTTGAAGGACGCAGGGCCCGAGAGCGAGATGGAACCATTTCCAATCCAGCCTCCCAATCCGAAGCTCATCTGGGTGCCATTGGCCAGCGTATAAGCGGCTTGCAAAGCGATCCTGCCGTCTTGCGCGTCCAGCCTGCCGGTATTGTTGAAAGGAACCTGCAGGGCGGTGGTTCCCGTGGTGAATTCCTTGCGGAAGGTGCCGAAGTTGTTGAAGACCGTGCCGCTGCCACCAAAGCCATTGTTGAAAACACCATCGCTCTGGGCATCCCACAGCCCATAGTTATAGACCGCCGTCCCCGGAGTGCTGCCGCCGCGCAGGCTTCCGCTCGCCCAGATCACCACGCCATAATTCGTGACGGTGCCGCTGGCCAGATCGTTGTTTTGCCCGCCGCCGGCGATAACCACCGTGCTGTTGGAGGCGATGGTTACCACCGCCCCGTTCCACGCGCCTTGAACCCAATTCAATCCGCCGTGGATGACATTTACCCCCACCAAATTGCCGGAGTTTTCAATCACGTTCCCGGTCACCGTGCCGTTGATGTTGAAATTGCCGATGGACAAATAGATTGCTCCGGCTGGATTGTTCGCCGTGCCGCCCGTGAAATTGCCGCCGCCTTGTAACACGAGATTTCCGTCTTGCACATCCAGCGCGCCACTGAACTGATTTAGCAAGACGTTACCGCCAAGCAACGTTTGACCACCGTCGGTCCCCGCCGATTTGCGGAAGGTGCCGAAGTTGTTGAACACGGTGCCGCTGCCGCCGTAGCCATTGTTGAAGGTACGGTCGCTTTGCGCATCCCATAGCCCGTAGTTGTAAACCGCGGTGCCCGGAGTGGCGCCACCGCGCAGAATCCCGCTGCTCCAGGTTACCACTCCATAATTCGTCACCGTGCAATTGGACAGATCATTGTTTTGCCCGCCCCCGGAGATAACCACAGTGCTGTTGGAGGCGATGGTTACCACCGCCCCGTTCCACGCGCCCTGAACCCAATTCAATCCGCCATTGATGACATTGGTGCCGATCAGATTTGCCGCGTTCTCCACCACGTTGCTCCCCGTCACCGTGCCGTTGATCTTGAAGTTGCCCAGGGAAAGAACCAACGTCCCGGCGTTGTTCGTGGCCGTTCCGCCCGCCAGATTGCCACTCCCTTGCAGGACCAGGTTTCCCTGCCGCACGTCCAGCGCTCCCGCGAGTTGATTCAGGAAAACGCCGCCACCAATAAGTGTCTGACCAGTGTTAGTCCCGCCGGATTTGCGCAACGTGCCCAGGTTATTGAACACCGTGCCGCTGCCGCCGTAGCCATTGTTGAAGGTACGGTCGCTTTGCGCATCCCATAGCCCGTAGTTGTAAACCGCGGTGCCCGGAGTGGCGCCACCGCGCAGAATCCCGCTGCTCCAGGTTACCACTCCATAATTCGTCACCGTGCAATTGGACAGATCATTGTTTTGCCCGCCCCCGGAGATAACCACAGTGCTGTTGGAGGCGATGGTTACCACCGCCCCGTTCCACGCGCCCTGAACCCAATTCAATCCGCCATTGATGACATTAGTGCCGATCAGATTTGCCGCGTTCTCCACCACATTGCTCCCCGTCACCGTGCCGTTGATGTTGAAGTTGCCCAGGGAAAGAACCAAGGTGCCGGCGTTGTTCGTCGCCGTTCCACCCGCCAGATTGCCACTCCCTTGCAGGACCAGGTTTCCCTGCCGAACGTCCAGCGCTCCGGCGAATTGATTCAAGAAGACGCCCCCGGAAAGGAGGGTCTGACCGGAGTCGGCGCCACCCGATTTTCGGAAAGTGCCGAAGTTGTTAAACACCGCACCGTCACCCCCGTAGGCATTGTTTAAGGCCTGGTCGCTTTGCGCATCCCACAAACCGTGGTTGTAAATGAGCGTGCCGGGACTGCCGCCGACACGAAGGGCGCCATCACTCCACACCACGGTGCCGTGGTTGGTCAGGGTGCAATTCGCCAGGTTGTGGTTGTTCGCCCCCGTGATGTATAAGGTCGAGTTGGTGGCAATGGTTTCGGAAGCGGAATTGTTCCATTGGCCAGCAATCCAATTCAACGCGCCGTTAATCACGTTGTTACCGGTCAAGGTGGCATCGCCGAGCATTTGCACGTTGCTGGAGGTGACTGTGCCATTGAGGTTGAAGGCGCCTTGATTCAGCCCGACGAAGCCGGTCAAGTTCGTCGCCGTGCCGCCGGTAAAACTGCCGCCACCATTCAGGTAGATGAAATTGGTTTGCGAATCGAGTTTGCCGGCGTTATTGAAAATTACCCCCGAGCTGAAGACCGTGGAACCGCCCGCACTGGCTGATTTGCCGAAGGTGCCCGCATTGTTGAAAACGGCGCCGGCGCCACCGAAGGCATTGTTGAAAGTCTGGTCGCCCTGCGCGTCCCACACGCCGTTGTTGTAAACAAACGTGCCCGGACCGCCGCCGCGAATGGCTCCGCCGCTCCAGGCCACCATTCCGTTATTGGTCAGAATACAATTCGGCAGGTCGTGATTATTCCCGGTCGTAATCTTTAGAGTACTGCCGGAGGCGAGTGTCAAATTCCCGCCCAGAACCGCAGCGGACCAGCCGATCGTGCCGTTCAGCACCGCGTTGGTGTTTCCCACCAGCGCGCCGCTGTCCACCGTGAACGAGCCGCTGGGATTCACGGTCAAAGGTCCGTTCAAGATGAGCGTCTGATTGTTGAGGGCAAGTGTGACGGTTCCCGCGCCGCTGGTTCCAAGGATGATCGCGCCGACGGTCGTAGCACCGTTGAGCGAGACAGCCACACCTGCGTTGGTGATGATAGCCGTGTCACCCGCGCCGGGCACGGCGTTCGGGTTCCAGTTGGCGGCGTTGTTCCAGCCGCCGCTGGCCGAGTTGGTCCAGATGATGGTGGCGGAGTGGGCAACATTGCGGCCAAGGGCAATGGCGAACAGCAAAACAACGAAGGCAGCCAGGCGGGTTTTCATAAGTGTTTCGATGTTTGCGCCCTGCCTCTTTGCAAGTCAATTTGAGAACGAGCAATATGTTACGGACTGCGGCCGGAAAGTTACGGACTCTTCCGTAACCGTGCATTCCATGGCAACCTGCCCGAAGTTTTGAGGTGGCCGCCCCGATCTTTACTCAACCAGCGCCTGGCTCAACAACGTTTGATAAGCCTTTCGCGCGTGGTCGTAAGCCGCCACGGCGTCGCCCTTTTCGTCCGGTTTAATCTTGCGCTCCTTTTGTGACCAGCATTTATCCACGCCTTTCAAACACCACTCAACGCTGCGGCGGCTGGGTGTCAGCGGCTTGTCCCCCACGCGCACCCAGATCGGATTCGTGTGCGACGACGGCAGAATGCGCAGCGCCACCCAACTAGTGCGGTCCAAGTGCACGTCGAAGCTCAAATCTCGCAACTGGCCATCCGCGACAATGTTCTGCTTCGCGATCGGGTAGCCGTTGACGATCACTTCTACCGGCACTTCACGTGTTGCCCCGACGCGCGCGCGTTCGATATCCCAATACGGCTGCTTCGTAAAGTCGAGATGCTGGAGCGTTGGATTCGGCTCCTCATTCAATCGCGCGGCGACTTTGGCAGTCACTTTGACGGACGACGGTTGGGCCAAACTTAGCTCACTCCCCTGCTCACCTACCGCTGCGTCATTGACCTTGAATTCCATCAAGTGGCTTTTGCCGTCACCGACGTAGTTGCGGCCCTGGCGCACGCCTTCGCACCATTGGTCGTAATCGAGCTTGCCGTCGAGCTTCACGTAAGAGCGGCCGAGACCGACGCGCTCGCCGTAGATGCAAGGGAAATCGGTTTCGCCACTGATGCGTGTGCGATAACCGACGTTCAGCGTGTGATACCAGATGTTCAATTCCCACAGGGAAGGCGTGTCCACCATCGAAAGAAAATCAACGGCCGGTAGCAGCTTGCCGTCCGGGCCGGGCAGTTCGTGAGTCACATCAACGATGTATTCGTTGGCGCCAATGCCGTCGAATTTGGGGAGCGCGAAGTTTGGCAAGCGCTCAGCGGAGCGGCGTTGGCTGGTTGCCAATTCCTCTTCCGTCAAGAAGCCGTCTTTGTCCGCATCAATGGCGGTGAACGGTTCGGGTAGCAAACCGTTCGTAGTTTCCGCCTTATCAAGTTGACCGTCCTTGTTCGCGTCAAGGGCGTCTACCAGCCGTCTTGCCGCCTCCCCTGGGTTTACCTGCAACCCCCAGCCGGAATGGGCCGGACCGCAAACCGATCCTTGTTTCTTGGCCCAGCGCAGCGTGTTCAGGCCCAGCGTCGGCCAGTGATCCTTGGAGTTGCCGCCGGGATACATTTCCTCCTTAAGCCGCAACAGGCACAAATGTCCGGACTCATGCGAGCCGAACCCGGAGACCTCGATGTCGTAACGCAAGAGGTAGGGATATTTGGAAACCTTGTCCACGGCCCCGCAAAAGAATTGTTTTTGGTAATCGAAGCATGGCCCCCACGTCAGGTTCGCGCCGATCTTCAAATCCTCGCCCACGCAGTGGCGAATCATGTCGGAGGCCAGCACGCCTTCGGTGGGCTTCACATAATGCGCGCAGCCGGCGGCGTGAATGTGATGATCGCCGGACCACCAGCCGTACTTCGCCGGGTCTATCCAGCGTTGCACTTTGAATTCAAGCTGCCGCGTGCGTTCATGCACTTTGAGGTTTTGCGTCTGGGGAATGGATTCCGGCCCACGGGAAAATTCCACCGTATAATCGCCATCCGGCAGTTTCAGCGTCTCGCCGTCGCCGCGATAAACCTGCGGATGAAAAGGAAAATCCGGCGCGAGCCGCTTGGCCAGCGAAGGATAGACGCGCCGTTGTCCGTCGCGAATCACAAATGCCGCGGTGGTTGGCGCGTTGTTCTCGTCGCGCACCTGAAACGTGACCGTGCGCGCGGGCAGGCAGGTGAACAGCGTATCCACTTCGTTGCGAAAGCCGATGTCCTGCGTGCCCTGCCCGACATTGAAGGAGATTTTCGCCTCGCGCCGTCCCGCATCGCGGCTGTAGAGCTGGAGGATTCGGTATTCGAGGGGCAAGCCGCTGAGCGATTTTCCAAGCGGCTGCTGGTCGTAGGTCTGCAAGTCGAGCCAAAGCTGCGCATTATCCGTCAACGGGAGCACCTCGCCTCGCTTGCGATAGAATTTGTCGGAATCATTGTTCCTCGGGCCGGCTCCTTCGTTCGAGTAAACGGAGATGGCGTTGGGACTGACGGCCTGCAGCGGGGACGTGGTGCCGGATTCGTTAACGACTTTGACGAGGAACTGCCGCCACCCCTGCTCCACCAATTCCGGCTTCGCCGCCCCGGCGGCCACCTTCACGCGCATTTCCGGATTGATATTGATGACGAACAGGCAATGCGCATCCAGCGCGTTCTGAATTTTCTCTCCGGCGCCTTTTATATTCTTTTCCTCCATCGCTTCCTTAAGCACGGATTGGGTTTTTGTATCCAACGGCGAACCGAGATAGTCCAGGGCCTCGATGAGCCGCCGGACCTGGGCTGTGAGCGGCTGCCAGTCCGACTCTTGCACCACCAGCGGGCCGGAAGTCGCCACGCTTGCGACGCCGAGTAAAAGGAGGACGGAGAGGCAGGACATTTTTAAGGGGACGAACTGGGGCACAGTTGAGCTTGGCGCATTCATAATGATTCAGCGAAATCAGGTGACGCGTTGAGTGTTATCAGCTTTGCCCGGCGTTGAAAGAGCAATTTGAAGCGGCGTGCTTACCGGCCCTTGGCCGAGGCCGGTATAGAAAATGGCGCGACGTTGGAAAGCGATCCTCACCTGATCCGCCTTCTCGTCGTTTCCGTGCGCCGGCCACTTTGCGACGAGGCCCCCAATTCGTATCGTACTCCCGGCTACCTCCCCTGCCCTTTCGCGCTGGCGTCGGAAGAAGAGGGCGAGTAAGAATCCGCCAATGAAACCAGTCCTACTCGTCGCTTGCCTGCTGTCGTTTCTGACGACGGTTGGCGGCGCGACTTACGATCTGGTCATCCGTCACGGGCGCTTGGTGGACGGCTCGGGCAACCCCGCCTTCTTTGCCGATGTGGCTGTGCAAGATGGCCGCATCGCCACCATTGGACGCGTGACGGGCGAAGCCAGGACCGAGATCAATGCCCGGGATCTGATCGTCGCACCGGGTTTCATTGATGTCCACACGCACGCCGATGAGGTCGCCAACCAGCCGCGCGCGGAAAATTTCCTGCGCATGGGCGTCACGACGGTGGTCGTGGGCAATTGCGGAGGATCGGCGCTGGACGTGGGCAAATTCTTCAGTGAAATCGAATCCAACAAAGTCTCCGTCAATGTCGCCACGCTCATTGGTCACAACACCGTTCGCGAAAAGGCGATGCACGGCAGCTTGAACCGTTCGCCGACGGCCGAGGAAATGACGAACATGAAATCGCTCGTGGACCAGGCCATGAATGCCGGCGCCGTTGGACTTTCGACCGGATTGATTTATCTGCCGGGAACGTTTTCCAGGACGGAAGAGCTGGTAGAGTTGGCGAAAGCGGTCACGCCGTACGGCGGCATTTACGCGAGCCACATGCGGCATGAGGACACCCGGATTTACGAGGCGCTGGAGGAAGTGTTTCGGGTAGCCCGCGAGGCGCATTTGCGCGCCGAGGTATCGCATATCAAACTTTCCGGAGAGAAATCCTGGGGCCAGGCGGAGCAAGTGCTGGCGCATATCGAAAAAGCGCGGGCCGAAGGCCTGGACATCACGCAGGATCAATACGCCTACACAGCATCGTCCACCACGATGCGGCAGTTGATACCGGACGACGCCTTTGACGGAGACCAGAAGAATTTCCAGGAAATCGTTAGCGATCCGGCGCGCAAGGCGAACCTGGTCGCGCAAATGAAGGAAAAGATTCATGCGCGAGGGCGGCAGGATTACGCCTACGCGGTCATCGCCTCCTACAACCACGACCCATCGCTCAACGGGCTGAACATCGTGGAAGCGACGAAAAAGTTGCGCGGCTCGGATTCGCTCGACGATCAGATTGAATTGATCCTGGCGATCGAGCTGAACGGCAGCGCATCCGGCGTCTTTCATGGGATGAACGAGGACGATTTGCAGAAGTTCATGCGGCATCCAAACACGATGATCGCGTGCGATAGCGGCTTGCGGGAATTCGGAAAAGACGTGCCCCACCCGCGCGGCTACGGCAACAACGCGCGCGTGCTTGGTCATTACGTGCGCGAGTTGAAGGTGCTGCGGTTGGAGGATGCGATCCGCAAGATGACCAGCCTGCCCGCGAACACGTTCCATTTGAAACAGCGCGGCGAACTGCGCGAAGGCAACTGGGCGGACCTCGTGATCTTCGACCCGGAAAAAGTCAGCGACCCCGCGACTTACAATGACCCGCATCATTACGCCATCGGCATTCCCCATGTGCTGGTGAATGGCGTGCGCGTGATCAAGGACAGCGAGCATACCGGCGCGATGCCGGGAATGGGGTTGCGGCATAGGCCATGAATAAAGAAATGGCATCCGCGCCGTCGAGCGGGATGGAACTTCTCGCACGACGTCAAAAGGCCGGGGTTTAATTCGCCCCTTCGACCACCTGGCAGACCCACGGCTGGATCTGATGTCCGGTAGCCGCGGCGTACGTACGGGAAATATGCGCCATGAAACTTTCCGCCTGATGATAGGCCACGAGATTGATCGTCGCGCCGCCGAAGCCGCCGCCCGTCAATCGCGCTCCCAGACAGCCCGGATGTTGGCGCGCCAAATCCACGAGCGCGTCGAGTTCCGGGCAACTGTTCTGCAATAGTTCCCGCGAACTTTCGTGGCTCGCGAACAAGTACTGGCCGAACTGCCGATGATCCTCCTCCCGCAACGCCCGTTCGCCCGCCACGACCCGGGCAATTTCGCTTACGACATGAGTGGCGCACTGGTACTCGCGATCCGTGAGCACGGACTGGTGGCTGCGCAATCGTTTCATTTCGACGCCGCGCAGTGATTTCGTGCCGAGCTTAGTGGCGGCAGCCTCGCAATGCTTGCGCAACTTGTCGTACTCGCCGCCCACGAGCGCGTGGCGCACGCCGCTGTCGCAAACAATCACCGCTTCGCCCACCAGGGGCACGTGCTCAACGCCCAAGCTGCGGCAATCCAGGTTCATGACGTTCCATGCCTTCCCCAACAACGATGAAGCCTGGTCCAGAATCCCGCAGGGCACGCCCACGAACTCATTTTCCGCCGCGCGGCACAATTGCGCGAAATACATCCGCTCGGTCCTCGGCAAGGCCGGCAGGTGTCCCCGTTCATCGCGCTTCGGCGGCACGGTCGCGCCGGTTTCGCTTAGACTGAAGGGAAACATTTGGCGCACCGCCAGGGCCGTCGCCACTTCGAGCGCCGCCGAACTCCCCAGGCCCGCGCCCAGCGGTATCGTGCCGTGGATGGCGGCGTTAAAGCCGCTGAAATGTACGCCCCGTTTGCGGAGCTGCGCGAGCACTCCCTTGACGTAATCAGCCCAACGCGCGGCAGGGTTGGGCCGGAGTTCGCTGATCCAGAACTTTTCCGGTCCGGGAAAAGCGGAGGTGACGAGTTCAATTTTTCCGTCCGTGCGCGGCCCGCAAGCAAACTGGATGAAGCGGTCCACTGCCACCGACATGACGAGGCCCTCGTTGTAGTCGGTGTGATTGCCGAGCACTTCAAGCCGGCCCGGGGCTTTGACTACGTGCAGGGGGGTGTAACCGAAATGCAGCTTGAAAACAGATTGGACGTCGGCGGCCCGGCAGTACGGTGGCGGCGCGGGACCCGAAGACATGGGAGAAAAGGTGGCGCGGGTTCCGTGTTGCGTATTGCGCCAAGAATTATCCAGGGCACACGGTGGCATTTGACGCAACACGTGTTACGCACCGCTTGACTTAGAGCCGGTCAAACCTCAGCGCCATTTGGAAGTCTTTTTCCGTCAACCCGCCCTCATCATGCGTCGTGAGCGCGAGGACGACCTTGTTCCACCGGATGTCAATGTCAGGGTGATGCCCGGCCTTCTCGGCCAGTTTGGCCACCTGGTTCACGAATTTCATCGCCGCGACGAAATCCTTGAATTGATAGGTTCGCGAGATGACTGCTCCCTTTCGCCGCCATTCAGGCACCGTGGCGAGGGAGGATTTGATGTCGGTGGTTTTCAATTTTGTCATGGCCGGATACTGACACAAAGCCGTCCGCCCGTCACGCAGGAAGCTGAGGGGCAGGATGGTCCGGTGACCCAAAACGGATGGAAATCCTCGGCCAAAAATTTCGATTGTTGCTTGACATCCCTGAACACCGCCCTCTAAATCTCGCGACGCAATTCCTGGAGTAATCAGTCAGCATCAGAACAATTGTGAAATCGGCAAACGGCAAAAGGAGATCCACATCATGAAATCATTCTTATTCAGAATTCCGAGCCGGATCGGGCTCGTGACAGCGCGTTTATTCAGCCTCTTTTCAGTTGTGCTCGCTTCAGCGGTTCTGCTGGGACTGGCCGCCCGGCCGTCCCAAGCCGCCGTGTTGCTGAGCGAGAACTTCGACGCAAGCGACGGGGGATTCACGGTGAATACTCCGATTGCTTACGATGGTCCCTGGGTCTACTCCGCAGGCACGGGAAGCTGGACTGAGGCTGGCCAGAACCCGGAAAACGGCCACCAAAACAACTCGACGCTCATTAGTCCTGCCATTGTCGTGCCCCAAGCCGGCGAGGTGCAGTTAACGTTTTCACATCGTTACAGCTTTGAGGCCGGCCAATGGGATGGCGGCCAGGTGCGCATCAGCGTGAACGGCGGCGCCTTCACCGCAGTGCCGGCGGCAAATTTCACCCAAAACGGATACAACGGCACCGTATTGCCGAACAGCCAGTCATCCCTCGCCGGTCAAAGTGCCTTCACTGAGAATTCCCCTGATTTCGGCAACACGAAAGTGACTAGTATTGCCACGCTCGGTTCATTCAAGGCGGGCGACTCGATCCAAGTCGCATTCCTGGCTGCCAATGACACCAACACGCGGGGTCAATTCCAACCGAACTGGGAGATTGACAGCATCACGGTCACATCCCTCAGCACCGTGACTTTGCCCACGATGAGCTGTCCGACCAACATCGTGGCGGAATGCACGGGCGGCCTGACCCCGGTAAGCTTCACCGTCACAGCCTCAGATGCGTCCGGCCCCGTGGCCGTCATTTCCACCCCGCCCAGTGGCAGCGGCTTCCGCCTCGGCACGACGAATGTGGTCTCCATTGCCTCGAACGCCGCCGGCACGAACAGCTGCACCTTCACCGTCACGGTGGTGGACACCACGCCCCCACAGGTCACGTGCCCATCCAACATCGTCACAACGGCCACCGGCCCGGGCGGCGCCGCGGTCACTTACACCGCATCCGCCTCCGATTCATGCGGCATCGCCAGCTTTAATTCTTCACCCAACTCGGGCAGCACTTTCCCGATCGGCACAACGACGGTCACGGCCACCGCGACCGACAGCTCCGGAAACAGCAATGCATGCAGCTTCACGGTCACAGTCACTGCAGCTTCACCCACTTTGAACTGCCCTACGAACATCGTCGCGGAATGCACGGGCGGTTTGACCCCGGTCAATTTCACGGTCACCGCTTCAGATGCCTCGGGCCCCGTGGCGGTCACTTCCATACCACCCAGTGGTAGCGGCTTCCCGCTCGGCACAACCAACGTGGTCGCCACCGCCGCGAACTCCGCCGGGACGAATAGCTGCACCTTCACGGTAACCGTGGTGGACACCACGCCGCCCCAGGTCACGTGCCCGTCCAACATTGTAACAGCGGCCACCGGCCCCGGCGGCGCGGTGGTGACTTACACCGCATCCGCCTCGGATTCGTGTGGCATTGCCAACTTCAATTCTTCACCCAGTTCGGGCAGCACCTTTCCGATCGGCACGACGACGGTTATCTCTACCGCAACCGATAGCACCGGAAACAGTAATTCATGCAGCTTCACGATCACCGTTACGCCCACCAACACCGCCGCTTTGCCAGTCTTGAACTGCCCGACGAACGTCGTGGCGGAATGCACGGGAGGTCTGACGCCGGTCAGCTTCACGGTCACCGCTTCGGATGCCTCGGGCCCCGTGGCCGTCACTTCCACACCCGCCAGTGGCAGCGGCTTCCCGCTCGGCACGACCAATGTGATCGCCACGGCCTCGAATGCTGCCGGCACAAATAGCTGCACCTTCACAGTAATGGTGGTGGACACCACTCCGCCTCTGGTGACGTGCCCGTCCAACATCATCACAACGGCCACCGGCCCCGGCGGCGCTGTGGTCACTTACATTGCGTCCGCGTCGGATTTATGCGGCGTCGCCAGCTTCAATTCCTCACCCAGTTCGGGCAGCACCTTTCCAGTCGGCACGACGACCGTTATTTCCACGGCGACCGACAGTACCGGAAACAGTAATTCATGCAGCTTCACGGTCATGGTTACGGCCACCAATGGTTGCCCGGTCGCCAGTTCGTCCAGCGTTTCAGTCAATACCAATGGACAGGTAAGCTTCCAACTGGGCGCCACCGACCCGGATGGTAACGCCCTGCAATTCCAAGTGACTCAACCCCCAACGCACGGCACCCTGGTCTTGGAGGGGCAGACCGGCGCCGCGACCTATTCACCCAACCAGGACTACTGCGGTCCGGACAGCTTCCGGTTCCGGGCTTCCGACGGCCAGTGCAATTCGGCTGACGCCACCATCTCAATCACTGTCAATTGCCCCAATCAATGCCCGACCGCGGTGCCGGTTGTGACGCCGACACTATCCACCAGTTGCGTGGGAGTCAGTAACGTGGTCGTGGCGGCTGATAACATCGTGGCATGCGTGGGACTGGATGGGAACGGATCGTCCGATCCCGATCCGGGTACTACCTTGACTTATTCCTGGACCGTGGACGGCCGGTTCAACGTCAGCATGGATGGCAGTCAGGATGGCGGGGGGGCGCGCAAGGGTGCCGGCGTCGGGACCGTTACTCTCGCGGGCAACACGCTAACCATTGACATCGCCTTCTCAGGCTTGTCGGCCGAAGCGACCGCGGCCCATATCCACGGCCCCGCGGCCCCGGGAGTCAATGCCGCGGTGCTTTACCCGCTGAACTCAATTACCACGTTGGGCAAAACGGCGGGCACAATAAAGGGCACCGTCACCCTGGTGGACGGGACAGGCGGTTTCACCGTGGCCCAACAGTTGCAACAACTCCGCGATGGGAATTGGTATATCAACATTCATGATGCCACCTTCCCGGGCGGTGAAATCCGCGGTCAGGTTCGCGCCACCGCCCAGGGTGCGACCATTAACAATTGCCTGCCCATCGGTTCGCATGAAGTTTGTCTCACGGTCAGTGATGGCCGGTGTTCGGACACCAAATGCGTCACCGTGGAAGTCATTTCGCCGTGTCAGGCCATAGGCACCCTGGTCATCGGGATTGAGAGTTCCACCCTGCCGCGCAACCGTCAGCAGCCTCTCACCGCTGTGCTAAAAACCGCCTGCTCCGCTTTCGAACGCGGAGGCCTGACCCAAGGCATAAACCATTTGGAAAGGTTCCAGAGCAAGGTCCACTCTCAAGTTGAGCCGGTGGACGCCGCCCTCGCCCAACAACTGATTGACTGCGCGCAATCCATCATCAACAGCCTCAGCGCGCCGTAACCCGGCCGCCGTCAGGGCAGCCGCGAAACACGGCGCATCCTGCGATCAAGGCGAGGGCTTTTGAAGAGCGTGCTGGCGAAGTGGTTGGGGTTGCGAGCCATCAGGCTCCCTGCCGCCCTCGTCCTGATTGTGGCGCGCGCGAATTTCGCCGCGCCACCGGCGAACGAACGTTGTTCCGGGGCGGAGATCATCCCCCCGGCCGGTCCGTTCCCGTATTTGTCGTCCATCGTGGACATCAAAGACGCCACACTCGCTGGCGATCCGCCCGCGCCCAGTTGTAGTTCGGTCAACGTGAGGAGCGCCGTTTGGTATCGCTTTACTCCGGCAACCACCCGCCGCTACACCCTGTCGGTTGGCACCGATACGGCCACAAGCGTCCTGGACACCGTCATGACCATCCACACGAGCTCGGCCGGTTGTGGCGCGGTGTCTACGCCCCTTTATTGCAGTGACGATGATAGTGGGGAGAGCGGACTTCAATCCGCCATTTCAGCCGACCTGACGGCCAACGTGAACTACTACGTTCTTATCTGGACGACTTCGCTCTCACCCCTGCTACCCGGCTGGACTTCAGTGCAACTGCGAGTTTCACAGCCCACGGTGCCGACGAACGACACCTGCGTCGGCGCGGAAATTATTCCCGGCTCAGGTCCCTTTCCCTATCTGACGTCCGCCGTGGACACGACCCTCGCCACCACGACTGGCGATCCGCCGATCCCGTCCTGCTGGCAGCAGGCACGGCGCAGCGTGTGGTTCAAGTTCACGCCGGACATTACCGCGACCTACGAATTGACGCTCTGCACCAACACTTCCACTACAATTTATGAGACCCTGCTCGCCGTGTACATGGCGGCCTCGCCTTGTGGGACGTTCACCCAGGTCGCGTGCAATCACACCAACTCTACTCCTTGTGGCAACCTCCTTCGTTCCACCATCATCACGCCCCTGTTCAGGGGTACGACGTATTACATCGTCGGCTGGGAAGGCGTGAATACCGATTACGTACTGGGCGAAACCCTGCTACAGCTTCGCGTTGGATCTTTCCTGCCGCCCACGGCAGCCACGTTGGACGCATACGGAATCACCAGGACCGGGGCCGTGCTCGACGCCTTCATCAAGCCCAACGGCGCCGCGACGCTCGCCTACTTCCAATACGGGCTGACCACCAATTATGGATTTTCCACCCCGCCGACCAATTTTGGAGCGACCACTCCTTCCAATCACTTCGTGAGCCCGATCAGTGGACTGACGGGGGGTGCGCAATACCATTTTCGGGTTGTGGCCTCCAACTCCATCGGCACAACCATCGGAACGAATCGCAGCTTCGCCTGGTCCTCCGCCTCCCCGAGGCTAACCGTTTACCCGGTGACCAACGCTACGTTCACGCTCCGTTTCAATGGCCAATCCTCCCAACTTTATTCGGTTGAAACTTCGACCAATCTCTCGAACTGGACGGATCTCGGCCTCTCCACCGAACTGGGTGGCGGGTCGTTTCAATGGGTGGGACCGCTCGCACCGCCAAAACGATTTTATCGCGTGCGGCTGCCTTGACCGGGCAACCCGCAAAACGTTGGCGCGATGCCGATGGACGTCAATGATGGATATTGTCGAGGACACCAAGTTGTATCTCATCTCGGCGCAACGGTCCAAGCTCAAGAAAAGGAGATAAAGGCCAAGACTGAGCTTCGCCCCGCCCGCACTCCGTTACGGTGAAAAGCCAAAGCTTAGCTTAACGGCCGAGTATTCCGGGTGGATTTTGCCGTCTCGGGTACGGATGGTCAGGGACGGCTCGGTCCAAGTCTGGCCGCGAAACCAATCGGGCAAATCCTCCGCGCGCATCATCCCGAACAATGCGATCAAGGGCGGCTCACTTTCACGGAAAATCACGGGGCGCTGGCGCACGATGACGAGTCCCGCCGTTCGCGCTCCGGCCTGGACGCGGGCCAGTTGCGCGGCCGGTTCCATTTGAAAAACGCAGGCAAAAAAACCGCCGGGCGCAAGGTGCTTCGCCGCGGTCGTGCAATAGTCGGCCACGGTGCCGCGCAATTCAAAACGGCAGGCGAGCTTCTGCGGGTTTTCGCTTTTCACTCCGGCGGTGGGTGGAAAATACGGCGGACTGCCGGTGATCAGATCGAATCGTTCTTCGGGATGTAGGACATCTGGCTCGCGAAAATCTCCGGTGCGCATTTCGTAGCGGTTCGTCAGGCCGTTGTAACGCGCGGATTTTCTTGCGAGGGCGACGCTTTCCGGCTGGGCCTCCACCGTAACAAATCGCGCCCCCGGCAAACGCCACGCGCAAACCATCCCCACCGAACCGATGCCGCTGCCCAGATCGAGCGCGGTGTGGGCGGTTGGACACCAACTCGTCCCATACCAGGCGGTGAGCAGGTCGTCGGTCGAAAAGCGGTGGCCGTCGCGCAATTGGAACAGACGGAAGCGTCCGCTGATGGCATCAAGGGTTTCGTGCGGTTCGATGACCAGCGGATTCCCCATCTCCGGGTCGGGAGGTTGGAGTTCCCGCCTTGGCCGGTCCGCCGGGCTCGCCAAATGTTGAACTCCAACGGCCGGCGCTTCCAGCCCGGGCGGAATCGGGCCGGGCTTGGCCCAACCTTTGAAATGCGTTTGGTGAATCACGAGAATGGCTGTCTGTCCGGTTTTTCCCGCTCGAAAGTTTCGTCGTCCCACGAAGCCGGATCATCGAGCGATTCGAGATGCGTGAAGACCACGGCATCGGGTACCGAACGGCGAATGTCCGCTTCAATCCTATCCAGCAGTTCGTGGCCGCGTTGCACCGTCCAGTCGCCGGGCACAAGCACGTGCGTGGACACGAATTTTCGCGCGCCGGCCTGGCGGGAACGAAGCGCATGAAATTGAATGCCCGTCCGCTCATACGTCTGCAACACGTTGCGCACCGCAGTCAGGTCCTCGGCCGACAGCGCGATGTCCATCAATCCGGCGATGGAGCGGCGCACAATCCCAACGCCCGTCCATACAATGTTCACCGCCACCAAGATCGCCACGATGGGATCGAGCCACAGCCAGTGTGTCAGCGCCACCAAGCCCACCCCCAGGATGACCCCGACCGAGGTCCCGACGTCGGTCAGCAAGTGACGCGCATTCGCCTCGAGCGTGATGGAGGTGTGTTTTTTGCCCACGCGCAAAAGGAGCAAAGCCACCGCAAGATTTACCAAGGAAGCCACAACCGACACAGCCAGGCCCATGCCCAGTCCCTGCAAAGGTTTGGGCGTGATCAGCCGCATCACGGCCGCGACCCCGATGCTGATGGCAGCCACGAGAATCAGGCCGCCTTCGACGCCGCTGGAAAAATATTCGGCCTTGCCATGGCCATAGGCGTGGTCTTCATCGGCAGGTCGGGCGGCGACGGTCAGCATCGCCAGCGCCATCATGCCGCCAACCAGATTGACGAGCGACTCGGCCGCATCGGACAACAACCCCACCGAGCCCGTAATGAGATACGCCGTCGCCTTGAGGGCAATCGTGACCAGCGCTGCAGCGATGGAGAGCCAGGCAAAGCGGGTTAACGAGGGGCGGTTCACGTTCGGCGGATTAGACACGAACCCGCTCCGTTCGCCAAGCCCGGGTAGAGGAGCCTCCGGTTTACTTTGTGCCGGCAACTTTTCAAATTGCCGTTTTCACGGGTTAGAACAGGCACGCCAAGTCGGAGACATGGCGACCCCATCGCAAGCCAGCAGGCTTGCGCCCCTAAAGGAGGTGACAAAACATCGCGTCGCGGAGCTTTGGCTCGAACCAGGTGCTCTTGGGAGGCATAATGCCCCCCGCATCCGCAATGGTCATCAAGTCTTCGATGCTCGTCGGAAACATCGAGAAGGCGCAGGCATACTCATCGCTGTTCACGAGCTTCTCCAATTCCGCCGTCCCCCGAATGCCGCCGACAAAATTAATCCGCTTGCTGGTGCGCGGATCTTCGATGCCGAAGATTGGATCGAGCACAAACTTTTGCAGCAAGGTCACGTCGAGCTTTTCGATAGGATCGGTGGTCGCCGCAAACTGCGGACGAAAATGCAGCGTGTGCCATTTGCCAGCCAGGAAAAGCCCCAGCTCGTGCTTGCGCGTTGGCTTGGCCGAACCATTTGGATGGATGACGAATACGGCGTCGAGCTTTTGCAGCAACTGCGGCGACGCATGTCCGTTGAGATCTTTCAACACCCGGTTGTAGGGCAGGATCTGCATCTGGTTGTGCGGGAAGGTGACAGTGAGGAAACAAGCGGAGCACCCCTCACCTTCTCCTTCGCGTCGGCCGACGGGGAGAGAGTCGTCCGCGACCGGGAAAGGCGTCTCCTTGCGCTTCAAATACACCCGCGCTGCCGCGGCACTGCGATGATGGCCATCCGCGATGTAGAGGAAAGGAATGCTGGCGAACTGCTCCTCGATGAACTTGATGCTGGCCGTGTCACTGACCGTCCACGCAGTGTGGCGCACTCCATCTTGGGCGGTGAAATCCACCGCGGCTGGACCAGAAACTCGTTTCGCCACAAATTCATCCATGGCCGCCGTCGCACGATATGCCAGGAACACGGGCCCGGTTTGCGCGTTGAGCGTTTCAATGTGGCGGACGCGATCGTCTTCCTTGTCGGGCCGGGTGAACTCGTGCTTCTTAATGCCCCCGCTCAGGTATTCCTCGCAACTCGCGGCGGCGACCAGGCCGACCTGCGAATGAGGGCCCATGATTTGCCGGTAGAGATAAAAGCACGGCTGCGTGTCCTGCTGGAGCGCGCTTTGGGAAATGAGCCGGGAAAAATTCTCCTTCCCCTTCGCATAAACTTCCGGGGCGTACGGATCCGTGCCCGATGGCAAATCAATTTCCGGTTTGCTGACGTGAAGGAAACTCAGGGGATTGCCAGCGGCGAGCTCGCGCGCTTCCTCCGACGACATCACGTCGTAAGGCAGCTCGCAAATCTGCGCGGCCAGTTCCGGTCGAGGCCGCAGGGCGGCAAAAGGTTTGAGTGTGGCCATAAGAGCGGCGGGAAGATAGGGATGAACTTTGTTGAAATCACCAAGAATCTCGACACCTGGCGATTTCCTTGACCGGGACATGTCGCCAGTTTTCACTACATGTCCCCCGCCTCATTAAATTTGCGCGGTTGCCCGTGCGGGCTACACTGTCACGATGTTAAATCTCCCTTCAAACCTTCGTCGCGCACTCGCCCTGGCCACGGCCCATCTGGCGCTGTCGGTTTGGATTGCTTCCGCCCAAGGTCCGCTGCCCATTTACACCGACAGCTTCGTCAGCGGCTTCGAGGATTGGAGTTGGGCGACTCATGACCCGGCCAACCCATCGCCCGTCCATGGCGGTACGCAATCCATCAGTGTCAACGCCGCTGCCTGGCAAGGGATCTCGTTTCATCACGCCGACCTGAACACGGGAGTATTCAAGGACTTTTCGTTCTGGGCGCACGGCGGCCCTGCGGGTGGCCAATTGCTCCGGGTCTATGCGGAACTCAGCGGCGTCGCCCAGGTGAATTATGAATTCCCTTCGGGTTTGGCGCCAAATACCTGGCAACAATTCACCATTCCGCTCAGCACACTCGGCGTGGCCAACAAACCGAATCTTTCGCGACTCAACATCCAGCTGCGGGACGGCGGGACCACCGGGACCTTTTACCTGGATGACGTCCAGCTCGGGGCCAATGTCGTGCCGGTGCCGCTCAACGTCAGTGTCAACGCCACCCAGTCGGTCCGCACAGCGGACGCGCGGCATTTTGGCGTGAATCTCGCCATCTGGGACGGCTATTACGACATCACCAACAATTACTACGCCACCACCACCGCGCTGCTTCAGGAGATGGGCAGTCTCTGCGTACGCGTTCCCGGCGGCTCGCTTTCAGACGAATATCATTGGTCCACAGGCACGAGTTTGGACAACGCCTGGCAATGGCAAGCCTCGTTCCCGGAATTCATCCGCGTCGCCACTAACGCGGCGACGCAATTGTTCGGGACGGTGAATTACGGCAGCGGTAGCCCGCAGGAAGCCGCGGCCTGGGTCGCCTACGCCAATGGCGAGGCCGACCTCTACGGCACTACAAATGACGTTACAATTGGCGTGGACGCCAGCGGTCGCGATTGGCGGACGGCCGGTTACTGGGCCCGGTTGCGCACGTTGACCGCCGCCTCCAACCCCGATCACCAGTACGACTTCCTCGCAATGGACCGCAGCGCACCCTTGGGAATCAAGAATTGGGAAATCGGCAACGAATGCTACGGCACCTGGGAACGGGACACCAACACGCCTCACCACCACGCCTACACTTACGCTCAGCGCGCCACGAACTACATTGCCCGCATGAAAGCCGTTGACCCCGCTGTCAAGGTTGGTGTTGTCGGCATCCCTGGCGAAGGCATGTACGATAACGGTTACCGGGATCATCCCGCCATTAACCCGCGCACGGGCCAGACGAACTACGGCTGGACGCCCGTGCTGCTCGCCACGCTCAAGCGTTTTGGCGTTACGCCCGACTTCCTGGTTCATCATCATTACCCCCAATGGACCAATCCCGGCGACGTGCCGGCGTCGCCGGACAACGACGCCACGCTCCTGCAATCCACCGGCAACTGGGCCACTGATGCAACGACGCTCCGGCAACGCATCACGGACTATTTCGGCGCCGGCGGGACAAACATCGAACTGGTCGTTACCGAGAACAACAGCGACGCCGGGCAACAGGGCAGGCAATCCACCAGCCTCGTCAATGGCCTCTATTACGCCGACAGTCTTGGTCAGGTGCTGAAAACGGAATTCAATGCCTACGTCTGGTGGGACCTCCGCAACGGCACGGACACCGCCGGGTTCTTTGGGCCGAACCTCTACGGCTGGCGCACCTACGGCGACCTGGGAATGGTCAATGAATTGAACACCCGTCATCCAAGCTTTTATGCCGCGAAGCTGATGCAATGGTTCGCGCGGCCAGGGGACAAAATTCTGAACGCCACCAGCGATTACGCCTGGCTGTCCGCCCATGCGGCGCGCCGCGCCAACGGCTCCCTTGCTCTGCTGCTGCTCAACAAATTCAACGTCACCAACCTTACCGCCCAGGTTGCGCTAAGCGGATTTATCCCTGCCGCCACTGCTACGATCCGTTCGTACGGCATCGCGAACGACGAAGCCGCGCGCACCAACGGCCCCGCTGCCGCCAAAGACATCACCACGAACAGCCTCGCGAACGTGGGGACGAACTTCACCTACAACTTCCCCCCGTATTCAATGACCTTGTTGACGCTGCCTCCCGCCGCTCCGCGGCTCGCCGTCGTGGGGGCCTCTTCGCCCACTGAATTCGTGTTCCAATTACAGGGTCAGCCGGAAGTGCGTTATCTAATCCAAAGCTCGAGCAACTTGAACAACTGGATTTCCGTTTCCAGCAACACTCTCTCGGGAACTTCCATGAACGTGACCAATGCGTTGTCACCGGATGCGCCGGCCAATTTCTGGCGCGCGGTCTGGCAACCTTGAGCTCGCCATAGTCTGCGGTGGCATCAGGGCGCAGCAACGCCTGGCAACTCTTGAGCAGCGGGACGGGTGGGACGCTGCTGCTTCTCGGACGACTCTCCCTCACCCCCGCCCTCTCCCGCTGGGAGAGGGAGCGTCCTCCGCCGCTTGCTAAGTCATCGGCAGACGGCCGAACGCTCGGCACCTTGGGGCAATTCAAGGCGGACGAAAGCGGTTCCCTCTCCCAGCGGGAGAGGGCCAGGGTGAGGGAGAACGGAACCGAACCCGGAGTCGTAGTTCATCTTAGCACTGCAAGAAACGATATCCTGATGTTCGAGTTGCCGGAAGCGGGGCGTGCCCTCGCTGGATCGAAGGACGATCTGTGAACCGTTCCACTCGGGCGGAATGCGAATCTAGCGTCTTGGATTTGAGCATTCATCTCGGACTTGGTCATAGCCGTTTGCACCGAAACCGACAGGTGAAGAGCGCAACGCCGAGAGCGAAGAGGCTAAGTAGGCGGGGTTCGGGGACCACGGTATCAGTTCAATGCAAACCAATTGTTTACTTCGGAATTGCTCAAAGTTGTTGTTCTGGAGTGCTCTTTTGAAACGATTCCAACGAAGGCAGGATCAGCTTGGCATTTTTCGCATAAGCCCGATGTACCGCCCTGCTATTATGACCGTGGGCCGCTTGGGGCAAACGGCTCGGGGTACCCAATCACCGTGGCCCGTTCGGCCCAGGCATATCGGTAGGAGTGAAGGCTGACGTCTTGAATCGCGAGCTTTCTGCAGCGCTGCTCGATACCGAGCCACTCGCTCGCCGCGCCAACGGCCAAGGAACACAACGGGCATCGACACCATGCTGGTTTGCAGCATCACGCGCGGCAGGAGTGTGCAAGGCTCGGTCGCGCCGCTCGGGGGGTTGAGCCGAAACAGCTTCCTGACCCTTCGGTATGTCAAAAAAAAAGGAGGTAGCGGCCCGAAAAATCCTTGTGAAATCGTCGGACCGAAAGAAAATGGCAGAAGGCCATGCTATGCCATGAACCTGAAACAAAAAGGGAAATCCCGATCCGATACGATGATGCGACGGACGAAGATGGGCCGAAGCAGTTTGCTCACGTTGGTTTCGCTGACTTATGACTCCTCCATGAACGCTCGATTAATTTTCTTTTACTTTTCCATTGCAGGAACAGCTTTCCTTTTCGGCCTTCCCTATATCGGTCGCACGCAGGTTTCACAATTCCCAATAATCGTCAACAGCACCAGCGACGCCGGCAATAACGATCGTAATCCAATGGTCTGCGATGACGGCACTGGACACTGCACTTTGCGGGGCGCGATCCAAGTGGCGAATAATCTAGCTGGCGCAAACGTTATCAATATCGCTCTTGCTCCCGGGTCGGTGATTAACTTGGGCTCGGCACTCCCTAACATTGCCCAAGCTCTAACCATCAATGGCCCCGCGGGCGGTAAGGTCACGGTGCGACGCAACACCGGAGGCAATTATTCTGTCTTCACCGTGACCGCAGGCCCGGTAAGTTTTTCGAGGCTGACCATCAGTAACGGTAGCGCGAGCGAAGGTGGCGGCATCAACCAGATCGGGACTACGGTCAACGTTACGAATTGCGGCTTTCTCGGCAATGTGGCTATCAATGGCGGCGGAATTTACAACAAAGGTGGCACACTCAACGTCACCGATTGCACGTTTAGCGGGAATGGAGCTAACGGCGACGGTGGTGGGATTGCGAACGACTTTTACGGCACCGCGAACGTAAACAACAGCACCTTCGTCGGTAACAGCGCCAACAATGGCGACCCCACCGCCAGCGGTGGCGGAGCCATCTGCAACGGTGACCATAACCACTCTCAGGGCGGTTTCCTCACTGTTATCAGCAGCACGATCACTCGGAACACCGCCCTGAGGGGTGGCGGTATTTCCACGGCAGGCGCGGCTGCGGCCGGGTTTCTGAAGGTGATCAGCAGCACCATCGTCGGAAATTCTTCGTTCTTCAGCGACAGCGCCGGTGGCATTTCCAGCGACGGCCAGGGGCCGTTCGTGAGTATCAAGAATACGATTGTCGCCTTAAACACAGGGGGAGCGGGGCGCGACGTTTATGCCGCCTTCGCCTCAGGCGGCTTCAATCTGATCGGCAAGACCAATGGAAGCATGGGGTTCACTGCCGCCACAGATCAAAAGGGCACGATTGCTTCTCCACTCGACCCGAAGCTTGATCCGGGAGGTTTGCAGGACCACGGTGGACCTACCCAGACCATCGCCTTGCAATTGGGCAGCCCCGCTATTGATAAGGGAACAAGCGCTGGTTTGACCGGTAACCTAACGACTGATCAGCGCGGCACCGGTTTTCCGCGCATGGCTGATTACTCCAATGTCTCGAACGCTTCTGGCGGTGATGGCACAGACATTGGCGCATTCGAAGGGGCGGCTTTGAAGATTGTTTCGATCACTCTCTTAACGAATGGACATATCACTCTGCAAGGTGTTGGCGTTCCGAACGCCGCCCACACAATCCGGGCATCACCGGATTTGAGTCCGAATAGTTTTAGCAGCATTGGAACGGTGACTGCAAACGGTGCCGGTGTACTAGAATATGACGACGCTACCGCCGTAGGATTACCGGCGCAATTCTACCGTTTGCGTTTTCCGTAGGGCAAATCACCGTCCATTAAAAGTGCGCACGCTTTGGGCGTCGCGGCGGGGAGTGGTAAAAAGGTCAGCTTGAAAATGTTAAATTCCAGCGCGATTTATCACGTCATGAATCGAGGTGACCAGCGGGAGGTGATTTAGTTGAATGACGCGGATCGCCAGTGCTTCGTCGCCACGCTGGGCGAGGCTTGCGCCAGAACGGATCGTTGACGGCGCTAAAATATCCGTTCGAATCGGCTTAGTCCGCCGCATCCAGCCAGAGCTTCCCGCACCGTTCGCCGTAATGCGGCGAGTCCAAATATCGGTCGACCATCCGCTCATAAGCCCGGGATTTGCGATCGGAAACAAACCGTTGGATTTCCTCCGCGGTGGGCGACAGCCCCCTTAAAACGAAGGCCACCCGGGGAACCAGTGTCACGCGATTCCCTTCCGCGGAAAATCCCAACCCAGCCCTTTGTCAATTCATGGGATCACCAATCGATCCAATGATCCCTTGCGGACGCCTGGAGTGGTGGAAATGCCCAATGCTCTGCCGCCGACTTTTCGTCCGCGGCCATGACCACACCGACGGACCTCAACGCGAGCCCAATAAACGTGAGGGCTACCGCGATCGAGGGACGGTATGATCTGACATCGATCTTCATTTACCGGCTCGCGCGATTCTATCGGAGGCGCTGGTTTTGAACGAGCGCGTGCCCTCACGCCATCACGCTGATTGCTTCTCCTCCAAATTTGCTTTCGGCTCGATCCACCCCCAGCAAAGCGCCCCAGAAAAACATATCAATCCTCCAACTCCGATTCCCCACGACCAGCCAAAATGCTCCCCAATCCACGGCGTCAAGACCGGCGCGATGAGTCCACCCACATTCCCGCCCGTATTGCAGATGGCGGCTGCCGTCCCACCCTTGCTGCCACCGATATCCACCGCCGTCGCCCAGATTGGCCCTTCGCTCGCCCCAATGGCCAAATGGGCCAGGGCAAACCATCCCACAATCCACGCCGGTTCTTTCGAAATCACGCCCAGACCCAACAACGTAGCGCTCAGGATCATGCCGCCGCCGGTGACAAACGCCCGTCCCCGCCGCACACTGAACGCCGTCGCCATTCTCCCTGACAGCCATCCACCCAACGGCATCCCAGCCGCCAGCGCCACCTGCAACAATCCCGATCCGTATTTGCTGGCGTTCGCTCCCAGGCCAAGTTCCTTTTGGAAATAAAACTGCATCCAATAGACAAACAAATATTGGAAGTATCCCACCGCCGCGTAGCTCAACGTCACCAAAATTAGATTGCGATTGCGCAACAACCTTGCCCAATCCCCGCTTCCCGCTGCCGGTTTCGTCGATTCATTCGCTCCTATCAACGCTTTCTCGGCTGCGTTCGTGGCGGGATG
>JADMIO011667564.1_pt1 | contig 27233 bp, 20 predicted proteins | sample 8958161 | NCBI WGS metagenome assembly JADMIO01 (sample SAMN16585339, study PRJNA669376) | soil metagenome | isolation source: Crop rotation soil | place: USA: Cullars Rotation, Alabama | collected 2011
CCGCGACTTCAAGTCACGTGAATTCCAAGCTTCGGATCCCACTGTGCTGGAAAGGCGCTTGCGTCGATGCATGTTGGCGAGGATGTAGGCTGCGCGCGTCGTCTCCACGGTCGGCACGAGCATGTTCGAGAAATCTGGGTCCTCGGGGATGGCGGGGTACTCCCAGTGCGGCGCCACCCAGCGCTCCCACTCCATCGAGTCCGAATTGACGCGGAACTCAAAGAGCGTGTCGTTCGCAAAGTCAAAGTGCGGCAGGTGATGTGCATTGCCCGCTAGGCTGACAATGTGATGCGTGAACTTGGCGCGGTCCTCGCTCTCCAGCAGGCCACCCGCGGACCAGGTGAGCGCGTACAGGAAGAGCCGCTCCAGTTCCACCACCAGCAGGTCGTTGGCCGTCGCCAGGTCGGACACGTCCAGCAGGCCATCCAGCAGGTGGCAGCAGCCCTCGATAATGCCCACGCGGGAGCAGTTCATGACGGGCTTGCAGGACTTCTGCAGGAAGTGGAAGAGGTGCCCGTAGGACTTGGGGCCCTCGCTGCTGCCGACGAACTTCTTGAAACAGGCAGTGAACGTGGGCGCCATGCTGGGGGCCTTCTTCTTCAGCCACGACCGCAGCACCGGCTCCCAGTCGAGGTCGCTCTCGGACACGAAGATAATGCCTGCGCGTGACACCGTGGCGGGCGAGGCGTTGCGCAGATCCTCCACCTCGAACATCAACTTCACGTTGTCCGTCATGGGCACGCGGTCGCCGTTCGCCAGGGTGAGGATCTTGTTGTCGTCCAGCACCGTGTTGAGGTTCTCGATCCAGAGGGCGTCCACGGGGCCGTCGCAGATGATCCACTGGATGTCCTTCCGGTTGCGGTCGTTGAACTTGGCCCACATGGTGGCGAAGATGCCGTCCAGCCACTCGCCACTCATCTTGTCCGTCTCCCCGAACATTTCTTCCGCCCGGATGGCCTTCGGGTTCATGCGAATGCGCTTGTGGATGATGCCCGTCGTCTGCGTGAGCGAGTCCTGCAGGCAGTTGATGATGCGCGACTTGCCGCTGCCCGCCGGCCCGACCATCATGATGCCGTGCCGCACGAGCGTCGTCTCGTACAACTGCACCACCTTCACGCTCCACGAGTGGTGCATCACCAACTTCTCCGTCTCGACGACTGCCGTCAGAGCGGCCTTCAGCTCAGCGTGTTCCTGGCCCACGGGCATGCCCAGGGCCGGAAACAGGTCTGAGATGAGGGAGAGGAAGAGCGGCACGTCCTGCGCCACCAGCTTCGACAAGTTCATGTCGCGCAGCGTGCTCATCAGCAGCGCCTCCTCGGGGTCGCCGATGCGGTTGCGTTTGATCTCGCCCGCTGTGCGCAGCACCGACAGAATGTTGCGCAGCCCAAAGTCGTAGTGCTTCTGCTTGGACAGCTGCTGCTCGCACAAGCCGTACAGCACGGCGAACTTCCTCGCCAGCTCCGCAAAGCTCTGGTAGCCGACGGAGCAGAGCTTCACCTTGATGATGATCTCCCGGTCCGGCACCATCATCGCCACGCCGCGGAAGAGAGCCTTCAGATTCTCAGGCAGCTCCTGGCGGCCCTGGTACCCCGGGTTCATCGTGATGAAATAACCCACGTGGTTGTTCATGCGGATCTCCTGCGTGTCGCCCGGAAAGGTGAACGACGCCAAGTGCGCGCGCTTGGCATTGGTGATGGCCAACACCTGCTGCGCCACGACCGAGAGCACCGGCAATTCGATACGGTTGAACTCGTCGAAGCAGCCCCAGAGGCCGGCCTGGCAGAGACCCTTGAAGATGCGCGCCATGTCGGTGAAGCGCTGCTGGTCCGTGCAGTTGGTCACCACCACGAAGACGCCCAGCGCGCGACCCAAATCTTTCACGGTCTCCGTCTTGCCTGTGCCGGCAGGTCCAGCGGGCGCACCGCCCAGACACATGCCCATGGCCTGAGACAGGGTGATGAAGCATCTGTCCGTCAGCGGCGTGATCACGAGGCGCTCCTTACAGCCGAGATACTCGTTGTTGTACTTGTACTCCACGTCACAGATGGAGATGACGCAGGCGCCCGGCCCGTGCTCGTCCGCCGAGTTGGGCAGCCAGGCGAAGCGCGTCTGCTTGAGCCACTCGAAGTCGTTTCCGTCCACTAGTTTGCGTTCGCGGAAGCGCTTGGTCAGGTCGGAGAAGACGTCCCGCTGGTGCACCTGGATCGTCACCAGCGTCTCCACCTTGATGCGGTTCATCTTGGAGCCCAAGTCCTCGAGGCACCAGGAAGATAGGTCCTGCAGCGTGCTCAGCTGCAGGCGATTCGTCTCGATCATGATCTGCTTGTTGCCCTTCGCCTTGCCCAGCGCCTCCGAGCACTGCAGTGTCCACAGAATCTGCAGACCGAGCAGAGCAAACTGCCCACAACTCTTGTTCACAAACTGCCGCAGCGGCTGCGCCACACACTCCATGGAGGCCGTCTCGCAGAGCTTCTTCAGGCTGCGCTGCATCTCTTTCTCCAACTCGCCCAGCCAGTCCTCAATATTTCCATTGGCCTTCACCGCCGTGCTCAGCTTGACCGTCTCCTTGGCGCTGGCGATGATGCTTTGCAGCTCCACGATGAGCAGCTTGTCGCTGCGGCTGTGCACCACGCGGTCGATCGAGTCGAACACTTTTTCGTAGTACGGCTGCATCTGCTGCGGGTCGCTGCCCTGCGACAGAATGAGCAGCAGCACAGGGTTGGAGACGAAGTAGAAACGAGGGAACTTGCTTCTCTTCTGCTCCAAATAGCCCTCTAGTGACTTCTGGCACTTCTCCAACTCGCTGTACAGCACCGGCAGCGTGGTGCGGAGCAGTTCGTTGCCGCAGGACGCCACCACGAACTTGACCTCTGCGGCGCGCACCATCAGTTTCTCCCAGTCCTTGTTGATCTTGGAGAACTTCTTTGCCTCCATTGGCATCTGCTTCGCAATGTCGCCGCCCAGAAACACGCTCTCCAGACTCGTCCACAGCATCTGCACCTTCACCCACATCTCCAGTGTGTCCGCCGTGTCGCTGAGCGACGTCAAGAACTTCTGCACCTCGTCGCGGAACGGCGCGACGTGGCGCACGCTCAGCAGGGACTGCAGCTGCAGCTGCGCCTCCTCCAGCTCTTCGATCACAAAGCCAAACGCCTTGAGCACAGGCACGTCTCTGCTCTTCCAGACAGCAAACTCAAAGGTCGCAATGGACCAGCGCTCCTTCATCTCGTGCAGACGACGCTCGATCTGCAGCTGCTTGTCGGCGCCGTCGCAGATCTCCTCCACCTCCTCCTTGAACGCGATCATCGTCGAGTCCAGGATGTGCGACAGCGCGAACTCCTCGTCCTGGTACGGGAGGACGGTTTTACTGGGTGCGAGCAGGGCGTTGATCTCGATCCAGTGGCGCGGCTTGATGCTGGTCTTGCTGAGGCCCACGAGCAGCGGCAGCAGGCTCTGCAGGTCGATGATCTTCTGGTTCACGACGTCGTAGGCAGACCACTCGCGCAGCTTCTTGGGCAGCTTCTTCACGCGCTGCTCGTAGCCGTTGATGATGTCCGAGATGGACGAGACCTGGTCCACCACCTCGCCCCACAGGAGCGCCGCCCACTGCTTCACGCTCGCATGCACATCCACGTAGATAGAGTAAAGTTGATCCACCAAGGTAATATCTTTGCGACATTTGGTCACCTCAGCGAAGCGGGTAGGGCGTAGTGCGAAGAGCTCCTCGCCCGCGCGATAGTTCTCCATCTTGCGCTCGCGCGTGCCCAACTCGTCCTTAAACTTCTTCAGCTTGTCCAGCGCGACCAGCGGCTTGATGCCTGGAATCAGGGGGCCGTTCGTCTCGAACTCCTTGCGGAAAGCACGAATATCGAGACCAAACTCACGAATATCCCAAATGAGCTGCTTCTTGTAGGTGCCCTGCAGCGCGGACAGGCTGTTCGCCACGCTATCTGCGTGCTCCACTACCTTGCGCCACGTGGTGAGCATGTTCGCCTTGGCCTCAATCTCCTCTCGGTTGATGACGCCACCCGGCAGGTAGTGGTCCAGCATCGTGTACATGTCGAGGATCGGCGAGATGTCCATCTCGATACTGCTCTCCTTCTCGCGCACCTCCTTCAGCACCATCATCACATAGCGCAGCGTGTCCAGCGACTGCACCTCAATATTCAACTTGTTCATCAGGACGCGCAGGAACTCGTACAGCTTTGCCATCGCCTCCTTCGCTAGCTTGTGCACCTTGTTGGAATACAGCACCTTCCACATGTGCGTCTCACTCGTCAGCTGGTGCTTGATATTGTTCGTGTTCAGCTTCAAGCTGCCAATGACGCGTGTGGACGCAATGGACGCCAGCTCCGCCTCCAGCTCCATGAACTTCTGCAGCTCCGCTTCGAAATGCTCAATGGTTGGGTTAATTTTCATGAAATTCTTGTACGTGAGCTCCTTGTCGTCCTTCCAGAGCCAGTCGTAGATGCGGAAGCTCTTCAGATACTCGTGCACAATGTTGCGCGTGCCGTGCATCGCGCCAGTGAGCAGGAGCACCGTCTTGATGATCTCAATGTCCTTGCCCATGAGGTCAAAGAAGTGTGTGCGCTCCTTCTCCGGCAGATGCTGCTGCTTCCACTGCCACATACGCTTCATCGCACCAAACACCGCCACTGCGGACAGATTGATGGCGGACTGAATGTCGTCCAGACTGGGGCTCATGCGCACCGACGGCACGCTGAGCTGCACATCCACCTCGAAGAAGGGTTCTACCTTGATGCTGCCCACGCGGTAGCAGGTGCGCTTCTTCAGCAGGTTCAGCGACGTCTTCACGCAGTTCAGGTACGCCTGATACGTCATGGAGCAGAAGTGGTCATGTACCTCATCGATGTCCTCCGACGGCACCGGCGGAATGCTGGTGTCCAGCTGGGACGAGTTAATGATGGAGATGAGATCGTTCACGGCGTTCTCCACCTCCAGATTGCGCATGCTCAGCTGATACGTGTACGCCTTCACGCTCGTCTCCTGCATCAGCACAAACTCGTCCAGTGTGACGGCGCGCATGTCGGGCAGCGACACCACCACGGTGCGGGAGATCTGCTTCAGGTTCTTCTGGATGCGATTCTCCACAATGTCGTTGATCTTCATCACCATCTCCTCAAGGCGCTTCAGCCCCGCAAAGATGCTCGCCTTGTACGCATCGATGTTCATGCTCGTCCATGTGAGCGTGACCAGGCCTGGGCGCAGCTTCAGCTCCAGCGTGTGGAGGTAGGGCGCGAGGATCTTCGTTGTGACGGGGATGATCTTGTCCGTGATGCGCTCGTACTCCGCCAACATGAACTTCAGATCATTATAATACGACTTAAACACCTCCTCCTGCAGCAGCACCAGCTTGCCCTCCTCCGGAATGGCGATCTCTAACTTCACCAGGCACTTGGCTTCGCGCATCAGCTGAAAGATCTCCTGATCGAAGTTCACGTACAACTTGTTGGTGTCGGGATGCCGAACGATCAGCGTCGCCTGCAGGCCAGCCTTGGCCGACTCGATCGACGCGCGCCAGGCTTCATACCAGAGGTACTCGAAGGCGATCAGCGTGCGCGCCACCTTGTTGTACAGGCGGATGATCTTCTTGCTCTCGCGCGTCGACAGCACCGTCGAGTTGCCCTGGAACTTGTTCATTGGGTCCTCTATCTTCCGCAGCAGATGACGTGCCCACGTGATGTTCCCCGCGACAGGTGGCATATTGCGCGCAATCGGCGGCGCATGCTTGTACTTCTCGTAGATCTGCTCAATCTCCGCCAGCTCCTGGCCGTAATTATTAAAAATGACGCTCAACTTGGAGTCCAGGTCGCTGCGCAGGTTCTCCCTGTGCAGGATCGTTTGGTAGTTCTTCAGCAGCGTGAGGGACTGCTCGATGCTCCCAATGTTCTCGAAGCTCCTGTTGATGTACTGCTGCAGCGCCGCCTCCAGCTCGTTCATCTTGTCGTTGAAGTCGACGTAGTCGCGGTCGAACTTGTTCAGGTGGAAGTCCAGCAGGTCGTGCCCTTTGGCGCGGAACACCTTCACCACCTCCTTGAAGGAGGTGATGAGCGGGTCAAGGCCCTCAAAGCGCTGCGCCTCCAGGCTCTTGAACTGCTGGATCGTGCTGAACATGTCCATCAGCTTGATGAGACGCCGACAGAAGAGATCGAACTTCCCAAAGATTTGCGTCTCAGAAAAGTCAAACTGACGACCTTTTGGCATTGTCAGAAGCTTCTCTTTCGTCGCGCGGTACTGTTCCTGGTACTGCTCGTTCAGCTGCAGACACTTCTCGATCGTCTCCAGCAGCGACGGGAGGTCCTTGTCCCACAGCTTGTCCGAAGAGTCTTTGCCATTGATGCTCATCTTACATGTGCTGATCATCTGATTCGTGATCTTCATCAACAGCTTCGTCACACGCTCCGTCGTCCCAAAGTAGCGCGCAATCGTGTGGATCATCTTGACGCCGTTGATGAGTGCCGGCAGCGTGTCGATGATGGCGGCGGGGTCGCGCCCATACAGCGGCTCGAAGAACCGCTCCAGTGTGGAGAGGTACTTGACGTTGTCCTTCGCCTCATTGGCCGCCTCCGTGATCTGGACATCAATCTCGCGCCACTGCGCCAGCAGCGACGACACGCGCTGGTAGTCGATGTACATGTCGTTCTCCGGGTGCCGATTGGCGGAAGAGAGCAGCGAGATGACCGACTTGACGGACTTGCCCTTCAGCTGCTCCGTGATGGAGGTCAGTCTGCGCAAAAGAACACAGTGGTGAAATAATGTCAGAATATGCCAAAAACACACACAAGTCAATATGCAACATATTGTATCCGCCGCACTCACCTCTGCATCCTGCTGCGCCAGTAGTCCACCTCCGTGTCTGGGCCCGAGTCGGGCGTCTCCCAGCGACTGCGATCCGAATCGTCCAGGTACTTCTCGATCTTGTTGCACCACTCCTGCAGCAGGTTCAGAGAGTTCATCACCAGCGTCGGGTCGCTGGCCGCCTGCAGGCCCAGCGTCTCCACGCGCTCGTCCGGCTTGCGCAGCTCGAGGCCGCCCGTGATGCTGCGAATACTCTCCTGCAGGTTGCGACTAAAGGCATCAATGCTGCCGATAAACTCATTGCGCTGCTCGATGGACGCGTGGCCCCAGGACTCTTGGCTCATGTCCTGGATCAGTGGCTTGTAGACGCAGCGCATCACAGCCTCCAACGTCTCCAGAGGCTGGCGAATGATGCCGAATGACAACGTCCCGTCGTTCATTTTGTTGGGGTCAATGGCATAGCGATCATCATTGTCCCTGCCTCTCTTAACTTTCATGAAATAGACGGCAGTTGTGTTGAAATATTCGACCTCGTGCAAGTGAATCTTGAGGCGATCGGATTTTTCAGGCTCAGGACTTGTGCTGCCACCTTTATTTGTTGCATTTTTCTTGTTTACTGCTGATGCTTTATTTTCATCATACACCTCCAAAGTGATCACAATTCGCGTGGGACCTGCAGCAGAAAAGAACATATCGAGGGCTTGTATAACCTCAGGCTCAAGCATCATTCTCTCGATCTCATTTTCATCAGCCACTTGAAAGGCCTCAGCCAGTCGGGCAATCATGTATCGATGTCGTTCCAACAGTGACATGATTGAAATTGAACTTGTTGATTTAATTTACTTTTCTACACCTAAATTTGTCCTTGATTTGCAAAACAACAGGATAATGAAGCTGTTCTGTTGCGTCAAACAATGTGCAAAATTGTTCAAATTTTATGGCCGTTTCGTTTTCTATCGTGTGGGCTCGTTAATCCGACCTGGCACAGCCATTTTTTTTTGTGCACAACAAAGAGACGAATCACAGAGCTGCCTCGATCATTCCATGGCCATGTTTGGCCAATTTGAACCACTTTCTCTTCAACTCAGGCGCGTCGTCCTTGGCAGGTGGCCACTTTCCTCCACCCAACACACTCTCAATCTCTGCCACCGTGCGAGGACAAGTTGTGAGGTTCTCCGCTCCGGCCGCAGTCACCATCACAACGTCCTCAATGCGGACGCCGCCGAAGCCTCGGAAGCGGCCCACCACCTCCACGTTTATGTATTTGGCGCGCTCAGCGTCCGCCAGTGCCGCGTCAATCAACGCGTCGATGAAGTAGCAGCCTGGCTCGTTGGTCAGCACCATGCCGGCCTCCAGCACGCGGGAGGTGCGCAGCTTGGACAGGCCGGGGAAGGTGGAGCGGGCAGGGGTGCCAGGGAGGTATCTGCGTAACCAGCGACAAAAACAAACAACGTTAAAATATCAAAGAGAGCTGACCACAATCACAACAGCAGCTCACCCGCCCACGTCGTGTGTGTCGCAGCCAATGAGGTGACCCAAGCCGTGCGGGAAGAAGACAGCGCCCACACCGGCGGCAGCGATCTCCTCCACCGAGCCGTTGTGCAGCACGCCCACTGCCAGAAGAGATTTGATGATCTCCGCCTCTGCCGCACTGTGACACGCCGTCCACGCAGCGCCTGGGACCATTAGAGCGTAGACAGCGCTCTGTGCCGCCAGCACGCCTTCGTAGATGGCTCGCTGGTCGGCGGAGAAGGTGCCGGAGAGCGGAAACTGCAATGGGAGGGCGATAATAAACAGTTTTAGCCATGATATGACAAGTCAAACAAGTGCAACAAAACAAACTGCACAAAAATACACAAAACACCACAAAATTCCTCACCGAGCAGGTGATGTCGGAGACGTAGCCGTGATACTCTGCACCCATGTCCAGCAGCGCCTGCGCAGAAAGCGGTGATAAAAGCGTGGAGAAGTGAATATTTGAACAATCCTGAAGAATATGAACACTTCACTCACCATGTCCGTCGTGAACAACTCTCTTTCATTGGGCGCGCCCGCGTGCCCGTAGTGCAGGGTGGCGGCGTTGGGCCCGCACGCGCAGATCGGGTTGTACGCCGCGCGTCGGCAGCCGCCATGGCGATAAATCTCGTACAGGAACTTCGCCTCCAGCTCATATTCAAAGGCGCACTCCTTGGCGGCGCGCATCACCTCCACATGCGCATTGCTCGCCACCCAGGCGCAGTAGCGCATCACATCCACCTCCTCCGCGCACTTGGTCACACGTGCGTGTGCGACAATGTCATAGGCAGTGTCGAAGTTCACTCTCTCTGCGAAGGCCTCCTCACCCGCAAAAGAGGCCGGCTTGGCCTCTGAGCCGGAATCAGAGTTGATGCCCTTCATCAGGTACAGCTTCGCATCAGAACTGACCGCAAGCTCCTGCTCAATCCAGTTGGAAAGCTCATCCACGTAGAGAACTTCGTCAACACCGTAGCTGAGACGGAAATGGTTTGGTGGATGGATTTCACCACACCAAATACGGTAAGAGGCATCCAGCTTGGGAACAAACAAAGTAGTCTTTCCAGTTGCAAGAGAGATCGCACCAAACGCACCAGCTTCCTTCATTCCAAACAGATAATTGAACCAAGAATCTTGTCTGAAAGTTCAACTTGTAAATTGAAGCATAATTCCACAACTGATTGCTCACCTGAACAAAACATCTGTATCGGTGTCATACATCGTTGTCTCTACACCACCCTTCAGCAACAATACGCCTGTGGTGACTGCCTTCGACGTGAAAAGATCCACCACTTTCTTTCGTGCCAGCTGGTGAACTTCCATGGGAATTGCCAAAGTTTTCCCTTTCCCAAGTTGAAAGATTGAGGGACTCGCCCAACCAGCACCTGGATTCGCTGCCATTGCTTGAAAATGAGCGTCAAACGATGGAAAATGAAAAAAATGGCCAAAACCACAAAATTGGTTCACCCAAGATTTATCACACACCACCCCAGACAACTTCAAGTGTGTTGTTGTGAGTGAGACTCAATGCAACACGCCATTCGAATTCTTTTGAGTCATTAGATGTCAGAGTATCCATAACAGTGGACACATTCGCGAACTGATCACACAGAGATGAACCAAGTAAACTGAAAACACAAATACGTAACACCAGCCAACATATCAACAAACTCATATCCGTGTCTTGTGCACTGCCAACACAGCAGCCGCGCTGACAGGTAGCCTTTCAGCCGCTGGGGACACATCACTGCCACAATGCGTCACATCATCTGCCACCTTCACTGCCTGCTCAACCACAGCATCCACAGTCACGGCGGAGTCTTTCGTCAACGACATGTGCGCGACCACAGACAAGTAGGTCTGCCACACTAACTGCGTAAACGCTGTGACACTGGCGCGATACACCAACGGAATGAAGCGAAAATTGACAAAATTTGCCATTGGCCACAAACTGCAGTCTGCCACAAAAGTTGTCAAGAAGTGGTTCTCCACCTTTGCGGAAAATGTTTGCCAAGCAGACGTCGATCCAGGCGTTGTTGTTTGCTTGCAAATTGAAGCATAACCGAAGAACGTCAGAATGGCAAAAGGTGCATAGACGATTTGATCAGCAAATACTTTCAAAATCGCAGCAGAACTGGCCTTGACTTTCACCACACCAACCAGCTTGTCTAGTATAACATACCAGCGATGAAGACACAACCCGTTCATGAACATTCCCAATGCACCCAGTTGCAAAGAGCGTTTCATTTCAATTTGTTGAATGGTTTTTCCATCCAGATTTTGAGCAATGATGTCGCCGACTGAGAATGTGACAAAACCAGTGCACGCGTTGCTGACTTGTGGATGCTTACTGTATGCATTTCTGATGAATTTGATTGCAGTCCAGTTTGTGATTGAAAGTCTGCCAAACATTCCGGAAATCTGCAAATTCACTGAGCATCGGTTAGCAACCACGAAATTCAGTCGCGCACAATGGCTTTCATGCACAACTCCACTTTCAACCTTCGCTTTTGCCTCGAAAAATGAACTCGCTCGACGCGAAATATGGTACAGCAGGCAGAAAATATATGACAGACAGAAATCTGGAAATTGACACTCATTGGTGGATGTCTCAGTGGAGAAGGTCGGACAAGTAAGAAATCCGCTCAAATTTGATAGAATCAAAAGGTTAACCACAACTCTACACAAATTATCACTCTCCGCGTCCAATTCCTAGCACTGCTCCGTCACAAGAAACAGGGCGGATTACAAAATCTTGATGACAATCAGATCTTTTGCAGCAGCAATCCGAGTATTCTGGGAATGGTACTTCGGTCATTCCCATCAAAGTACTCCCGCAGCTTGACCAATCTGAGTCCATGATCGAAAGCGAGCTGCACGAATTCGGAGGTATGGTGCACAAAACAAGAAAGTTCACGAGTTTCACCGTCAACAGCCTGGAATCGAGCCTTTGTTCCAGCATACTGCTTGAATGGGTGCAATTCACCAATGTAAACAAATCCACCAACATTAAGACAAGAAACACACTGCTCAAAGATGAAATCTAAATTTTCTATGTGCTCCAAAACCAAACTGAATCCCACCACATCATATTTGTCCGAAGCAAACAACCAAGGAGATGTGATGTCACCTCGGCGAAATGTAATGTTGCTTTGTGTGACCTTTTTCTTGGCAATTGCAAGCATTTCCTCCGAAAAATCAACTGAAGTTACTTGATCGTATTTATCTGCAATCCAAACGGTGTTTTTGCCAGTCCCACATCCAATCTCCAAGAAACGTTCACCTGGTGCCTCACACAACAATTCACGCAAAACAACTGCTTCCATATCACGTGTGTTGTTTTTGTTCCCATCGTACTGTGAAGCCCAACAATTGTATGCAACCTCAACTTCACCTTTCATGTGGAACAAGCAACTCTGTGAATGTCAGAAATCTCAATCTCATCATCACATCCGTGCGACAACGAGTCGTGTGAACCTTCCCAAACTTCCCACACACACACACACAAAAATGTGGACACAGCTGGTATACGAACCTTTCGTCAAATCTGAAAAACGGACGGTGTTCAAAGTCGTTCAATTTTTTCACAATTTCTGAGGTTTCGGCTCTGGATCAACCGAATTTTTTCCTTAGATTTGGTGCGACTGGGTGTTTGAACTATGGAGGAGCGCGCCAGTACATTTTCTACACTTCAGCATCTTCTTCAGTTGGCATATTCTGAAAAACCTGAAGATCAGCAAAAAGCTGCTGTTGATTTGGCCAGAATTGTTGATGGCACAATCTTTCCTGCTGTTTCGTTTGGTCCATTAGCTCACGCACTGTGCAAATTAATTCCCAGTACCAACAGAACCGTCGCTTCGTATTCTGCGAAGGCCTTGAAAATATTGATTTTAGATGATGCTTTGAGACCACAAGCATTCGTAACTGGTGTTCCTGCTGTGGTTTGCGGGGCAATAAAGCAGTGGGAAGACGAAATTCTGTGTTTGAGAGAATTGCTGGGTGCATTGCAAACCTTGAGCTGGGACAGACAGTGTGTGAAGGGAGTTCTGCAGGCAGACATTGTGTCCAATTTGATTGTGTACGCACAGGTACGATCTCTATTTTGAACGCACGTCACGCGAGCAGCCAGCCAACCAACTACTGTTCAGGCCACTGATCAGGAAGTGTCAGTGCTGGCTCTGGCGACGCTGTCGAACATTCTCAGCTTTTCCGACACGCTGCTGCTTTCGGACGGTCCCATGATCGAAACGCTTGGCTCTGGGATGCAGCTGCTTGTGGACATCCTGCGCTCCTCGCAGCAAAAACCGCAAGGACTCTACGCCGCAGCCTGCATAGCGAATGCATCGTTTCATCCGCGATTAGCAGCAATGTTGAATCAACATGGAGGTACAGTTTGTCTGCAACTCGGTCTGACAGCAGTCACCAGCAACAATGTGTTTCATTTTCAGCTCTGCAGCTGTGCCGCGACCTGGAGCGACAAAGCTTCGCGAACCTGCACCTGTTGGGCAGCAAGGTGGGCGAGTGCATGCAGACGGCCGTCTATCGGCTGAGTGAGCGGAAGGAAGGTGACCCCAAGATGGGAAATGCCAAGTACAGGTTTGTGGTGCTGTTTTTTTTTGTTTTATGTTGGCTGTATTTCTTCACATTCACTCATTTCCCCGCTCGCAGTTTCAAGTGGGGCACGAAGCCGGTGATGGAGCTGTCGTTGGCATCGTACGCGAAGAACAGCACGTATCTGTGGATCTGCTTCGCCCTATGGATATTCATACTCTTCTACACCTTCATGCCGCTGCTGTTCTGAGAGGGTGGAGAGGTGATCAATGAGAGCGAGTGCAGTTCAAGGTGTTGAGCGCAGGTTGTGCGGAAGTTGTGTACGTTTGTGAGTGTTGTGAATAAAAGCGTTTCTTTTCATTGTTTTGCATTGGTGTATCGAAAACAAAACAACCACACATGCGCAAAGCCAGCCCTGTTCTGCAACGCGCAAATCCAGGCGCTTCATCCCTTTCGCTTGCTGAGTCTCCAGGAGTCCTTGGGATTGTACCTGTCGAAGAGCGGTTCGATCTTCTCGTTGCGCTTGGCGCGGCTCATCTTGTTGGGGTCGGATTTCTTGTAGAACTTGGGCGCCAGCTCGACGAGCCACTTGGGGTCGACGGCCAGCACGTTGCGCATGTACTCCTTCGTCGTCAGCACCAGCTCGTGGTAGATGACCCACTCGGGGTTCTTGTTGAACAGCGCACTGGACGGATGAATAAACACCGGCTGACTCTCCACCATCGTCTTGTGGCCTTCCTGCGGATCCTTCTTCGCAGCATTCGTGAAGAAGCCCGCCACGATGCACTTGCGGATCTTGTTGGTGTTCTTGCCCGCCGACACAATGTCCATCTTGTATCGATCCAGGATGGTGACCAGCTGCTTGCGCACATCCTGTGCACGACGCATGGCGCGCGCCTGCAGGAAGTTCTCAAAGCACCAAGGGTTGGAGAATTTGGAGGCCTTCCAGCCCTCGTAGATGTTCAGCAGCGTCAGGTGGTCGCCCTCCGCGTGGTTGAACTTGGCCTTCTTCATGTCAGCCTGCGCGGCCTTCTCTTTTGGACGGTAGAAAGGGTTCTCCACAGAGATCATCGCCACGATAGACAGGATCTCGTCCGTGCAGCCCAGCTCGTGGGAGACGATCAACATCTTCGACAGGGACGGCTCCAGTGGAAACTCCGCCATCTTTCGGCCAAGTCGCGTCAGGAGGCCCTCCTCGTCGAGCGCCCCCTGGGAGAAGAGGGACTCCATGGCGCCGACGAGTGTCTGCACGGGCGGCGGATCCATGAAGTCGAAGCCCAGCAGGTCGTTGATGCCCATCGCCTTCAGCTGCAGCACCACGTTGCCCAGATTGGTGCGCTGGATCTCCGGAATACTGCTGGCCATCATCTCGGTCGCATAGGCGGCCTCAGTGTAGAGGCGATAGCACTTGCCTGGGCCTGTGCGTCCGGCACGCCCAGCGCGCTGTCGAGCAGACGCCACGGAGATGGGACACACGACGAGACTGTCCATCGCCAGCTTCGAGTTGAACACTTTCTGCTTGCAGAAGCCAGGATCAATCACATAGTAGATGCCATCAATGGTCAGCGACGCCTCCGCAATGTTGGTGGCAATGATGCACTTCCGCGATCCAGGCGGCGCCGGCTCGAAGATTCTGCTCTGCATCTCCGACGGCAGCGCGCCGTACACCGGGAGGATGATCAGCTCCGGCGCCAGCTCGCCCAGTGCCTTCATGCGACTGAACAGGATCTCCGCACACGTGTCGATCTCCTCCTGGCCCGTGAGGAAGACCAGGATGTCGCCTGCTGGCTCCGACAGATGGATCTGCATGATGGTGATGAGCGCCGCCTCCAGGTAGTCCGGCTCAGGCTCCTTGCAGTACATGATCTCCACCGGGAAGGTGCGTCCAGGAATCGTGAAAATTGGACAGTCGAAGAAGTATTTGGAGAACTTCTCTGCATCCAGCGTCGCGGAGGTGACAATCAACTTGAAATCCTTTCGTTTACGCAGCAGTTCCTTCAGCAGGCCGAACAGGACGTCTGTGTGGATGGTGCGCTCGTGCGCCTCGTCGAGCATCATGGCCACGTAGCGGGACAGGTTGTTGTCCGCCAGATACTCGCGCATAAGCATACCATCTGTCATGTACTTCAACACGGTGGCGGGCGACGTGCAGTCCTCAAACCGAATGGTGTAGCCCACCTCCTGGCCCAGCGGACAGCCGAACTCCTCCGCCACGCGCTTAGCGACAGACATGGCAGCGACACGACGCGGCTGCGTGCATCCAATAATGCCCGCCTTGGTGTAACCCATTTCCGCCATGTATTGGGTCATTTGGGTGGTTTTTCCGGAACCCGTCTCGCCAATGACCACCAGCACTTGGTTATTCGCAATGGCCGAGCACAACTCGCCCTTCAGCCGCGCAATCGGCAGGCCCTCGCGCTGCTCCTTGATGGACTTGTTGCTGATAATACCGTAGGCAAGACTTTTGCCTTGCGTCTTCTGTTTCCACTCGGGCAGTTCGAAGCTGCCACCAATATTGATGCTGCGCAGCTCCTGCGCGAAGTGCCGTTCGCCCGTCTGCGGCATGGGGTCCTCCCACGGCTTGCTCAAGTCCTTGGGGATGGCATCGATGAGACTGTTCTGCTGCGCCTGCTTCAGCTCCTTTTGCTCCTTCGACAGCTGGCCTTGGTTCAAGGCGGCGCGCTGCAGCGACCCGTCCGGGTTCTTCACGATGCGCACCGGCGAGAAGTCCCTCGTCATCTTGGTCTGGCCGCGCAGGAAGGCCGGCTCCTCGTCGTTCATCTCGATGTCCAGCACCTCGTCGGCCTCCGTGTCCTGCAGTGCCCCGCGACCGCCTTCCGCGTCAAAGGTAGGGTACTCCGAAATAGGCAACACGCCTGCGTTAATCAGCTGCCGCGCCTCCCACAGCTCCGGCGAGGAGAGCTTCTTCCTGCTGCGTGGCTGCGCATCGTCCTCCAACAGACGTCGCATATCAACCCCGGCATTGACGGGTGTGACATGCGAGTCAGGTCGCGATGGATTGCGTGCCTCATTCGTTATTCTGGAGAGACCCTCCCTGGAGCGCTGCGGCAGCAGGTCCTGACCGGTGACCTGGTCCACCTCCTTCATGGAGAGAGCCATCTTCGTGCCTGTGATGGAGATCACCTTCACCTTCACGCGCTGGCCCCGCTTCACCACAGTCTTCAGGTCTCGCACTTGACCCTGCTGCACCTGCGCCACGTGCACGAGACCCTCCTTGCGGTGGAAGCCGTCCAGCTCCACGAAGCAGCCGAAGTCCAGGATGTTGGACACTTTGCCGTCATAAATACCGTAGACCTCAGGCTCGGAGGGAAGATTATTACTGCGACCGCCACCGCGACCACGATCATCGTCATTGCGACTGTCGCGACGATCTCCATCTCGACGATCTCCATCTCGGCGATCTCCGTGGCGGTCGCCATCCCTGTCTCTGTCATAGTGGCGATCTCGATGATCATCACGCTCCCGCCCGCCGCGGTCTCTGTCGTGACCACGATCACGATTTCGCGAGTCTGATCGTTCTCTTTTTAGACGATCCTTGCCATCATTTATATTTCTTCCTCTCGATTCAGGTTGTTCTTCAGCCATGTCTAACAACGGAACAGGAGCAGTGTTCTTCATGTGAAGTCCGTTGCCAACATGTGGTTTGGAATCTGGTTTCACTTCAACTTTTGTGGTCATTTTATTGATCATCCGAAACAGATTTTCAGCAAAGCTGTCAGGGAACTCTGCTCCATTTTCCAAGAGCGCTTTTTGAAAGGCCTTGGGCTCGCGATGCTGGGATGCCAAATGAATGATAAACTCAGCCAGCGTTTTCTCGCTGAAACCCAGGTGATTGTCCAATTCAGAACAAACTTTCGACACCAATCCCAAACGCTGCAACTCCACCAGTGACATTCCTGAATTACTTGTGCGAAAAGTGTGGATAGCCGAGGAAAGAGAGTGAGAGGAACGCTCCTTCGCTCCTTCGCTCCTTCTTACCTGTTGGCGGTTATTGGTGAGGAGAACGCTGAATAACGCTCGCGCATCAAAACTGCGCATCGGCTCAGCTGAAAGATTTTCCACAATTTTTTCTTCAAGTTTTCACACAATTCTCCAGACTTGTCTGCTTAAAATTCATCGTCGGTGTTCATTTTACACAACATTGCAGTATGTTTCCCACCCTGAAAACAATCGGCGGTTTTTTGCACAAAAATAGGAATAAGATCTTGATTGCTTCTGTCGTTGCTGTGTCTGTGGCGGTCTACATGCATTACAGTGGCTCTGAGGGCGAGCTAGCACCAAATGCTCTTGAAAATGATGAAGATTCCGACAAAGACTCGACCAATGAAGGTGAGAAGGGCAAAGGGCCTGTTGCAAATGAGCAACAAATGAGTCCAGGCAACAGAGCACGGGTCCTGCTGAGAATTCGCAGACAGTTTGACATGGCGGCACAACATTTTCTGCCAACAATAAGGATAAAGATTGTCGAAGTGGTTGACATCAATGGAACTGTTCGCCAAATCAAAGAATTACGAGCAAAGTCAAGTGAAAACAATCGTCAACTTGAAACACAGTTGTGGGAAGAAATCAAGATATCCTCATTCACAATGCTTTTCGTCACGGCGTACATGCTAAGCGCAGTGTGTGTCATGTTGCGTGTGCAGCTTTGTTTGCTTGCTCACTCCGCTGGTCGCTCCTCTGCGCCCAACAGCAGCTCAGCACGCAGTAGCAACGGCACCAATACAAATGGCGAGGAAGAAGTGCCCTTTGACAATGAAATGTTCAAGGCACTCATCGATGGCGCTTACAAACACCTCTTCAACTCGGGGCTGCGCACCTTCACTGCAGTGGTGAATCATCGCGTAACGACGGATCTGAAGTTTTGGGTGGTGCAGGAGAAGACGAGTGTTAGTTTTGGGGACCTGTTGCACACTGTCACCGCCATGCGGCAGACGCTCGAGGCGGAGATGCCTGCGACCGTGCAAAGTATTTTCATACGTGAGTGCATGTCTGATACAGATTGTGATTTGTGTTGGTTTGTTGTTGTGACATATTTTCTTGCTTCAAATTGTTGCAGCTCCCAGTGCGCTGATGGACAATGGCAGCCCAAGCGACAATAACAGGAACGGCAGTAGCGGTCGCACTTCTCCGCAAGTCACAGTGCAACGATTGATGGATCAGGTGAGAGAGAGTCGATTTATGTCTGTCATCTTTCAACGAACCGTTTCGCAGACTTGGGATCTGGTAGAGAGCCCCATGTTCGCGCGCTCCTACGCCGAGTCCGTGGACGCCTGCTTCCGGCTGATCTTCGACCACCTGCGCCACAGCGCCTTCATGGCAGAGGCGCAGGCCAGTGTGGTGTCGCCCACCCTGAAGACACTGCCGCTGGCGAGTCTGTTGCCGCAAATCAAGGCGGTGGCGACGAGGTTGTTGCCCTCCTCCACGGAGCAGCCGCTGGGTGCGGAGATCAGAGACATCTCCAGTGGACCCTGTCTGGAGTCCTTCTGTGTGTCCATCTTCGATGCGCCACTGCCACACTGAGCTTTCGGCGAACTTATTGACATTCTGCTTGCAGTTCGTTGGTTCTTCGGTTCGCATTTCGTTATTTTGTGAATAAAATGGTGCACATATGTCGGTGATATTACATTTTATTATTGGGGAAAAAACAAAGCAAAACAGTATGGACAACAGCAGCAGGCATAACATAGCAAAAACACAACAATCATGCAAACACACGATAAACGTGCAATGCTATCATTTATTTCCCCTTAGCACCAGAAGCAGCGCCGAATGACCCGCCATATCTGGTGCGCAGCTCCTCAACAATTTCGTGGAGGGCCTCCAGCTCCGCGGGTGCCACAAGATCGTACTCCCACACGAAAAAGAGGAAGTGTTTGAAGGAGGTGTTCAGGTGAGAGACTGCACCGATCTGTTCCAGCTTCGAGAAGTGGTGTGTGTACACTATGGCAAATATCCGGAACAGACGCGTGTAGATGACTTTCACGGACTGCAGGAAGTTTCTTGGAAATGGATTGGCTGTGTCACAAAAGTCGAAAAGAAGAATCAGTGACACAACAAAAAGCAAGCGCGCTGTTTGTGAACCTGATGAAGTTGGAAACAAGTTTTCATTGTTGATTTCCCTTTCCACCCAATTCATGACGAACTCGACATACTCTGGGCCCGAACAAGCCACCGGTGACTTGAATCTGCTGCCATCTGACCAGCGATATTCAAAACCAGTGGGAAATCCACAACCTGCGTCCTCTTTGGCCACGCCGACATCGCAAACTATTCCCCATATCAGACTTATTTCGTTGAAAAAGTCAACAGCTGGGAGAATAAGTCGATAATTGGGATAATATGACCACAAGCAGCGAAAAACTCACTGTTTGCTGCCATCCATTCGTTGATATCTTCACCAACTGGTAACTTCACAGCACCTGAGAAAATCGAATAAACATTTGTTCCAAACATATCGCACGGACAACAACCTTGTAAATCTCCACTTCCCAAGGTTTTCATTGACATATTGCTGAAAGCTTCTTGTCGAGAACCAGGAGTGTGGTTCTTGACAGGCTTGAAAGTGTCTTTCTTTCCACCGAACACAAGTCTGAACATTTTCCCTTGACGTTTTCACAAACAATTGCAACTGTTTTGAAGATCCACACACGAAAGCGTGGAAAAATGAAGAATATTTGTGACGACGTATACCGGCTGTCAACCGCCACCCTACATTACAAGTGTCTCATGGTTTTTGCACCACCGACGAGTTGAGGACCGTTGAAACCGAAGCACTTTCACACATCAATCTTTCATCACTGCTGTCCAGCGTCCCTCTGCGGGGTTTCCTAAATTCACCGCAAATCTCAGAGCCTTGCTTGCAATTTTCCAAGTGGGGAAGAGAAACGAATCAAAAATATTGAATTGGTGCAATAAGCATCATCCTGTCGAAATTGACAAATGGCCAGTGATTCACCTGATCCGTTGCTGATTGTTGGAATTACACTGTTGATATTTATCATGTTAATCATCAACGTATATATTTTGGTGTATTGGCAACATCCTGAAGACAAAAACGAGTCATATATGGCAAAACTACTGATTATCTATGGACTGCAATTGAGCGCTGTATCAGTCCTAATGCTTCCAGTTGGTCAGTACAAATATGTTTTATGCTTTGAAATATTGTTTTAACTCCAACGGTTTGGTTCGCAGATGTCGCAAACAATGCTGGTAATCCCGAATGTGACACCGGATCAATGCTATCACATACTGGCGGAACAGCATTGTATTGTGGTGGGATCGACATGTTTTCGCTTTGGGAATCCATGTTCTGCATGATTTGCTTCGTGGTTGTGGTACTGATTCCCTTCGCGACGTTTTTCTACGAGAGCGACGCGACGGATCTGACGGACGACATGAAGAAGAAGTGGCGCTGCATTCCGGCGCTGATGTACGAGTCCGTCGTGCTCTTCACCTTCCTGCTCATCCTGCTGGCGCTCTACTTCACCAAGTCCAACACCGAGGTGCCTGTGCACGAAATGCTGTTTCCACTGGATACAATGGAGACTGTCAAGTACACAAATGGTCAAGTTGGATCACCCTACACATTCATCGAGCAGACACTGCCAGCGTCAGCCTTCACGGAGCCCTACACAGACCACCTGGCGTTTATATCTTACCCAGTAAGCTTTCCAGTCTATCTGGTTGGACTCTTTGGCTGGCTCGGCTGGTGGCTGTACGCAGTCTTTGTGGGCGTCGGCCTCTCCTCGATGCCCTTCGACCTCATTATGGCGTACATCTGGCGGCCGCACACCATGGCGCCCGACGAGATGGCCACCGTGGAGCTGGAGCTGCAGGACCGCACAAACGAGATTTTGGAAGTGACACAGATGTTGAAGAGGGATCGCAACAGTTCAGCGGATGGTCCGCGCGGGAAGAACGAGTTACGGAAGCGCTATGTGTCTGACCGCATCGAGGTGAACCGCCTCTCGCAGATGGTCTTCCTGCTGGAGCGGGACCTGGACGAGTACCGCGCCTGCAAGAGCGTCAACGTGGACTACAACCCGCTGGTGCCGTACTTCAAACTAGTGATGGGCTGCTTCTTTGCGCTTGTGAGTGCGCTGTGGCTGCTGCAGATCATACTGGCCATTCTCACGAAGCCCGCGGTGTCGCCCTTCCTGAGTCTGTACCTGATCTCGTTCGACCTGTGGTTTCCCATGTTCGGGAACCTGACCTATGCCTTCCTCTCGCTCTACCTGTTGGTCTGCACTGTGAAGGGATGTTTCAAGATCAGCGTGCGCTTTCTGTGCATCAAGATCCATCCCATGCAGGTGGGCGGCACGCTCGTCAGCTCGTTCCTCTTCAATCTGGGCATCATTCTGCTGTGTACCATCCCGCTGATTCATTTCTGTGTGCTGGCTTTTGCAGGTTATGCTGTCAACACGGATGCATTTCTGCTCTTTGGTGTGCAGATCTATTACCTGCATTTCTACAGTCAGTTTTACACGAACAATGTGTTTGTGTGGATCATTCTGCTCGCGGCCTGCTCCGTTCTGCCGTACTTCTTCATTCGGCCGCGCGATGTGGCCATCAGCACGGAGGATTTCAAGGCGAACCTCCACAAGAAAGCGGGCGGCGGCGGAGGGTCCGGCATCACCTACTCACCCATTTCGCGGAAGGAGCGCGGCGGGAAGGACAAGGACAAGGGGGAGAAGAAAGATATTGAGATGGGTTCGAAGGGCAGATTCTTTGGGAAGAAGAAGTAGTGGTGGCGGTGGAGATGGGTGCAGATCAGACCCCACATGTTGATGATGTTCACTTGTGTTTGCTGTACATGCTGTGTGAGAGTGTATAAATTATTTTCTTTGTTCGTCATGTGAGCAATGAAAGGTTCAACTTTCCCGACTAAATACATGAATCACACATACACAGAACTTCCCAGAGATTTAAGCTTTCTTGTCAGCTTTGGGCTTTCTCCACAAGCTCTTCACGGACTCTGTGAGACCCGGACCGGTGAGATTCAGCTTCAACAGACCAGCGGCAGTGATGACTGATGCCACCAAAACCAAGCCACGAACCAAAGGTCTTGAAGACTTTGGCACGTAGTCAGCAACCACATAGTTCAGTGCAACATGCGAATGGATTGGAAACAACACGCCAAGAAGAATGTCGATTGGCATAGCCATCGGGGAGGGGCTCACAATGAACGCCAGTGGGGTCAAGACCGCCAATCCAATGGCAGATTTGTGATAAAACTTCACCAAAGAAATCGACTCATCAGCTGAAAAAAAAATGCAGATTAAATTGCACCCGAATGACAAAGGTCACAAATAATCACCCACCTTTCAAAACGGAGCTTGTTTCCTTTTTCCCTGCTGCAAAAACCGAAATATGAACGCAATGGTCACAAAATGTTTCCGTAGACATCAAAACACGTCATAACAATGAACCTGAATGAAGTCCTCTCAAGTTCAGAACCTTTAGCGACGAGGAAAGCTTGGAACGAGCGAACATGACAACAACTGACAAAGAACTGGACGATCTCCGCTTTTGCGCGATTTTTTCGTCATTTATTCCTCATTTCGCCGATCACATCCACCTCATCCAAGAATCAAGTGCTCCTCAGAAGAACGTGTGAGTGACACCATGATCGTCTTGTTAATTTGCAAACAACATTATGTATATGTCACAGTGAAGGCCCTCACTGCCGCCTTGAAGCTGACAACAAACAAGAACCTCCACCGGCCAAATGAAACATTGCAGTCTGCAACACAACTGCCAACAACCCAGCCACTACTGTGGGCAACCGCACCAACTCACACAGAAGAGAACTGACAGGTACCATACTCGTATGCACAACGCAGAATCAAACATTCCTCTGAATCGCTCAACTTTTCTTCCCTCTTGTGACAGCACACCTAAGCGGCCTGTCTTCCTCGGCCTCGTCCACGGCCACCACCTCTGCCGTAGTTGTTGTTGCCGCCTCGGCCGCCTCCACCGCCACCGCCGCGGCCATAGTGACGACGATATCCGCCTCCGCCCTGGAGAGCAATGGCGCCAAAGGTGTCCTGGTTCAGGTTTCGCTCCTGAGAAGGCGTCATGCGTGTGTCCTTGCCCTCCTCGCGCTGGGACCTGTCCGAGGAGAGCATGTCGAAGAAGTCGTCCTTCTTGTACTTGGTCTCCTTGATGGCCTCCGCGACATCCTCCGTGGCAACCTTCGCCAACACCTCGTCCTTCTTGAACACGTTCAAACCAGCTTCAAAGTCGAACACCGTCGTGTTGTCCTGCTTGTCTGATGTTGTCACACCATCTGGAGCCTTCTTTTCCCTCAAATGCAACAGGTGAGCACCAGTGCCAGCACTGGACGGTCTGGCCTCGCGAGGCGCCTGTTCCCTCTTTTGTTGAACAGGAGCTTGCTGCTGCTGTTGTTGATGAGTTTGCCTTTGTTGCTGCTGCTGAGGTTGTCTTTGGTTGTTTGCAGGCTGGCGGTTTCCTTGATTTCTGTTGTCATGAGCAGGAGCACGTTGTTGCTGGTGTTGCTGTTGGTGTTGTTGCTGCTGGTGTGGTTGCTGCTGATGCTGTTGCTGCTGTCTCGCATTCACATTGGGTCTGTTGTTGTCAGGCTTCTTGTGGTGCGATGTAGGAGCAGGCTCAGGACTTTCATGCACATACAAATCTTTGATTTCTTGACCAGGAAATGTCACAAAAGGAATGACGGCGGAATTGGCCTGAACTTTTTTGCTTTCATCAGTCACTCTCCCTTCTGTGCCAAGGCACTTCACTGAAACACATACATTGTGAATTAAATTAATTTCAAGAAACAATTTACCCACCATCTTTCAACACAATGGAAGACTCTGAGGTGTTGATGCTGAACAATGTGCCATCATATCGTACATCTTGGTGGGATATGAGTGAAATTTTGCTGTCTATCAAATTATCCAGATCCGCCATTGTATCAACCCTTAAATGTCAAAAAGAACGATAGCAGTTTGTCGAAAAGGACTCGAAACAAAGTGCGCAGAAATCCAAAAGATTGGCGTGGACCCGCTGCCGTTCCGGATCCGGTTTGAAACCGTGCGTACGGCATACAGCAGGTTGTAGCCGTTGAGATTTTCTTTTGGTAAAAACTCGATCCTGACTTGTGGTGCAGCTTTTTATCACAGTGCTTGGTTTGTCTTGTCTGACAGTCGGTTTGATTGCGTGTGAAAAAATGCCGCCAAAGAAAGTCAAGAAAGTGGCAAGAACATCTGAAGAAGAAGATGAACAGCTGCTCAAAGTTGATGTGCAATACAATCCCGACATTGTCCAAAACTTGCTCGATGATTTAGAGAAACAAGTGAACTTAAAGTGCGCGCAAATACAACGCGATGCAGATGCAATGGTGATGTCGCTCAGAGGGGCATTCAGTTTGGAAATTTTTAAGCTTCCCAAAAGTGTACAAGAAATGACCGTAAGTCGTTTCAAGCAAGACTTTGGAGAAAGCTTGGAGCAAGTAACAAAGGGCGCAATGTCTCAAAAAGCTCCGATTGTCTCCAAACCAATCGCGAAACAGTCAAATTACAAGGAATTCGAGACACCAAAAGGAAAAGTGAATCCCAGAATGATGGAAACTCCTTCTCGCAGGAACCCAAAAGAAGGAGAGGTGATACTATCCGCCAATGGTTCACCATTGGGCGAGTTCCAAACAGTTAAAAAGGCTCCAAGAAATGGCAAAGCCTTGGTGCCAGCAACGCCGTCTGTCCATGTTCCTTTGAAGACTGGCGATGTCATTGACGTTGCCAACTTGGACGATGACGACATCGAGAACATGAACCAGGAGAGCAAGCAGGACGCCATGAAGCAGATGGAAAGCATCATGGCCAACATGCAAGCAATGATGGCGAAACTGGGCAAGGCGTAGAGTGGTTTGTGGTTCTTGGATTTGATTTCATTTTTGCCACCACCATCACATAGCAACTGTATTTTCACTGCATATTTGACTATTAGAATACTTTCAGCACAGTAAACAACAAGAGTGTGTGTTGACTTTGCATCGTGTGATTGCTTGATTCGTTACAAACACCAAATTCTCTTTCTAAGGGCGTCCTAAACAGCCCAGGATGCACATCGGTCCCATATTCACCTCCACCTGCGCAACACAGGCGGCTCCCCGCTACTTGCTGTCGTCAACATGAATATGCACAAAATCTGACTCCCAATCACTACGCCACTCCACGCCAATCCACCACACTATCAAGCGGTGGTTTCATGCGGGCGCGGGGAAAGCATCTTCACGTCAAAGAGCTCCGTCTGCTGGTCGCCGCCGCCTGATGGCGTGCTGCTCTTCTTGGTGAGTAGGTAGGAGAGGACGAATTGGAAGAGGCGCTCTGCGATGAGGTCTCGCGCAGTGGCATTGATCAGCTGCAGGTCAAAAACGTTCTCCGAGCCAACAATTGACAAGTTCTGTGGGGCGAATATGAAGAGCATGAATTTCAGCCACTCAATGGAAATGAAGTGAAACAAAGAGAAAAACCATCACTCACCTCTGTGTCGAACTCTGTGCTGCCGGTCTTGACGAAGCCCAGCGAGTGACTGCCCGGTCGAATTTCCGACACATCCAATACGTTTATTCTCTGCACAACAATAACAGCACAAGAAATCATAAATCGAATACTGCAAGTGACAAAATATGCAGACACACCTGTGGTTCAACGGCCCAAAACCTGTAGTACAGGTTGTGCAGCTCAAAGTTGTCCGTTTTGCTGTTAAATTTCAGCACGGATTCCACAATTTTCCCTGCCCTTTGGTGATGGACAACCTGAGAGAAAAAGACATGCTCACATCACAAACAGCTGTTGAGGGCAGCGTAGAGCACGACAAAACCAAGCGCGCACTCACCTGGATGCCGGCCTCCAAGAGAGTGCGAAGACCATCCACCAATTCCATTTGACTCAGATGCCGTGAATTCTCCCAAAACTTGTACTTCCGCGTGCGCTTCTCTTGTTCCACCAAAATATCGTCAGCTAATAGTCGAAACCGCGACAGAAACCAATCTCGGGTGAACTGTGAACGCAGCAAGGATGAAGGTAATGCAATGCGCGTTGTATTCACACAATTGTACTGACCTTTGATGGCAACTCAAGTGATATAGTCAATTCAGACCCCACAAGCGACAGGCAATTCTCTGAGTCCTTTGGTGGAACCTTGTTTTTGGTGAAGTGGTATGCATCAGATCCTTCTCTGACTTCTGAAATGTCTCTCAGGTACAATCCAGGCGGAATTTTTCCTTGCGCTCGTTCAGCCATGCTGGGTCGCACAGAATCCACGCAAATTCTGTAAATATCGGAATCCTACCATCGGAGTTGCATGATTCAACAACCAGCAAGAAATAAAAAGAGTAAACGACTCTCACCATCCAAACAATGCGCCCATGAACAGTGGATTTGTTGTTTTGTGGATTGCAGTCGTATTGTATCATTTCAACACCTTGGGTGAGAATGGAGAATATTTCTCGAATCCTCAAATTATTATCCTGTATAAACATGTCAATCCAATGCGCTGTATTGCATTACTGACATGCGATAGAGGCAAGGTTGTACCTCTGACATTATTTTCCGGTGTTGAAGAAAATTTCAAGCAAATTGATACGTGACAAATAATGACAACTTTTTCTGCACGAGCGAATCCAGAGACGAAGAACCAACAAAGACGGGCAGAAGAAGCTTTGTCAAAGATGTGATTCGTGGATGAAAATTTTGATTGGTGGTACAGCAGGCAGAGATCTTGTATGTAAAGCTGTCTTGTTTGGATATTTTCTCCATTGTTCATGTTTCTGACAGTCTGCCTCCGTCATTTGTTGTTCTGACCAAACAACTTGTTGAAATGATAAAACGTTCCCTTTTGTACGCGAGGTTCCGAAATGGTGGAAAGAAATCCTTCTCATCAAGTGAAAATGTCGTTCAACACAGCGGAATCAAGTTCATTGGTCTTGGTTTGCTGTCAGGCTTTGCAGGGTCTCTTGTTGGGCTTGCTGGCGGATTTGTAGCACTCCCTTTACTCACAGGGTATTTTGGTCTGGCTCAGAATTTGGCTCATGGCACATCAATGGCAGTCGTTTTTGCCACAAGCTTGGGTGCCAGTTTGTTTTACAGTCAGACAGTCAAGACCCCGGATGGGACGAAACCTCATTTACAGCGAAATCACAGTATTCTTTTGCTGGGCGAGGTTCCTGAAGTGATCGGGAATGTTCATGTGCTGAATGCTGCTTGTGTGGCGTTAACTTCATCTGTGACAGTCATTTTTGGCGCACTTGTTTCTTTCCAGCACATTGGGATCCTAAGCTTAGAATTCCACGTGGACAAGTTGTC
>JADMIO011153621.1_pt1 | contig 27231 bp, 20 predicted proteins | sample 8958161 | NCBI WGS metagenome assembly JADMIO01 (sample SAMN16585339, study PRJNA669376) | soil metagenome | isolation source: Crop rotation soil | place: USA: Cullars Rotation, Alabama | collected 2011
GCCGCGACTTCAAGTCACGTGAATTCCAAGCTTCGGATCCCACTGTGCTGGAAAGAGGGCTTCGAGCCCCGTCGTGCCCATCGCGGGCAGTTCCGCGGCGAGCACCCGCGCCTCGTGCAGCGCGGGCGAGCGGTCGATGAGGGCGCCGAGTTCGGGGCCCGCGTCGCGCCATTCGGTCAGCGTGGCGCGCAACTGCTCGGCGTGTGAACCGAAGCGCGGGGCGTCGGCGAGAAGCACGTCCACCGCCGCGTTGAAGCGGCGGCCCTCTTCGCTGTCGGGGCGCGCGGCGTCGATGAGTCCCGTCAAAGGAGAGAGCATCGTCTGCGGGCGCTGCTGGTAGCGCCTGTACTCCTTGACCGGTTCGAGGACGGAGACGAGCGTGCGGAGCGGAGCGGTGTCTGCGCCGCGCGCCAGCCGCCGCAGCATCATCGCCTGATTGCGTTCGTGCGTGAGCCCGAGTTCTTCGAGCTGGACGCTCACGACGGCGAGGCGGCGGTACATGTCGTCCACGTCTCTCACGTCGCGCGGCGACCAGAGGCGTTCGGCGATGGCGGCCGTGCGCGGCCAGATGCGCGAATCGATCGTCTCGGGCGTCACCCACTCGCCCCACATCGTCGCCTCGCCGCCGAGGACGTGTCGGGCCTCTTCGGGCGTGAGCCCGGCGTCGGCGGGCAGCGGGTCGTTGAGGTAGTGCTGCGAGGTCGGGAAGCTGAGGTCGATGTAGTAGCCGTTCGAGAGCACGCCGTCGTAGCCCTTGCGCGCCGCCTCGGCCAGCGCCTTGGGGCCGCGCCACGAGTGGATGACCACGTCTTTCGGGAGGTCGGGCTGGAAGATTTCGTCCCACCCCATCATCCGCTTCCCGTGCTTCTGAAGAATCGCCTGCACGCGCCGGCTGAAGTAGGACTGAAGCGCGTGGTGGTCTTTGTACCCCTTCTCCTTCATGAAGGCTTGTATCTTCGGGTTCTGATCCCAGTGCTTGCCTTCGTTCTCGTCGCCGCCGACGTGGAGGTACGCGTCGGGGAAGAGGGCGGCCATCTCGCCGAGGAAGGCGTCGAGGAACTTGTAGGTCTCCTCGCGCGTCGGGTCGAGCGACGGGTCGAAGATGCCGGGCCGCCGCTCGATCGTGTACGGCCCGGGCTGGCTGCCGAGTTCCGGGTGGCCGACAAGCCACGCGGTGGCGTGGCCGGGCATGTCGAACTCCGGCACGACGCGGATGCCGCGCTCGGCGGCGTAGGCGATGATTTCACGCGCCTGCTCCTGCGTGTAGAAGAGTCCGTCGGAGCCCGTCTTGTGGAGTTCGGGAAACTTCCTGCTCTCGATTCTAAAACCCTGGTCTTCGGTGAGGTGCCAGTGGAGGACGTTGAGCTTGACGGCGGCCATCGCGTCGAGGTTGCGCTTGATGACCTCCATCGGCTCGTAGTGCCTCCCCACGTCGAGCAGCAGCCCGCGCCATGGGAAGCGCGGCCGGTCGTTGATGGAGACCGCCGGGACGTAGAACCCGCCGTTGTCTGCATCGACGAGTTGGAGGAAGGTCTCAAGCCCGCGCAGGACGCCGACCACGGTCGGTGCCTTGAGCACGGCCTGGCGGTCGTTGACATCCAGCGTGTACGACTCGTCCTCCGAGACCGCAGGCACTTCGAGTCCCGGCCCCGCGGCCTCGACGACGAGCGCGGCCGCGGCGGCGTCCGCCGAGAGTCCGCGCGCCAGCTCCATCACGGTGCGACCTTCGAGGCGGCGCAGCATGCGCTCGACGCCCGCGCGCAAACGCTCGTCCGAGTGGCCGCGCGCGGCGACCGCGAAGGCTTTGGTGACGGGGAGCCGCCGTCCCTCGCGGAAGCTCACGGACGCGGGGACGGGCATCAGGTTATGATACGCAGGCGTCTGGGCGCGCGCCGCCGCCGGGAGGGCGCTCAGGAGACACGTCAGGGACAGGAAAAGCGGAAGGTAAGCTCTGTTTCTCATGTGATCCTCGGCGTGGCGGGTCGGGCAGGTCTCCAGGTTCGTCGGGGTTCGCAGCGGTGAGAGTTTCACTTATGAGTACGCCCGCGCGGCGTAACTTACGGTGTCATACTTGAGGTTACTAAAATCGTGCCGGTAAAAACGATGTGGTACGGCGGAGACGGGGAGACGGCGGCGTGAACTCGCTCAAGATCGGCATCAGCGGCGTGCGCGGCGTGGTGGGCGAGACGTTCACGCCCGAGCTGGCAGTCGCCTTCGCGCAAGCCTTCGGCACGTACCTCGATGCGGGGCGCATCCTCGTCTGCCGCGACACGCGAACGTCGGGGCCGATGGTGCACGCGTCGGTCGTCGCGGGGCTGCTCGCCACGGGCTGCGAGGTCGTTGACCTCGGCGTCTGCCCGACGCCCTCTTTGCAACTCGCCGTCGGCCGGCTCAAAGCGGAGGGCGGCATCTCGATCACCGCCGGCCACAACCCGGAGCCCTGGAACGCTCTGAAGTTCGTACGACCCGACGGCCTTTATCTTAACGCCACGCAGGCCGACGAACTGCTCGACATCTACCACCAGGCGGAGTTCGACAAGGCCGACTGGAAGCACATTCGCGCCGGGGTCGTCCAACAAGACGCGATCCCGCACCACCTCGAAACGCTCGCGCGGGCCTTCGACGTGGAGGCCGTCCGCGCGCGTCGCCTGACGGTCGCGGTCGATTGCTGCAACAGCTCGTGCGCGCTGCTGTCGCCGCGCTGGCTCTCTGCGCTCGGCTGCGAGGTGCTGGCCCTGAACGACGACCCGGCCTCACCCTTCCCGCACGCGCCGGAGCCGACGCGCCAGACGATGGCGCAACTGCGCGCCGTCGTCGAGGCGGGGCGGGCCGACGTAGGCTTCGCGCACGACGCGGACGGCGAGCGTCTGGGGCTGGTCACGGAGAAGGGCGAGGTGCTCTCGGAAGAGTTGACGCTCGCCGTCGCCGCCGAGATACAGCTCAGGCGGAAGGTCGGGCCCGTGGTGACGAACGTCTCGACGAGCCTGCTGGTCGAGCGCGTCGCCGCAAGGCACGGCGCGGAAGTGATTCGCACGCCGGTCGGGCAGGCGTTCGTCTCCGAGGCGATGGTCGAGGTCGGGGCGGTCTTGGGCGGCGAGGGCAGCGGGGGCGTCGTCGTCCCGCGCGTGCAGTGGACGCACGACGCGGCGGCGGCGGCCGGGCTCATCCTCGAACACCTTGCGACGACCGGGGAGACGTTGTCGGAGCTGGCCGACAGCCTCCCGCGCCTCACGATGCTCAAACACAACGTGGCGGTCGAGCCCGACCGCATCCACTCGCTCCTCGGGAGGCTGCACGACGAGCTGGAAAGAGAGGGCGTCGCCTACGACCAGACGGACGGCATCAGAGTCATCCGGCCGGACGGCTGGGTGCACGCGCGCGTCTCGAACACCGAGTCGATGCTCCGCCTTATCGCGGAGGCCGAAACGGAAGCGCGCGCACGCGAACTGCTCGACTGGGCGCGCGACAGAATAAGGACGTAGCCAGTAGGCTCCGCTCTGCTGACGCTGAAGATGACGACCGCAGTGTTCGTAACGAGAATGCTTTTCTACTGACTACTGTCTACTGCTTCATATGCGAGCCATACCGACACTGAAGATCAGCATCTCCGGCGTGCGGGGCGTGGTGGGCGAGAGCCTGACGCCGACGCTCCTGGTGCGCTTCGCGCAGGCGTTCGGGACGTACACGGGGCCGGGCACGATCTGCGTCGGGCGCGACACGCGCACGTCGGGCGAGATGGTGCGGCAGGCGGTCGTCGCGGGCCTTCTGTCGAGCGGCTGCCGCGTCGTCGATCTGGGCGTGTGCCCCGTCCCGACCGTGCAGCTCATGGTGCGCCTCCTGCGCGCGCGCGGCGGCATCTGTATCACGGCCAGCCACAACCCGGCGGAGTGGAACGCGCTGAAGTTCATCGACTCCGCCGGGCTCTTCCTCGGCGCGGGGCAGGCGCGGCAGCTCCTCGACATCTACCACCAGGGCGAGTACCGCAAGGTGGCGGGCGCGGAGATGCGCGCGGTCGAGCCTCTGGACGGGGCGATTGACCTGCACGTCAAGGCCATCCTCGACGCGCTCGGCCCGCTGCCGGGAGGCGCGCGCAGGCTCCGCGTGGCGGTTGACTCTTGCAACGGCGCGGGCTCGGTCGTCGCGCCGCGCCTGCTCGAAGCGCTCGGCGTCGAAGTCTTCCCCGTCAACGTCACGCCCGACGGCACGTTCCCGCGCGGGGCCGAGCCCGTGCCCGAGAACCTCTTCGAGCTGTGTCGCGTCGTGAGGGAGAGCGGCGCGGACGTTGGCTTCGCGCAGGACATGGACGCCGACCGTTTAGCAGTCGTGGACGAGCGCGGCGTGCCCATCGGCGAGGAGTACACGCTCGTGCTCGCGGCGCGTTACGTCCTGGGCCGCGAGCCGGGGCCTCTGGTCGCGAACCTCGCGACGACGAGCGCGCTCGACGCGTTGGCCGCGAGGTTCGACTGCCCCGTCTACCGCTCGAAGATCGGCGAGGCGAACGTGGCCGAAGAGATGCTGCGGCGGCGCGCCGTCGTCGGCGGCGAGGGCAACGGCGGCGTCATCTACCCGCGCATCAACTTCGCGCGCGACAGCCTCGTCGGGATGGCGCTCGTCCTCCACCTGCTGGCCGAGACCGGGGCGACGGTCTCCGAGCTTCTGACAGAGCTGCCGCCGTCCTTCATGGTCAAGGAGAAGATGGCCTGCCGCTCAGACCGCATCCGCGCGGCGCTGAAGGCGGTGAGCGAGGCGTACGCGGGGCGGCCTTTGGACTCGCGCGACGGGGTCAAGGTGACGACGGACGAGGGCTGGTTCCTCGTCCGCGGCTCGAACACCGAGCCGATCATCCGCCTCGTCGCCGAAGGCCCGACCGAAGAGGGCGCGCGCGCCATGATCGAAGGCGTGAGGGCGCACGTGCTTGAGAGCTTGAGTTAGCGACCTTCCTTTTAGAGGCGGCACTCACTCCTCGCGCAGGGCGACGAGCGGATCGACTCGCGCGGCCCTTGAGGCAGGGACGTAGCAGGCCAGAACCGCGACGGCGCAGAGCAGCAGTCCCGCGGAGGCGAAAGTCAAAGGGTCGTCGGCGCTCACGCCGTAGAACAGGCCGGCCATCAGCCGGGTCAGGACGAAGGCCGCGGCGAGGCCCAACCCCACGCCGCACGCGATGAGTCGCGAGCCCTGACCGACGACGAGCCGCAGCACGTCGCGCGGCCGGGCGCCGAGCGCCATGCGCACCCCTATCTCCTGCGTGCGCTGCCCCACCGTGTAGGCCGTCACCCCGAAGACGCCCGCCGCCGCCGTCGCCAGAGAGACCGAGGCGAAGACCAGCAGCAGCAGCAGGTTGAGCCGTCGCTCGGCGACGTAGTCCGACAGAAAATCGTCCATCGGGCGGACGTTGAAGACCGCGGCCGTGGGCGAGACTCGTTCGAGTTCTCTGCGCACCTCGGGCGCGAGGCTTCCGGGCTCGCCCTTCGTGCGGATCACCAGATTCATCACCGGCCAGATTGTTTTCTGGAGGTACGAGACGTACATCTCCGGCCTCGGCTCCGCGTCGTACCCCCTGTGCCTCACGTCCCCGACCACCCCGGCGATCTCGCCTTCGAACCCCTCTCCCAGCTTAACCAGCAGCCGACGGCCCAGGGGGTCGGAGCCGCGCAGGAACAGCCGCGCGAACGCCTCGTTGACGACGAACACCTTGGGCGAGGAGTCGGTGTCCCGCGCGTCGAAGGCGCGGCCGCGCCTGACCGGGATGCTCATCGCCTCGAAGTAGTCGGGGCCGACGACGCGCAGCTCGGCCCTCGTCGTGTCGGCGTCGGCCGAGGGCTCCCGCCCCGGCAGCGTGAAGTCCATGTTGACCCCGCGCCCGCCGAACGGCAGGTGCGAGACGGCGCCGACCGACTCGACGCCGGGAAGCTGACGCACGCGCTCGACGGCCTGACTGAAGAGGGCCTTGTGCCGCTCGGGCGTCTGCGCGCCGAGGTCGCGGTTCAGGGAGAGGCCCGCGGTCAACACTCGTTCGGCCTTGAAGCCGGGGTCTACGTTTCTCAGCAGCCAGAAGCTCTTGAGCAAAAGCCCCGCGCCGACCAGCAGCAGCGCCGTCACCGCGACCTCCGCCACGACCAGCGCGTTGCGCGTGCGGCGCCCGCCGCCCCGCCCGAGAGCGCCGCGCCCGCCCGCATTCAAACTCTTCGTCAGGTCGGGGCGAGACGTTTGCAGCGCCGGAATCAGGCCGAAGGCGAGCCCCGTGAGGAGGGTCACGGCCGCGTTGAAGGCGAGCACGCGCCCGTCGATTCCGGCCCCCGGCAGGCGCGGGATGGTGTCGGGGCCGGCCGCGCGCAGCAGCCCCACGCCCCACCACGCGAGCAGCAGCCCCGTCGCGCCCCCGATGAAGGCGAGCAGCACGCTCTCGGTAAGTAGCTGCCTCATGATGCGCCCCCGCGAAGCGCCGAGCGCGGCGCGCAGCGCGATCTCCCTGCCGCGCCCCGTCGCGCGCGCGAGTTGCAGGTTGGCGACGTTGGCGCAGGCGATCAGCAGCACGCACAGAACGGCCCCGAGCAGAACCCACACGGCGCGGTACGGCGTGCCGAGGATCACGTCGCGCGCGGAGGTCAGGGTCACGCGCCACCCCGCGTTTGAGTTCGGGTACTGCCGCTCAAGGTTCTGGGCGACGATGTTGAGTTCGTCCTGCGCCTGCTCCAGCGTCGCGCCGGGTTTGAGTCGCGCCACCGCCCTCGCGTCGCGCCCCGCGTGCCCGGCGTCCGCCTCGTCGAAGTCGGGCATCCACACGTCCGTGCGCAAAGGGAACTGCACCTCGGGCGGGGCGACGCCGACGACGGTGAAGCTGTTCAAGTCGTAGCGGTCGAGCGTCAGCCTCCGGCCGATGACACCGGGGTCGGCGCCGAACTTACGCCGCCAGAGGCCGTCGCTGATGATGACCGACTGGTTGTTGCCCTCCCGCCCCTCGCCCGCCTCGAAGTCACGCCCGACGGCGACGCGCACGCCGAGCGTGTGGAAGAAGTTGGGCGAGACGAGGATGCCTTCGAGCCTCTCCGAGCGCGTCTCTTCGACGAGGTTGATGGGGACGGTGCTCCACGCGGCCACAGACTCCAACTGCTTCCCCTCTCGGCCGAGGTCGAGGATGTCGCCGGACGACAGGTAGCCCTGGCTCACGCCGAGCCTTCTGTTCTCGCCCCAGACCCAGACCAGCCGCCCCGCGTCGTCGTAAGGGAGGGGCCTGAGCAGCAGCGCGTTGACGACCGAGAAGATGGCCGTGTTCGCCCCGAGCCCCAGCGCGAGCGTGAGCGCCGCGGCCAGCGTGAAGGTCGGGCTCTTGCGCAGGCCGCGGAGCCCGAACCGCAGGTCTTGCCAGAAGACTTCGAACACCCTCACCCCCCTCGCCTCGCGGCACAGCTCCTTCGACTGCGTGACCCCGCCGAAGGCCCTCAGCGCCGCGCGGCGCGCCTCCTCCGGCGTCATCCCGCCGCGGACGTTCAGCTCGGTCTCGCGCTCCAGGTGGTAGCGCAGCTCCTCGTCGAGCTCGCGATCCAGCCCGCCCCTGCTCAGCAGCGCGCGCAGCCGCCTCCCCAACCTACCCGGCATCGCGGCGTCCTCTCTTTCGCGGTTTGTCCAGACTCCTATCGGCAGGCGACAGGAGCCGAGTCTAAGGCGATTCCTATCGGCTGTCAATAGAAGCTTCAGGGAAGGCGACCCGGCGGACGACCGGGGCGCGCCCGTGCCCTAGGCCGGGGTGAGCGCGAGCACGCGCAGGGGGCTGCCGCTGCCGTCCACGATCTTGAGCGGCGCGGCGATCAGCACCGCCCCGGTCGCGGGCAGCCGGTCGAGGTTGCAGAGGCTCGCCAGTCCGAACTTCCCCGCGCCGTGCATGATGTTGTGGTTGGGGAAGGGCGGGTCGAAGCGCGCGGCCTGTCCCGCGTCGGTGCCGATGGTCTCGACGCCGACGCCCAGCACGTCGCGCTCGTAGGCGAGAAGCCTTGAGGCCGAAGGGTCGAAGCCGGGGCTGTGCGGCCCGTCCTCCGAGACGTTGAGGAAGGCCGCCGTGTCCGCGCGCTTGCTCCAATCGGTTCTGAGCAGGAGCCACGCGCCCGCCGGGACGCGCCCGTGCTCGGCCTCCCACGCCAGCACGCGCTCCGCGGTGAGCAGGAAATCGGGGTCGGCCGCGACCTCGCGGCTCACGTCGATCACGCAGGCGGGGCCGACGAAGCGGCGCGCGGGGATCGTGTCGCAGCGGTTGTCGGGCAGGTCTTTGCCGGTCGCCCAGTGGACGGGCGCGTCGAAGTGCGTGCCGGTGTGCTCGCCGACGTGCAGCGTGTTCCAGTACCAGGCCGGCCCCCGCTCGTCGTAGCGCGAGATGACCTCCATCGAAAAGCAGGGCGAGGCGGCGAAGATCGGCGGCAGGCCGATGACGGGCGTCTCCGCGTCCAGCGCCTGCGTCAGGTCGACCACGCGCACGCGCCCGGCGTTGAGTTCATCGACCAACTGCGTGAGTACGTTCGTCATGTCGTGAAGCCCTCCCTCCTAATCGTCGATTCGTTCGCCCTCGATGAGACTGACCAGCGCCCGCGTCTGGACTACTCTCGACAATCTGAAGCCGGCGCGCGCGAGCAGCGTCCGGTACTCGCCTTCGGTGCGCTCGCGCCCGCCGGTCAGCACCAGCATGTTGAGGTCAGAGACGGCGGCCTCGAACAGCGACTCGCGCGCCGCGCCGCCCTGTTCCGGCATCAGCAGTTGGACTATCAGCACGCGCCCGGCCCGTGTCATCGCGCGGCGGCAGTTTTGCAGCAGACGAACGGAGCGCTCGTCGTCGTAGTCCATCAGGATGCGCGAAAGGATGTAGAGGTCGCCGCCATTGGGAAGCGACTCGAAGAAGTCGCCCGCGACCAGCTCGGCGCGGGACGCGAGTTCTGTCCCGCGCATACGTTCCTCCGCGCGTTCAATCACCTCATGCCTGTCGAAGAGTACGCCTGAGACCGCCGGGTTCGCGTCCAGGATCGCCGACAGCAAGTGCCCGTGGCTGCCCCCGATGTCCACGACCCTTCGAACTTCTTTGAAGTCGTAGCCGGCGACCACGGCCCTGGCGATCAGGCGTGCGTAGTCGAGCATCGCCCGCGAAAAGCCGCGCCCCGTCTCGGGGTGCCGCGCGAGGTGCTGGTAGAACGTCTCGCCGTGCGTGTGCTCGAAGGCGGTCTCGCCGGTCTCGACCGCGTGCGGGAGGTTCATCCACGCGCCCTGGTAATACTCCGCGCCTTCGCACAGCGCCCAGGCCCGCATGCCGTCGGGGGCGTCGCGTCGCAGGCACGCGCCGACCGGCGTGAGGGTGAACCGCCCGCCGCCCGCGTCGGCCAGAAGGCCGATGCCCGACAGCGTCCGCAGCAGGCGGTAGAGCGCCTGCGGGTTCAGGCGCAGGCGCGAGGCCAGCTCGTCGGCGCTTTGCGGCCTCTCGCCGAGGTGGTCTGTAATGCCGAGCTGGGCCGCCGCCTTAATCGCGTGCGTGATGCGGTAACTGCCGATCAGGCGTCGGAGAAGCAGCGCGGGCGGCGTACTTGCTCCCGGGCTGAGTAACTCATCTGCCGTGTCGAGCAACTCATTCATCCTCGCGCCCTCCTCTCGTCTGTCGTCACGCCGCGGCCTCAAAGGAGGCGACGGCGCGGTCGATCTCTTCCGCGTCGTTGTAGATGTGAGGCGAGAAACGCACGCCGTAGGCGGCGCGCACGTCTACGAAGATTCTCTCTTCTTTCAGCCGCTCGTAGACCCTCTGCGGGTCGGGGAAGGCGATGCACACCGTCCCCCCGCGCCGCTCCGGGTCTTGCGGCGTGCGAAGCGTCAGACCGCGTTCGAGCGCCGCGCGCACGAGACGTTCGGTGAGCGCCCGGTTGTGCTCACGCACGGCCGCCACGCCGAGGCGGCTGACGAGGTCGATGCTCGCGCGCGCGACCACGTAGGGCAGAACCGACGGCGTCCCGCCCCAGAAGCGGCGCGCGTCCGGCGCGTAACGGAAGCTCTGAATGCGAAACTCGAACGGGTCTTCGTGCGAGAACCAGCCCACGTCCGACGGCTCGAACTGTCCCACGCCGTCGGGGTTTGCCCAGAGGAAGCCGGCGCCGGGCCCGCCGCACAGCCACTTGATCGCCGACCCGACCACGAAGTCGGCGTTCCACTCGCGGAGGTCAATCGGCACCACGCCCGCCGACTGTGCGACATCGACCACCGTAAAGACCTCGTGCCGTTGCGCGCAGCGGACGACCTCCGCGACCGGGTTCAGGCGGGAGTTGCCGTACAGGACGTGCGTGACCAGCACCAACTGTGTGTCGGGCGTCAAGTGTCGCTGCCAGCACTCGACCGAGCTCGTGTCGCTCTCGGCCGGGATGAACTCGACCGTGTAGCCCGAACGTTCGGCCTGCGCCAGCGCGAAGCCCGCCGAAGGGAAGTCGAGCTCGGAGAGCAGGAGCTTGTTCTTACCCGCGCGCCGCGGGAGCGACGAAAGGATTTTCGCCAGCGCGGAAGAGATGTTGGACTGCGGACAGAACTCGGCGGCCCCGCCGTTCAGCAGCGTCGCCAGCGACCGTTGGAAGTCGCCGACCGAGGCGAGCCAGCCGTCCCACGCCTCGCCCCCTCGTGTCGCCCACAGCTCGAAGAAGCGGTCGGCGGCCTCCCTCGCCGCCCGCGGCAGACAGCCGACGGAGTGGCTGAGCAGGTACGCCCCTTCGGGCAGCAGGAAGTCTTGCTTATGCGGCCGCATGTCCGTGTTGCCGGCTGAGTGAGTCGCGGACGACGCCGTAGGTCGCGCCCCAGTTGTCGGTCATCTGGTCTCTGACGGCCCACAGTTCGGGGAAGAACTGGTAGCGGGTGCCCGCCTCAAGCATCTCGACCGGGCGGCCTTTGAGCGAGCGCGCGCCCAGGCCGATGGAGCGGCGGATGAGCTGGATGTGGTGGAAACGGAACTGGCGGAAGAGCGAGTCGTACTCGGCCAGCGCCTCCGCGACCATGTAGGCGTCGCAGTGGCTGTACTCCGAGTCGTAGATTTTTTCGACCGTCAGCCCGTGCGCGTCGAGGTAGTGCGTCTGGAACGACTGCCAGAGCTGCCGCCCCATCCTCATCAGGCTGCGGAAGCCGGGCGACTCCTGGCCGCTGCCGTTGCCGAGCGTCGCGCGGATGCTCTGGTAATCCTTCGGCGACATCGTCTCCAGCAGCGAGAACTGCATGTTCATCAGCTCCTGCGTGCGGTGGACGCGCCGGAAGAGCGTGACGACGCGGTTCGTCTGCCGCGCCTGGACGCACTCGTCGATCTCAAGCAGGGAGTAGCCGATCAGCTTCATCCACAGCTCCTCGACCTGGTGGACGATCTGGAATTGAAGCTCGTCCCGGTTGCACAAGTCCTGATAGCTCTTCTGGCACGCGAGCAGCGCCGGTGTGTTGAGGTACAGTTCGTAATCCGTGGTTCCAGAGCCCTGCATGACGGCATACATCGCTTCCCGGTTCATGAGATTCTCCTCCGGTTGTCCGACGCGCTGGCGCGCGCGTGTGAGTTCCCTGGACTAACGCGTGAATCGCGTCATGTGAGTCCCATAGATTAACGCGCAAAGGAGGGGCGGAAAGGATTGCCTGAGGCGAAAATAAATTTCGGGCGGGGCGGACGGTGCGCGAAGCCGGCCCGCTACGACTTGATAACGTTTACGTAATAGAGGTCGGTCGCCACCGAAAACTCGTCCTTGCCGAGCGGCGTCTTCATGGTCTTCCATTCGGCCGCGGGACGTATGAGCTGCCAGTTGCCTTTGACTCCGACGCGGACGGGCATGTCGAATCCCGGCTCGTCGGCCTTCCAGCGGTAGGAGACTTCGCCCTTCGCCGCGTCGAACTTCAGCTCCAGCGCGGGGAGCGCGGCGTGCCGGAGGTACTGGTCGAAGAGGGGCGTCAGGTTCCGTCCCGCCCTCCGGTTGAAGAACTCGACCACGTCCTCCGTCATGATGTTGCGGTACTTGAAGGTCTGGTAGAAGTCGCGCAGCAGCGCCCACCAGAGCTTGTCGTCGTCGATGACGCTGCGGAGCGTGTGGAGGAAGAGCGCGCCCTTGAAGTACATGTCCTGCGGCGGCGTGGCGTTGACGCCGCGGGGGGCGACGACGGGCCGCCGGTTCTGCACCTTCGACTGGTAGCCGTTCGTGTATTTCAGGTAGTCGTCGTGGCCGAACGTGTACTCGATGTACAGGCACTCAAGGTAGGTCGCCCAGCCCTCGTGAATCCACATGTCCGAGCGGTCGGCGGCCGAGACGCTGTTGCCGAACCACTCGTGCGCGCTCTCGTGAATGATGATGAAGTCGAACCGGGGGCTGACGCCGACGCCCGTCCAGTCGTGCTCAAGGTAGCCGTTGGCGAAGTGGTTGCCGTAGGTGACGGCGCTCTGGTGCTCCATGCCGGAGTAGGGGGCCTCGATCAGCTTGTAGCCGTCCTTCTTGAAGGGGTACTCGCCGAAGTAGTGCCGGAACGCCTCCAGCATCCCGCGCGACTGCGCGAACTGCCGCCGGGCCTTCTCCAGATTTTCGGGCAGCACGTAGAAGTCGAGCGGCAGGTCGCCGAGGCGGTCGGCGAAGTGCTCGTAAGCGCCGACGTTGAGCGAGACGTTGTAGCTGTTGATGGGGTACTGGACGTGCCAGTCCCAGCGCGTGTAGCCGTCGCCGAGGTCGGTCTTGCCTTCGAACTTCCCGTTCGAGACATCGACCAGGCCGTTCGGCGCCGCCACGCTGATGCGCATCTCCTCGACCTCGTCGCGCCACTGATCCTTGTTCGGCCACCACGCGCTCGCGCCCACGTCCTCGCACGAAGTGTTGACCCAGTCGCGCCCCGCGGGGTCTTTCCTGAAGGTGATGCCGCCGAAGCGTCCCGCCTCGACGGGGTTGCCGGAGTAGTAGAAGTCAACCGAGTAGACCCGCCCGGCCTTGAGCGTCCGGGGGAAGTTCACGAAGACGGCGCCCGCGTCGCGCTCGTACTTGAGCGGGGCGGCGTCGAAAAGAATCTTGTCCACGTTGAGCGCGGGGTGGAGGTCGAGCTGGATGCGGTCGTCGTCCTTGAGCATCTTGAAGCGGACGGTGTTCTTCCCGCTCAGGAACTTCCTCTGCGGCTCGACGCGCACGTCGAGGTGGTAGGAGAGGAGGTCGTTGTTGGCGCGGTACGGCCCGTACGCGCCCCGCAGGATGTCCGCGTGCGAAGGGGCCTGCGCGGTCTGCGCGGGGGCCGGCGCGACGGCGAACGTCAGCGCCAGGATGAAAAGAATGACCCGCTTAAAGGAATCGCGTTGGGACATGGCTCACCGAACTAGTAGATGGCCTGCGGCGCGGGGGTGAGCTTCTTCGCCGTGCGGATTTCGGCGCCGCTGCCGACGAAGAGGAGCGAGAAGGGCTGCCCCGGGTGCTGCATGTACATGCTCTCCTTGAAGGCGCCGCCCAAGACCTCGACGAGGTAGTCGCCCTCGGGCGGCTCGTGGATGACAATCTGCTCCACGGTGTAGACCTTGTCAAACGGGTCGAGCTTCGGGTCGGGGTTGGCGGGCAGCGGGTCGCTGAAGAGCGGGCCGCTGACGGGCGGCGAGCCGACGACCGCGCCCGTCTGCCAGCGGTTGCCGACGTAGACCCGCAACGCGCCCGAAGGGGCCGTCATGCGCAGGTTGAGGTTGTTGACCACCGAACGGTGCGGCGGGTCAGTCCACGCCAGCGTGACGCGCAGCAGCGTCGTCTTCGCCGGGAGCCGGAACTGGTAGCGCGCGGTGCGGCCGCTCTCGACCGCCGCGTCGTCGCGCGCGTGGAACGTCACGGGCGGGACGGGGGCGAGCGACTGGCGCAGGTTGATGCGCCCCCAGCCGTAGCCGTCGTTCGGGTCGGTGCCGAGGCTCGGCAGGGCTCGGTTCCGGATGTTGGTCGCGCCGTTGATGAGGGTCGCGCGGACGAGCGCGGCCGAAGGCTGTTTGAACGGCTCGTCGAAGGGCGCCCCGCCCCGCAGGCGCGGGACGGCGAGCGCGGTCTGCCGGTGGCGCAGCTTGCCGTCGGCCGCCTCCGACCAGGAGACGCGGAAGCCGCGCCCGTTCCAGACGAGCTGGAAGGATTGGACGTCCGCCGCGTCGGCGCTCAGTTGCGTCTCGCCGACGGCGGGCGGGAGGTTGACGCGCGCGCCCTGCTCGTCGATGACGGTGAAGAAGAGCCGGCGCGGCTTCGTGGCGTCGGCGGCGTCCTGCTGGAGCCACGCCAGCCCGTAGCCGTCCGTGTGCCAGACGAGCTGCGGGTCGGTGCAGTTCAGCCCGGCCTTCTGGATGACGCGCACGTCCTGCGTCTTGTCCACCTTACCGTCGCGCTTCAGGCCGCTGAAGCGAATCTCCCACGGCGAGGTGTTGTCGGGCCGGTTCTGCCACGCGACGCCGAAGACGCGCTGGCGGCTGCGCGCGGCGGCGTCGGCGGGCAGGGGCGGCGTCAGGTCGTAGAGCGCCGGGCGCGGCGCGACGACGGCGTTGCAGGAGTCGCCCGCGAGCTTCGTCAGCATGACGGGATTGGGCGTGCCCGACTGCGGGCGGCCGTCGAGGCGGAAGCGGTTCAGCTCGACGAAGAGTTTGCCGTCCTCCTCGCCGCGGTGCCAGGCCGCGATGAGGTGGACGGGCGTGTCGGTCGGGACGACGTGGAACCAGCCGTGCCGCGCCGTGCCGTGCGCGAGGACTGGGCTCTTGCCGCGCAGGAAGTCCACGGGCGCGGGCACGTCCGCGCCGGGCGTTTTCCCCTCGTCGTTCAGGACGGCGAGGCGCAGGCCGACGGAGCCGCCGCCCTGGCCCTTCGTCCCGTAGGCGACGTAGGCGCGCCAGTCCTTCTTGCTTCCGGCCTGCGCCGTCTGGATGTGGACGCGCGGGTCGGGCGCCTCGTTGATGTCTGCGCCGAGCGGGCCGAAGCTCTGCACCTCGTGCCCCTCGCCGTCGAGCATGATGACGTGCGAGGCGAAGGGCGTCGAGCAGGCGGCGAGCATCTCGCGCCCCGTCCAGAGGAGCGAGCAGGAGTTGTAGCCGTCGGCGGCGCGGTGGACGGTCGAGACGCCGTTCGCCTCCGTCTTCCCGTCGGCGTTGGCGCGGACGAGTTCGAGCTTGGCGCCCGCGCCGTCCGGCACGGCGCGGAGCGTGTACTGCTCGCCGCCCGCCCACGCCGCGGCCAACTGCTTGTGCGCCGGGTCGCCGTGCTCCGAGAGCATGTGCGCGACGTAGCGGCCGTCCCTCAGCAAAGGCGTGTTCGGGTCTGCCTGCGCCTCGAACGCGCCCTCGCCCGTGACGTTCAGCGCGTAGACGCCGAAGAGGTCGGAGTTGACCTCGTCCTTGCTCTGCCAGAGCGGCGTGACGCCCTCGGCGTCCGCGAAGGCCGAGAAGCCCGCCGTGTCGGAGGGCGTGTCGCTGAGCTGGAGGTAGTTGTCGGGGAGGAAGCGCGTCGTGTCGAGCTTGCCTTCGCGGTCGAGGAAGCAGAGGTGGAGGTCGTAGGTCTCGCTGCGGTTGTCCTCGTAGACGAGGACGTAGCCCTTCTCCGGGTGGAGGGCGAGGCGCGGCCCGCGCAGGTCTTGCTTCGGCGGCGGGATGGTCTCCGCCGCCGGGTCGATGACCGTCTCGGGCGCGGCCGCAGCCGTCCCGTCCTCGCGCGCGCGCAGGACGCGCAGCTTGCACGCGCCCGCGCCGCCGACCTCGACCCAGGTGACGACGAACTGCTTCTCGCGCGCGTCCCAGACGGCGTGCGCCTCGCGGAGCTGTGTCGCCTGCGGCGCGACCAGCTCGGCGGGTTTGTCGCCTTCGACCTTGCCCGCGGCGTCCACGGTGCGCATCAGCAGCGCGTACTGGCCCGCGTCTTCGCGCACCCAGAAGGCCGCGTAGCGCGCGCCCGTGTGGACGAGGTAGGGGTGCGGCGAAGTGTTCGTCGCGTGGCCGAGCGTCTTCGGGTTCAGGTCGCGCTTCGCGCCGGTCGCGGCTTCGAAGTGTTGGAAGACGAGTTCGTCCGAATCCTTCTTCACCCACGCGACGGCGACCTCGTCCGCCTGTGCGCAGACGGCGGGGCGCCGGTCGTCCTCCGTCCGCGACTCGGGCATGAGGGTGAGCGTGCCGTTCGTGTTGAAGGCCGCGACCGGCTTGAGGTTCTTGTCGAAGAGCGAGAGGTTGACCTTCGCGTCCTTCCCGCGGTGGACGACGAAGGTCTGGTCGCCGGCAGCGGCGGCGGACGGCGCGGGGTGGTCGCCCACGTCCCTGAACAGCTCTTCGACCTTGCCCGTGGGGAAGAGGCGGCGGTCGAAGCGCGCGGCCTCGATGTTGTTCTGCGTCGCCCCCGCGGTCGCGTGGCGCACCCACGCGAAGAAGCAGCCCGCGTCCGTTCGCGCGGCCGCGGGGCGGTCGATGAAGGCCAAGGGGTCGGGCGGCGGCGGCGCGGGGAGCGGCGGCGGCGCGGGAACCTCGGCGAGCGACGCGACGAGCTGCGGGCGGCGCAGGCGGCTCAGGCGCTGGCGGTAGAACTGGCGCACGAGCAGCGCCGCGCCCGCCGCGATGGGCGTCGCCATGCTCGTGCCGTGCTCGACGTAGTAGTCGGCGACGGGCGCGGTCTTGGGGTCATGCCAGCCCGTGATCGGGTCTTCGAGCTTGTTGGCGGCGGGCGGGCGCGTGGACATGATGTTCGTCCCGGGCGCGACGAGGTCGGGCCTGACGCGCCCCGTGCCCAGCGGCGCGGGCGCGACGCGGCCGCGGTTGCTGAAGAGGACGATGTCGTCGGCCGAGTCGGACATCGAGAACTTCGCGGCCGAGTTCGCCAGCGCCTTAAAGTCTTTGTGCTTGCAGATGCCGAAGACGCTGACGTAGTTCCGGTCTTCGCCGTCCACGGAAGTCTCGTTCTCGCAGGCCCCGATGGAGAGGATGTTCTTCGCCACGGACGTTTCGCCGAGGAAGCTCATGTCGAGGATGCCGTTGCCGTTCACGTCGTCCTCGTCGTTGCCGGCGGCGAAGAGGAGGAGCAGGTCGGGGTGGGTGTAGGCGAAGGCGTCGATGACCTCGGACTTGCCGCGCGTGTAGACGTTCTTATTCGGGCCCGACCACGAGTTGCTGTGCACCCGCGCGCCCGCGCGGTAGGCGGCCTTCAGCGCGTCGAGGTACCTGCGGTAGCTCAGCGCGTTCGGGCTCTTGTTCGCGGCCGGCGCCGCGAGGTTGACCGAGTGGAAGACGATCTCCGCGCCGGGCGCGATGCCGCGCGGGACGGTCCTGCTCCCGGCCGCGACGGCCGCGGCCCCGCTGCCCGCGATGCAGCCGACGACGTGCGTGCCGTGCGGGTAGTGGTCGGCGGTCGGGCGCCCCGCCGCGTTGACGTTGTCGATGCTGATGACGCGGGAGACGCCCAGGGCGTCGTTGAAGTCCACGTGCGCGGGCGGCACCTTGCCGTCGGAGAGGCCGGTGTCGAGCACGCCGACGATCTCGCCCGTGCCGTCGAGGTTGACGAGGAAGTCCACCTGGTTGAGGTTGCGCACCTGGTTGGCCCCGATGAGGATGCCCGCGCGCTGTAGCGTCGGGAGCGGCTCGCGGTAGGGCTCGACGGCGCGCACGTTCGGCAGCGAGAGCAGGCGCTGAAGGTCTTCCGGGTTGATCGAGGCGACGACGTTGGAGTCCGTGTCGGTAACGTCGGCCGCGCCGGCCGCCTCGACGAGCGGCGCGGCCTCCCCGGTCGTCAGGCCGTCGAAGAAGCTGACCTGCACGGCGAGGCGGTCGCCCTCGACGAACTTCGAAGGGTCGAGTTGCGCCGTCGGCAGGTCGGCGGCCGAGAAGGGTACGTCGCGCCCGGCCAGCCGGTAGTCGAGCGCGTAGACGGGGTGGTAGACGCCGAGCCACCTCACGACCTCTTCGAGCGCGCGCGCCTGCTCGGCCTGCTCCGGCGTCATGCGGAAGAGGGCGGCGAGCTGCGGCAGGTCGCCCGCGTAGACGGCGCCCAGCTCTTCGAGCGCGCCGATCCAGTCGGGCTCGGGCGGGGCGACGAACTGGACGATGTAGTGTGCGGGCTCGCCCGGCGTCGGCGCGGCGGCGAGTTCGGCGGGCGGGCGCGGGTCGCCGCCGTCGAGCGGGTCGAAGAGGACGGCCGGGAGGTCTACGAGGTACGCCTCCTCGTGGAACTGCACGGCGATGCCCTCCTCGCGGAAGCGCTCGGCCTGCTCGGGCGTGATGTTCGTCCAGACCCGGTCGCCGAAGGCGCGCACGACCTCGGCGCGCGGGCGGATGAACTTCAACTGCTCGCCGACCCGGTGGGGGTCGAGGATCAATGTCGCGCCGATGCGTTCCCGGGTCACGGTCTTTAAGCCTCCACGTCAATCCGGATGTCGACGGGGCGGCCGGAGTCGGGCAGCCCCTCGGTGCGGATGCGCAGGATGGGCCGGCCCTCGTCTTCGGACATGGCGCGCGTCGCCTTCAGCTCGATCTCGGCGGCGAAGTCGAGCGAGCGCTTCTTCGGGCTGGCCGTCCCCTCGACGAGCTTGAGCGACTTGAGCGTGGCCGCCACGCCGTAATCGCCTTCGTCGAACTCGTAGGCCGCCTGCTCCATCAGCCGCTGGCGGTTGAGCGCGATGACGGCGATGGCGAGCGACTCGGCCTGCTGCACCTTCGGCGCCGAGTTCGATTCGAGCAGCAAAGAGAAGGTGTGCTGCACCTTGAGCCTGATGTAGACGGCCGTGACGCTGTAGAGCACGCGCACGCCTGTGAAGTCCGCGGGGTCGCGCTCGGGCCGCAGCGCGAGCGTGAAGCGGCGCGAATCGTTGGCGTCCCAGACGACCTCCTCGGGGCGCAGCGCGACGTGATCCTTGAGCTTGGTCGTCAGGTAGACGCGGCGCGGGCCCGGCTCTGGCGTGACCGTGAGCTGGTAGGGGCCTTCGGGGTGCGCGGCGTCGTAGGCGAGCTCGTCGGCGCGGTCGTCGGGGCGCGGCGCGGAGGCGGCGGCCTCGGCCGAGCGCGCGTCGAGCGTGAAGCGGTTGTCGGTCGTGCCCACCTTGACCGGCGGGTCGTCGCCGCCGAAGAGCGACGGCAGCGCCTCCGCGAGCAGCGCCTTCACGGCGTCGTTGAGCCTGTCGTACATCCTCTCGCCCCCGCTAGTTCACGCCGGCCGCGCCCCCTTCGGCCGGGTCGCCCGCGCCGCCCCCGGAATCCGACAGCACCTCTTCGAGCACCTGGATCGCGCCGCTGATGCGGAGCAGGGTCTGGCGCAACTGCGCCGCCTGATTGTCTAGCTCCGCCAGCCGCTGCTGCCCGCTCTCGAACTCCTGCTTCAGCTCTTCGAGCCGCGCCTGAAGTTGTTCCCTCATCTTCACGCTCCCTTTGTTCGATCAGTTCTCGTGGCCGGACTTCAGACTCTCGACTTCGGCGCGCAGCTCCGCGATCTCCGCGTGCTGCTCTTTGACGGCCTCGACGAGCGGGCCGATGAGGCCGAGGTAGTTGAGCGTCTTCATCCCGTCGGCCCCCGTCTCGACGAGGTCGGGGAAGACGCCCTCGACCTCCTGCGCGATGAGGCCGAGGGACGGCGGCACGTCGTCGCCGGCCGCGCGCCAGCGGAAGCGCACGCCGCGCAGCGCGAGGACGGAGGAGAGCGAATCCTTGAGCGGCGTGATGTCCTGCTTCTGGCGGAGGTCGGAGAGGTTGGTCAGGGTGCCGCCGACCCACAGTTGATCCCAGATGCCGACGCGGCGCAGGCTGCTGCCCGACCTGTTGCCGACGATCATCAGCATCTGCCAGCCGGTCGTGGCGTTGGAAATCTCCGAGACGTTGGAGACGTTGTCGGGCGAAGCCGTCCACGCCGCGGTGATGTTGAGGGGGTTGTTGGCCGCGAGCAGCGTCGTGTTGCCGTTGGCCCGGACGACGACCTTGTTGCTGTTGCCGCCCGCGCGGAGCTGGAGGTCGTGGTTGGTCATCATCGAGACCATGCCGCCGCCGGCGTCGGCGCCGATCAATGTCTGCTGCGCGCCGTTGCTGGCCTTCACGATGAAGTACGTGCCGCCGTCGCCCTGAAGTGTGAGGGGGTAGTCCGGGCTGGCCGTCCCGATGCCGACCCTGCCGGAGGAGTCCACCATTAGCCGGTAGTCGCCGGCCGTGGCGTCGTAGAGGCCGAAGCCGCCCTTCAGGTTCCCGGAATTCGCAGTCCCGCCGGAGAAGAGTGAGTACTTGTGACCGCCTGCCTCCTTGTTCTCAAGGAACAGGCCGACGCCGCCCGAGCTGGCGCCGGTCACCCCGATGCCCGTGTCCCAACGCGTGACGCCGCCGACGACGAGCCGCGCGTCCGAAGGGGTGGTCGTCCCGATGCCGACGTTGCCGCCCGTGTCGAACGTCAGGATGTCGGTGTAGTTGCCGCTGACCAGCTTGCTGACGTTGAGGTTGTGGCTCGTCGCGCTGGCCTGGCGGATGGCCCACTCGGAGACCGCCCCGCCGTTGTAGATGCGCAGCTCGGCCGTGTCGGGGGCCGGCCCGCGGTTGATGTAGACCTTGCCGCCGACCTCCAGCTTCGCCTGCGGGTTGGTCGTCCCGACGCCGAGGTTGCCCGAGACGTTGAGCGGGCCGGTCATGTTGCCGCCGGCGAGGTTCAGTTTCGCCGTGTCGAGGCGGATGACCTCGTTGACGGCGTCGTTCCAGTCCTTCGAGCGGATGTTGTCGCCCTGCTTCTTGGGGAACGGTTGATCGGGTGTGAGCGGCATGGCGGTCTCCTCTCCTTCAGAAGGTGATGTCCCAGAGCAGGGTCAGCTTGAAGGCGTTGGTCTTGGTCACGTCCTTGAACGCGACGCGGTTGTACATCACGCCGCCCGACGCGGCGTTGAAGACGGCGGCCTCGCGCAGCGGGTCGGTGCCGTTCGCCTCCTCGAAGTCGAAGACGGCCTTGAGCGTGACGCGCACGCGCTTGACGGAGTCCTTGTCGACGAACTCCGCGTAGCCGACCTCCTCGATGGGCTTGCGCGGGACGCCGTCGCGCGCGGGGCGCTCCTTGAGGAGCGCCGTCTGGTCGTCGGTCGGGTCGGTGCCGTCGGTGCCGACCCCCATGTGCGTAACTTTGGTCGGCTGCGTCTGCCCCGGCGCGCCCGCGAAGAGCTTGGCGACCAGGTCGCGCCCCGACTTCACGATGCGGTTCTGCTCGCGCCGCTCGTAGACGACCGCGCCCGCCCTGTCCGTCAGCAGCATCGTCACGCTGCCTCGCATGTCCAGCACTTCGTTCATCGCCTCTTCTGCTCCCTTCACATGAATCCGAACGGCCCCTCGAAGGTCGAGATGTCGAAGACGCCCGCGAGCGTCAGGCTCTCCCCCATCGCGTGCGACTCGGTCTGCTGGTTGACGTTGGCGACCAGCAGCGAGTCCGCCGAGGTCTGGTTCTCCGCGCTCCTGAACTCGGCGAGCCAGCGCGCCCCGTCCTCGACCGCGTGCTCTTCGAAGAACTTCAAAGAGAAGTGGACGCTGCCGCGCACGCCCGCCGCCCGCGTCTGGTCGACGACCTCCTGGATGTGTTCGAGCGGGATGCCCTTGAAGACGAACGGCTTGCCCTTGTAGCCGTGCTCGTTGAGCAGGCCGGGCACCACGTCCTCGACGTAGTAGGGCACCTCCACGTCGAAGGTCAGCGGCAGGAGCCGCAGGCGCGCCAGCGCGACGTGGAAGAGCGGCGTGTCGAAGCCGTCCGCGTCGAAGCGGCTGAGCGCCCGCGCGTCGTCGCCGAAGCGCCCGCCCTCGGCGCGGAACTTCCAGTCGGACGGCTGCTGCGGCACGGCCGGGAGTTTCGCGGGCTTCGTCCCGTCGAGGTTGACGAAGAGCCCGCTCACGTCGCGCGCGCCGACGAAGGCGCGGAGCTGCCCCTCGGGGCCGGCGTCGAGGACGAGCGTCTGCCCCGCCGAGACGACGAGGTCGTCGAGCGACTTGACGCCCTGCGACGTGCCCACCAGCTCGATGACGAGCCTGCGCCCCGCGCCCGCGTCGAACGTCCAGTCGATGCGCGGGTAGCCCGCCTCGGCGCTCACCGTCTCGACTTTCAGCGTCAGCTCGCGACCCACGCCGTCGCCCGTCGGCTTCGCCTCCGGCCCCAGCACGCGGTCGCCCTTGGGCGAGAACTCCGTCAGGACGACGAGGTCTTCGAGGGCCTTCTGGAGGCCCGCGTAGCCCTGCCCCTTGAGGTTCAGCAGGTCGAAGTCGAAGGGCAGCCCCAGCGCCCCGCGCACCGCGCCGACGACCGCGCGGCGCGTGCCCCCGCCGGTGAAGAGCGGGACGATCCATTGCAGGCGGTCGCGGAACTCTTCGTCAGTCTCCAGGCGCTCCTCGGTCTCGTTCTCGGCCCTGCGCAGCACGCGCCGCCGGACGCCGAAGACCGCCCCCAGGTTGTCGAGCGCCTCGCCCTCCGCGTAGCGCACCCAGTGCGACTTGAGCAGCCGCTTGACCTTCTCGTCCGCCGCCATCAGCTCCGCGCCGACGGCGTCGAGCAGCTGGTAGAGCAGCGAGCCGCGGTCGCGCGCCGCGTAGGCGTCGGGGAAGAGGGCCGCGAGTCTGTCTGTCTTGTAGGACATGTGCGGTCGTCGGGCCTTCGGCGTCAGAGGCCGAAGAGCTTCTTCACGTCGAGCGTCTTCTGAATCCGCGCGAGCCCCGGGTAGGCGGCCGCGGTGACGACGAGCTCGGCCTCGGTCTTGTGCAGGTTCGGGTCGAAGCCGGTCTTGTCGGCCCTCATCAGGTCGACCTGCTTGATCTCGAACGAAGCCTTCGCGCCGCTCGTGAACGTGACGCGGGCGGCGAAGGTGTTGACGCGCTCGGGCGGCTGGTCGGGCGCGCTCTTCAGGCCCGCGCGCACCATGACTTGCAGGTCGAGCGGGAAGTTGTTGAAGCTCGCCGCCGCGCCGTTCTCGTCGATGACCTGAACGTCCACGACGAACTTGTTGCCCCCGGCGTCGTAGCGCTCGGCGGCCCAGTCGAGCCGCACGAGGAAGACGGCCTTGATGTTGGCCTTGTCGGGGCGCACCAGCTCGCCGCGCTCGACGGGCAGCGGGTCGGTCATCGGCAGGGGCACGCCCGCGCGCTTCGCCTTGAGCTTGGCCTCGGCCACGTCGGCGATGCCGGGGATGTTGAAGGCCAGCGAGTTGAGGCGGCGCGCGGCGAGCGGCGCGCCGATGGGCAGCGCCTCGACGGCGTCCTTGACGGCGGCCTCGAACTTCGTCGCCCCGCCCGGCGGCACGCCGTCCTCGGGGATCAGGTAGAACGTGCCCTCGACGAGGACGACGACGATCTCGTCGAGCTGCACCATGACGCCGGCGGCGCGCGCGTTCTCGACGGCGCGGCTCACCTGCTCGCGGACGCGCGAGTCGCCGTGGTAGCGGACTCTCACCTGCCCGAGCGGGATGGAGTCGTCGGCCCCGTGGTCGATGACCTCGGCCCCGCTCACGCCGTCCACGTCGAGCACCGCGTACTTGATGGCGGAGAGCGTGGCGTTGCCGCCGCGCTCCAGCGCGTGCTTGGCGCGCTCGCGCAGCTGGTCGTCGGTCTCGGGTGCGGCGCCGCCCGAGGTCGGCGCCTCGTTGGTGACGCCCTCGGCGCCCGCGGGCGGGTCGGGCATGATCTTGATGGCCCCGGCGTTGACGTTGCCGTCGGGGCCGGGGGCGACCGCCTCGACCAGTACCGTCACGCTGCGCGGCACGTACTTGACGAGCAGGTCGGCCTCGGGGAGCTGCGCCGGGCCGGCGGCCTTGACCGTGCGGTCGTCTGCGTCGAGGACGGCCTTCGCCCTAGTCGTGCCGTCGCCCTTCGTCAGGTCGTTGGCGTCGTTCGCGGTCGCGCCTAAGGGCCAGACGCCGACGAGAGAGGCGGCGAGGTTCTTCAACTGGCGCGTGCCGCGCAGCTCCTCCGTGACGGGCTCGGAGGGGATCGTCCCGCCCTCGCCGATGACGACGAAGACGCGGCCGCTCTGGTCGGAGACCTTCACGCCGGGCGCGATGATGACCGACTCCTGCGCCGCCTTCTTGCGGAAGAAGGTGACGCGGCCGGCGGCCTTCAGCGCCGGGTTGCGCTGCACGCCCAGGAGCGCGACCACGTTGTCGAGCGCCGCGCCCTCGGCCTCGTCGATGAAGGCGCGGCGGTACGCCTCGTTCATCTGGTTGTAGAGCAGCGTGACCTCGCGCGCCACCGCCCGCAGAAGCGTGCCGGCGACGCTGCCCGGGTTGAAGTCCGTGAGCCCCGAGGGCAGGTCGCGGTAGGTGTACTCGACCTCGAAGCGCGCGCCGTCCGTCGGCAGCTTCTTCTCGTCCTTCTCGACCCAGACCAGGCGGTTGCCGTCGAGCCGGTACTGGCCGGGGTGGAAGGTGACGAGCCGGTTGCGGGTGACGCCGCCGACCTCCTCGCGGGCGAAGGCCGTGACGCGCGTGACCGAGACGGCCGCGCGCGGCAGGTCGTAGCCGCTCGCGCCCGGCCGGAAGGTGAAGGCGACGCTCGCGGGCTGCTCGACGCCCTCGCGCACGCTCGTTTCGAGCGCGGCGATCACGTCTTGCAGCGAGACTGTGAAGTCGTTGGGGTCGGTCATGAGTTTCCCAGCCTCACGTCGAAGACGAGGTTCAGGGGGTTGTTCTCGGTGATGAGACTGATCTCCATTTCGAGCCGCGCCACGTCGCGCTCGCCCGGCAGGACGTAGGCGCGCATCGCGGTCACCTCCTTGACGCGCGCGTCCTGCTCGACGGCCGCGCGCGCGTGCGCCATCAGGACGGTGTGCGTGCGCGGGTTGTTCGGCTCGCCGATCAGCTCGTGCAGGCGCGAGCCGTAGTTCGGCCAGCCGAGCAGCGCCAGCTCGCCGCGGCGGACGAGCAGCCGGAGCGTGAGCGCCTGCACGATGTTGTCGTTCCCTTCGGCAAGCGCGAGGTCGCCCGCGCGGTCGGCCGTCAGGTCGAAGTCCCCGCTGCGTTCGAGCAGCCGCAGGTCGTTGCCGAAGAGCTGTGAGCGTTCCGTCGCCATCGTCGCCCCTTCAAGCCGCAATCGAAACGTTGAGCGCGGCCGAGTCGTGAAAGACCGCGGCGTCGTCCACGCGCTCGACGCGCAGCCTGAGCGTGTAGGCCGACCCGACGACCAACTGGGCCGGCAGCGCGCCCTGGTGGCGCAGGATGAACTTCTCGCCGTCGAAGCCGGACGGCACCAGGTCGGCCGGCTGGCGGCCGGCGGGCGCCCCCGTCGGCTCGAAGCGCCAGCGGAAGCGGAGCCGGTTGACCTTCGACTGATACTCGGCGTCGGCCCAGAGCGGCGGGGCCTTCGCTTCGAGCGTCGAGTTCGCCTTGCTCAAGGTGGCGTTCGCCGCGGGCTTCAAGACCTCCGCGAAGAGGACGTGGATGACGCAGGGCGGCGGCGCGCCCGGCGGCGTGGGCTGGACGGGCGGCCCGCCCGCCATCCCCGAGTGCCTGACGTTCTTCAAATCATCCGGCTTGTCGCCGCCCACGTCGCGCGCCGTGAAGGTGATGACCTGCGACCCGACGTGCAGCGTCGGCGTGAAGTCGAGCGCGGCCGTCGCCGCGCGGTTGAGCGACGTGTCGGTGTTCTCCTTCGTCGGCGCGGGCGGCGTCACGAGGTTCGAGTACCATTTGAAGAAGAGGGTGCCGTGGCCCGTGCTGAGCACGCGGCCGCGCAGGCGCACGCTCTTCGTGCCGACGACGTTGGCGCCGTTCTGCGGCTCAAGGATTTCCAGACCCACGACGCTCATCGGTTCTCACTGCCCGCTCGTGCTCAGGGTCGCCGTCCCGCCCGAGGGGAAGACGACGGCCATGTCGCCCTCGACGTTGACGGCGAGGTTGTTGATCTTGACGGTCGGGTTGTTCGTGCTCGGCTGCACCATGCCCGGCCAGACGGGCGAGGGCTTGCCCTGCATCACCATGCCCTGCGTGACGATGGCCTTGCCGCCCGCCGTCACCGTCTGGTTGAAGCTGACGAAGACGACCACGTCGAGCCCCGTGTCGATCGGCGTGGCCGGGGGCGGCGGCTGGATGACGGGCGCCGCCGCGTCGCCGTGCTTCTGGCCGAGCGGGAGCACGACGAGCGCCGGCTTGCCGCCGACGAGCACCTTGCCGCCCGACGGGTTCAGCTTGAGCAGGCCCTTCAGGTTCAGCATCCCCTTCAGTTTCAGGTCGCCCATCAGCCCCCCGTAATCTCGTTGCCGTCGATGGTCGTCTTCGTCGTCTTGCCGACGACCACCTTGCCCTCGAAGGCCGCGTCCTTCGTGACCTTCATCTCGCCGTCCACCGTCAGCCGGTCGCACTTCACCGTGACGGGCTTGCCCTTCGTCTCGATGGAGACGGTGGTGTCGTTCCTGACGGTGATGACCACGTCCTTACCCATCGTGACGGTGAGGTCGCCGCTTGAGCCGTCGATCCTGACGGTCGTCGTGCCCTCGCTGTTGTCCTCCGGCTTCTTCACGTCGCGCTGGAGGAGGATCGTCCCGTCGGGCGTGAAGCGGAGGTGGTTGAGCGAGTCGCCGCCGCCGACCCGCTGCTCGAAGAGTATCTCGTCCTCCTTGAAGAGCGGCGCCAGCGCCTCGTCCGTGTAGAAGCGGCCCGTGATGACGGGCTGGTTGAGGTCGCCGTTGATGAACTGGACGAGGACGAGCTCGCCCGCGCGCGGCGGCGCGGCGAACCCGACGTGCGAGACCGCCATCGGCACCTTGCGCAGCTCAAGGTCTTCGTGCTTGAGCCGGACGCTGATCTCGTAGTTGGCGTTCGCCTTCGCGTCCTCCTTCGGGAAGACGGCGCTCACGACGCCGAGCAGATTCCCGCGGCGGTGCGCCATCTCCTCGCCGACGACGCGGCGGACGATGTCGATAATGCCGGCGCTCACTTCGACTCCTCCGCGACGACGCGCAGCTCCGTGACGAAGCCCTCGCGCTCGCCGAAGCGGTGGCGGACGGCGCGCACGTAGCCGCTGCCGTTGACCACCTTGTCCGGCGCGTCGGCGAGCGTGAAGGGGTCGCCCAGCTCGACCGCCGCGCGCCCTGTGACGGTGGCGAACAGCTCCAGTGACGCGCGCCGCGCGGTGGCGAGGTAGCCCGCGGCGAAGCGGTCGGCCAAGTCCTTCGTGCGCGCCGCCGGGTCGATACGGATGAGCACGGGCTGGCCGTCGCCCGCCTTGCCGCGGAAGTCTTTTGTGTTCGCCGTCAGGAAGTGGCTCGTGTCGTCGCCGTGCTCCGAAGCCGGGCTCTCGCCGCTCACCTCGACCTTCCCCCAGGCCGG
>JADMIO011460661.1_pt1 | contig 27230 bp, 24 predicted proteins | sample 8958161 | NCBI WGS metagenome assembly JADMIO01 (sample SAMN16585339, study PRJNA669376) | soil metagenome | isolation source: Crop rotation soil | place: USA: Cullars Rotation, Alabama | collected 2011
TTTCCCGCCGTTTTTTATGCCTGCAATATTTCTTTAAAGGCAGTTAAAAGCCGCGTCATGTCGCTTTCGCCGATGTCGCCCATGACGGCAATACGAAAGATGTCGCGCGCCAAGCCGCCCTGTCCGGCATAGATCACAAAATTCCGAGCCCGCATGGCGTCGTGCAAAGCGTCGTAGCCCATATTTTTGGGGAGCTTGAAGCTGCTCAGCATACTCGCGCTCTCGGCAGCGGGAATATACATGGCGATACCGAGCTCTTTCAGACAGGCCCGCACGGCTTGCGAGCGTTTATTGTAAAGGGCAAGCCGTGCGGCTTGACCGCCGGCCTCATTAAACTCTGCAAGGGCTGCCTCAAGTGCCAGGGCGACATTGGTGGCTTGGGTAAAGGGAGAAAAACCCTCGCGCTGGGCGGTATGGTAGGCATGCAGATCGAGATAAAGGCTTGCGACTTGTTTGTCGCCTTCAGCGAGCGCGCGTTCATGAGCCATGACAAAGCTTAGCCCCGGTGCACCGTGCAGGCATTTATTGGCGGTAGCAGCCGCTGCCCACACATTCCAGGTGTCCCATTTAATGTCTTCGGCCCCGAAGCTCGAGACGGCATCAAGAAGCATGGGCTTGTTAAGTCTCGTGCAGAGTTCTCCCAAAGCATCTAAATCATTGAGCCGGCCTGTCGTGGTTTCGTGATGGATCACGCCGACATGGGTAATGGCCGGATCCCTCAGCGCCGTTTCGATGCGGCCAAGATCAAGCCCGTCTTGCCATTCATGAGCAAGACTTTGATAGGCCTTGCCATGCCGGCGCGCCATTTCGCTCATGCGTGCGCCATAAACGCCGTTTTCCACGATCAAAAGTTTAGCACTCACCGGCAAAAGCGAGGCGATCATGGCTTCAACGGCGCTGGTGCCTGAGCCCGTGAGCACGATGGCATCATAATTTTTTGTGGTCTTTGCATAGACCGCGTTTAAAGCGACTTTGATGCGCAACATCATTTCGGCGAAATCCGCTTCACGATGGCACATATCCGTAGAACCCAGCGCGTTGCGCACGCGTGTGCTGAGCGTCACGGGGCCCGGATTGAGAAGGATCATGCGTGAAGCCTGGTTCATGGCAGGATTTATGATGCGACGAATGCGGCAAAGCGCGTTGCCACTTCATGCGGCAGCATGGAGGGGCGCGGCAAATCATCGGGCACGCCGAGCCGTGTGCGCAGACGCATAAAGATGGGGCCCTGCGTTTCTTTTTCTTGGAGAAGGGCGCTCAGATCCGCTGTATTGGCGGTATCGATGACGCGTGCGTAGCCGCAGGCTGCGGCAATGGCACAAAAATCTACTGAGCCGGAGACAGTGGCCTGTGCGCCTGTTGATTCATGGGCGCCATTGTCGAGCAGGATATGCAAGAGATTGGACGGCCGTTCATAGCCGATGGTGGCAAGGGCGCCCATGCGCATGAGTACGGCCCCGTCACCGTCCAAAACAATGATGCGCCGGTTCTGTTTAGCAAAGGCAAGGCCAAGGCCGATGCTCGACGCACAGCCCATCGAGCCCACCATGTAAAATTGGTTTGCCGTATCGCCGAGTGCATAGAGTTCTCGTCCCGTGTAGCCAGTCGTCGCAACAACGGCATCTGTAGCTCTGACATGCGCCCGTAAAGTCATGAGAGCTTCCTGCCGGCTCGGAAGATTATCGAGGGAGGGTATTTTGGCGGGTTTTGCCGTGAGACTGCGCGGCGATGGTTTTGTTTTCAGGCTGCGTTTGGCCAGCGCGCCCTTTTTCATGACAATGGCAAAAGGCAGACTTGTCGATTGCATATAGGCGTTTGCTTCCGCCACCAGATCGGAGAAGGCTTGTGGCTCTGAAACGAAATACCGCCAGCGAATGGCGCATTCTTCCAGAAGCTTTGTTGTTATGGCACCCATCAGTTCATGTTGGGGCTCGTCAGCTTCGCCTTCGGGATCACCGCGCAACGTTACAATGATCAGCACCGGCACTTTGAATGTGACGGCAAGCGAGGTCAGTGGATTGATGGCATTGCCTAAGCCGGAATTTTGCATCATCGCAACGCTTTTGATGCCGCCCAATTGTCCGCCGACCGCGATGGAGAGAGCTTCACCCTCATTGGCAGCGCCTATGTAGCGAAGTTCGGGATCATCAATCGTGCCGTTGACGAGAGAGGTAAAATACGAACAAGGCACGCCGGCAAAAAAACGAAAACCTGCATCTTTCAGAGTGCCGAGAAAACCATCCGCGTCCATCATGTCGTCGTATTCCAATGTTTTGCGGCATTGACGACGTCTTCTGCGCTGTCGACGTCGAGCCATTGACCCGTTGAGTAAACCACGTGAATTGCCTTGCCTTTATCGATCAGGGCATTCATCAGCACATTCATCCGCATGGTTTGGCCTTTATCGCGGCTTAAGATTTCTTGAAGCGTGGCTTTGACATCTTCAATCTGGCCGGGCGCAATTTTCAAAAATCCTGTCCATTCCCCGCAGATGCGCTTTTCATCGAGCTTATCGTCCACGCGCTCAAGTTTGACGGGCGTGTAAAAGGCTTCGCGTCCGCAAGGCAGGCTGCAAATTGTAAAATCGGCGTGCCGGCCCATATTGGCGCTTTGGCGCCAGCCCGGATCAACCGCCACGACAAAGTCATTAGGGTTATCGAGAATCGCATCGAGCATGATTTTACGGCATAGGACGTCGCCATAGCAGACGAGAAGAGGTTCGTTTAACGAGGCAGGCAATGCAGAAAGTGCAAGTTGCAATGACGCAAGCTCGCCGGTTTCCGCATACGCGTTATTGTCGACATATTGCAGGCGCTGCAGATCAACCGCCTCCTTGCAATATCCCCTTACCACCGCGATATCACGTATTCCGCATTGGCGAAGACCGGCAACAATGCGGCCAAGCAAGCTGACACCGGCAATATCTACCATCGCCTTTGGAAGATTTTCGGTGAGCGGCCCAAGTTCCTTGCCCCGCGAGGCAGCAAGAACGATGGCGCTGGCGCGCGGCCTTTCAGGCGGCAAATAAGCTTTGTCGGCTTCGTTCAATTCTTCAAGGCGTTGCAGGCGGAATATTTCAGCAACGGGTTCAATGCGGTGTTCGACGCCCGTGAGACTTTCTTCCGCTGCAATGATGCGGGCGGTTTCTTTCATCGCACCCACCGAGGCACGTAAAAGATGATTGGCCCAAATGACCAAAGAAAATCCGGCTTCCCGAAAAACATCGGTAGGTGTTGCAAAATATTTGGTAGGCACGATGACGACCGGTTTTGTGCCGCGCCATAAGCTTTTGAATTGCAGCACTTCTGCGGGCGTTTTTTGGGAAGAATGAATAAGGATGGCATCAGCACCCGCTTCGGCATAAGCATCTGCGCGCTTGAGTGCCTCTTCCATGCCCAGACCGGCAATGAGGGCTTCGACGCGAGCGATCACGCAGAAATCAGGATCGGTCTGAGTATCTTTGACGGCCCGTATTTTGCCGGCGAATTCTTCGATGCTGGCAAGTTCTTGCTTGCTGTCGTCAAGAAGGCTGTTGCTTTTGGGAAAAAGCTTGTCTTCAAGACAGACGCCTGCCACGCCACGCTGTTCGAGTTTGCGTACCAGGCGGCGCGCAATATTGAAGTCGCCGTAGCCCGTATCGCCATCAAGTAAAATGGGTAGATCAGTGGCATCGGCCATGAATTCGAGCACTTCAAGAACCTGGCTCCAGCTTGCTTCGTTGCGATCGCGCACACCGAGCTGAGCCGAGATGGCAAGGCCGCTTGCCCAAATGCCTTTGAAGCCTGCCTCTTCCACGACGCGTGCGCTCAGGCCGTTATGGGCTTCCATCAGAAATTCAAGCTTGTCCGATGCCAAAAGCTGTCTCAGCTTGGCGCTGCGTGATAGAGCAGAGCTTGGGGCCGTTTTTTTCATTGCCGTTGAAATTCCATCAAAGTCAAAATCGTGCAGGGCCTGTAAGTTGCCGTAAAGAGGCCACGGTGGCCAAGCCGAGCTGGAATTGGGGTTAAGGAGCCGCCGGAACGGGGTCCAAACTACAAGGCTCGCCCGCTTGCTCGCAAGACTGGCGCAAGCTTTCCGTAGGTATATAGTCCGCAAAACCACGAAGTGAGGACAGATAAGGCTGTGAGCAAGCACAGACAAAGACATTGGATGGCCCGGGCAGGGGTCGCGGGGTTGTGGGCGGTGCTCGTCTTGAGTGCGCCCCCGTCAGGTATCGCACCCGTACACGCCCAGAATAATAATAATGAAATTGGCGCATTATGCCGTCTCGAGCCGGCCAAGGGTCTTTTGAATCTGGCCGGCCCCGCGGGGGCGCGCGTTGCAAGCATCAGGGTTACAACCGGAGATTTCGTCAAACGAGGTGCGGTGCTCCTGACGACGTCCAGTTTCAGCAGTGCTCAGGTTGACGTGAAGAATGCACAAGCTGCGATTGAACGCGACAAGAAAGCCATTGCCGCGAAAATTGCCGCACAGGCCGCTGCAGTGCGCGCGCAGGAAGCCGAGGCAGCACAGACGAGTTACGCATTGCAAAGTTATGTGGCGCTTGGTTCGACTGCGACAGCCGAGAAAGAAAAACGCATCCGCCAATACAACAATCAAGCAGCGCAGGCTTCGTTAGCGCAAGCAAGAGCTCTCCTCGAAGTTGAAAAGGCTGACGGCGCCACGGCTCTGGAAACGTCTGCGGCCAAATTGCGTGATGCGCGCCTTAAGCTTTTACAATCGGCAATCGTGGCGCCCATGGAGGGCGAAATTCTCGATATTCGTTATGAAGTTGGCGAAAGCCTGGACGGTCTGGCGGTCGTTATGGGCGATGTGCGTCGTATGAAGGCGGTGTGTGATGTATTTGAAGGGGACCTGCGGCGCATTCAGGCGGGCTCTTCCGCTCGAATCGACAGTGCATCCTTGCCTAAATCCGTGCGCGGTTCAGTCATCCAGGTTGGCAAACTGATCAACGGGGATACGCGACTTGGCAAGGTGGTTATTGCTCTGGACAATCCGGCAGCCGTGGCCCGCCACGTCGGCATGGAGGTTCAGGCGACAATTACGCCATGAGCTTTATTTTATGAAAGCGCTAAGTCAGTCTGCACTGAAAGAGCGCGCCCATATCTTTTTAGGCCGCTGCCAACACCGTGCGCATATTGCAAGTCTCACCCTGCCAGGTCAGGCGGCGCTTCTGGCATGGCATAATCTTTCCCAGCACGCACTGAGGAGCGTCGCTTCTGCGGGCGGCCTGGCCGTCGCTCTTTTGCTCATGCTTGTGCAAATCGGCTTTCTCGACGCGACGCAGCGCAAGGTGACAGCATTTTATGATCTGTTTGATTTTGATCTGATCATGATCAGCCGCGCCTATCAGTTCTTTTATGATGCGCCGCCTTTTGATTACGTCAGGCTTGTACAGGCACAAGCACACCCAGCCGTCGCTGCGACATTGCCGCTCTCCGCTACCACGGGGGATTGGTACAATCTGGACACGGAACGCAAATCGTCAACGCTCATTTTCGGTGTGGTGCCAAATCAGGATTTCTTTTCCAATAATGCCATACGCCGGGGCATACCCAAGATCGTGCGCGACGATGATGTGCTGGTGGATGCTTATTCGCACAGTGATTTTGGTGATTTGTCCGTTGGCGCGGAAGCAAAGGTCAACGAACGGCGCGTGATCATCCGCGATCAATTTCGCCTCGGACTTTTTTTCTATGCCGACGGTGCGTTAATGACGACACGGCAGAATTTCATGCGCCTTACTGATGGCAATTCGCATGCAGCCAATGTCGGCCTTATTAAGTTGGTTGACGGCGAAAAGCCCGCAAAGATTGCTAAAGAGCTCACCGGTCTTCTGCCTTCCGATGTCAGCGTGCTTACGCGCGATCAGATGCTCAGCCAAGAGCGCAATTATTTTGTCAGCATCAAACCTCTGGGCATTATTTTACGCACGGGGGCATGGTTCGCGTTTATCGTTGGCGCGGTGATCATTTATCAGGTTTTAGCCACCGATATATTGAGCCGTATGCGAGAATTAGCGGTGCTTAAGGCGATGGGGTTTTCACTGAAGTTTGTGTATGGCGTGAGTGTTGCTCAGGCGGTCATTGTTTTGCTGGGTGGTTTAGTGCCTGCGCTGATCGCCGCTTTTTTTCTGTTTTTTCTTACGAACATGGCCTTGCATCTCGAGCTTGAACTCAATTTCGGGCTTGTTTCGTCCGTAATGGCGATGAGCATAGTTATGGTGGGCGTTGCGTGTATGCTCACATTGCATCGCGTTCGTCAGGCGGATCCGGCGGAGCTTTATTGAGCTTTAGGATTTTCTAGAAAAACCGGATCCCAGACACGATTATTTTCCAGCAAAAACGTCCAGGTTTCGCATAGCTCGACAATTTCAGCCGGGGAATATCGCAGGTTATTTTTTGAGCTTTTGCCACCCGGCACGGCGACGGGCGCTGAGGATACGAATACGGGATCAATGAGTTCGCCCCCGCCTTCTTCTTCATAGCGTAATCCGCCTGAACGAATTGAAATAACGCCCGTTTGTGCGCGGTCGGAAAGATTAAGCAGATTGCGGCCCATGGCAGCGCTGGGCCGGTGATCGCCCACAAGTGCTAATATGGTTGGCATGATGTCAGCTTGTTGCCCGAGCCGGTTGTCAATGCGCGGCGCTCCGACAAGTTTTGAAGAACCGTAAATAATACCCGCAGTCCATACGGCGTCATTCACCGGCATAGCATTGGTTTCTTGCTGATTGATAAAATTCGCATGATCGCCCACAACAATGACGACAGTGTTGTTGGCGCGCGCGCGTGATTTCAGTTTCTCAAACACGCGGCCGAGTTGCGTGTCAACATACTCCAAGCTTTTCACATAGCTTTGTTCTAGCGAAGGCTCATATTCGAGTATTCCCTTTGTGTTGTTTGGTGTGGGATAGGGTAAATGCGGGTTCTTCGTCAGATAAAGCATGAAAAAGGGCGAGGCATCTTTTTGGGTGTCATGCTCCGTTATCCAGCCAATAGCCTGATTTGCGAGCTTTATGTCATACAGCGACTGATCAAGATCGGTGCTGGAGAAGTTATCTGTGAAGGGCTTGATCCAGCTTTCTGATTTATCAAAGCCCGGATTGCTTTCAACATGGACGGTTCGATATCCCAGTGTATTCAATCTCTGCGCGATACCGTCCATGGGGGTGTGTTTAAATTCGGCAACCACGCGCTTGCGTAAATGTGGCCAGTTCCCATAGGAGATACTTATGTATCCTGGCCCGCTCGGAAATCCGTTGGCCAGAAAGCGTGGAAAATAAACGCCTTCTTTTGCCAACTTGTCGAGGTTTGGCGTGTTTGCCAATTTTCGTTGCGGTTGTGCTTTTATGAAGTTCGCGCCGCGAAGAGATTCGACGACTACCAAAACAATATCAGGCATCTCGCGTACATCCGCCGCCGCGCCGTGAAAGCCATACACGAGAGGATAATGCTCATCAAGCCATTGTGCGCCGCGCGGCAGGTTAAGAAATTTGCGGAGTGCATCAATGCGAGCTTTTTCTTCATCCGAAGAAAAAGCCAGTGCATCAATACCGAGAAGTTCACGCGCATAAAGAATTTCAACCGGCTCCAGCAAGGGGCGTACCGTCATGGATATGGGGATGTAGAGTGCAAGGCCGCATAATATCTCGATAGCGATCTTTTTGAATGTGGGGGTTTGCGCATTTTGATGTTTACGCAGCAATGTCCACAACAGCCAACCCATATAAGCCAGGAGTAAGCTGACGCCCGTACCAACCGGCAGCCAATAAGCTTTAACTGGCTCCCAAAAATCTGTGTCGACGAACAGTTTCCAGCCCGCGAATTGACGCAGCACGGACGGCGAAAGACGATCACCAATGATGGCGTAAAGAATGGGATCCGATAGCGATAAAAAAAGTACAAAAGAAAAAATGGCGAAACAAAAAATCGCCACAATACTCCGCATCCTACCGGCTGCGCGCCAGAGGAGCTGGAGTGCTGCAATGATCAGAAGCGCTTCGCCTGTGTAGAAAAGGCCATGCGCCATGTGGCTGACGAATGCCTGGATTAAGGGCTCAGGAGCGGTATAGGAAACAATGCCGAGAACGATCCAGCGAATGATGATAAGGCTTAGGCCCGCCTGAAAAATGGCGTCTTGGCGGCGGATCTTATCTATTAATCTCTGGAAAGTGGGCAAGGGCAAGAAACTCACTTTTACGAACCTGGATCGGATGAAATATTACGCCGCCTGTGTATGCTTAAGCTATACCCGTCAAAACGGAAGAAAGACCCCTCGTGAGAAAAACAGCGTTAACGGGCCTGCGCATCATCACCCATGATCGGCGCCGCTTTTTTGCGACGCTGGCAGGCATTGCTGTTGCGGTGGTCATTCTCTTTGTTGAGCAGGGCTTCTTTTTTGCCATTGTCGATTCGCAAGTCAAGGTTGCAGAAATTACGCGGGGCGATCTGATTGTGCTGCATCGGGCTCGTACAAATCTTAACAAGTGGACAAACTTTGACGCCATCCGCCTTACGCAAATTGCGGCACTCGATGTGGTGGAAGCAGCCCACGGTCTTTATCAGGGAACGGTGTATTTTTCGAAAGAAGCCGAAGGCACACAAAAGCGCATTCTTGTTTATGCCATGGAGCCCGATGCGGTTGCTTTGGATGTAAGTGGTTCGCCGCAAGCTCTTGAAGCATTGCGCACAAGCGGCACTCTTCTTTTTGATCGCCTTTCGCGCGATCTCTATGGTGAAATCAATGAAGGCGAGGACGTCTATATCAATGGCCGCCCCTTTCTTGTGGGCGGCACGGTCGCACTTGGTCCCAATTTTGTGCATGACGGCGCCGTATTAATGAGCTCGCGTGATTGGCTGCGGATCAGTAGATGGGACAAACCCATCATGGGGATTGTTCAGCTCAAAGAAGGTATGTCGGCCAACCGCGCCGCCAAAATCATTCGTGCGGCAATTCCTGATGATGTCATTGTGCTGACACCAAGTGAGCTAAAGTGGCGCGAATTTATTTTCACAATACGCGCCGCTCCCATCGGGCTTCTCTTTGCAGTGGGATTTCTGGCAGGTATCGCCGTAGGTACCGGCGTCTGCACGCAGACGCTCTATAACGAAGTGCATGATCGGCGCGCGCAATATGCAACGTTGAAGGCGATGGGATTTTCGTCGCAGTTCTTAGCCCGTCTTGTTGCCTCTCAGTCATTGGCGCTGACTGCAGGAGGCTTTATTTTAGGTATTCTTGCCGCCATCCCGGTTTTTACGCGTATCTCATCGCTGACCGGTTTGCCCGTACAGTTTACGTTCGGGCGCATTGTTTTTGTCGCGGCTGTTGCGGGAGGCATGTCGCTTTTGGCTGCGGGCCTTGCGCTCAATAAGGTTGCGAAAAATGATCCCGCAAGTCTTTATTGATCGCATGCAAAAGAACGTGCCCCACATGACCCCTCTGGCCTCTCCTTCCCTTGTGGATGTTGCTGTTTTAGCCGATGAGGTAACGCATACCTTTTCAGCGGAAGCAGGCCAAGATGGCCGGGTTTTGAGAGGGGTCAATCTGGAGGTGAGGGCGGGCGAGGTCCTGATTTTGACAGGGCCTTCGGGTGCGGGCAAAACCACCCTTCTGACCATCGTGGGCGCTCTGCGCGGCCTGCAGGCAGGCTCGGTCCATACGCTCGGTCAGGAATTGGGGCTTCTCGATGATAAGGGCCGGGAAGTCTTACGCCGCCGGATCGGCTTCATCTTCCAAGATCACAATCTTTTTGAAGCCCTCACTGCCGAGCAGACGCTGCGCCTGGCCATGAGTCTGCATGGCGAGCGGTACACCGAAACGGATTATCAGGAGCGTCCGGCCGTCATGCTTGATGCCTTGGGGCTGGCGGGCTATGGGCCGAGCCTGCCCGGCAAGCTCTCGACAGGCCAAAAACAACGCGTTGCTATTGGCCGGGCACTTATTAATAGTCCCCAGCTGATCCTGGCTGACGAACCTACGGCTTCGCTGGACAAGCATTCGAGCGCCCGGGTCATCAAGCTTTTGCGCCGCCATGCGGACGAAAGAGGAGTTGCCGTCATTATTGTGACTCATGACGGGCGTCTTTTCGGCGATGCAGACCGGATATTGGAAATGGTTGATGGTCGTATCGTCGCACAATAATTTGAGCGTCGATGAACGGGTATTCTGGCACAGGTCGAGGCGATGCGTTTTGTAATCCGCCAAGCTTTCTCATTCTGCCTCCTGCTCCTGTTCGGCGCGGGCACGCAGGCCCATGCGCAAGATAGCGTCGAGGGCCGCCTGAGCTATCTGCTGTCGCATGGCATGACGGATAATCCAGTTATCGCATTACAAGAAGAATCCGTCAGGCGTGCGCAAGGTAATGTGTTGAGCGCCGAAGGTGCTTTCGATTGGCGCACGACGGTGCAAGGCGGTCTGGTGCGCCGTCGTGTTATTCAGGTGGCGCCGAATGGCGCGCTGACGGACGACACCGAATGGGAAATTTTTAAAGAAATAGGCGGCGGATTTTCCAAGACATTTCGTAACGGGATTGAAGTGACACCGGGCGTGCGCGCTTATTTCGGTGACAATAACAATACGACAGCTTCGCGGGTTGTTTCCCAAACTGACGTACAGCCGACTTTTGAAGTTAAAATTCCTCTTTTAGCGAATTCCGGCAGATCAAATGTTACTGCGCCTGTACGTGCGGCACAGCAAAGACTGACAGCCGCGCAATATCGCAAGGAACTTCAAGAGGCGACCGTCGCGCATGATCTTGTGGTGGCCTATTGGAGATGTGTGGGAACGGGCGAACGGGTGGGCGCTGAGGTCGAATTGAGGCAGACAATGACTGCCCACACGCACCGGCAAAAACGCCTGGCGGATGCCGGTGAAATACCCCTGTCGGCTTATCTTGCGCCGGCCGCTGATTTATCGGCACAGGAAATGACACTGAACGAAGCGCGGCGTACACAGACTCAGGCCTGCCGGGAACTGGCGGCCATTTCGGGTACAACGGATTTTGCCGATCAGCTTCTGCCCCGTCTTCCATCGCCGGAACAGATTTTTGCACCCGATGCTTCCGTGGAAGATCTTTATGTCGAAACCGCATTAATACAGCGGCGTGATATTCAAGCCCTTGGTGCGGAGATGACAGCCAGCCAAGTTCAGGAAGCTAATGCCGCGGGCGATAAGAAACCCGATCTGGATTTGATCCTTGATCTTGATCGCGTACTTTTGCGTCTTGCGGCCGCGCCGCAAAATCGTGTTGCAAGAGGTCAGTATGAAGCCGCGCGTGCAGCCTATGGGGAAGCACGTTTGCAGGTCGCGCTTGCGCAGCGTGATGCGCGGAACGAAGTATTAGATGCGCTATTTCGCTTACGCGGTGCCATTCAGGGATATACGGACGCCCAAGTTCTGGAAAATGACTTAATCGCCATGCGCGCTGACGCTGCTCGCAGTGTTGCGCTGGGGCTCGCTGATCCCGCAGCCGAGCTTGATGCGACACAGCGTCTTGCGGGTGTGCGCCGTACATTGTCTGATACGGGTATCCAGGCTTGGGTAGCGCTTGCAGATCTGCAGTTGAGTTTGGGTGCCGTACCGGCGGCCGGCGAAACCGACTTTGCAACGCTTGCGCGCGTCTTTCTGACTGATCCTCAAATCGTCAGCATGCCATGAAGGGTGCGATCCGAACGCACGCGATTTTTTCATGAGCGGACATGCCATCATAACAGGCGGCTCAAGCGGTATCGGACTTGCCATCGCCAAGCAGCTTGCAAAAAAAAATTATGCGCTGACTCTGTTGGCTCGTGACAAGCAGCGGCTTGAGAGCGCTGCAAACTTGCTTCAATCGATGGGCGCGCGCGTGTTTTGGCGCAGCGCTGATGTATCCGACGCTCAAAGCGTTGACACAGCCATCAACGAAGCAGTGCAAATTCACGGCCCTATTCAACTCGTCATTTTAAGCGCCGGAATTGCCGTGCCAGGATATTTTGAAGATCTCTCCTCTGATATTTTCGAAAATGCTATGAATGTGAATTATTTTGGTACGCTGAATTGCATCAGGGCAGCCTTGCCGCACATGAAGGAAGCTGACGGTCAGCGTCACATCGTACTGATATCATCCGGTGCCGGGCTTGTTGGTATTTTTGGTTATGGTGCTTATGCGCCCTCAAAGTTTGCGGTGCGGGGTCTTGCCGAAGTTCTGCGCGCCGAACTTGTTTCAAAGAAAATAGGTGTCTCGGTCGTTTATCCGCCTGATACCGCAACGCCCCAGCTTGATGAAGAAAACCGGACCAAACCGCTTGAGACAAGGGCGATTACGGCTCAAGGAGGTTTATGGAGCGCTGATAATGTGGCAACCGCCATTCTGAATGGCGTGCAGCGCGGGCGCTTCATCATTGCACCAGGGCTGACAATGACCTTGCTCGCGGGATTACACAGTTTGCTTGGGCCGTTATTGAGGCGTTCTTTTGATCGCGCGGCCGCAAATACCCGCCGTCCGGAATAGGACGAAGCATGGATACGACATTATACACGGTCGGCACCTTCATCGTGGCAGTTTTTGCTATTGGTGCGGGAGCCCTCATCCTTGGCCAGCTTTTTGTGCCACGGATGATCAATTACCGTTCCTTGTGGCGCGCCTATGCACAGGAATTTCTAGTCGTCGGCATCCTTGTTATTCCGCTCATTACCGGCGGCTGGCTCCTTTATGCAGCGCTGGCTCTATTTGGTGCTCGTGCATTTCTTGAGCTGTATGACCTTTTTAAAAAGCAGAGCTTTTTATTCCGGCTTACGCAAACACTTATTATTTTTCTCCCCTTTGTTGGGCTTGGTCTCTTTGCCATCGGTTTGGTGCATCATAATTTCGGCTGGGCGCTCATATTATTTGTTTATGTTGTGGTCGAACTTAATGATGCAGCCGCCTATATGGCGGGCAAGCTTTTTGGGAAGAAACACATTTTTCCCAAACTCAGTCCCGGCAAAACCCTGGAAGGATTATGCGCCGGTATAATTGCCGGAATTATTGGCGGCGTGAGCTATGCGGTTTTTGTATTGCATAAAGATGCCGGCCCTGAGCTCGTCGCTCTGAGTGTAGCTGTGCTCGCTGGCGGTTTGAGTGGTGATATGTTCACAAGTTATGTGAAACGCCGTCACCAGGTTAAGGATTTTAAAGTTGTGTTGCCAGGGCAGGGCGGGGTTCTTGATATTTTCGATGCTTTTTTAGGCGGCGCGCTTGCGCTCGGTCTTGCATTGGCAGTGCCATCACTCAGGGCCCTGTTCGGCTAACAGCCAATACTAGTGAAGGCGCTTTGTGTTTGCTTTCGCGTCATTCATATCAGCTTCTATAAGCAGCCGGCGGGCCCGCCAGAAGCGCTGGATAGCGGTGCCATGCGCCAATACGGCATAGATAATGAGTCCGGCCTGCAGGAGGCCGCCGAATTTGTCCAGCGATTGCCAGCTGACAAATGGATCGAAAATTAAAATGGCGCAGAGAAATACGAGCCGTTCAAGTCTTTCGAAAAAATCCGGCCAATCATTATTGTCGGTGGTGATCTCAAGGGCCACGCGCGCTTTGGCATAGCTGATCAGAAATGCCCCCGTGATAGCGAAGAAGGCGATAGCCCAAATATCGTTGACCCAGGCCAGGACGAAAAGCACAGCCGCTTCCTGATAGCGGTCAATCATTGCATCAAGGTAACCGCCGAACCGTGTTGACGTATGGGTCAGGCGTGCAACGGCACCATCAAGTGCATCGGCGACAAAGGAGAATGAGAGACAGATACCGAACAGCAGATGATTGCGGTGAAAAAGGAACCATATGCACGACGCCAGCACAAAAAGCGCGCCCATAAGAGTGACGGTATTGGGTGAAATACCTAAAGCCGCAATGGGCTTGCCGAAGCCTGCCCAAAGACGGTCTAGAAAACTTTTGGCGAGACGATCAATCACGAGTTTATGCCTTCGGTAATTCGGCAAGCATGCCATGCAAGGGCTGCAGGCGACTATAGGCCTTTTTATAAATGGCAAAGCGCGTATTGCCGAGGCTTAAAGATTGAGGATCGGGCGTTATTGTTTGTAAGGGGCGCGCCATTGCGGCAGCGGCTTGCGGGGCAGTTTCGTACCATCCAGCACCAACAGCCGCGAGCATGGCGGCGCCGCGAGCGCCCGCTAATGTGGGATGTTCCATAATTTCGAGCGACCTGCCCAGGCTGTCGGCCAAGCATTGAACTAATATAGGTGATTCAGCAACGCCGCCCGTCAAACGCAGTGTTCCCTCATAAGGGCCCAACAACTTTTCGATGGCTTCGAGAGCCCAGCGTGTATTGAGCCCCACCCCTTCGACAACTGCGCGCGCCAGGCTTTCACGTTTGGTATCGAGAGAAAGATGTATGAAGCTGCCTCGGGCGGTGTCACTGTTAATGGGCGCACGCTCGCCAAACATCCATGGAAAAAACATGGGCGAATCCGAATGCACGGGCGCTTTTTCTGCGGCTCGTGCCAGCAGGGATACGGCTTCATTATCCTCCTTATCTGGAAAAAGCGCGCGTGCCGCCCAAACCAGACTCGCGCCGGCAGCCTCTTGTGTTGCGATGAGAAGATAATTTTCGCCGTCTGCCGCGCAAATCGTACCGACACCCGTTTTTGTATCCACGCGCTGGCGTGAACTTAGAGCACCGATCCATGAACTTGTACCGATGTTAAGATGAGGGACATGCGGTGTCGTTACGCCCGATGCAAGTGCCACTGCACACAGATCTCCCGCGCCTGCAACCACCGGCAAACCATCGGGTAAACCGAGCGCCTTAGCAGCTTGCGCACGAATGGGCCCCATCATTGCAGTTGCTTTGACGATGTCGGGCAACTTTGCGCCGTCGATTTTCGTCAGGCGGATAAGTGTGGGGGACCATCTCTTGTGGCCCGTCCGGGCGTCCATGAGCCAAGTCAGATGCGCGCAGTCCTCACTTGTGACAAAGCTGCCGGTAAAACGGTGCAGAAGCCAATCTTTGACATCCAGAAGTTTGACGGTGCGCGCCCAGGTCTCGGGCTCATTTTGTTCAAGCCAGCGGAATTTTGACGTCGCATCCTTGCCCGCCAAATTGGGAGCGCCATTTGTAAGCCTCAACCAAAGCAAAAGACGCCAAAGGCCATAGCCGGATAGACGCGGCCATCCGCGCATCATTTCCTGCGCCGTGTTGGCCGAGCGTGTGTCGAGCCATGTCAGGCAGGGACGCAAGGCATCGCCATTGGCGTCAACAGGTATGACCCCGCACATTTGTGCGCTTATGCTTAAGCCGCGAAGACGTCTGTCGGCGCCGGGTGTCTCGCGCATCAGGGTGTTAACGACGGTGGTAACGGCCGCCCACCAGTCTTCGGGATTTTGTTCGGCTATGCCGCCTTGACGTAAATGAAGGGGGTAAGTCCCACGGGCATGGGCGTGCACATTGCCGTCGCGATCAAAAAGCGCCCCCTTTAAGGCTGATGTGCCTAGGTCGAGCCCCATCACCAGATCGCGCTGGTCCGTCATTTAGAAACCTCCGCCCGCGCACATATACATACTCACGTGCTTGATAGCCGATGCTTTGGCCCCTTGCCAGCAGGCACTTTCCAAGCCTAGAAACGGCGTCGAAATAACGTCGGTCGGCCTCTGAAAGGTTAATGGGGGTCGAGTTGCCGCTTTTCGGGCCTTCGCTTAAGTTAGACCGTATATTTGACGCCTGCGTGCCATCTTTCGGGGGGTCATGGCAGCGTCAGGCAAATCGCCGGGCTGACACATTTATATTTTTGGTCCCATGGCGAGTGGCTTTTGGCCGATCCACAGGAGTATGGAATGAAAGGCGTCATTCTTGCGGGCGGCACCGGATCGCGTCTTTTCCCCGCCACACTTGCTGTGTCGAAACAGCTTTTGACCGTCTACGACAAGCCGATGATCTATTATCCGCTCAGCGTTTTGATGCTGGCGGGCATCCGCGACATTCTCATTATCACCACGCCGCATGATCTTGAATTGTTTCGCCGGCTCTTGGGCGATGGCAGCGCCTATGGCATTCATCTGACTTATGCCATCCAGCCTAATCCCAACGGTCTGGCGGAAGCCTTTATCATCGGTGCAGATTTTCTCAATCATGGTCCAGCAGCTCTTATTCTGGGCGACAATATATTTTTCGGTGCTGAACTCGGTACCATCGTTCAGCGATCCGCAAAGAAGCCTGAAGGCGCTTCTGTATTTGCTTATCGCGTTGCAGATCCAGAACGCTATGGCGTCGTCACCTTCGAGCCCGATACTGGCCGTGCATTGGAAATCGAAGAAAAACCAGCTCATCCAAAATCGAATTGGGCAGTGACCGGTCTTTATTTTTATGATGACCAAGTAACGGAAATTGTAAAAACACTCCGTCCGTCCGCGCGCGGCGAACTTGAAATTACCGATCTCAATCGCATGTATCTCGATCAGGGCAAGCTGAATGTGGAACGCTTAGGCCGCGGTCATGCCTGGATGGATACGGGCACGCATGACAGCTTGCATGAAGCGTCATCTTTTGTTCGCACGATCGAACATCGTCAGGGCATCAAGGTTGCGTGTCTTGAAGAGATCGCTTTGTCTTGCGGGTTTATAAAACCTCAAGACGTGCTTGCTGCCGCCGACCGCTTTGGTAAATCTGACTATGCAATTTATTTGCGCCAGTGCGTGGTAGATTTTGAAAGCGGTACCGCGTGAATATCAAATCTCTCGGTCTTGGCGACGTATTGGAAATCATTCCTCAGCGTTTCAGCGATGAGCGCGGTTTCTTTTCGGAAACATATAATCTTGCACGTTTCGAAAAGGCGGGCTTGGTAGGGGATTGGGTTCAAGACAATCATTCCTATTCTGTAGGCCGGGGCGTTCTGCGCGGCCTGCATTATCAGCTTCCCCCGATGGCGCAGGATAAATTGGTGCGTGTTGTGCGGGGCGCCATATTTGATGTTGCCGTCGATATTAGGCAAGGTTCGCCCACGTTCGGACGCTGGGTGGGTTTGGAGATATCCGCGGAAAAATGGAACCAGATATTTGTGCCTAAAGGCTTCGCGCACGGATTTGTAACCCTCGAACCGCACACGGAAGTGATTTATAAGGTATCGGCTCCCTATTCGCCGGAGCACGATAGGGCCATCCGTTTTAACGATCCGGATATCGCCATCGAGTGGCCTTGCGAGAGCAATATGATTCAACTCTCGGCCAAAGATGCTGCAGCGCCTTATCTTAAAGATGCCGACACTGGCTTTCGTTTCGAAGGGTAAAGGGTAAGTATAATGAAGGTTATGGTCACAGGAGGCGCGGGCTTTATTGGCTCTGCCGTGTGCCGTCACCTTGTTGGTGATCTCGGCGTTAGCGTGGTCAATGTCGATAAACTGACCTATGCATCAAATCTGACATCGCTATCTTCAATTGCAGACAACCCGCTTTATCATTTTTACAAATTGGACATATGCGATGGCGCCGCCATGCGTGATGTCATGCAGCGGGAAGCGGTTGACTGCATCATGCATCTCGCCGCCGAAAGCCATGTTGATCGCTCCATTGAAGGCCCATCCGCTTTTATACAAACGAATATTCTGGGTACTTTTGCGCTTCTGGAAGCGGCTCGGGACTATTGGTCGTCGCTGTCAGGCAAGGCGAAAGAAAATTTTCGCTTTCATCATGTTTCGACCGACGAAGTTTTTGGCGACCTTCCATTTGACGAAAGCAAATTTACCGAAGAAACACCTTATGCACCGTCCTCGCCATATTCCGCATCGAAGGCAGCCTCCGATCATCTCGTTCGCGCATGGTCGAGAACTTATGGGCTGCCAACGGTGCTTTCGAATACCTGCAACAATTATGGCCCTTATCAATTTCCCGAAAAACTTATTCCAGTTACGATCCTCAATGCACTAGGCGGCCAGAAGCTGCCGGTTTATGGGACCGGCAATAATGTCCGCGATTGGCTGCATGTGGAAGATCATGCGCGTGCGCTCGCGCTCGTGCTTAAAAATGGCGCGCTTGATGAATCTTACAACATCGGCGCGGAAGCCGAACGCAGCAACTTATCGGTGGCGCAAGCCATTTGCGATATTCTGGATAAGCGGTGTCCGCGCAAAGACGGACAATCTTACCGTTCTCAAATCCATTTTGTGACAGATCGGCCGGGACATGACAGGCGTTATGCGATAGATGCTGCAAAAGCGCGTGCCGATCTGGGGTGGAGCGCACAATGGACGTTTGAAAGTGGACTTGCGCAAACCGTAACTTGGTATCTCGAAAATGAAAGCTGGTGGCAACCTTTGCGCGCTCACCACGATACCAGTCAGCGTCTTGGACTCGTGCGATGACTTTGCGTCTGATGGTAACTGGAGCAACAGGTCAAGTCGCATCGGCGCTATTGGAGGAATCGCAAGGCGATAACAGCCTTAAGGTAACATGCCTAGGTCGCGACAAACTTGATATTACCGACGCTGCGCATGTTATGGCGGCAGTCGCGCAGCATGATCCTCATATTATTGTTAACGCTGCTGCCTACACGGCGGTCGATCGTGCTGAAACCGAGCCTTCACTCGCTAAGGCCGTTAATGAAGAGGGCGCGTATCACCTTGCCCGCGCGGCAGTGAGCCGAAACATTCCCCTTATTCATCTCTCGACGGATTACGTCTTCAATGGTAGAAAAACAGCGCCCTATCGAGAAGACGACGCGACAGAGCCATTGAGTGTTTACGGGCGTACGAAGCTCGCAGGAGAGCAAGCGATAGGTCAAGCGGGAGCGCGTTACGTTATTCTGCGCACGGCTTGGGTTTTTAGCCATAATGGACTTAATTTTGTGCGTACGATGCTGCGATTAGGAAGCGAACGCGACGTTGTACGTGTTGTAGGGGATCAGCACGGTAATCCCACTTATGCAACTTCGATTGCACGCGCCATATTTACTGTCGCCCAACGCCTGCATGCCGACGATCGAAATGAATCTCTGTACGGTATTTTTCATATGACGAACCAGGGATCGGTAAGTTGGTATGATTTTGCACGCGCAATATTTGAAGAATGCGCGGCATACGGAAAAAAAAATCCCGCTGTGGAAGAAATCACAACCGCTCAATATCCCACGGCTGCAATTAGGCCCGCGAATTCGCGGCTCGACTGCAGCAAACTTGCTTCCGTTTACGACATAATGCTTCCGCATTGGCGCGATGATCTTAGAGTTTGTATGCAGCGCATGCTCACGCAAGATATCGGCAAGGCTGAGCCAGCGCATGGCTGACGGTCTCCTCAAACGGCTTGAAATCTTTGCGTATGACCTTTGGCGCCGCTATCTCGTGCATTTGTGCAATAACAAACCTTATGCAACGACATACTCTTTGCTTTGTGATGGTGATGACGTTTCTCTAAAGCGCGGCCATTATCTGTGTTGGGCATGGAGCAAGAGCGCGCAGGCGGTTGCACTTGTCGACGGTGAATCGATTACGCGCCGAATCGCTTGGCTTCTTTATCCCGGCTTCAATGTCATTTCCCTTGAGTTAAAAAATGACTGGCATGTTGCGCGCTGGACTTCGCTCGGTAGTGAAGACGGCACCATCTGTGAAACATCACTCCAAATGCGCGCATGGTGGTCTCTCACCGCCAGACTTAGAATAAAATTGGCGCCCTTCTTGGCTTCAAATGTCAAACTGGTGGGGCTTGGTGCTTATCGCGAACTGTTTCCACCGCCCAATAAAACGAAGAACATCTGGGAACAATGGGCATCTTTCGTGCATGAGTTATCTATTCTCAATATCGAGGATTGGATTCCTCCGGTGTTGGCACGCAAATATCCCACGGCACAGCCAGCTGTTGGCGTAGTTCCCGAAGGTGAGCGCATAGGCGCTCATGTTCATCTGCATTATCTGGATGTGTGGCGCGAGTTGCGTGAGGATCTGGGGAATCTGCCGCGCAATACGCGCTTGTTCGTGACGATTTCGGAAGACGCGATTCCGGGCGAAGGAATTACCGCAGACAGTATTCTCGCCGAAGTAAAGCGTGAGTGGCCAAATGGCAGCGTGCGCGTGGTGGGCAACCGCGGCCGGGACATTGCGCCGCTATTGCAATTGCTGGCGGAGGGCTGCTTCGACGGCCTTGATTGTGTCTGTAAAATTCATGGAAAGAAATCCTTTCGTGGGGGGCTGCCCACTTACCTGGGTGAAGTGTGGCGCCGCCATCTGGTAGGGGAGCTTATTTCCGATCCCCAATCCATTATGGCAATAGCGCAGCGATTTAAGAATGATCCGCGGCTTGGTGTTTTGGGACCCGAGCGCATGCGTTTGCCAAGCGCACGTGTGACGAGAATTATCGAAGACGATAAAGGGTTGTTGCTTAAGCTGATGAAGGAACGTTTCGGAACAACCGCGCCGGGACGGCTTACGTTTTTTGCCGGTACTATGTTTTGGTTCCGCCCGGAAGCCTTTGCCGCCCTTCGCAATCCGCCCGAGGGCGGATGGTCTTTTCCTCCGGAGCCTGCGAGCGAGGTTGGTTCTCTCGCGCATGCGCTTGAGCGTCTGCTTCCGACGGCGGCACTGCTTTCAGGTTTTAAAGTTGAGAATTTGCCGTCCCGGCCGCTTTAACGTGGGTTTTAATATGTGCTTGGATTTTCTGATGTCGCATAAAAATATCAATCGCAACCGGTGCCTGGTGCGGCTTTTGTGTGGTGTTTGCTCGATATGACAGCTGGTTCCGCATTTTTGGCTTACGCCACCGCCAACGATCCGCTTGGCTATTTGCTGGACGTTGCCAATTTCCGGCGCATGCTCACTTGGGCGCCCGGCGTCGATAAAATCGACATAAGCATAGCTGTCAGTGAAGCGCAGCCGCGCAGTGCCGTTGATGAGCGCTGGTACGAGAAAATTGCTGAAGGGCTGGAGGCCAGCGGACGCTTTCGTGTTGCCGCATTATTTTTCAAGCCAAACATGGGCCGTGATTTCAGTTCATGGTTCTCAGGCGTGGAAAAATTTTCCCATGCAAAAGAAAACGATCTGGTGCTCATGCTTAATCGCAGTGCTTACGGGCCTCTTCAGCATGATTGGTACACGCAGTTTGCCAAGCCTTTTGAAAACACCCCCGCGCTCGGTATATGTGGTTCTTCCATTAATTTTGAGCATAACGTCCATGTGCAAACCTATGCCTGGATGACGCGCATGAATGTGCTTTCCGAAATTTCAGAGGAATACCCAGGAAAATATGCAGTCACACGCGAGACCGCTATTTTTAACGGTGAGCTTGCTTTAAGCCGGCGCGTTATGGGCAAAGGCTATCAAATCACGTCACTGGCCTGGCCCGGCGAAGTTTTCAATCAGAGCCGTGGCGCCGACGCGTCGCTGCCGCAATATAATATTTCTGATAATCTTGAGAATGTTCCGTTTCGTCACCTAGAAGGGCGTGACATTAAAAAAGCACGTCAATCCATGATTCAACGGCTCAAACGCAAATTTGAATGGGCGCCGTTATGACGCGTATGCTCGCAGTCATTGCCAACCACAACCACAATGCCAATGCCATTGCATTGCGCGAAGGGTTTCGTTCCGTGTTGGGTAATGATGCGATACTCATCGACAGCGGCTCAGACATTGCCGAAAGTGAGCGTCAGCATTTTGATGATTGCCAAAAAAATATTTATTACAGCGGTTTGCTCAATTGCGCTTTCGAGCATAGCGCAAATCTGGCAGCGGATGATCCTATCTTGTTCATCTGTTCGGATGTTGAGATAGCCGATCCCTCGGCTATGGTTGCCCGTGTGCGCCAAGTCTTTACGGATATCCGGTTAAAAGTATGGGGACCTTCCTCTTTCGGTTCAGGTCATCCGCAGATGTGGCCACGGGGACAGGGCAAGCTTCGCGTTGTCAGCTTTGTTGAGGGTTTTTGCTTCGCAGCCCGCAAGGAAGTGCTGGCTCGCATTTGTCCCGTCGATCTTTCCATTAACCGGTTGGGTTGGGGATTGGACAAGCAATTGGGATATTTTGCGGGACTGGAGGAAGGTTACTGTGCTGTCGACGACGGCGTTGAAGTCTTTCATCCGAAGGAAACAGGCTATAACACTGAAGAGGCAAGCAAGCAGCGCCATGCATGGAATAAAGGATTCCATGTTTCGGCGCGCTGTTTTCAGGTTTTAGCGACTATGCCGGGTTTTAGGGCTGGGCCGGGTTGTGGTCTTTTGAGAAATCTGACGGCAGGGTGGGGGCGCTTAGCGCAAAACTGATGATATTTTCACTCATTAAAGACATTCAACCGCTTCTGCTGAAAAGCGACCGCCAACAATGGGCCATCTTGCTGGGCGCGTCGCTCGCTTCGGGTTTGTCCCGCAGCCTGTTCTTGGCAATCATCAATACCGCCGTCGCCTTAAATGGCGACTGGCACGATATGCTGCCTTATACCGCAGGGGCCATTGCGTTGATCGGTGTGATGATCTGTGCGGATTTCTTCGGTGCGGTCCGTGGCCGCCGCGTCTCGCTTTCTATGGCTATGCGGTTGCGTAATCGTCTTCTCGATCAGATTGGCTCGGCCAATTTGCGTTTTGTCGAACATGAGAAAGCGACGCGGCTTCATTATCACCTCATAAACACGATTTTTACGATCGCGGGCACCTACGGCCTCTTTCTGGCTTTCTCGAACGGGCTGGCGACGCTTGTTTTCAACCTCATTTATATGGGGTGGCTTTCACCGGCAGGGTTATTGGTCGCCCTTCTTATTATTCTTGTCGGCGTGGCGGTTCATGGTCGCTTTGAGCGCATCAATCAATTGCGCCGCCCTCTGATCGACGAGCTTAACAACCGTCTGCACGGTACTCATCAAGCATACTTGCTGGGTTACAAAGAATTGCGCCTGTCTAATCGTAAAACCATCGATTACCGCAATCAGATCGAAGACGTCAACGCCGACTTCCTGCGCGAATCCGTTCAAGAAGCAAGTGTTTCAGCTAAGGGTGCCGCGGCAACAAATCTCTTTCAATATGTCGCAATTGCCATCATCGGTCTTGCCTTGCCCATTTTGCTCAAAGTGGAATCTGTGGTTGCCATGCAATTACTGGCGGCAATCCTTTTCACCATTGGACCGCTGACAAGTGTGGTCAGTGCTTTTGCAAGCTTTGGCGTTGCCCGTATTGCCTTTAATAACTTAAGCCGTCTGACAGCTGCCGTCAGCGCAACCCGCGAACCCGGTTTCGAAGGCGCGCTCGCCACCTTGCCCCCTTTTGAGAGCTTTGCGCTGCGAGGTGTGACATTTCAGTTTTCGGCAGGCGCGCCGAGCAGTCCGCTCAGCACCGACGATGAAATGCCTGCGACAGGCGAAGATGCCAACGAGGAATTCCGCTTAGGCCCGATAGATCTGACAATCAAGCGCGGCGAAGTCGTTTGTATTGTTGGCGGCAATGGTTCTGGCAAGACAGTGCTCATGCGTTTGCTTACCGGGCTTTATCGCCCGGATACGGGTGAGTTGCTCTATAACGGCCTGCCGTTGAGTGACGCTCAACGACAATCTTATCGCGAGCAGTTTACCGCCGTATTTAGTGACTTCTTCCTCTTTCTTGAATTACTGGGACGTCGCGAATACCCGCCAGAAAAAGTTGAGGCCTGGCTTGAGCATTTTGGACTAAAAGGCAAAACCCGAGTCCGCAATGGCGAGTTCACGACTGTTGATCTTTCCACCGGGCAACGCAAACGCATGGCGCTTGTCGTTTCGATTTTGGATAACCGCCCCATTATGGTGCTTGATGAATTCAGCGCCGAACAAGATCCCGAGCATCGGCATCTCTTTTATCGCGAATGGCTGCCCCAGCTGCGTGAGATGGGTAAGACAATCATTGTCGTCAGTCATGATGATCGCTATTTCGATGCGGCTGACCGTGTTATCCGCATGGATTACGGCAAAATAGTCAGCGACGGCCCGGTTTCACATACGCCCGAGCGCGTGGTGACCCCCGTTGTCCGTCCCAAGGTTATATTAGAAGTTCCTCATGACTGAGCTGCGTTTTACGGCTGAGCGTGCCCGCTCCGACATAGAAGAGGCTGGCCGCCTTGCGGCTTTGCGCAAGGATGAACCGGCAAATGATGCCTGGCTCAATGACGTTACGGCTATTGTGAAAGCTTTTGAGCGGCCCTGTTGTGTTGCGCGCCTTATCGTTTCCATACGCCGTTATTATCCCTCACTGAAGATACTCGTATGCGATGACAGCAAACAGCCCCTCTATCCGGACGCAAGCCAGCCGATCGCAGGAGTTACATGGCTCACGCTGCCATTCGAATGGGGACACACGCTCGGTGCTGGCCGCAATCACCTGGTTGATCGCGCTACGACAAAATATGTTTTCTTATGTGACGACGATCACGAATTCACATCGGCAACGCGCTTAAAGCCCATGTGGTCTTTTCTGGAAACAAGCGGCTATGACATTGTGGGTGGCGCACAAGGGTCCGATGATTATGGAACAGCGCTCTTTGAGCGTGACGGCCCTCGTATAATTCAGCGTTTTTATGCTCATCGCGGTGAAATCGCGCCTGATGTCGTGGCATGCGACCGTGTTTCGAATACTTTTCTCGCTCGCACACAAGCATTACGCCGCGTGCGCTGGCAGGCGGAAGTCTATGCTCATGAGCACGCAGATTTTTTCATCCGTGCCGGCAAAGCCGGGCTTAAAATTGCGCAGATGGGGCGCATATGGGTGGGGCATGATCGTAGCTGCGAACCGGGGCGGGGTCTTTTAGGGCGTATATTCGGTACGCTCATTTCCCATCGCGACAAACACTACAATCTTCTGCGCTCTGGCGGACGAACCGGACAAAGCCAGCTTGCGGCAAAAACGGAAGCTGAACGGCTTTATCGTAAGCATGTTCTGGATGAACATGGCGTGACGGCGATTGATGACGAGTATAACCGCAAGCGCCGGCGCGATCTTATGAAACTCATCGGCAAGCCGAGTGATCCGCCCAGAAGCGAGCGGGCGAATTAGGACGCGTTATGGATGTTGTTTACACCTGGGTTGATGACACGTTTACCGGGTATGGTGAACTTCTCAGTACGCATGCCAAAAACAAGCATGATTCCAATGCCAATCGAACGCGTGACAATCTCAATTTATTGAAATACAGCCTGCGGTCGCTTGAGCGCTTTGCGCCCTGGCGCGGGAAAGTATTTCTTTTTACGTGCCGGCCGCAAATTCCCTCCTGGCTTAATGCCTCTCATCCCGATCTGGTGATTGTTCATCATGATGAGGTCATGCCGCCCGATCTGCTTCCGACTTTCAATTCTTTTTCCATCGTTTCCTTTCTTCACAAGCTGCCGGGTCTTAGTCGGCGTTTCGTCTATTTTGAAGACGATATGATTTTGACGGCGCCCACTGCGCTCACCGATTTTGAGGCTGATGACGGGCGCTTGATTTATCATCTCAAAGGCAAACTGCCGCCGGCTGGGCAAATTGACCACAACATTTCCCCGTGGAACGCGGCGCTCTCCAATAATGCGGGCTTGCTTGATGAGGTGGGCGGCATTAAACGCCACGCGCGTGTCGCGCCTTACCCCAAGCCTTTCGATATAGGTGATTGGCAGGATGCTCTTGCTCGTTGGCCAGATGCTTTTGCGCGGACACGGCGAGCGCGTTTTCGTCAACATGACAATATTGCGCCGGAGGTCTTGCTTCCTATTTATCTTGTAGAGACGGGCAAGGCCGTCGAAGCAGCAGACAGCCTGACGCGTTCGCGATTGCGGTATGTGGGTCTTGAAAATTTTGCTCTGTGGAATCGCATTCGTTTGGCGGGTGCACAGAAGGGATCGCAGGCTTTTCTGACCCTCAACGATAATTTCGGGAAATCGCCGCGCCAGAATGCGCAAGATGTAGTGCGCAACTTTCTCGAAATGCTCTTGCCGCAGCCTTCACGTTTTGAGCGCTAGGGCTTCGGTGTAAATTTCGACAAAACGCGGTGCAAGTGCTTGCGCATCGAAGGAAGCAGCCGCCTGCCTGCCTTCTTGACTTAAGGTTGCGCGCAAACTCTCATCTTTCACAAGTCTGCCCAAAGATTGCGCCAGGGCGCCCGCATCGCCTGCTTTGGCGAGAAGGCCCCCGCCGGTTTGCTTAAGTGTTGAGCTGTAACCTGTGTTATCGGCCGCAACGACCGATAGACCTGCAGCCATGGCTTCAAGAAGAACAATGCCAAAGCTCTCGCCGTAAAGGGAGGGCGCGCAGAGAATATCGGCTGTTGCCAACCAGCGGCGTTTATCGTTTTCGCTTACATGCCCCAGAAATCGTACATTGCTAAGGCCTAGAGCCTTGGTGCGTTCTTCGAGTGAAGTGCGCAAGGGCCCTTCGCCGGCGATGAGGATGTCGGGTTTTAATCCATCCTGTGCAAGACGGTGAGCTGCTTCGACCAGGACGGCAACACCTTTGCGCCTTTCAAGTCGGCCCAAATAAAGAATGCTCGGCCTTTGCGGATTTTTTTCAGCGAAGGGCACGGCGGGCGCGAAATAGGACGAAAGATCTGTGCACGGCGGCAGGATATGCAGGCGGCAATTCGGTGCACACCAGAGATGGCGCTTAGGTGCCGATGATACGGCAATGAGAGCTTGCAAATACCTGCTGAGCGATCGGCTCAGCAGGCGAAAGACCATGCGGGTCAGCATGCCGCCAAAAGTTTCAGGCGGTGTGTCATGGAAAGTGCCGACATTGGCTGCCTTTGACCGGCGCAAAACCTGCAACGGTACAAAAGGCACCCACATGGTGTGATAGTGAATGATATCAAAAGCACCCTCTTTGAGCGTGTTATCAAGCTTGGCCAAATCTTCATCACGCGCAATTGTCATCTCAAAATGCGTGTGGTTGAAGGCGACATCGCGTGTCGTTCCAATATGAACAATTTTTGGATTGCCGTCTTTGGCAGGCGAATCCGGCTGAGGTCCCGGCGCAATAACTGTCACGTTATGTCCGAGTGCAATAAGCGCGCGCGACAGATCGCGCATGTGAAGCTGCACGCCACCAATACGATGATAGTCGTAGGGACAAACCTGCGCGATGTTCACGCAAAACGGCCTTTTAAAGAAATTTGCGTATAGATGAAATCGCTGAAAGAAAGGGCCACAAACCAAACAAGAGCGTAGCTGAGGCAGTTATAGAAACCCGCAACAAGAATGATAATGGGAACTGCCGAGTCAAAGCCGCTCAATGTCGGAAACAGATACTTTCCAGCACATTGGGATCCTAAGCTTAGAATTCCACGTGGACAAGTTGTCG
>JADMIO011298053.1_pt1 | contig 27229 bp, 20 predicted proteins | sample 8958161 | NCBI WGS metagenome assembly JADMIO01 (sample SAMN16585339, study PRJNA669376) | soil metagenome | isolation source: Crop rotation soil | place: USA: Cullars Rotation, Alabama | collected 2011
GCGCCACTGGAGAGCTCAACTAGCCTCTCTTCCTGGCTCCCGCCGGAAATCCAGGCGGATCTCCGAACGGACTGGAGACGGGCAGCCGGCCGTCACCCAGATACTTTAACATGGCATCCAACCTGCTTGGTCAACAGGTTGATTCCCGGGCGCTTTCGCGCCAAATTAGTTGTCGGTTGGTTGGCGCCTGGTACTCTAGGCACTGATTCGCTTGTGTCACGCTGGTGGCCCCGACCCCAGACGTTGACAGCGTCTACTCGCGAACTCGCACAGAGCCCCTGGTTCGGGCTTATGTGAACTCGAATTCATATGGCATGATCGGACGGCCAAGAGGGCGCCTTACGTGAATCACGGAACCAGTCACAGGTGTCCGCAGCTCCCATGATTGGCTTCCGCGGCTCCGCACGGCGCCCCAGGCGCTGCCGTCGATCGTTCACTGCCCGCTCGTATGTGGGAAAGCCACGGTGGAGATCAACCGTTCTGCTTGCCCCGCTCGATCAACTCTCGTACCCGCTGACCGCCCTTGCGGCCGATGTTCTCGTAGAATTCCTGACCGTGGCGCTCCGCGGTTGTCTGACCGCCGCGTCGCCCGATGCTCGCGTAGTGTTGGGGTCCGTACTTCTTCTTCGTGGTACTGCCGCCCTTGCGGCCGATCTCCCCGTAGAAATCACTGCCGTAGCGCTGTTTGACCGTCTGTCCGCCCTTACGGCCGGCTTCGGCAACAGTCATCTCGGTCGATTGGTCGTCAGCCATGGATCAAAGCTCCTCTGCCTTTGCTTACTGCGTTTTGGCCACGGGCGCCCGCCGGACCTTCCGGTCTGCCGCCCGCTTGCAACGTTCCCCCGCATCCGATCAACCAAGCGCGGGGCTGGTGGCGGGGTAGGGGGAGAGTGCCGGCATCATGGTTAACGGGAGCGCTGAGAAACGGACCGCTCCCTTTGCCGTCCTTACACCCTTTCCTTCCCTCTCCTACAGCCGGACAAACGCCTTTTGGCTAGTAACGAAGCACTGATTCGCTGCCCGCTCCGGCCTGTCCCGCTCCGTTCCGACCGCTTCTCGCGCGGGAAAGCTCTTCTTGCGCTCCGGAGATCATAAACCGGGCGTCCGAGGCGATGGCAAGGAAGCGGAAACCCTGCGCCAGTCGCCGGGAGCATTGCTCGTCATTTCCAGTATGCAGCCCCGCCGCGATACCGTGCTTCTGCGCAGTCTTCAGAATGTGATCCAGGGCTCCGACGAACTCCGGCGTATCATTCTCCATCATGGGAACCTGTCCCATTTGAGCCATCAGGTCGTTTGGGCCGATGAAGACGGCGTCCACGCCCGGAACGCTCATGATCTCGTCCGCATTGCGCACCGCTTGCGGGCTCTCCGCCTGAAGCACGACCAGCACCTCGTCATTCGCCCGCGAATAGTAGGTGGCGGGATCGGTGCCGAAGTTCATCGCGTGGATCGAACCGCCCACGCTGCGAATTCCCGTCGGCGGATACTTGGCCGCCTGGACGGCGGCGATGGCCTCTTCACGGGTGTTCACCATAGGAACGACGATTCCGTGGGCGCCGCAATCCAGTACGCGCTTGATGTTCTCAGGGGTATTCCAGGGAACGCGGGCCAGAACCGTGCCACCCGCCTCGGCGACCGCGTGGAACATCGCGGCCGCGGTTTCGAGGTCGATCGGCATGTGCTCCATGTCCACCGTGAGGTAGTCGAAACCGAGATGCGCCATAAATCGCGCGGAAACGGCGGAGGGTATCCCCAGCCAAGCCCCGATTACCGCCTCGCCCGCCTTCAGTTTCGCCTTTGCACGATTGGGATTCATATATTGCCTGACCCTTCACCAGAGCACTGACCCGGAAGCTATCTCGCTACTGTTCGCTGGGTGTGGAGCCTTTCCTGCGTATAAATCTCTTGCGGGAGGGCCCTGACGAGTTGGGAAATCGTGCTCAGCGCCGTCACAACCGGCGACCGAGCGGCAACCCGCGGTGCGCTGAGGTCCGGCGCGGCTATTTTGCCGGCCGCACTTCCGCGAGATAGTCTTCCGCAATGAGTACGGCGGCGTAGTCATCAATGGGGATCGGCGGAGTCTGCATCCCCTGTGGAATCAGCCGCCGCCAGCCGCGAGGTGGATGCTCTTCGAAGTAGCGGCGGCGGGCGCGAATCGTGGTGTGGGCTTCCGGATAGGTCTCTACCGGAAGATCGAGGGATGATAGGAGTTTGCGTACCTGTCGCGACGCCGTACCCCCACCCAGAAGCAGCACCACCGGTCGGTGGGCGGTGGTCCACTCGACCGCGAGACGGCTTAGCGCGGAAAGCGGTACCACCCCTCGCGCCAGGATGCCGTCGCGCTCATCGACAACGGCGAGCCCGCATTTCTCTCTTCCGGGATCAACGGCCAACACGCGGATCGGAATTCCGGAAGAAACGCGAAACGATCGGGACCCTCGCGGCATGGAGGTCAGAGCGGTTCTACCCGGAGGTCAAGGTGAAGTGGCCCCGCGCATCGGGTGTCATACTTCGCCAGCGCCTTGAGGACGACCGGTCCGTCGAGTTTTTTCATCTCGTGGGAGAGCTCAACCACCTGGTCGTAACTAACCTTACCGAGCTCGGTGGCATCGGGCAGCATCGGCTTCGGCAGGGTTGTCGCCGCGATACGCACCTGGCTCTGCAAGAACTGGATCACACGACCGATGAGATTGCCTTCGCTGTCCCTTCCGTCGAGCAGGATCTGGGTGATGAGGTCTCCTCCGTGGAAGACCACATCGTTGGAGCACCAGTCGAGCCGGATCGGAACGGGGCGTCCCTTTACGCAGTTCTCATCCGCAATGACCCGAAGCAAGAGGGAGTTGCCGGACTCTTTTCGCAGTTTTCGGGCCACCCAGGCGCAATATTGCTCCTTGGATCCCGTACCTGAGAAGTCTCTGGGCGGTGCCCACCAGCACCGGGGAATGCCCAACGCTGCCAAGCGTTCCGGTTTCAGCTCCTGCTCCGTCTCGTAGACCACATACTGGACCGTGCGCTCCAGGACGTCCAGTGGCGCGCCCTTCGGAATGGGACGGCGCATGAATTCATATCCGCGCTCGACTACCCAGATCTTCTCTTTGTAGCTCTTAGTGGCGACCCGAAGATCGCCAACCTGGTGTTGCAGTTCGGTCTGCTCGTTACGCAGCTTTTCCAGAGCCGTATTCAACTGGTTGTTGGCGGTGCGAAGCTGCCGACTTCGATCTTCCAGGGCCGTGTTGGCTGTCTGGAGCTCGGTGTTTTCTTTCCGGAGTGACTCACTCTCTCGGGTGAGAACGCGATTGGCGCTGGTCAGATGGTCGTTGCTCCCCCGCAGTTCCTGGTTGTGCTTGTTCAGCGTAACGTTGGTTCCCTGAAGGCGCTGGTTGGAGATGCGGAGCGCCGCGCTTTGCGACTCAAGCCGCGCGTTGGACGCGCTGAGCATGGTGTTGGCGCCGGTAAGCTTCTTGTTCTGACCTTGCAGGCTGATTCCGCGTGCCTCTAATTGCCTGTTCAGGGGCACGAGCTTGTTATTCTCGTCCGCGAGGGACCGGTTCTGACCTTCAAGCGCACGGTTCTTCGCCTGAATGATCTGGTTTTGATTGGCGAGCCGCTCGCCCTGGAAGACGACCTGACGAAACACGGGTATCGAGAGCATCGCCGCGCCGAAGGTAATGAGAGTGATCAGGACTCCGGTGAGTACCGTGAGGACGACAGCCGTGTGCTTGGGACGCAGACCCAGGATGCTCAGCCGCTTCTTGCCCATCCGCCGACCGAGGAGGTCACCGATGTAGGCAACGAAGCCGCCGAGCGTTAGTAGGGTAAGGATGACTAGTGCGGTGCCCATTTCGCCGACTGAGTCGCTGGTTAGATAGCTGGTAGTTTCACGAGCTTCGCCAGGTCAAATACAGTCCCAAGAGCAGACCCGCGACATTGCAACCCCACGCCGCCGTTAGTGGGGTGATCTGTCCGTTCTGCCCGAACACGCTCAGCGCGCTCATGCCTATGTAATAGGCGGTGATGATCAAGATGCTTAGCCCGGTTCCCACGGCGGCGGTGGAACGCTGTCGCCGGATTCCCAGCGGCGCTCCGATCAGCGCGAGCACCAGGGCCGCGAACGGTACGGATATCTTTTGCTCGAGCGCGACGCTCAATTCCCGTATCTCTCGGCGCCCGCCGCTACCGCCGGTCTGGCGCTTTAGCGTGGCGATGTACGCCTTCAGCTCCCGGTAGGTCATGTCGCTCGCGTCTTTCTGGTCGCGAACCACTTCATCCGGACTCTTATTGAGCTTAAGAACGGAAGAGTCAGAATGGATCTTCCATTGGTTGTTCCCGGTGACGCTGGACATCATCTGCGTCGTGGCGTCGATGAAGTGCCACCACCGGACTTTCGAATTCTTCTGGTCAATTCCGGCGAACTCCGCCCGTTTGGCCTCCACCACGTCTCGTACATGCCCATTGTTAATGTCGTACTCGATGTAGGTGACATCCCGAAGAATTGCCGGCTGGTCATCGTGCGGGTCTTCGTACTTCCTCGCAACCACGAGGCGAGCAAGCCTCCCGTGCTCCATGTCCTTGATGATGAACGCGTTCTGGTCTGACAGTCCGAGCGCCTGGGTTCCAAGACGAAGCTTGACCTGGTCCTCGATCGCATGGAGCCGGCGGCCCGCGGGCGGAAGAATGTACTCGTTAAGACCGATTCCGGCTCCGCTTACAATGATTCCGATCAGCCCCGCCAGCCAGATCACTCGGAGGTTGCGAATGCCGGCGGCCTGCATGGCGATGAGCTCGCTGTCTCCGGAGAGGCGTCCAAACGCCATAAGACTCGAGAGGAGCATCGCCATGGGAAGGCAGATGACCGAAGTCAGCACCACCCTCAGCCAGAGCATCTCGCCGATCCAGCTCAGGGGGACACCGCGTGCCGCGATGGGTGCGAGCTTCGGCAGGTAGAACGAGAAGACGACCAGGAGGATGAAGAGCGCCCAGCCGAATCCCATCGGCATCAGAAGCTCTCCCAGGACATACCGGTCCAGAATCTTCGGAAACAGAATCCGCTCAATCTGGCGCGGGAGAAACCATACCACGTCCGCGGCTCCATAACTGGGACGGACCGGCATGGTGGTGGGAGGCACAGGCGCGGCATCCACGAGCGGTGCGGAAACGGTGCCGTTGCCCTGGGTGCGGACCTCGGCCTCCGGAGATTGAGTTAGGGGCTCGTCGGGCAGCCGGGTCTTCATGGGGCTCTAGAGTTGAAACTCCTGGCCCAGGTAATGCTTGCGAGCCAGCGAGTTGTTAGAGATCTCGTCCGAAGTGCCGGATGCGATGATCCGACCGTCCTTCACGATGTAGCTGCGATCCGTCGTCGCCAACGTCTCCCTGACGTTGTGGTCGGTGATCAGAACGCCGATGTCCCGGCCCTTGAGGTCCAGGACCATTTGCTGGATGGCGGTTACCTCGATCGGGTCGACACCGGTAAAGGGCTCATCCAGAAGAATATACGCAGGCCGGGTCGCCAGGGTCCGCGCGAGTTCTATCCGGCGGCGCTCTCCCCCGGATAAAGCCTCTGCGCGCTGGTACCGGAGGTGCGTTAGATTGAACTCCTCCAGGAGTTGGTCGGTGCGCCCACGGCGCTCACGCGCCGGAAGGCCCAGCATCTCGAACACAAGAAGCAAATTCTCTTCCACGGTGAGCCTTCGGAACACGGAGGCTTCTTGCGGGAGGTAGCCGATGCCGGCTCGAGACCGCTTGAACATGGGCAACCGGCTGATGTCGCGCGTGCCGAGCCAGACCTTGCCGTTGTCCGGCCGGAGCAGGCCCACCACCATATAGAAGGTAGTGGTCTTGCCGGCCCCGTTCTGACCGAGCAACCCGACCACCTCACCCGGGTTGACTTCTATCGAGATGCCGTTGACCACCCGTCGGCGGCGGAAGCTTTTCGTCAGCTCTTCCGTGCGCAGCGTTCCCGTCACTTGCCCTGCGCATCTTTCTTGATTTCGGGTTTCGGCGCGGGCTTGAGCCCCGGCTTTCCATCCTTACCGTTCTTCTTGTCCTTGGCGCCGACGGAAGCGGCATCGTCCGATGCCTTCGGCTCGGTTGCCTGATCGGGAAGCACCAGTTGAGCGTGACCGTACATGTTCGCCTTCTGAGTTGCTCGGTTGTAGACGAACTTGTCCCCCGTCATCACCGTGGGATTGACCTCGGTTGGTTTTCGGCTGTTGGAAACGACATTGCCTTCGAGGATGATCTCGTTTGTGTTCTGGTCGAAACGGCCGTGATCGCCGGTTGCATGGGTCACGGTGCCGTTTTGAGCGGTGCTGTCGAAGATCACGTCCTCGTCTGCATAAGCCACGCGGATATCGTTCGTCTTCTCGTCCACCGTGAAGCGGATCTTCCTGGCTTGCATCCGCCCGCTAGGCTTCTCGACCACGGGGCTGCCCGTAGCCACGTACTCTTGCGTGTCGCTGTTCATCTCGATGCGATCCGCAGTGAGATCGACGGGCTCCGGCGTTTGCTTACCTTCCTCGCCCTTCGGTTCTACGTGCACCTTTGCCTGGGCGCCGCTGCTCCGCACCACCACGTTCACGTGCGTCTTGAGGTCCATGTCAACACGAGAGCCGGTGATGACGCTGGGCTGGGATAGACGGGATGACGACTGCTTGACGACGACTCCGCCCTGGAGATTCGACTTCTGCTCTGTCTCGGAGTACTCCATCACCGGTCCGCGCGCCACCATCTTGCTGCCGTCGTCGGGGTTGGTCTTCTCAATGACGACGTTTCCCTCCGACTTACTCCAATCGATCGTCTGCTTCTTGGTGAGCTGCACCGTGGTCCGGTTCGCCGTGATCCGGGTGTCCTTCATCAGGATCTCGACAGCGCCCACGAAGGTCATCTGGCTGACCTTGAGATCATACTCGAGCTCGTTCGCGCTGACGTTGGTTCCGCCGAGCGTCTGGTGGAAGCGCGCGTCATCCGGAGCTGGCGTGCCCTTGGCCGGGGCGACCTTCGCGGGAGCCGTGGGTTTTGCGGGCGCGGGCTTGACGGGCGTAACCGGCGCCTTCGGCTCGGGAGCGCCGACCGCGGGAAGCACCGATGCCACTCCAATCACCATGGACAGCGCCCAGGTGCCGGGCCGAATCTTGACGCTCATTTCTTTGCTCCCTTTCTCGGGTTCCTGGACCGTCCGGAACCGGTGTCCCGACTATCAGGCGCCTTGTCGAGTTGGACGCGGACGCGTCCGGACACTCGTCCCTTGTTGAGCTGCGTGTTGCCCTTGAGCCTCTCCGCGGTGATACGGGTGCCGGGCCTGGATACCACTACGTTCCCGTTGGCCTCGAGCTCGCCGGTCTTGAGATTCCAACGGACATGCTGGGCAGTGAGGGTTTGACCGTCGGGCTTGCGGGCGACTGCGCCAGAGTCCATCGTCACTATTTGCTTCTCGACGTGCGCCTGGGGACCTTCCGCCGTGAAGTCGATCTTTCCCTCGCGTATTGCCTGAACTTTGGCATCCGCGAGCCAGAGATGGCCGGTGGCAGCGGTCCACTTCGCCTTGTTACCATCCATCACCGTGGATTTGTCGGCCATTACTCCGTGGACCGGCCTATCCGAAATCAACAGCTTTCCATCCCACTGGGCCTCCGGACTATCCAGGTCCATCTGCGCCTGGCCCTTCTGGAACAGCCGGCTCCGGGTCTTCTCCATCTTTACCGGCCCCTGCATTCCCTTGGCGGAGCCCATCGCCGCGGTGACACGAAACACCTTAGACATGATGAGCGGCTTGCCCATGAGGTCCTTGACCTCGAACTGGTTGTTTATGGCCGTGACCTCAGTCGTGCCGCCCTCCCGAAACTTCTTTGGGTCGAAGACCTTTTCGCGCTTTGCTGTCTTGCGGGCGGCATTGGGGGCTCGCCCTCCGCATCCGGAGATCAAGCAGACACCCGCCGCGACCAGGATCAGCAGGGTAGGCCTCAACGGACGAACCGAAACTTCACTAGCGTCCACAGAGCAATCACCCCATCCCACCAGCGGATTTTCTTACCGGACTCATAGGTGCGCGGCGCATAGGTTACCGGAAGCTCCAGGATGCGCTCGCCGCGTCGGCGAACCTTCGCCGTGACTTCCGGACAAAATTCGAAGCGGCTGCAGGTCAGCGGAATCGACTGGATCAACTCCGCGTCAAAGACCTTGTAGCAGGTTGCCTCATCCGTAATTCCGGCGCTGAAGAGAATGTTGGACGTCCACGCCAGGAGCCGGTTACAGATGTAGTTCGCCGTCGCCATTGGCGGACGGCCGGCGAGAAACCGAGAACCGTACACCACCCGCGTCTCGCCGCGCAGAATCGGTTCCATTAAGCGCAAGAGATCCCGCGGATCGTACTCCAGGTCCGCGTCCTGGATCGCGGCCACACGGCCGGTCATCTTACCGAGAGCCGTCCGGATGGCCATGCCCTTCCCCTGGTTCACCGCGTGTTTGACGAGCACGATACCGGGATGGGCTTCCAGGAGCTCGCGGGTGCCGTCGGTGGAGCAGTCATCCACGACGATGATCTCAAGCTCCGTGTCGAGCTCCCGAACGCGCCGCAAGGCTTCCTCGATTGTATCTCGCTCGTTGTACGCGGGAATGATGACCGACAGAGTCGGCCGGACGGCGACGCTGACAGTAGATTCCGCGCTCTTGCCCGCGCCGGGTTCGACATTAACCATAGATTGAGTTACCACTCTTCATCATCGTCCGCCGTCCGAGCACTGCACAGCCGGAAGAGACCCATATGGTTGCCCGGCTAGCCGCTCGCGAACCCCGGAAGCACCACCCCGAAGAGTGCATACGCCGCGAGTGCTACCATCAGCGCCACAATACTCCACGCGGCGAACCGTTCCCGCGCAGACTCCACGCGCTTGGCGTCGGCTCGGCCATGCCGAACCCATTCTAGCCAACCGCCGGCCAGAGCGATACCCAGGGCGCCGATTGCCTGGGCCATGTACCGGCCTTGCGCTTGAAAATACGTAGTATTGAAGTTGAGAAATGCCGCGAATACAAAAACGGCATGCATCCCCAACGTTGATGCGGCCAGTTTCGACTGCGGGTCATCCTCCGCCGCGCGTTTCCGGAAGTAGTAGCGGACCCCTCCCCCGATGGCGACGATCACTGTCGCAAGCAAGATTGGGTAGAGCCACGAGTCGGGCGGGTAGTGCCAGCGCGGCCCGGGGGGACCCTCGCCATACGCCCCCATAAAGAGCTGCGGCTTGGTTGGATCCAGATGTCCGAATGCGCCCCAAAAACTGTCGAACGCCGTCGGCAAGACTCGCCTACCCAAGTAGTACAGATAGGTGTCTCCGGCGTCTCGAAAGTTCACCCACCGGGGCGTGTCCTCGAAGTAAGTGTTGAACATCCGCTGCGCAAGCGGATCACCATATAGAATCTGGTTGTGCGCATACCACCACCCCGATACGGCCAGCAAGACGGTCCCGAAAGCGCCGCAGAGCGCTAGAATTCGCCGACTGTCCGGGGAACTCTTCTCCGGCGGATTATCCGCCGCCTTGCGGCGTTTATCGCCACCGCTCCCTGCGTTCTGGGCCGCGCCTCGAGGTGCGGCGCCCGCTGCCAGCGAAATGAGCGCGGGCGGGAGGAGCAGGATGGCGTTCTGTTTGACCACGAGTGCCAGCCCCACTGCGCCACCTAAAATAGCGGCCTGCCGGACCGTGGCTCCTCCCGTCTGGAGGCGCAGCATCAAGATCAGCGCGAGCGTGCAGGTGACTTCGTTCAAGATGTCGTTGCTCACCGACGCCATTAGAGCCAGGCGCATCGGGAGCAAGGCAACAAATGCCGAAGCGGCCAGCGCGAGAGCCGGTCGATCCGGCGCCACGGTTACGGACAGGCGCCAGACCAGAACGGTTCCCAAGAGCCCGATGAGTATGGACAGCACCCGGCACGCCTGCCCGGCGCCCTTTTCACCTCCGAGCGCCCGGCCTACGTGGAAGAACGGAACGCAAAGCGCGTAGTAGAGCGGAGGCTGATGAGATTCATATCCGGGGTCGGCGCCGTGCTCGCGCCGGCGCCGCTCTAGATCGAGCTTTGGAAGCCGGCCTTTCGTGGCTAGCGTCCGCACGTACTCCAGATGCGCACCCTCGTCCGGAGCTCCGCCGATGGGGGTGGCCCACGCAAATCCAATAGCCAGCAGAGTGGAAAGCGACAGGATCAGCAGCAGCGGTCGGAGCGTCGGCGAAAGGCTCATCGTAGTTGGTAGATGAGCACGCCACGGTGCTCGAATATGGCGTCCGGTGATCGGTATACCTCTTCCAGGCGTCCCTGTCGCATCGCGTCCTTCAGCAGAAGGCACCAGGGCGAGTTTTCGACTCCCTTCCAGAAGGCCGGATCGCAGTTGATCAAGACGTGGGTGATGCCGAATCGGCGAAGCTCGTTCGCCAGATCGCTGCCGCTCTTGAGCGAATCATACGGAATCAAGTTGTGCTGCAGCGGATTCGCCCAGAAATATTTGCGGTCGAAATAGAAGCCGCGCGTTTCCTGATAGAGCGCCACACGGCTATTGGCGGGTAGCTCGGTGTTGATGAAGTTGGCGGCGGCGTACAGACCCGGAAGGCTCCGATCGAGATAGTCCGCCTCGCTCTTTGCGCCGGATACCACGCTCCAGGCTTCGTTGGCGATCGGTCGGGTCACGCTCAGATTCAGCCCCAACGCAATCGCAAGGAATAAGCCGGCGGCCACTTTCACCCCGGGGATGCGGATCCCGGCGACCACCAGGGTGGCGAGCACTGCGAGAGGAGCGCACAAGGGGATCAGGTACCTCGCCTGGTGGCTGAGTTCGAACCATGCAACAAGTGATGCTCCCGCGTATGCGGCGAGGGCGGTGACCCGACGGTCCAGTCCGCGCGCCCAGAAGCCGAGCGGAAGCACCGCGATCCAAACCGGTCCCAGGCTACCTAGCTTGTCCCCGATCAGCGAGCGTTGGTTGACGAAGAAGGCCCGTCCGTGGACCGCTAGATTCCACGGCGCCAGGAAGAACTCACCAGGACCGTGTCCCATCCCGAAGGACTGCTGCTCTGCGCTGTACGCGGCGGCCGCCTGGAGAGTCCAGCTAAACGATCGGGGAAAGATACTGTAGAAGAAGGGGTAAACCGGATTGTGGACCCAAAGCCAGCTCTTCAGGTACCAGGGCATGGCGACCGCAACTCCCAGCACCCCGAAATACAGGACACCCTTCGCCGCGGCAAGGCGGGCGTCAACGCCTCGGGTGCGAGCGGCGACATATAGTAGCCCCAGGCCTAGCAGTCCGAATTGGACGAGCCCGGTCATCTTGGTTCCAAGGGCGAAACCGGTGAGCACGCCAGCCAGTGCCACGCCGCCGAGTTCAACACGGGTCTTTCCGGCAACCACCTGCACGGCGTCAACGGCGGCCGCGAGCGCGAGGAATTGGAACAGGGTGGTGCCGAGATCGACGTAGGCCGTACCCAACTCCAGCATCACCAGTGGGGGAGTGATAAAGATCGCGGCCGCCAACGGACCGGCCCACAGCGGAGTTGTTCGACCGCCGACACGAAGGCGGCTGGTCCAGGCCCATACCGCGAGTGCCGCCAGCCAGCCGGCCGCCCAGTGGAAGAGCTTTGCTCCGCCCGGGCCGGCAAATGCCAGCCCCAGCGTGTAGAGCATCTCCATCGTGAACGGAAACTGCGTATGCGAGTCGTAGGCGATGAACCCGATGCGGCCATCGTGTAGGTAGATTTTTGGCGCGGCGAGGTGGTAGCTGAGGCTGTCCCAATCCAGTCCCCCCACCGGTCCCAGCGCCGAGACAAGGCTCTGCACCGCTGCCGCGAGCAGCGGCACGCAGACGGCGACCGCAATGAGCAGCTCAGAGCACGAGGATGGAACATAGCTCGTGTCCGGCTCTTCACGCAGTGCGGGCGCGTCACGCTTGACCATCCGCCGGAGCGCCAGCAGAACCAGCCAGCCGACTAGCACGAGACCGCCCAGCACCGGGCGCGACAGGATGCCGAGTAGACCCGTTCCGAGGATTAGGTACGCAAGCGTGCCCATCCCCAGCGCCAGCGCGTGGATCGAACGGAGTAGACCCGGCTCGGAACGACGGCCGATGACGCGCAGCCACGCCCCCCCATAGCCCGCGCATGCGGGGAGGGTGACGGCCAGGAGTAAGATCGCTGCAAGGGATGGCAAGAGTGTCAGACCGGTAGGAGGCAGGATGAGACGGGGCAGGCGCGAGCGTCTTCCCCATACTCTACGAGTGTCGGCGCGAATGTCTCACCCGCGGTCACTCCCTGAGCCGGCGCCTGGTCCATTCCGCCAGCCGTCCGCGGCCGCCGCGGATCTCCACGTGAGCGATTCCGGCATAGAAGCCGAACGCCCAGGCCTGCAGCACGGGCACGTCCCCGACCCACGTGGGCTCTTGAAGATCCGTATGGCTGTGTCCACCGATGACCAGGTCGACGTCGGGACATGCGGCCGCCAGTGCCTGGTCGTGCCGGTAGCCAATGTGAGTGAGGGCGATCAATACGTCGACATGCGGCCGCAGTTCCGCAACCTCCCGCTTCGCCGACTCGACGGGATCGTCAAACCAGTAGTCGCAGAACGGCTGGGACCATTGCTTCCTGGTAAACATCGGGACGCTCACTCCGAAGACGCCCACCCGGAGAGCCGCCCGCTCGACAATCACATGCGAGCATACCACCCGAGGCGCATCGCCCTTGGCCAGGAGGTTGGCCGAGACGATAGGAAAACGGGCGCGATCCAGCTTCAGCGGGAACAGTTCCCTACGAGGGTGACTTTCGCGGTTGCCGAGGCACATCGCCGCGTAGCCAAGGTTCGACATTACCTCCAATGCCGGCTCTCCACCCGGACGGTAACCGAGGTTTCCGGCGCTGACCGCGTCACCGGCGTCAAGCATCACGGCGTCCGGATACTCGGCAGATACCTCACGTACCCGATCCTCCAGCGGCGGTTCGCCCCGGCTACGGATCGCGAATCGACCGTGGGTGTCGTTTGTATGAAATAAGATCAAGTCCGCCATTTGATGGACAACCGTCCGTGGCTCGCGCTGGCAAGTTCATCCGAAAGTCGGATGCCGATCGACTTTAATGCAACTTTTCGCGAGTTGCCCGGAGATTTGCTCTCAAGAGCCCCTTCCAACCGACCAAGTAGAGGGTTACATGGCAGGAAGCTGATCGACCTTCCGCCATCCGGCAGGTGCTCATGAAAGTGCGGCTAAAACGGTGGACTACGGTCGGAGTAACGTCGCTGGTACTCCTCCTGGTGGGGATCTTTTTCCAACCTACCGTGGTAGTCGGCGAGTCGATGATGCCGTCACTCGTGAGCGGCCGCGTCGTGTGGGTCGATCGCAGCTATTATCGCAGCCACCTCCCGCAGCGGGGTGAAGTTGTGGTGTTTAGCTTCAACGGCCACACGTACATCAAGCGGGTCTACCGCGCGCCTGGGGAGCAGCTCAGCTACCTCGCGGTCGGGCATGAGTGGGTCGGACCGATGCGCGAGAGCACCGTCGAGGCTCTCCAACGTCGCTCTCTTCACCTTGGCACGGCATATTCGATCCAGAATCTAACGATGTCGTCGAACGAAGTGTTCGTCCTCGGTGATAACTACACGAATTCGGAGGACAGCCGGATGTTCGGCCCGATTCCGGTGGCGAATATCATCGGCCGCGCCAGTCTCGAACGGGACTCAACCCTAGCGATGCCTTACGAGCTGGATGCCTCCTCATTCACCACCCGACGGGACCGGCACATGGGCATGCGCTTCGGCGCGCCCACTCGTGAAGACTCCACGCAGTTCGCCGCACGTGCGGCCCGGCCGGTTCGGGTGGTTCATGCGGCCGCATGGAGCGGGAGCCCAGCCGACAACGATGTAGCTTGGAATCGCTAGAATCCGAACTCGACGCGCGGACGGCCGAGGGATTTGGCCAAGCGCATCCGGAATCCTCCGATTTCGATTTCCGAGTCGTCCGAGAGGCGGCGGGTCTCCATCACTGTCTCGCCGTCCACCCGGATTCCCGCGGAGCTGTTATTCCCGATCAGAAACGTGTTGAACTCCGCTCCAGTGGACGTGTCCGTATAGACCCACAGCCAGGCGTGGCAACCGCGCGACACACTGTTTTCCGGATCGTAGAGGCGGACATCCGGAGTGAGATCACCGTCGGGATCCTCGCGTCCGATCAAGAGAACTCCGCGCTTGAGTGGTCGTTCGCCCAGTATTTCCGCAGGTCGAGATCTATGCGTCTCGATGACCTCGGTTTGCTCCGTATCGTCCACCTGCCGGAAGAAGTCGCTAATACGGTTGGACGCCGCGGGTTCCGCTGGTTCGGAAGATCCATTCGAATCGGCGCGGTAGACGATCAAACGTCCGACGACCTCGTCCCGGTCGGGGCCGGCGTAGTCGAGACGGATCTGCACCTTGTGGGGGCGGTGCTCCGGGCTCGGGGGTAGATCAGTCGCAATCGTCGTCGGTTCGAAGCCGCGCATCGCGATCTCCAGAGTCACCGGTCCGGCGGGTAGGCGCCATCGCGAGGGAGCATCGCGCGTTTCAGGCCCGATCGTTACCTGCGCTCCCGGTGGGAACGTGCGAATCTCCAGGACTCCCATCGCCGGCTCCGGGCGCATCGGCACCCGGTGTACCTGCCGTTCCCCCGGTCGAGAAGCATGGACCCGCAGCTTCTCCTCGTGAAGGAGGTACCCTGGCTTGGAAAGCGCTATCGCGTGTTCCCCCTCCGCGATGTCGTCGATGCGGCAGGGCGTGACTCCGTACGGACGGTCGTCGACGTATACTTGTGCCTCGGACGGATCGCTTTCGAGGAGCAGCATGCGACTGGCGCGAGGAAGGATGATCTCACGCTCATCCCGTAACCGCTCCGCCGCCGCAGCCACGGCGGCCGGCTCGAGCACCGTGGCCAACAGACGGTTCGACTCACCGGCGGCCGCCTCGGCGTCGGTGAGCACGATCAGCTCGAGCTCGAGCGCGGACTTGGGATGCACGCCTCGCGCCGCCGCTTCGCGCTCCACCTCACGAAGTAGGGCATCCCGACTTTCGGCAAATTGGTCCTCCCAGCGGCTCTTCTCGGCGCCATCCTCAACCAACCGAACGGCCAGATAACGGCCCGGAGCGGTCCGCCGCCCAATCACGAGGTTGGCGGTCGCTGTTTCCGTCATCGTTTGGAGCACCCGCCGGCCCAGATAGCGGAAGGGCTTCTCCTTCCGGATCTGCTCCAGCCGGTCGATCAGCTTCTTCGCATTCATTCATGGCTCCGGCACGGGGTAGGTGTTAGGACAATGCACATGCCCCATGCCCACGCTCATCGGTTGAAGAAACCGCTGATGCGGTTCGACAAGTCGGTTACGCCGTCAATGATTCTGTCCAGGATCGGGAGGCGACCTCGGAGGTTCTTCCGGTAGAATTGGTCCAGCCCCTGGAACACCCCGGGTGTCCGACCACCGGAGATCGGGAGGACCCGCGCGATCATGTCCCGGGCCACGGGCGCGCAGACCTGCCCTCCGGTAGCGCCGCGTCGGACGTCTTCCACCAGCACCGCATAAGCGATTGTGCGCGGTTGCGGTTCGCTGTCACTGCGGGCGAACCCGACAAACCAGGCGTGGCGACCGATCACCGGTCGCTCTCTTTTTCCTGCGGACTTCTCAAACTCGGCCGTGCCGGTCTTTCCGCCAACGGTAATTCCCGGCAGTAGCCGCTGTCCCCCGCGGTAGAACGCGGCGTGTGCCGTCCCGGATGGGCTGTCGACGACGCCGGTCATCAGGTGCCGGAGACGCTGCGCCACTGAAGAGGGGAAGGGCCGGTACGCCTGGGTGTTTGGGGCTCCGGGCGCGCCCTCAGGCACGCGCTTGGACTTTCGCGTCACCACTGCCTGTATCCAGTTTGGCCGCGAGGCGGGAGTATCGGGCGCGTCATCGCGAGCGGCGGCCGCGGCGCCGGCGATCATCGCCATTTCCAGGGGGCTAGCCTTCACGTCGATCTGCCCGAAGCCATCGTAGGGGAGGTGTTCAGCAATCTCTTCAACACCCGGGACGCGAGCGATCTCCGCGTCGACCATCGCCCGCTTGAATCGATCCGGACCGAGCTTTGCAGCAAGTTGAGCGAAGAACACGTTGCAGGAAACGGCCATCGCCCGGTCCAGGTCGCGCGAAAGGTCCATCGTGCCATGGCCCCCGTGGGCGTAATCCGAGATCTTGCCTGGGTCTCGCCGCCATCGTTTCCCATGCCACTCCCAGCTCACCGGGGCAGCGTTGTGTCCGCCGCGACACGAGACGGTGCCCCGGATTCCTTCCGCCAGCGCCGCCCCCGCGGTGACAATCTTGAAGCTGGACCCGGGAAAATACCGGGCTTCGGGGGAGAGCGCCTTGTTGATCAGGAGGTGATCCTTCGGATCTTCCTGTACGTAACGCTGCATTCGCGGCAGGGTGAGATCGTTTGGGTCCAACGAGGGAGCGGTTGCTGCTGCGAGCACGGCGCCGTTCGCAACGTCGAATACCACCAGCGCGCCGCCGGAGCCGCCCCATTCGCGGACCGCGCGCGCCAGGCGATCCGCGGCAGCCTGCTGCAATTCCGCGCTAATGGTGAGCTGAAGATCTTGCGGTTCCGGGGGACGGACCAGCGGGTTCATCCGGTTGCGGAAATAGAACGGCAGCTTGTTGGGCTGGTACCCTCGGAGCACCGGATCCCATGAGGTCTCTACGCTGCCAGGGAGCGCGGCAAACCGCCCTTGCGGTGTCCACCCTACCAACTGCGCGGCCGCCTTGCCCAGTGGGTAGTATCGCTCCCCGGAGGGCCCTGATTTTTCCCGTCGCTGGACGTATTCTGCAAAGTGGGGCGACGCCTGGCGGATCGCCTGGATCTCCTCCGGAGAAGGATTGGACACCGCGAGCAGCCGGCCGTCCCCGCTGAAGATTCGGCCGCGTGGGAATTGGCTCTTGAACTGCTCGAGATACGGGTTGTAGAAGAGCGCGGATTCGCCTCCCCGGCCTATGGCGCGCGCAGGGCGGACCAGCGTTCGGTCCCCCTGAATCCACGGGCAACCGTAGATAAGAAGCCCAATCGCGGGAAGCGCGAACGCGGCAGTTAGGGCGGGTGCCAGCCTCGTGATGGTGTGCAGGAGCTCCGAGGTCGCTTCGGTGGCATCTGCCCATGCGGCGGGCGCGTCCGTCACCGGCGGGACGGGGCGGGAGACGTTCCAGATCGCGCCCAGGGCGATAGCCGAGGCGATGGCACTGGTAAGGCCGGTGCTGACAAAGGGGAGATTGATTCCGGTGAAAGGAAAGATCCGGACCATCGCCCCCGCGATCCAGATTGCCTGAAATGCGAGTAAGGTGGTAAGGCAAAAAGCAAGGAGGCGTGTGCGATCGGTCGGTGCCTGGCGGGCGGCAAGCATTCCGCGCCAGGTGAGCGCCCCGAAGAGCGCGAGCACGGCGAGGCCGGTCCACATCCCCATCGTCGCGGCAATTCCGGCGAAGGCGGCATCATTTCGGGCGAGCGGCAGGTGATGGGCTAAGGGCTGCGTTCCAGAGCCCATGCCGAACCATCCACCGGAGGCGATCGACCAGAGAATGCGCGCCTGGTGGTCACCGTTACGAAATGTTGTATGCCACGGATCGACCCACATCGAAAGTCGGTTATGGAGGGTCCGGAACGCCAGATTCTTCCAGGCGGTGAAGCCGACCAGTCCGATGAGCCCGGCACCTAGCACCGCGGGCGTCAACGCGCGTCCGGTAGCCGCGTACAAAGCGACTAATGTGAGGACGATAATCACGGCTGCCGGCCCGAAGTCGTGGAAGATGTAGAAGAAGAAGCAGTAAATCGCGAGTGTGATCAACACGACCGTCAGCTCGGTCCGCCGCTCCACCTGGATGCGGTTGAACGGCCACACCCGCCCCATCGGGCTGCGCATCGTCCGCATCAAGCGACTATTCCGACCGAGGTAGTCCGCCAGGAAGAACGCGACCGCCAGCCGGATAACCTCGCTCGGCGTAAACCGGATTCCGCCCGGGAGCATCACCTGCACGAGGGCTCCTCCCTCGGTGCGGACATGGTGCACAAGCAGAAGCGCCCCGAGCGCCAGCATCAGAACCACGAGCATCAGGTGAAACGGTACGGAAGGGTAGTAGGGGCGGTCTCCGACTACGCGCCACCAGATTTTTTCCTCGACCACCACGCTGAGGCGTTTGAATAGCTTCCCGCCGCTCGTGACTATGGCGATTACGCCGAGTGTCCAGAACACTTGCTTCACGTAGCCCGCGGGATCAGGGCCACTGGACGGTCCGCCAACGCCGGCGTGAAAAGCAGTCGCAGTCAGCAACAGGGTGGAGAGAAGCGGCAGGATCAGCGGATCACCGTCGAAGCGCGCGATGGTGAGGATGACGTGCAGTGCCAGGCAGCCGAGCCACACGGTACCGAGGGCCGTTAGCAGCGCCGGAAATGACTCCGATGGACGCGGCTGTGCGGCGGCCACTCCCCAGGCCGCAAATACAACGAGCGGCAGATTCCAGAAAAGCAGCACGCGCTCCAACTGCCGCCCCGTGCGGGCCGGGGCCTTGAAGACCGTGGGAGGCGGAGCAGAGGATGAGAGGACACGCGCCATTCAAGCAGTGAGATCGCCGGGTGGATGGGTCAGCTACGGGGACTGTGAGTCCTATTATGCAACGAGCGCCACCGCGAATTGGTTGCGGCAATTCGCGGTGGCGACAGCCAAGGCTCCGCAAGCGCCTGGTATCTTATCAACCGTCCGTTCTTATCCCCGCCGTCCGTTGAGATGGGCACATTGACGGCTGACGAGGAGGCAGCCCTAAAGAGGACCGGGTCCCCCAGCCACAATAGGTCCGAACGATTTGTCTCTACGCGCGGGAGCCGAGTTCTATGCCGCAGTATTCCTACGAAGCCGTCGAACCCAGCGGGAGGTTGGTCAAGGGTACTCTGGAGGCCGAAACCGCCTCCGTCGTGCTGGCCAAACTCCAGGACCTCAACTATACCGTCGTGGACGTGGTGGAGAGCCGCGGGCGCGGGGGCCTGCTGAAGCTAGGCGCCCGTTCCGGGCGAGTCAAGCTCGGCGCCCTGGTGATCTTTAGCCGCCAGTTCGCCACCATGATCAACGCCGGTATCAACATCCTGAAGTGTCTCGACATTCTTGAGGCGCAGACCAAGGATCCGACGCTAAAGGCCGTAATCACCGAGGTCCGCCGCGACGTTGTGGGCGGTGCGAGCCTGACGGACGCGATGGCGAAGCACCCCAACGTGTTCTCCAAGCTTTTCGTGAGCATGGTGAAGGCCGCGGAAGCGGGCGGTGTGCTCGATCAGATCATGGATCGGCTTGCCACCTTCCTTGAGAAGGAGCAGGAGATCGTAGGGCGGATCAAGGGAGCAATGGTCTACCCGGTCTGCGTCCTGGTGTTCGCGATCTTGATGGTGATCGCAATGTTCATCTTCGTGCTCCCGACGTTCAAGGAGATCTTCTCCGACGCGGGCGCAGAGCTGCCGCTCATCACGAAGATGCTGTTCATGATCAGCGACCTCATCCGGAACAACTGGTTCCTGATCCCGCTGGTACCGCTTTCGATCTTCTTCGGCGGGAAGTTCTATTACAAGACCGAGAACGGCCGCTGGAACATCGACAAGATGAAGCTTCGGCTCCCGGTGGTCGGCGAGCTGGTGCAGAAGATGGCGATCTCCCGGTTCAGCCGCACGCTTGGAACGCTCGTCAACAGCGGCGTCCCGGTGCTGCGGGCCCTGGAGATCGTGGCGGAGACGGCTGGGAACGTGGTCATCGCGAAGGCGGTTGAAGATTGTCGGACCAGCGTGCGCGAAGGGCAACGGATCAGCCGTCCCCTGGCCGCGAGCGGACTTTTCCCGCAGATGGTAACCCAGATGATGGACATCGGCGAGGAGACCGGCCGGATGAGCGACATGCTCGTCAAGGTGGCCACCTTCTACGATCAAGAAGTCGATGTTGCGGTAAAAGCGCTGACCTCGCTCATCGAGCCGGCGCTCATCATCGTCCTCGGCGGAATCGTCGGTTTCATCGTGGGCTCCATCATGGTCCCGATGTTCACCCTGATCAACGCGATCCAGAAGTAGCGAATCAGCACGCCGCCATCTACCCTCAGACGGGTTATGGCGGCGTGCCAGGTTTCGGACCGATTCCGGCATCCTTCCTCCGCTCGCGGCGCTCAACTGGCACGCGATTTGCATGCACGGAGGACAGAACACGATCGAGCCGGGACCAGGCACAAACATGAGCGTTCAAGGCAGGGAGGGGTACGACGACCGGAAGGTCGCGGAGCTGCTCACCCAGTTCCGGAGGACGGAAGACGAGCGCCTTCGACGAGAGATCGTCGAAGAGATGCGCCCACTGGTCCGCTCGGTCGCCCGGAAGTTTGCCGGCCGTGAGCCGCTGGAAGATCTGGAGAGTGAGGGCTTCGTCGGCTTGCTGCGGGCGATCGACCGGTTTACTCCCGAGCGTGGAGCGCGATTCAGCACCTTCGCCGTCCATCTCATCGCCGGCCAGATCCGTCACTATCTTCGAGACCGAGGCCATCTGATCCGCCAGCCGGCGTGGCTCCAGGAGTTGGACCGCCGGGTCCGCCGTGCCACGGCGGATCTGGAGCAGCGCCTCCATCGCGCTCCGTCCACGGAAGAGATCGCACGCGCCGCAAACCTTTCCGAAGAGGGTGTCGAAGAGCTTGTGGCAGCCAGGCAAGCAGCCCAGACGATACGGCTCGAAGCTCCCACGGACCAGGATGACGACTATCTCGAAGTCGATCCCGAGAAGTTCCGCAGTCGCGAGTACGTTACCCTTGCCCTTCCCATCGAGGACCGCATTGTTCTCGAGGGAACCCTGGAGAAGTTGAAGGAGCTCGAGAAGAAGGTCCTCTACTACTTCTTCTTTCACGAATTCAATCAGAGTGAGATCGCTCGTACGCTGGGAATCTCGTGCAACTATACGGGCCACGTGCTTCGGAACGGGCTGAAGCACATGCGGGAGAAGCACCCGGAGCCCAACGGGGCGGAAGCCGGTGAGACCGCAACCGTCACGGACCGGACCACCGGGCTTTATACCCTGCGGCACTTCGAGAACCGCGTAACCGAGGAAATCAGCCGGGCGCAGCGGTACGAGCAATCGTTCGCAGTCTGCTGCTTGTTGCTGCCATCGGGCACCAACGAGGCCACGATGCGCGAGGCCGCAAACCAACTTCGCCGGCGCACCCGCAAGGCGGACGTCGCCGCGCGCGTCGGTATAACGGAGTTTGGCCTGATCTTCCCGAACACTAGTGAAGCTGCGGTCGAGGTGGCAACGCGCCTCGCGTCGGAGCTGCGGGAGTACGTGGGTGGGACCATCCACGCCTCGGCCGTTGTCTACCCCGCCGCGGGACGGCACGCCGCAACGCTCATCACCGCCGCGATCGAGGCGGCTCACGCCAGCGATCCCGCCCGCGCGTACCCGGCCCTGGACGCGGAGCCGATCCTCATCAACGCCGTCCAGCCCGCGTAAACTCGGCGGCGGGACGGCGCCCGGCAGTCAAGTCCCATCGGGACAAACCCGCAACTTTCGCCCACGGCGGCGCTCTGAATCGTCATCCGGGCGACGCCGCTCGGTTCACGGCGCGCGTTCGCCACGCCCCCATCTGCCGCGCGCACCGGTGCGTTCGAGGAGTTCATGCTCAAGTCGAGTGCGGTCTTTATCGCGCTGGGATCCGTCCTCTTCACCGGGGCCGCGATCCAGCAGTCTGTCGCTGAGCCGACCGTCAGCTTCCACCGTGACGTCTTCCCGATCATGCAGCGCCGGTGCGCGGGATGCCACCAGCCGGCGGTGCGAAGTGGGAAGTTGAGCGTGGTTACGTATGCGGCGTTGAAGTCCGGTGGCACCACGGGCGCGGGATTTGTGGCCGGTAGGCCCGCGGATAGCCCGATCTATAAGCAGGTGACCGGGAAGGCGCCCGCGATGCCGAAGGGGGGTCCTCCGCTGAGCCAGAAGGAAGCGGAGACGCTCCGACTCTGGATTGCGCAGGGTGGACGCGACGACACCCCGCAGCCGAAGGACCCGATCAGCCAGGAGCACCCGCCCGTTTACGCGGCAGCCCCCGTGGTGCAGTCTATTGCCTATTCACCCTCGGGTGATCTGCTCGCGGTGTCGGGGTACCGCGAGATCCTCGTACATCATTCGGATGGCTCCGGTCTCGTGGCGCGGCTGGTGGGGAAGAGCCAGCGCGTTGAATCCGTAGCGTTCTCGCCCGACGGGAAACTTCTGGCAGCGGTCGGCGGAACCTCGTGCCGCTTCGGCGAGCTTCAGCTTTGGGACGTGGAAGCGAAGAAGCTTCTCAACAGTGTTGAAATCGGTTTTGACGTCCTCTACGGGGTTTCGTTCTCACCCGACGGGAAGCTGGTGGGGTTCGGCGGAGCGGAGAAGTCCGCTTACGTTTACTCGGTGCCCGACTGCAAGCAGCTCGTGAAGTTTGACAATCACAGTGACTGGATCTTTGGGACGACGTTTACGAAGGACAGCAAGATCCTCGTTACAGCCAGCCGCGATCGTGCCATCAAGCTGGTGGATATCGCCACCCACAACTTCATCGACGACGCGAACTATCAGGTTTACAACGGCGGATACTTCGCCATCGCGCGCAACCCGCAGATCGACTATGTGGCCGTCGGCGGGGAGGAGGGGATCGTCCGCTATTACTCGATCCGCCAGCTCTACCGGCGGACGATGAATCGTGAGGATTACAACCTCTGGCGGACGTTCGATAAGGTGGACGGACCTATCTACGCGCTGGCTTTCAGTCCGAACGGCACAATGCTCGCGGTGGGCGGACGCACCAGCAGCGTGGTCATCTATAACAACGACTTCAAGAAGGATCCGGTAGTCGATACGCCAACGGCCTCACAGACCGCTCCGGGCGGGCCGCCGATCCCTTCCAAAACGCCGCCGGCAAAGCTCGCGGAGCTCACTGGCTTTTCGGGCAGTGTGCACAGTATGGGGTGGCATCCGGGCGGCAAGCAGCTCGCGGTCAGCGGCTTCGACGGGACCGTGCACCTCTACGAAGTTCCCTCCGGCAAGCTCGTAAAGACGTTCGTTCCCGTCCCTCTGGGGGCGGCGACGGCAAGCGCCAATCAGGCACCTTTAATGGTGGGGAAGCGGTAATGCAAGGCCTCGGAAAAGTGTCAGTTCTGTTCGTGATCGGTACGGCCGCGCTTGTCTCGGCGTCGCCCGGGGCTTTCGGGGCCGTCCCAAAGCCCGCCGCCTCGGATCCTGAGGCTGTCGTGTCCCTGAAGCTGGAGCCGTCTTCGCTTACCTTCCTGAATAAACGGGACGGACGACGGGTGGTGGTCAGTGGTATCCGGCGGGACGGCACGGCAGTCGACCTCACGCCAGTAGCCAGGTACACGCTTCCCACCGGCCTACTCACGCGCGACCGGGACGGGTACTTCCTCCCTGCGAAGACCGGACGCGGGAGCGTGACGGTTGCCGCCGGCGGTCTAACGGCGCCGTTGGCGATTAACGTCCGCAGCGTGGCACCGGCGCCCATCAGCTATATGCGGGACGTCCAGCCAATCCTTAGCAAAGCCGGCTGCACGGCCGGAACCTGCCACGGCTCGGCCAAGGGAAAAAATGGCTTCAAGCTCTCGCTCCGTGGCTACGACCCCGAATGGGATTACCACGCGCTTGTGGATGACGTGAACGGTCGGCGAGTCAATCGCGCCGCGCCGGACCAGAGTTTGATGCTCCTGAAGCCAAGCCAGTTGGTCCCTCACCAGGGCGGTCTGGTTTTCGATCAGAACAGCCGTCACTACGACATCATCAAGCGGTGGATCGCCGAGGGCGTAAAGTACGACGTCGACCACGTAGGGCGCGTGTCGAAGGTCGAGGTGCTGCCCAGGAACCCGACCATGCCGCTCTCCCACATGAAGCAGACGTTGCTGGTAATCGCCCATTACCCGGACGGAACCAATCGCGACGTCACGCGCGATGCCAGGTTTACGAGCAGCGTGCCGGAGATCGCCGAAGTTACGGATGCGGGTGTGGTCAGCTCCATTCGGCGCGGCGAGAGCGCGGTCCAGGTGGTGTACGAAGGCCAGTATGCGACCGGCGAGTTTACCGTGCTGGGGGACCGCACCGGATGGAAGTGGGCCAAGCGCCCCGAGCTGAACTTCATCGACAAGCTTGTGGACGCCAAGTTGATGCGGGTGAAGTCGCAGGCCGCGCCATTGTGCTCAGACTCCGACTTTCTCCGCCGTGCCTACCTCGATCTCATCGGCCTCCCGCCGGCGCCCGAAGTGTCGCGCGCGTACCTCGAGGACAATCGCGAGAGCACGGTCAAGCGCGCGGAGCTCATCGACCGCCTCCTGCAGTCTCCCGAATTCGACGATCACTGGACGTACAAGTTCGCCGATCTCCTCGAAGTTAACCGGAAGTACCTGGGCGACAAGGGCGTGCAGGCATTTCGGGCGTGGATCCACGACGCCATCGCCTCGAACAAGCCGTACGATCAGTTCGTGCGAGAGTTGCTGACGGCCACGGGCGACGCGTTCACGAACCCCGCGACCAACTACATGCGTGTTCAACGGGACACCAGCCTGGCTACCGAAAATGTGACGCAGCTCTTCCTGGGGGTGCGGTTCTCCTGCAACAAGTGTCACGATCACCCGTTCGAGCGGTGGACGCAGAACCAGTACTACCAGTTCGGGGCCTTCTTCGCGCAGGTAGGCTACAAGCCGGACACGGCCGGGGAAGAGGCGGTGTACGATCGCGGCACCGGAGAGATCCAGCACCCCAAGACGGGCAATTCGGTCTCGCCGGCCTTCCCGGTCAGCTACACCGGGTCACCCGCAAACCTGCAAGACCGTCGCGAGGCCCTCGCGGCGTGGGTGACTTCGCCCAAGAACCCGTTCTTCGCCCGATCCATGGCGAACCGGGTGTGGAGCTACTTCCTCGGCCGCGGAATTATCGACCCGGTGGACGATATCCGCAACAGCAACCCGCCGAGCAACGGGCCTCTGCTTGAAGCGCTGACGGACGAGTTCGTGAAGAGCGGATTCGACCTGCGCCATCTGATGAAGCTGATCGTGAGCTCGCGAGTTTACCAGTCCAGCATCTCAACGAACCATTGGAACCTGGACGACCACGTGAACTTCTCGCACCAGGTGGCCCGCCGGCTTCCCGCCGAGCAGCTTCTGGACACCATCACGCTGGCCACAGGGGCGCCACAGAACTACCAGGGCGTGCCGAAAGGGACGCTGGCGCAGCAGCTTCCGGACACGAAGGTCGCGTCCGGCGGGTTCCTGGACCTGTTCGGCCGCCCGGCGCGCGAGAGCCCGTGTGAGTGCGAGCGGACGAGCGAGGTCAGCCTCGCGCAGGCGCTCAACCTGATGAACGGAGCCACGATCTCCGAGGCGATCAGCAACCCCGAGGGTCGCGTGACGAACCTCGTGAAGACCGTCCCCGACGATGGCCGGCTCATCGAGGAAGTCTACCTATCCACGATGTGCCGGCTGCCGACCGCGATCGAGTCGGCCACGGCGCTCAAGCACATTCGCACAGCGACGAACCGCCTCGAGGGCGCCCAGGATCTGATGTGGGCGCTCATCAACAGCCCGGCATTCTTGTTCAACCGATAAACCGCCCGACGACCGGAGGGAAATCATCCATGTTGACGATCGAAGGACAGCAAGGCAGGCTCTGCGACGGGATGACCCGCCGTGAGCTGCTGCGCGTGGGCGGTATCAGCTTGATGGGGCTTTCGCTCCCGAACGTGCTGGCGCTTCAAGCGGCCCAGGCAGCCGAGAGCGGATCCGCCGCCGCGTTCGGGCGGGCGAAGAGCGTGATCTTCATATTCCTGCAGGGCGGCCCTAGCCACATCGATATCTGGGACCCCAAGCCCGACGCGCCCACCGGGATCCGGAGTCAGTTCAAGCCGATCCCCACGAAGATCCCGGGCACGGACGTCACCGAAGTGATGCCGCTGCTGGCCCAGCAGCTTGATAAGGCGACCTTGGTCCGCTCCGTCAGCTACACGCCCGCCGGCTTGTTCAACCACACCGCGGCGATGTACCAGATGGTCACCGGCTACACGCCGGACAAAGTGGCGCCCTCCGGCCAGCTTGATCCGCCGTCGCCGACGGACTTCCCGCACGCCGGCTCGCAGGTCGCCAAAATCCGACCGCCGGATCAGCCGATGCTGCCGTTCGTAATGCTTCCCCGGCCGCTGCAGGAGAGCAACGTGATCGGCAAGGGCGGCACGGCCGGGTTCCTCGGGAAGGCCTACGACCCGTACTACCTCTTCCCGCCGGGCGACGACCTCGACCAGGCGAAGATGGACCATTTCAAGATCGATGACCTGAAGCTCCGTCCGGACGTCACCGAGAACCGCCTCGAGCGCCGCGCCGAGCTGCGGAAATCGCTCGACGCGCAGATGCCGGAAGTCGAGCGCGCAGTGTCCAAGTATGCGCTGAACAAGTACTACGAAAAAGCGTACGACCTTATCCTTTCCGGTCGCGCGCGCAAGGCTTTCGATCTCACGCAAGAGCCGGACAAGGTCCGCGACCGTTACGGCCGCCATACCTTCGGGCAAAGCGTGCTCCTGGCGCGGCGCCTGGTGGAGTCCGGCACGCGCTTCATCGAGGTCAACTGGCCGTCCGTGGCCAACGGCGACCCCACCAAGACGGCGTGGGATACGCATGCGTCTAACTTTGGCCCTCTCAAGAACTTGCACTGTCCAAAGTTGGACTCCGCCCTGTCGGCACTGCTGGAGGACCTCGATCAGCGCGGTTTGCTGAAGGAGACGATGGTGGTGGCCGTCGGCGAGTTCGGACGATCACCGCGGATGGGCGTCAGCACCTCCGGCAACGGGAACGCGCCGGACGGACGCGACCACTGGCCGTATTGCTACACCGCGCTGGTGGCGGGCGCCGGAGTCAAGCGCGGCTTCCAGTACGGAAAGTCCGACGCTACCGCCTCCAGCCCCGCCGAGGACCCGGTCCACCCGACCGAGATCCTGGCGTCCGTCTACTACTCGCTGGGCATCAAGCCGGACACTATCGTCTACAACCACCTGAACCAGCCGCGCGAGCTGGTGCAGGCCAAGGTGGTGGAGGGGATATTCGGGTAGGGGACCGGCGTTCAGGTTTTCAGGCGTTCAGGTGGGAAAACCCGGCAGAAACGGAGCGCGAGCATCGTGCCCGCCTCCTCCCGCTGCTCTATCGGCTAGGC
>JADMIO011721461.1_pt1 | contig 27227 bp, 27 predicted proteins | sample 8958161 | NCBI WGS metagenome assembly JADMIO01 (sample SAMN16585339, study PRJNA669376) | soil metagenome | isolation source: Crop rotation soil | place: USA: Cullars Rotation, Alabama | collected 2011
CGCGACAACTTGTCCACGTGGAATTCTAAGCTTAGGATCCCAATGTGCTGGAAAGCTGGCACGACTTCATGGCCGACGACGACGCATGGATCGCCGTGCTGACCGGCCGGGGACCGGCGTTTTGCGCGGGGCTCGACGTGAAGGAGCGGGTGGCCAGCGGCGCGCCCGGCCTCGGTCTGCCGGAAATCCCGGTGCGAGACATCTACTGGCACGGCGAGGTCGACAAGCCCGTCATCGCGGCGGTGAACGGCGTAGCGATGGGCGGAGGCTTCCTGCTGACGTCGCAAGCGGACCTTCGACTGGCGGCGCCGGAGGCGACGTTCCAGGTGATCGAGGTGTGGCGGGGCGGAATCGGGCTGTACGACGCCGTGCTGACGGCCGAGAACCTGCCTTACGCGATCGCGGCCGAGCTGCTTTGCGGCGAGCCAATGACGGCCGAGCGGGCGTACCAGGTGGGCTTCATCAACCGCGTCGTCGAGCCCGAGCGGCTGGTCGACGCGGCCCTCGAGCTTGCGCGCGGGCTGACGCAGCGCCCGCCACTCGCGGTCGACTATAACCTGCGCATCCTGCGCCGCCTGCGGCGCCTCGGCGTGCCCGACGACGTCGCCCAGCTTGGCCAACGCTACCTCGCGGAGCTTCGCGGCACCGCCGACACAAAAGAGGCCATCGCGGCCTTTCTGGAGCGCCGGCCCGCTCGTTTCACGCGCCGCTGAGTCTTGCCGGCGTACACCAGCGGGCCTAGTGTTACGCCGCCGCGGGGACGGCGCGGATCACGCACACGAGGAGGGACAAGGGAATGCGAGAAGCAACGTACTGGAATACGCTTTCGCGCCGGCGCGTGATGGCGGGCGGCCTGGCCGGCGCCGCGGGCCTGAGCGCCATTGGCCTCGCGGGCTGTGGCGACGATGACGACAACACCGGCGGCACGACGCCAGCGGCGACCTCGAGCTCGGGCGGCGGGGGGACATCCTCGCCGGCAGCGGGCGGCAGCCCGGCCGGATCGCCCGCGGCGCAAGCAGGCAACTTCGGCGGCGAGCTGAGGGTCTCGCTGGCCAACCGCCAGCGCGACTTCGATCCGCACCGCTCACTCTCGGACGTGAGCCAGTCGGGGCTCATGACGACTCTCACGCTCATCCTCGAGCAGGACGCGAAGTCGTTCGAGATCCGCCCCGCGGCGGTGAAGTCGTGGGAGGTCGTCGGGAAAGGCGAAGGCTACGTATTCAAGGTCGATCCTGAGGCGAAATGGCACAACCGGCCCCCCGTGAACGGCCGGGCGATCGACGCCGAGGACGTCGTCACGAATCTCATGCGCATCGCGGGCAAGCTACCCGGGGACAACCCGGCGGAACGCCCTCGCGCCGCAACTCTGCTCGGCATGGAGAAGGCCGAGGTGGTGGACAAGCAGACGGTGAAGATCACGATGACGAGCGTGAACGCCTCGTTCCTGCAGGGCGTGACGACGTACACGAACAACATCGTGCCGCGCGAGATGTTCCAGGTCGGCTTCGACGACCCGTCGAAGATCGTGAGCGGCGGCGGCTTCCAGATCGAGAAGTTCGACAACGGCGTGGAGTCGATCCTGACGAAGTTCCCGGACTTCTGGCGGAAGAACAGCGCTGGGCAGCGCCTGCCGTACTTCGATCGGGTGCGCTTCAACTGGCTGGCGGACCCGGCGGCGCAACTGGCGGGCTTCCTTGCCAGCCAGATCGACTACTACAGCCCGCGCAACGCGGAGGAGCGCGACACCATCACGAAGAGCCGCAAGGACGCGCGCATCGTGAAGTACGGGACCGGCAGCCGCTATTACTGGCGCTTCAACGCGACGCGCAAGCCGTTCGACGATGCGCGCATCTGGAAGGCGTTCCATCTCGCGCTCGATTACAAGGACGCGAACGACAGCATCTGGGGCAAGGACGAGTGGACCTATTGCGCCATGGTTGCCGCGTCGTTCCCGGGCGCGCTGACCGTCGAAGAAGTGACCGCTATGCCGGGCTGGAACCCGCAGACCAAGCAAAAGGACATCGCGGACGGCAAGGCGATGCTGGCGGCCGCCGGCTACCCGGACGGCAAGGGCCTCACCGTCAACATGACGATGCAGCCCGCGAACGTCCTCCAGCCGGCCGCCGACTACGGCATCCAGATCCAGTCGCAGATGAAGAAAGTGTTCCCGGAGGCCCAGCTCAAGATCGATGCGACGGCCGACGCCGCGACCTTCAGCAGCCGCCTTTCGAAGAAGGACTTCGACAGCGCGATCTACGCGCAGTCATCGGCGGACACGGTGCCCGAGCTCATCAGCTCGTACCACTCGAACCCGGCTAAAGGGAGCCGCAACTACAGCGGCTTTTCGAACCCGGCCATCGACGCAGCGCTCGACAAGGCACTCCAGGAGGTCGACGACAAGGCCCGCGCGACCGCGGCGAAGGCCATCCAGAAGCAGATCCTCGAAGCAGGCAACCCCGCGATCTGGCTGATGTCGACGAACGCCTACCAGGCGATCGCCGGGAAGATCCAGGGGCTCGAGGCGCTCGTTGGGGCGGGCGGCACCCCGGGCGGCGAGCACGACTTCCGCAACCGCGCGGATCGCATCTGGTTCGCGAAGGCGTAGAAATCGGGCGGCCTGCCGCGGGGGCCGCGCTGTTTCAGGCGCGCTCGAGCGCACCGAGGGCGCGGCGCAGGCCCTCGCCGCCGCGCTTCGCGATGCGCCGGAAGGCGAGCGCCATTAGCGGGCTGAGCACGGCCAGCGGCCCCCGCAGGAAGAGCCGCGCGTCGTACGCCAGGGTCGTTCCGGCGCCCGAGGGCTCGAAAGTCATCGTGTCGAGCGAGCGGAGCGAGCGCGTCCGGGCATCGATGACGAGGCGCCGAGGCGGCTCGTACGCGGTCACGACGTAGCGCAGGACCATCGGACGGCCGAAGGCGCCGACCGTGACGTCGTAAGCACTCCCGAGCCCGGGCCCTTCGCCCGCGACCTGCTTCGACGCCTTCACGCCGGGGTCCCAGTGCGCCAGGTTCTCGAGGTCGGCGAGATAGGCGAAGGCGCGCTCCGGCGCGAGCCGTGTCTGGATGGCCTCGACGTAGCGCGCCACCGGGAGCTCGTCTGCTTCCCGCGCTCGCCGCTACGACGCCTGGGCGATAGCGCCGGCGCCCTTCAGGCGGGCGATGTCGGCGGCGGGGACGCCCCACTCGGCCAGCGCCTCCTCGGTGTGCTGCCCGGCGCGCGAGGGAGGGCGCTGGATGGCGCCCGGCGTGCGGCTGAAGCGCGGCGAGGGAGCCGGCTGCGTCACGCCGCCGACCTGCTCGTATGCGCCACGCTCGACGTTGTGCGGGTGCTCGTATGCCTCCCCGATGGACAGCACCGGCGCGAAGCAAACGTCGGTGCCCTCCATGACCTGGCACCACTCGTCGCGTGTCTTCGTCTTGAAGATGGCGATCAGGCGCTGCTCCATCTCGGGCCAGCGCGACTTGTCGTTCTGGTGGGGGAGATCCGGCTGCTCGCCGAGCCCGCTGTGTTTCAAGAGGAGCGCGTAGAACTGCGGCTCGATCGAGCCGACGCAGACGTACTTGCCGTCGTTCGTCTCGTAGGTGTTGTAGAAGTGCGCGCCAGTATCGAGCATGTTCGCGCCGCGCACGTCGGTGAAGACGCCCGTCTTGCGCATGCCGTGGAACATCGCCATGAGGGTCGAGGCGCCGTCGACCATGGCCGCGTCGATCACCTGGCCCTTGCCCGAGCTATTGCGCTCGAGGAGCCCGGCGAGCATGCCGAAGGCGAGCAGCAGCCCGCCCCCGCCGAAGTCGCCCACGAGGTTGAGCGGCGGCACCGGACGCTCGCCTTTGCGGCCGATGGAGTGGAGGGCGCCGGTGAGCGCGATGTAGTTGATGTCGTGGCCGGCGGCCTGCGCGAGCGGCCCATCCTGGCCCCAGCCCGTCATGCGCCCATAAACGAGCCGCGAGTTGCGTGCGAGGCAGACGTCCGGGCCCAGTCCAAGGCGCTCCATGACGCCCGGCCGGAAGCCCTCAATGAGCGCGTCCGCCTTCTCCACGAGCTGGAGGGCGAGCTCGACCGCGTCAGGCTGCTTGAGGTCGAGGGCGACGCTCTTGCGGCCCCGTTCGAGGACGCCCTCGCGCCCGCCGGCGGTGACGGCCGAGCTCCGATCGACGCGGAGGACCTCGGCGCCGAGGTCGGAGAGCACCATGGCGCAGTACGGCCCCGGCCCAATGCCGGCGAATTCGAGAATCCTGATGCCATCGAGCGGTCCCTGGGCCATTCGCGCTCCTCCGTGGGGTGGTCCGGCGTTGCAGCATAGCGGATAGGGCAGGCCCTCACCCCTCAGCCCCCTCTCCCGACTTCGCGGGCGAGGGGGAGATGTCGCCGCGTTGCCAGGACCGCGGCGCGCGCGTGTGGCTCAGACGTCGAAGAGCTGGATGAGAATGCCGCCGGCGTCGCGCGGATGGATGTAGGTGGTGGTGCGGTAGTGGCCGTGCTCCTGCACTCCGCCATACGCCTCGATGCCCGCCGCGCGCAGCCCTTCCACCGCCGCCGCGACCGACGGTACCTCGCAGCAGACGTGGTGCATGCCCGGGCGGCGTTTCGCGAGGAAGCGGGCCGCAAAGCTGTCGTCCCGGGTCGGCGCCACGATCTCGAACAGCAGCTTGCTACCGGGAATCCGCAGGTTCGCGCCCTCGTAGCCCTGGCGCTCGTTCGTCCAGCGCTCGTTCACTTCGAACCCGAGCACGCGCTGCTGCCACTCCATCTGATGCTCGCGGTCCGCAACGCACATGCTGACATGGTCCATGCGCCGAACGTCGACGGCGCCGCGGACCGGCTCGCGCCAGGCGGGATCTTTGTGGTAGCGGTAAGGCTGCTCGAGCTGCCAGAGGATGCCGCCGCTGTCGCGGGGGTGGATGTAGGTTACGTACCACTCGCCGTCATCGACGATGCCGCCGAACGGCGTGATGCCGAAGCGTTCCAGCTCGCGAGCCACGACGTGGATGTCCTCCACCTCTAGCGTGATGTGGTGGAAGCCGGGGCCGTTGGCCTCGAGGAACGCCTGGACGAAGCCGCTGCCATCCACGGGCGAGATGACCTCGAACTCCATCTCCGTGGCCGGGACGAGGCTCACGCAGCCGTCGAACGGTTCGCTGGGCGAGGACGAAAACGACCGCAGGAACGGAAACCCGAGGACGCGCTCGAGCCATGCCGACTGCGTGCGCCAGTCGGCGTGCGCCATGGAGACGTGGTCGAGCCGCTTGATCGGGATCACGGGGGACTCCGGTACCGGGCCTTGCGGGGCCGTATGCTACGTTTCGGCCGGAACCGACCGCAATCCGATGGCAGCAGCACGCCGCACGTCGACCATCATCGTGAACCCGTCCGCGCGCAACATCGGGCGGTTCGACGCGCGGCGCGCGGTCCGCATCCTCGATCGCTATGGCATCGACACCACCGTGCTCGACCCGCGTAGCCCGGCCGACGCCGCAGCGGCGGCCCGCGGCGCGGCGGCCCGCCGCGACGACCTCGTGTTCGCGGTCGGGGGCGACGGGGCGCTGCGGGCGGTGGCCGAGGGAGTGCACGGGAGCCCATCCGTGCTCGCGGCAATCCCCGCCGGCACGACCAACGTGTGGGCGCGCGAGATCGGCCTGCCGCTCGACCCGATGGCCGCCTTTGCGATCCACGCGCACGGACAGGCGGTCGAGATCGATCTCGGGCTCGCGAACGGTACGCCGTATGTGCTCATGGCCGGGATCGGCTGGGACGGCGAGGTTGTGCGGCGCACGAAGCCGGGGCTCAAGCGGGCGACCGGCCCGATCGCCTACGCCGCCGAGTTCGCCGTCCGGGCGCCGGCCTTGCGCCCGCGCTGGGTGCGGTGGATCGCGGACGGCACGCCGTTCGTCGACAACGTGGGAATCATGGTGCTGAGCAACACGCGGCTGTATGGCGGGTTCACCAGCTTCAACCCGCAGGCGATGGCGGACGACGGCATGCTCGACGTGTGCGCCTTCTGTCCGCGGGGCATGGGCGACGGCATCCGCAACGGCCTGCGCATGCTCGCCGGCCGCCTCACGGACAACGATGCTGTGCGCATGCAGCGCGTGCGCGAGCTCACAATCGCGACGCCCGGCATCCCGCTCCAGCTGGATGGCGATTCCGCCGGCACGACACCGACGACGTTCACGATCGCGCCGCGCGCATTGCGCGTGAGCTTGCCCCCGGGACGGCTCCCGCCGATGTTCGCCAGCAACGGCGCGCATCCCGGCCGCTGACGGCTCAGGGCGGCTCGGCGACCGGCGCCATCGCGACGACCGGGGACGATGTCCCACTCGCGGCGACGTCGCCCCGAGGTGCTCCGGGCGCCATGCCGAGGAGGCGGTAGACCGGGGCGGGAACGGCGTCACGCAGCCGCACGCTCATGAACCAGAGCCCAAGCAAGCACTCGGCGAAGACGAGCACCATTCCGGTGATGCCGAGCACCGTAAACAGGGTCGAGTCCGGGCCCTGGCGGCTGAAGAAGGCGTCCCCCTGGGTGAGGTACACGGACGCGTTCCACGAACCGTGGAGGAAGACGCCGGCGGGATAGCCAAGCAGGAAGCGCCATTGCCGCCGGAAGAGGCCGTAGAACGCCAGCGCCGAGAAACCGGTCGCGCCCGCGTGCAACACGGCGCCGCCGACACGTGCCAGCGCGAACAGCCACCACTGGTTGTCGATGGTCTGGGAACGGACGATGTCCGGGTCGATGACGCCGATGCTGCCCTGGAAGGTCTCGATCAGGTTGAAGCCGCTCCCCGCGAGCACACCCCAGAGGTAGCAGCGGCCCGCGCTGCCCTTGCGGAAGAAGAAGAGCGCAACGAGAAAGCCTTTCCAGAACTCCTCGTCCATCGGACCGAGGACCGAGAGGATGCCGAGGTCGTAGACGATGCCCCAGCCGCGGGGCAGAGCGCGCAGATGGGGCCCGAGGTTCCCCAGGTCCCACGCGTCTCCGTGGCCGAACCACTCGATGAAGAGCACGCCGAGCAGGATGAGGCTGATGGTGTTGATGACGACGGCAAAGCCGATGGCGCCAATGGCGCCGTAGGCGATGCCGGAGACCCACTCGCGCCCGCTCACCGGCCAGGAGAGCGGGTTCGCGCGCATGTACCGCGCTGTCACCAGCGAGGCCACCGTGAACGACGGAATCGACACGATGGCCACGTTCACGAACGGGAAGAGCCAGGGGACACCGCCCGGGTGGTCAACGATGATCTGGCCGACGATCAGCAGTCCGGGGAAGAGCAGGAACAGCGTGAGCCAGCGCCAGGAGCGCAGTGGCGCGGGGCCGGAGGTCGTGCCGCCGAACGAGGAGGCTGCCTGGTAGACCAACACGCCGCCCAGCGCGAGGTAGACGATGGCGGCCGAGACGCTCGCGTTGATCTTGAAGAGCCACTGCTGGTCGTCGCGGTCGCTCACGTCGAAGGCGGCGCGCACGAGCGCGAGGCCGGCCAGGAAGGCGATCGCTCCGGCCGTCAGCGCGAGGCCGATGAGCAGGTTGCGCCGGCGCAGGGGCTACTCGCCTTCGAAGCGCGAGATGGTGCCGGCGTTGACCACGTAGCGGCCGGAGGCGCGCGTCATCACATCGCGCAGGCGGTCCGGCTCGGCGGTCGTCACGATGGTTTGCTGGAAGGTATCGAAGAATTCGAGGACGCCCCGGCGGCGGCGAGCGTCGAGCTCGCTGAGGACGTCGTCCAGGAGGACGACCGGGTCATCGCCGAGCCAGCGGCGAAGGTAGCTCGCTTCCGCCAGGCGGAGCGAGAGCGCGGCAGTGCGCTGCTGGGCGCGCGACGCGAAGCTGTCCGCCCCGAGCCCGTTGATCTCGATGGTGACGTCGTCGCGGTGTGGCCCGACGAGCGTCGCGCCCGAGCGGTACTCGCGTGTGCGGACGCGGCCGAGCGCGCGCAGCATGAGGCCGGTCCAGGCGCCCTCGTCAATCGGCGAATCCTGCTCGTCGAGGCCAGCCATGGCTGGCCGGTAGGTCGCGCTGAGCTCCTCGGAGCCCTCGCTCAGGCGCTCCATCTGCATGGCCGCCTGGGGGATGAGGTGGCCGAGGGCGTCGGCCCGTGCCTTCATGATGACGCCGCCCGAGTGCGCGAGCTCCTGGTCCCAGAAGGGCAACTCGCCGTCCGAAGCCTCGCCCGTCTGGATGCGCTTGAGCAGGCTATTGCGTTGCTGGAGGACCTGCTGGTAGCGCTGCATGGCGCGCAGGTAGCCACGGTCGACCTGGGAGATCATCATGTCGAGGTAGCGGCGGCGGAGGAGGGGCGGCCCCGCGACGATGTCGATGTCGAGCGTGGTGAAGAGGACCGCAGCGAGCTGTCCGACCGCGTCGGAGGCGCGCCGGGCGACGCCGTTGACGCGCACGCGCTTGCCGGCACGATGCTGCTCGTCCGTAGTGCGCCCGACGACGGCGACCTCGAGCTGGAGGCTGCCGGCGGACCGGTCGACGGTGCAGTTCAGGCGCGCGACCGGCAAGTCGGCACTGATGACGTCGCGGCGGACGAGATCGGCGTCATGGCTGGCGCGGCTCGAGCGAAGGGTGGAGAGAAGGTAGATGGCTTCGAGCAGGTTGCTCTTGCCCTGGGCGTTGTCGCCCACGACCAGCGAGAGGCCTCGGTCGAACCGAACCCCTGCGAGCGCATAGTTGCGGAAGTTTGCGAGTTGCAGGTCGAAGATGTACACGCTCTATAGAAATCATACATGATTCTGTCACCTTTTGCGATCCCAAAGTAATGTGAAGATTTGGTCGGTAGGGCCTCAAAACTGCTAAGCTGAGTAAGCATTCGCCTTGTGAGGGGCCGCCGGGGCCGTATAATTCCCGGCAACGGAATAGGCGGGTGAACCAGTGAAAGTCCAGGTCCTCCAGGAGAACCTGCAGCGCGGGCTGTCGGTCGTCGGACGTGCCGTGGCGACGCGGTCCACGCTGCCCATCACGGCGAACGTCTTCCTCGGCACGGAGAAGGGGCTGCTCAAGCTGGCAGCCACCGACCTCGACATCTCGATCTCGGCGTGGGTCGGTGCGCGCATCGACGAGGAGGGGGCAACGACCGTCCCGGCACGGCTCATCAGCGATTTCGTCTCCTCGCTGCCCCCGGCGGAAGTCGCGCTGTCGATCCCCGAGCGCAGCCGCCAGCTCAAGCTCGAGTGCGCGCGCAACGAATCGACCATCAACACGATGGACGCGGAAGATTTCCCCCGCATCGCCTCCATCAGCGAAGGCATCACCGTCGAGCTCGACCCGAAGCTCCTGCGGAAGGCCATCGAGCGCGTGGAGTTCGCCGCCGCAAGCGACGATTCCCGCCCGGTGCTAACGGGTGTCCAGGTAAAGACCGATGGCGCCCGTCTGACGCTCGCCTCGGCGGACGGCTTTCGACTGGCGGTCTCGGACGTGCAGCTGTCCGCAGCCCCGGCACAGCAGTTCGAGGTCATCGTGCCAGCGCGCGCGCTGCGCGAGCTCGCCCGCCTCGTCGGCGACTCCAGCGATCCTGTCGAGATGCGCATCAACACGCAGCGGACGCAGGTGCTCTTCGCGATGACGGACGTCGAGCTCGTTGCCCAGCTCATCCAGGGCACGTTCCCGAACTACAACCAGCTCATTCCCGGGCAGTGGAACACGCGCGCCACGGTGTCGGTCGAGGAGTTCAAGCGCGAGACGCGCATCGCGGCGATCTTTGCGCGCGACGGGAGCGGCATCATCCGGCTCCAGCTGCAGAGCGCCAACGGGGGCGGCGGCGGCAAGCTCGTGGTGACCGCGCGCGCCGACGAGATCGGCGACAACGAGGGTGATCTCGATGCGCAGGTCGAGGGCGAATCGAGCCGCATCGCCTTCAACAGCCGCTACCTGCAGGACGTACTCAACGCGCTCCAGGGCGAGGTCGCGCTCGAGATGACGAGCCCCTCGAGCCAGGGCGTCTTCCGCCAGACGGGCGACGACGCCTACGTCCACGTCGTGATGCCGATGTTTGTACAATGGTGACTAAATTTACCTTCCGTCATATATAGCGCCGTCCGGTCGGCGCGCGATGGCCGAAGCGCGCGGTGGCATCGGCCCTTCAGTAAGGTGACGAAGTGCAACTGGTCGCATACGGCGACGAGAGCGGTATCCATTCAGGCGAGTACGACTGCTATGGGATCGGGGCGGTCTTAGTCCCAGCCGATGCGGTGGGCGACCTGTCCCATGCGCTGCTCTCGATACTCGAGAGTCACGGCCTTCAGCGGGAGTTGAAGTGGACGGCGATCCGAAGCCACGTCGTCACACGGGCGGCCTCCCTTGCATGCGTTGAGGAGGTCCTTCGGCGCGGAGCAAGCTTCCAAATAATCGTCGTGAGCAAACGCGCCTACCGGCTCTGGGCAGGCGACCAAGAGGTGGCGTTCTACAAGAGCTATTGGCAGCTTGCTCGGCACATGGCGAAGGAGGCGAGCGTCGATCTAGTGATCGATGATCGCTCTGACCGATACCCACGTCGGGCCGAAGTGCTGCACCTGGTCGCCAACCGAGCGTTGGCCAAGATGCAAGCAGGCGGCACCGTGAAGAGCGTGCGGAAGGCGGATTCGCGAAGTGAGCCGCTTCTACAGGTGGCGGACCTTCTAGTCGGGGCTGTGACATGCGACACGAATCGGTACCTCCGTTCCGCATTCGAGGTTCACGCGGCGAAGGTCAGCTTCATCGAGAACCTGGCAAAATTGCTCGGCTGGGACAGGCTCTGCTATGACACGATGCCGTCGAACGGCCGCTTCAACATCTGGCACTTTCCCCGTGAGTTCACCGGGGTCCCCGGCACTCGACCCGTCGTGCTTCGAGCCCACATAGCTTCCCCTACTCAGGAAGCAACACGCCCAAGTTTACTAGCCTGATCTCCATGGCCTGTGCACTCACCGAGAAACGACTGGCCAGCGATGCGACGAGCTTGCTCCGCTCTAATCCAGCTGCTCTACCTACGGCGTCCCTTATAGCCGCGGCCGGCATAAGCAATTCCGCAGCGAAGGCGTTCGCCTCGATCTCCTCCGCGTCGGTGGCCATCGATGACACAGCGTCGCGGAAGTTCACGCGAACTGATTCATGCAACAGTAGCGGCCGTCCGGGATGAAGGAGCAGATGCCCGAGCTCATGCGCGATTGAGAAGCGGCGCCGTGCCAGTGGATGGCTGGAGTTCACGCCTATCGTGGTCTCGTTTTCGGAGCGCACAAGCATCCCGGACGTCTCCTTCGGTAAGGGACGTCCGACCACCTGTGCATCCAGCAATGTCGCCGCGCGCTCAACGTCGACGGGCAGTCGGAGAGGCCCCAGGCGCTCGAGTAGTTGCTGTGCGGCGAGTCGTGGACCCTTTCGTGGCATGGTCATTCTCCTGGTCAATGCGGGCGTCGAGGATCTTGCGTACAGCCAGCGACTGCTTCGGTGACAGCTCATCGAAGATCCGTTCGATTTGGGAGCGCGTATCCGAGCCTTCCGCCGGGTCGGGCAATAGCTCACCGAGTTGCACGCCGAGCGCGGTAACGAGCTCGTAGACGGTTTGGAGGGTGACGGCTTGTCGACCCAGCTCGATGTTGGCGACGGAACTGCGCGAGACGCCGATCTTCGTCGCGAGGTCAGCCTGGGTGACCCGTCGCTCCTTGCGAAGGGCCTGCAGGCGCCGACCGAAGGCTCGATACGACCAGTGCACCGTCGTCGTTAGTCTCGCCGACGCGGATCCGCGCGTCAATCTGGCCGACATGTCAATCTGACCGACAAAGTAACCACGATCGGCTGATTGACAACAGCCAACGCGAGGCTGCATCGTAGCGCCATACCTACTGGAGGTCATCAGCATGTCGGATAAGGTACACAAGCCGGGCGAGCGCGCCCCTGACAGCGGTCAGTACCCGATCGTCGGCCCACGCGGCGGCGACACGGGCAAGGAGCGCACGGTCACCCGCGGCGAGCCGTTCCCGCCGACGCCCAAGTCCGGACAGGGCTACGGCAAACCCGACCTGACCAAGCACTAGGCCGCAGCGAGCGACGCCGAGGTGCTGTCCTGCCCCCGCATTACCGCCAAGGAGTAGTTGATATGGCTGACCGACGCGCCGGGCCCCGCCAGGGGCCGTACGTCAAGAGTGCGAGCGGCGGTGGCACGGAACCGCGCGCACGCAACGGCAACGGGTCATGGAGAAAGAAGCGAAGCGACGCTGGGAAGCCCCGCAAGGCGCAATAGCGCGGCCACACCGCTCCAGTGTGGAATGCCGCTCTCACCGCGCTGCGACAGCGGCCTCAACGGCCGTGGGTAGCTTCCCATTGATTGAGATCGCGCCGGTCGTCGCGACCACCTGAACGTCGAGCGCCCGTAGCAGCAGCTCCAGCCGGTCGCCCTCGGCCATCTCGACCCACTTGCGAATTCGCGCCGCCGTCTCGGGCAGCCGAGCTACCTCGTCGAGCAGACCACTGCTACGCCGCTCGCCCGCCTCAACCTCCCGCAACTTCGTCTCCAGCCGGTCCTTCTCGGCTACCAGCCTCGCCGCCTGCGGGCCGAGCAGGTCGTCGCTGAGCTGGCCGTCGAGGTACAGCTTCATCAGCCGCTCCTGCCTGCGCGCGACGTCGGCGAGCTCCTCCTTCACGCGCCCGGCCTCGAACGGGTCGACGTGCTCGGCCTGCCGCCGCAGCTCGGCCGCGACGCGGTCCGGGTCGGTGAGGACGGCCACCACCTCGGCCAGCACCGCCGCCTCCAGCCTCTCGCAGGCGACGTAGCGCGACGCGCACCTGGTCGCGCCGAACGCCGGGGTGTAGGCGTTGCGGCAGCGGTAGTAACGGTAGCGCCCCTTCCCCAGGGACTGCCCGACCATCGGCGTGCCGCACTCGCCGCACTTCAGCCGGCCCGTGAGCTTGTACACGCCGTGCCCGCGCTTCCGGCTCGGGTCCGCGAGGATCGCCTGCGCGCGCTCGAACAGCTCGGTCGAGACGATGGCGGGCGTCGCCCCCGGCACGTCGACCCACTCGCTCGGGTCGCGCTCGACGGCCCGCCGCCGCTTCTGGCCCGTCTTCGGGTCCCGCACGAGGTCGGTCCGCGTCCGGCGGAAGGTTGTCTTGCCGACGTAGGCCTCGTGCGTAAGCAGCCGCCGCACCGTGAGCGGGTACCACTGCCCGCCGCCCATGGCCGGGACGCCGTCCTCGTTGAGCGTCTTCGCCAGTCGGGCGCAGCTGACGCCCTCCACGAACAGCGCGAACACGCGGCGGACGACGCCGGCCTGGGCCTCGTGGACCTCGCGCACGCCGTTCACGTAGCGGTAGCCGTACAGCCCGCGGCCCTGCGCCTGCGGCAGCTTGCCGGCCCTCGCGCGCGCGAGCTTGCCGCGGGTGGTGCGCTCGACGATCTTCTCGCGCTCTAGCTCCGCCACGAAGGCGCGCACGTTGAGGATGAAGCGCCCGGTGGAGTTGTCCTCAAAGCGCTCGGTCACGAACTCGAGCTTGACCCCGTGCCGGTCGCACTCGTCGAAGAGGATCCCGACGTGGTTCTGGTTGCGCGACAGGCGGTCCACCGCGTACGCGAGGACCACGTCGCAGGCCTGCTCTCGGACCAGCTCCCGCACCTGCTCCAGGCCCCGACGGTCCAGCGAAAAGCCGCTCGCGGCGTCGCGAACACGCTGCACGACGACCCAGCCCTGCGCGAGCGCGTGCCGCAGGCAGGCCTCCTCCTGCGTGTCCAGCGAGGTGCCGTCCTGCTCCTGCCCATCGGTGGAGACCCGTGCGTAGACCGCCACCCTCGTCTTCATATCCGAAGCACTCTATTCCGCACCACCCGCTCTCGAACACTGGCCTAACGGAAGTACAGAGAGATTCATCCCGTTCCTCTGAAGCTGTTCCATTTGAAAAGCGGGTGCCAGTTCGTTGTTCGGTCTACCCCCTTATAAGGGGGGTAGAACCGAACCGAACCGACTGGAGTACCTTCCCCCTCCTTGTGAGTGGTAGTTCGGGCTCGCCCCGCGAACCGAACCGAACAACTGCCTAGGCCACGAGCGGCTCCGACCGAAAGTGCGCCTGGTGCAACTTCGGTTTGTGCACGCGGCATAGGCGGGGAACCAAACCGAACTGCGAGTGGTTCAAGGCTCGTCGTTGTCATCGTCGGAGCTCGGTTCGCGCTCAACCACGCGCCAGCAACCGTTTTCGGTCCTCGCCACCAGGTCCCGCGCGAACAACGATTTCCGTGCCCGGTCGAACTGTCCATCGTTGAGGCCGTGGCTGGCCTTGGCGGCGGCCTTCCATTCGCCGTGCCGCATCGGTGCGTCGGCCTTGGTCAGTACGGCCAGCACCTTCGCCTCGAAGCCGGCGACGCTACGCAGGTTCCTGCCAGGCGGGTCGGCCGGCCGAACGTTGGCAACGCAAAGCGAATCCTCGTGCTCCTGGAGCTCGACCAACAACGGCGCGAACTCCGCGGCGTCCTTCTGCTTGTTGCACTTGAGGCGCACGCTGAGGCTGTTGCGGCCGTCCACGGTGAGGATCGTGTCCACACCGCCGGCCAAGACGCTCGAGCCACGAAGGCCGCTCTGGCCTTTATCAGTGTGGTGGACGAGCAGCACCGTGGCGCTGAACTCGCGGGCAAGCCACTCGGCATTCGCTACCAGCCGGCTCATCTCTTTCTGGCTGTTCTCATCGATCCCCGTTAGCGCACGGCTCAACGTGTCGACCACGATCAAGACCGGGAGCTCGGGCATCGCGGATCCGATGGACCGAGCGAGGCGGTCAACGGCCTTCATGTCCGTGAGCGGCACGGCGTGGGTCAGGTACGCCATCTGCCAGCGCAGGAGTCCGTTCTTGCTGGTCCAGGCGCGTTGACGACGCTTCAGGCCGCGGAGCCCCTCGCCCGCGATGAACACGCCTGGTCCAGCCTTGATGCGTCGACCGTGCCAGTCCCTGCCGGCGGTGACGTGATTCAACAGGTCCAGAGCAAGAAAGGACTTGAACGTGTTCTCCTTGCCGGCCAGCACGGCCACGCCACCAGCTGGCAGGACCCCTTCCACGAGCCACTCGAGCTCCGCTACCTCATCGAGGTTGAGCACGAACCGATACAGGTCGTCCTTCGCGGCAGGCTGCGCCTTGGCATCCGGTTCTGTGAACAGCTTTTCGCAGATCCGCTCATACTCCTCGGGGCGGTCGGTGTACTTGTGCCAGCCGAGCGCCGCGTCGCGTTCGGCAAGGGCGGCCAGCACAACCGCACGCGACGCTTCCGCCGCCTTGAGGATCGCGGCCAATCGGTACAGCGATTCAGATCGGTCGACCTCGCCGTGGTCCTTGCGGACGAACTCGACGCCGTCCCACGCCCGCCGGCTCTCCCGGTCGAGCGCAACGGGGGGCTCTGTCGCCACGGGAACGGCGAGTACGATTGCCTGCCCATCTCGGTCGCTGGAGAGCGCGGGGAGGAGCCGCTGCCGCGCCTTCTCGGTATCCCGCCGACTGTTCGCCCGGAGCATCGTCAGTCGCACCGGCGGCGCTTCCGGGTACTTGTAGTTGCGCGTGCCGGGGAGGCGCAGCAGCTGCGAGAGATCCCAGCCGGAAGGGTCCGCCCCGAGGATTCGCGCGAGTGAGCGACTCATCACGGCCCCCTCTTCGGGCGGGACAGAAGATGACAAGCCCCAGTAGTCGTGGTGGCGGCCGGGCGACGTCTCGACCACGGCTGTTGGAGGCGGAAGCTCATCGGGCACCTCGACGCCGTCGGCGTCAACCCACAGCGCGAGAACGTCGGACGCGGCGTCCTTGCGGCGCTCGGGGCGGGTAAGCAGGTGCACGCAGAAGAACGTTTCGCGGCCAACCCCGGACTCACCTTCCGCCCAGGCCGCAACCGAGCCGACCTCCTCGGGATATCGGAGGTAGTGCTGCCTCACGTCGACCAGCTTGCCGTGCTGCCGGCGGCCGGACAGGAAGCCCATCCAGCCCTCGAGGTCGCGAAACAGATGGATGAGCAGGCGCGTTGCGGGGTGCTCGGTGAGCCGCGACTCGCTGTCCACCATGCGCTCGTGGCCAAGCCAATCGGCGGTTCCGGCCTCGGTGGAGGCGCCGCCCCGGAGGTGGTTCTCCTTGGCTCGGGCGGCGACGATGAAGTTGGCCGGCGCTTTACCGCTCATGCTGGGCATCGGCTTGGCGCGGGCTACGCGTGAGGACGAGGTCCGGGTCGATCTCGATGAAGCGCTGGCCGGACCGGGGCGGGTCGCCCATGTCCGGGCGGCCGTCTTGCCCGGCGGTGTCGTTGCCCCAGAGCTCGTTCGGGAAGCTCGCTGCACCGCTCTCGTCCAGGACGAACGACCCGGCTATCGGCTTCCAGACTCCATACAGGCGAACCAGGTAACCCGCTACGTCGCACTCGTGGACGGCGTCGTCGAAATCCACCGCTACAGGGACTGCCTCGTCCGCCTGGGCGTCGATGCCAAGCTCGGCGTAATAACGTGCGCGCCACTCGCCATACCGGAGGCCGTCGGACGGCAGCAGGCGCAGAATGCGAGCCCGCTCCTTGATCGCTTCCCAGCGCCAGGAGTGCCGGGTCTGGACGAGGTCTCGGACCAGCTGCTCGTGGTCCGGCGGGTAGATGCCACCGGATGGCCACGGATTGAACAGCTCGGCCCAGGTGATCTCGGCGAGCTGGTAAAGCCACTCGACGCGGTCCAGCCGGGGGTTGTTGATTTCCCAGTACTGCATGGATTCCCAGATTCCCAACCAGTCGACGACCGGGGGGATTGGCACGCCGAGCTTCAGCAGTAGGGCCATCAGTCCGGTGACGTAGAGGTCGCGACCGCCGTAATCGCCGCCCCACGTCTCGAGTCCGCGCTGGCGATCGTGGTCGCGTTTGAAGTCGAACACCCGCATCACCGCGACCGCGGCGGCCTCGCCATAGTCCATACCGATCCCGTCGAAGAGATCGGAGGGCGGGTCACGCAGGACCACTGAGCGGCGAGGCGTGGTCGGCTCCTCTTGCGGGAAATACGTCGCGCGGTAACGCAGCGCGTCGTAGTAGCTCCAGCCCGGGGCCCGCATCCAATCAGATGCCTCGGGATGCTCGAGCTTGGGTCTCTGGTCGTTCGGGGTCTGCGGGTCGGGAAGTTGGGCGTGCGTGCGACGGCGCTTCCTGGTCATCGTGGGCCGCCTTGGTATACGGCGGCGGCAAGCAGTTCATGCCACAGCTGCTGCCACGCATGGGTCACGGGAACAGCCGACCACCGGACGCTCACCGCCGGCGCGCGATTTCGGCAGACGACAGGATCGGGGGACGGCAAAACGCAAGAGCGGGTCATTTGCTCCTGCCTCCTTCGGTGCCTCACGGGCACGGAAGACAGCAGACCGGAGCTTCGGCGTGGGCGGGACCAACAGACCGTTCGCAATTTGTTACGAGTTCGCTGCTCCGGGTCGCTGGCGCTCGCGCCGCCGCCGTTGGGAGAACGCCTTCGCGCATCCTGGATGGCAGTAGATCATCGAGCTCTTCTGTGGCGCCTCGAACCACGTTCCGCAGAACGGACACTGGCGAATCCGGCGTTGCCTGCTAACCAGACTTAATATGGCGGCACCCAACACAGCCGTAAGTTGTCCACGCACGCGATAGAGGAAGTCGACCGAGAGAACGTTCTTACCAGTCTCTAGTGTGGTCGCACGCAGCTGGGGGACCACGTCGCATTCTGAAAGCCATCGCTCAATAGTCAACGAGCCCAGCGCGACAGCGGTTCCATCAATCGCAGATTTAGTTCGGATTTTACCATGCGCCATCTCATTCTCTATGTTCCACTTTAGCCCCTGCAGTTCTTCGAGAGTGTAGAACTGGCATAAACCGGTCTCGTAGAGTAGCCCGTCGAGGGTAGTGGTCGGCATTTTGCCGCGTATCCCGAAGTCTTCGAGAAAGTCGAGAAGCTCTTCGTCTCCGCAGTCCAACGCAGCGCTCTTGATCGGGACGCCGAATACTCGTATATAGTCGTTAAGCGAGTCGTTGTTCGAAAAATCCGTCCGTAAGAATGCGTAGAGCACGGACTCGGGATCGGTGCAATACACTGCATCCTGATGGTCCACCGTGAGAGCGGCGGTTTCAGGGTGCCAGTAAGCGCCGGCGGCGCTCATCCCGGATAGGAACTCCAGGAAGCTGACAGTCATCGTGCTTGGTAGGGCGCGCCGCTTGCGTGGCTGATCCATGAACGAAAATGTACGGACAGTTCGTGCTCCGCCACAAGGAGCCGGATCGTCGTAACCTTGCCCGGACTACGACCGCGACGGGGAGCAGCCGTCGAAGAACGCCTCCAGCAGGAAGGTCCGGCTGTCCCCGGTGAAGGGCGGCGGCGCCTTGAACCCGAAGCGCAGCCCCTCCAAGCTCGGCTCCCGCTCGTAGGGCAGCACCAGCGCGCTCGCGCAGCCGTCGGCGTCCAGGGCCGCCACGACGATGGCCTCGCGCGCGTCGGGGTAGTCCGCCAGGCTGCCCGCAACCGGCGGCTCGCCTTCCCTTATATACGCGTCGTTGACCAGCACCACGCGCCGAGGACGCAGGTAGGCCAGCTGTTGGCCGAGCGCGTACAGCAGCGCCGCCCGGTCGTCGGCCGTCCGCCCAAAGTTGCGCAGCGCGACCACGAGCCGCGCGTCGCCCTCCACGAAGAGCACCGGCACCAGCTCGCCGTCGCGCTCCAGGTTCTGCTTCGCGATGTCCAGGATCTGGCCGAGGTCGTCCATCACGCGAACTCCAGCCCGTCCATGGCGCGCTCGAGGTCCTCGAAGCGCTTGCGCGTGTACGTCATCGTCGTGTTCAGGCTGCCGTGGCCGAGGAGCACGGACAGGCCGACGAGGTCGTTGCTGGTCGTCTCGAGGTAGCGGTAGGCGAAGCAGTGTCGCAGCGTGTGCGGCGACAGCTTGAGCTTCGCGGCGTCCGCGTACTTCGCCACGATTCGCGCCACGCCGTTGCGGCCCAGCGGACCCCGCTCCCCGAGGAACAGCGCTCCCGGCTGGCCTCCCCGCTCGGCGATGTACTCGGCCACTCGCGCTCTCGCCGTCGCGGGCAACGGGACGTCCCGCGGCTTGCCTCCCTTGGCGTGCTCTGGCCGCAGCCGGACGAGGCCGCCCCGCGGGTTGAGGGCCACGTCACTCAGCTGGAGCCCGGCGAGCTCTCCGCGCCGCAGGCCCGTGTATAAGAGGACGTAGACCACCGCCCGGTCGCGCGCGCTGCCCCGCACGTCGACCTCCTTGAGGAAGCGGCGCACCTCGAACCGGCGCAGGCCGCGCGGCGCTAGGGGCGGTTTCGGCACCGTCGGCACCCTGGCGACCTCGTCCACGAGCGAGTCGCGGACCTCGCGCCGGGCAGCGGCCCAGCGGACGTACTCCGAGAGGAAGGCCAGGCGCCGGTTGACCGTGGCCGGCGCCTGCTGGCGGCGCAGGCACTCGGCGCGGAACTCGGTCACCTCCCGGCCCACGAGCCGGGCCAGGTCGAAGGGCTCACCGTTGGCCCCGGCGCTCCAGCATGCGAAGGCCGTCCAGTCCGAGCGGTAGGCGCCGATGGTCAGCTCGCGGCGACCACGAGCGGCGAGATCAGCGAGGAAGCGCGTGAGGCGGTCGGCCTCGGCGGCCGAACCGACCGCGGAGGAAGGGACGAGGCGTAGAGCTCTGGCGTGCATGCCATGACTCTATGCCGTCCTCCGTATGTCGGTAACTGCTTATGGCTTCGATTTCCAGGGTCTTGCAGCGGGCGGGCCAACTTGGCGTCCCTGCCTTCATGTCGCAGGATCGGAGCCATAACTGCACTTATGGCTTCGAAGCCATTGGACATGATGGGTGAGACTTGAAACCCGGCCGGCCCAAGGCCTACGCAGGTGTCTTTGGAGGCAGAGACGGCACGTCGATAAGCAAGCGCTCCGGGCCGCACCGCAGCGCTCGGGCGAGCCGACAGATGTTCACCAGTGATGGATTGCGCTCGCCGCGTTCGATGCCGCCGACGTAGCTGCGATCCAGCCCGCAATCAGCGGCCATCTCCTCCTGCGAGAGGCCGATCTCGTGTCGCCGCGAGCGTACATTCGCGCCGAAGGCCCGGCGCGCGGGAGCGGTATCCACACCCGGAGGCTGCGAGGCCTGCGGACTATTGGTCTACGGACTATTAGCACCGCGGCCTGTCCCGCGACCTTGGGCGACAAGCGACTGCTCGACGACCGGCAGCCCGCGCTGACACGAGGGCTGAGTTGCTGTTCATATCTGTGCGGCTTATAAGTACCAGTTCTTAGGACCGAGCGCGTCTCGGCTCAAATGTCCGGTCCACGCGAAAGGGGAGGCGACATGAGTATCCCGCGGCCGCCGATCCGCGATTCCGACCACTCGGGGCCGCAACGCGGTGAAATCAGAGCCGGCGTCCTCGCCCTGCTTCTGGCGTGGGGCTTGATGCTCGCGGGATGTGGGGGCGGCGATGCCGACTCCCCTGCAGCTGCCAGCTCGCTCGGAACATGGGCTGCGACCTACTGCGGAATCGCCGAGAGCTTGCGAACGGGCGTGTCCGCCATACCGCCAGTTCAGGCGCTGCCGTTTGACGAGAGGAAACAGAAGGGGCTGGACAACGGTCCCGTCGTGCTGGGAGCAATCGACAGAGCCCTCGCGGGCTTCGACCAGCTACAGGTACCGCCGGCGGCGAGAAGCTACCAGGAGGCCAACGCGGACGAGGCCCGCTCGTTCCGAAAGATATATGCCGACTCGTACTCGAAGCTGGCGAACGCTCACTCCGCGCAAGACATCGAAGCGCTGAACGCGGACACGAATATCGCCCTGCAGAAGGCCCGCGAGCAGTACGCCAGCCGGACGCAGAACGTGCCGGCAGACGTGAACGCCGCCCTTCGCGGCGTTTCAAAATGCGGCTTGGTCTCCTAGCCTGAGCGGCTCGCGCGTCGTCAGGCTCCATTGTTGTCTCAGAGCGAGCAGCGGAGCAATCGTGGCGAGCCGAGCTCTCTGGACGACCTACTCGGACGTCGGGGTGAACGCCCTCCGAACTGCGTCGCGCCGCTTCGTTGGCAGGCCAGCCACCCTCGATGAGGCGTTAGGACCGTCGGCCGCAGCATTTTCGAAACCGCATTCCGGATCCACACGGGCAACGTGCGTTTCGATGCGGTCGGTCGGCATCCATCGGAGTACGAGAGCCAACAGCAGGGGTCTCCTCGGTATCCTGTTTGTTTAGCACCGGTACGCCCCGCCGCATAGATTCCCGCATGTCAAGGATTACCGGCTGCTTGCTAAGACGTGTCGGAGGTGGCGATCCATGGTGCAAATGCGCCCATAGTGCATCAAAGAAGTCAGAGCAGTGGTGGTCTAGACAGATCATGTCGGCTGTTGCCGTCAGAAGCGATCCGAAGGAGCCGTACTCAATAAAGAATCCTGCTATCTCAAGTTCATCGGTGCTAATCACCTTGCCGTGAAGGAGGGCGCGCGCATCAATATACGACTCTAGTTCCGCGGTGCCCCAGCCGAGATGTTCCCACGCATCACCCAGCGCGCTGAGGTCAAGCACGTTGACCACCCAAGGGAAAGGAGCGTCGTTCTGCTTCTGTAGCAGAAGGCTCAAGTCCGTCGCGATGGGGCCGAAGTCATCACGGGTAACGATGACCGAGTATCGTCGTGGAAGCAAATCCGGGTCCAGTAGAACGGCATCCTTCCCGTGTCGATCGAAAAGTTGAACGCGTTCTCCCCGCTCAAGGCGGCATCGAACCGATTCCGCCTGCTCAAAACCCTTCTGAATGCCGGTTTCGGCGCGGAACGCTCGTCGCAGACGCGTAAACGCCTTTTCGGGATCGCGGAAAGGTTCAGGTGGGGGGCTGGCCTTGGCCTCGACAAGGAAAACGGCATCTCCGGCGATGAGGATGATGTCGTGTTCCTTCTGCGAATCTCGGGTCTCGAAGACGTTTCTATGAACGATGGCATCCGATGACGTCAGCCGATGCAGTTGACTCGCCACCTCGGTCTCCAACGTCGAGTCGCGGTGCGCGAAGTATTTATCTCGCACCGCAGACTCAGAGAGGCACTTTTCGCCGGCGGTAAGAATGGCGGTGAAGAGGGAGTTAACCGCGGGGATCATTGCTCTGCCCTCCGACAGCCGTATCAACGGTCGCGTGGCTACAACTGTGTCGTCGGTCGGATAGGTCAGGCCGCCGCCTGCCCCTCTTGCGATTGAGTAAGCGTCCCAGTAGCGGGCCCCGGCTTCCCCGAATTGCTCCACCAGCGAGTCCCTTGAGATGACACCGAGTTCGTCCAAGGCGCTCGCCAGCCGGTCGCCGAGGTTCGGAAGGTGCTCAGCGGTGTATGCCCGGGCGCCACGCAGGTTGGTTCCAAATTTCCGCTGGAGCGCGCGAACTTCGTCCCGCGTTGTTTGAAACGCCTCGATATTGCGTTGGAGCTTCCTACTAATCCAGTCCGCGATGGCTAGCGCGGAAGTTGCTGAGGGTATCCCCGCCTTCTCGAGCGAGTCATTGAACGGCACGACGTAAGCGCGGATACGGTCGGCTACTTGCTCGGGACTGGCGAGAAGGCCAGTGTTGAAATAATGCAGAAATGCGGGCATCGCCACCTCGCGTACGCGTCCCCATTCCTCGCTCATTTCCGAGAACTCTTGTCCTGAAGGCCAGAACAACTCCAAGTAGGACATGAAACCCTGGTTGAGCAGATCTACCGCTTCGCTCCACTGTGTGTCGCCAAATGGCATTGGCACGTCAGGTTCTGGACTTGACACCAGCACGCTCAGCAGAACATCTCCCTGTCGAACCGGCGAGACGAACGGCCCGTCTGACTGCAGGCCATTCGCGCGCTCCAGGCAATACGCAAGATACTTGCCAACGACCTCTTCCGTCCGCCGCACTGCTAGCAACGCATCAAGCGCTTCCATGGCCGATCGTGCTCGATCACCCGCGTCGCTCATCAGCTCAATTGTAGCTCGCTAACCGGAGCGCGCGCGGAGATAGTTACCATTCTCAGTGGGCAACTTCTTGTCAGAGGGCGATCTCTCATCCTTTTGGTTATGATCAAGCAGTGCTGGCCGACTGGAATCGGCCCTGTTCGCAGGAGCTGCACCGTTGTGCACACCGTTCTGCACGGTGAGAATGACGTTTCGGACCTAGGCCGGGCAATACCTTCATTCCCCCCGATCCGCATTGCCCTGGCGCAGCTTGATCAGCCGGTCGTAGACGTGCATGGTTTCGTTAAGATAGTCCCAGAACAGCCAGCCGTTGGTCTGGGCGGCCGCCATGGGCTTGCCGCACTTCACCTTGGCCGCAACCGCCGCAGCGGACGGAGTGGGATACACCGCTCCGTCGAAGGAAATCCCATCCTGCGTGATGCTGGCCTCGAACTCACGGCCTTCGTACCGCGACTTCAGCTGAAGCCCCACGCGGAGTCGTTCCCCACGCGGGGTAACGTAGAAGCGTGCGTCCCCCTGCTTCTGCCGGGCGATGTCGAGCAGCTCGCCTAACTGCTGGTGCAGCTGCTCGAGCAGCACGAAATTCTGGGTCGATGCTTGAGAAACCACCGGTGCCACCTCAGATGCTTGCTTAGGATCCCACGTTAAGCATATTCAAGTCACTATTCAAGCACGGACAAGTCAACCGGGGACCCGTCGGACGGCACTACGCTGCCAAATGCCCCCACCGGCCTGAACACTTCCCCGGCTACAGCTCGCGCGCAGCAGAGTGAGACCCGATTGTTGACTGTGCTGGGGTGTTGCATCTCTCGGGCGCGATGGCGGTGTGCGTAGAATCGGCGGATTGCTCTAGGTGAGGGACCAGGTTGGCACTTCGGGCGTTCTACACCGCCACTTACGGGGAAGACCTAAGCGACACCCTCGTGTCGGTCGTCTCCATCTCGACTCCGCGCAGGCCAAGTGTTGGGCAATTCCTCGGCAGTGTTCTCCGGGACCTGGGAGGATCCGATCTTCTTGCCGTCAGGCTGTTCGACGACATGGGTGACAGCCAGGTGGACCCCTCATCATTTGGCCCGCCTCCGGGCAACCTCCAGACGCTGCCCCTCCGATTGTTCTTGACGCAGATAGTGCTCGAAGGCCTGAGTAGTGCACCATTCCATGCGGATGCCGCCGACGTGGCGAATCTCTGCACAAGGATCTGGCAGTCCCGTGTGCCCGTTGCCGCCTCTCCACTTGAAGGGGTCAAGCTCTCGGAACTTGTCGCTGCCGGAACTGGGATGGGAGCAGGTGGCATCGGAACCTTTGTCGCGTTTCAAACATACGGCCCCACTCCAATGGCCATCTTTGTCGGTGCAGGCGCCCTGATTCTCTTTGGCGCAGCCGCGGGGATCTCGCGCGGGCTGAATGCTGGGCTTGAGGACGCGATTAGGAGAGTCCTCGCGCATTGGGGCCCGCGTGCCGATGAGTAGATGCGGAGTGGTTCGGTGGACGGTCGCCCCAAGTCCAGGCAAGCCAAACGCCTCTTAGTCGTGAGGCAGAATAATCCCCGTGTCGCCGCAGGGTGACTTCTCGTGCTACATCGCGCTCAGTGTGCCGGCCAGTGAACACCCACGCCTCGTCGTTTCGAGCGTTCCTGCACCGTTCTGAGCGGCCAGAACGCCGCTCCCGAGACGCCTACGCCAGACATCGAGGTTGCCCTCAGTCGCTCAACAACTACTGTTCCCGAGTGAACAACGACGAGCCGCCCGGCAAGCGCGTCTACACCGTGCGCGGCATCCTGCGCGGCCGTTGGCACGACGTGACGGTGGAAGCTGGGAGCATCGCCGAGGCGCGAAAGCTCGCCCTTCGAGAGTTCACCAGCGCCGGGGACATCGTCGGCGTCTGGCAGCGGCGCGACCGGGAAGCGGCCGGGTAAAGACGCCCGCTAGAATGTCCCTGAGCGAGGAGGAGAAGCAGCTTGGCAAAGTTCAACAAGATCCCGGAGGCGAAGGCCCCCAAGCCAGCGCGCGCGAGCGGCCGGCTGACGATGCGGATGCGCGAGTACGAGGACTTCCTGCGAAGCGTGAAGAGCGGCGAGGTCGCGGAGGTTGTCCCCGAGACCGGCGAGACGGCCCGCAGCATCGCGCTTCGGCTGGGCCGCGCCGCACGCCGGATAGGCCGGCAGGCCGAGACGTGGGTCAACGACGGGAAGGTGTACGCCAGGCTGCGCTAATCGGACTATCCCCTCAGGGACCGTTCGCTGTACCACCGACGCATATTCTCGAGGCTCGGCGCGCCGTAGGGCTGCCCGGCCGCGTTGTACTCCGCCAGCATGGCCTTCGCGCCTGTCATCGCGGCCTTGAGGAAGTTATCGCCTGGCTGCGCGACGCTCTGGAACGGAAGGGAAAAAGGAGTCTCATCGGGTGCCATGCCCCCCATCCTACCCGCAAACGCGGATGGAACGCCGCAGGGCAAGGACAAGCCCCCGCCCCAGCTACGAGACGGACGGATTAGCGACCCGTCGGCACCTGTGGACTATGCCCAGCGCCCGCTGTCCTTCGGGCGGTAGCTCGATGCGAGCTCGGCCGTCTCGAAGCCCGCTGGGAAGGCCGCGCGAGGAAAGGATGCCCGCGGTCCGACGTGGGATACGATCCGCGCCATCGCTTACGTGCTCATGATTAAGCCCCGATGGTCGACTGGTACCTTCCCTCGGGATTCGAGGGCGCAGGGCAAGGGCAGAACGTGGACCACGCGAGACAACTCCGACGAATGGCCCGCCGCTCTTTCATCGGCGGGGTCGTGCTCGGTGCCCTCGCGTCAGCCGCAATCGTGGCAGTCTGGCAGTTCGACGTGGGGTCGGCCGCCCTGCTGCTTGGACTGGGTGCGCTGATCGGTGTCCTGTCGATTGCTCTCTTGGGTCTGTCGGCGTGGTGCGCTGTAGTGCTCACCGAGGGTTGGGTTCGCACGCGGACGGTGCGCCGCGGGGCGGGCCGGCAAACGGCGCGAGTGGCGGCGCTGGAGGCCCCATCCGAGGCCGATCCGCCGTCGGCTGCGCCCGAGGCGTTGCCGACCGAACGGCACGTCTTCTAACGGGCGCCCGCGCCACGCGGTCTTATGCTGCTGGGATGCGCTGCTCGGGAGCCAGCGCTCCCGCCTCAGCACCAGCGAGTTCACGCTCGGGGAGCCGAACCGCCGCGGGTTCTTCCTCCGGATCGTCGACGCGCGCCGCGGTCCCGCTCCACGACGCCGTCTCATAGACCATGAGCAGCGCGAACAGCACCCAGAGATACGGCTCGTCGAGCAGTCGTCCTTCCGACTGGCTCTGGAGCAGGATGGCCAGGAAGCCGGCGATCAGCCAGCCGACCACGACGCGATCCCGGCGCCGGTCCAGGCGCGAATAGCTTCGCACCGCTGTGACGCCCACCCGCCAACCGACAAAGACCATCAGCGACATCCCCACAACTCCAAGCTCGGCCAGGATCGAGACGAGTGACGTGTGGGACAGCGTGGTTCGCGCCCAGCTCGGGATGAGGTCGATGTAGGTCACGAGCAACGCGTGCTGGAAGTTCCCGGTGCCAACGCCGAGCACGGGGTTATCGCGGAACATCGACCAGCCGACGTTGATCAGAAATTCGCGCTGGCCGATGAGCGTAATACCGGACGTCAGCGACTTCACCCGCTCCGCGTCAGTCCCGCCCCCGTACAGCAACAGGCCAATCAGCCCGGCGATGCAGAGTGCGGCGATCAGGCTCATGCGCACCTTGGTGTACCGTCTGATCGGCGCCAGCCAGACGACCACCGTGCAGCAGAACAGCAGCGTGAGCCAGCCGGACCGTGAGGCCGTGGCCACCGACGCCGGGATGGCCAGAAAGAGCGCGGGGAAGGCAAGGTAGAGTGTCAGTCGGCGCGCTCCCCACACGAGGATCAGGCCAAGGGCGAGCGACGCACAGATAGCGAGGAAGTGGGCCAGGATGTTGGGGTCCGCGAACGTGGCGTTCGCGCGGTAGCTGTAGTCGTCCGATTGCACCAGCACGGCCCGCCAGTTGAGGACGCCGAGGGCACGCTGGGCGACCGCCATGCAGGCAAGGAGGATGGCAGCGAGCAGGAACGCACCCAGGATTCGCTCTGCGTCCGCCCGCGTCCGGATAAGGGACGGCGCGACGGCTGCGAAGGAGAAGTAGAGCAGCAGCACGAGCACGCCGTTGGGCGGGATGTATGAGTCCGACCACGCGATGCCCAGGTAATTCACCACGACGAGTGCGATGAGCGGCAGCAAGATCGCCGAGTCCGGGACGAAGCGGCGGGGGTCATGCTTTCCAGCACAGTGGGATCCGAAGCTTGGAATTCACGTGACTTGAAGTCGCGGC
>JADMIO011280072.1_pt1 | contig 27222 bp, 21 predicted proteins | sample 8958161 | NCBI WGS metagenome assembly JADMIO01 (sample SAMN16585339, study PRJNA669376) | soil metagenome | isolation source: Crop rotation soil | place: USA: Cullars Rotation, Alabama | collected 2011
CCGCCGACATCCTGCGGTTTTCCCTGCGCTCCGATTAATTCTTCGTTGATTTTTGCTTCCGCTTCCTGCATCGCTTTGGCAACGGGCGCGAATGTGGCGGCGATTTCAGAATCTGATGTTTGATTTGCCAGCGCTTCCGCCCAGTACATCGCCAGATAGAAATGTGAACCGCGGTTATCGATTTGCCCGACTTTTCTTGCCGGAGATTTGTCGGTCGCTAAAAATTTCGCGTTCGCTTCGTCCAGAGCGTCCGCCAGAATCTGCGCCTTTTTATTGTTTTGAGTCTGCGCCAGATGCTCGAAACTCGCCTGCAACGCAAGAAATTCACCGAGCGAATCCCAGCGCAGATAGCCTTCTTTTTGGAATTGTTCGACGTGTTTCGGCGCAGAACCTCCGGCTCCGGTTTCAAACAGACCGCCGCCGTTCATCAGCGGGACGATGGAAAGCATTTTTGCCGAAGTGCCGAGCTCCAGAATCGGGAACATATCCGTCAGATAATCGCGCAAAACATTGCCCGAAACCGAAATCGTGTCTTTGCCTTCGCGTCCGCGTTTCAAAGTTTCGAGCATCGCGTCTTTAACATCCATAATCCGCACGTCGAGACCGCTTAAATCATAATTTTGCAGATATTTTTCTACTTTTTTGATTATCTGCGCGTCGTGCGCCCGGTCTTTGTCGAGCCAGAAAATGGCGGGCGTGTCGGAAAGTCTTGCACGATTGACAGCCAGTTTCACCCAGTCCTGAATCGGCGCGTCTTTGGTCTGGCACATTCGGAAAATATCGCCGTTCTGCACGTTTTGTTCGAGCAGAACATTTCCGTTTTCGTCTTCCACTTTCACCGTTCCTGCTTCTGAAATTTGAAAAGTCTTGTCGTGCGAACCGTATTCTTCGGCTTTTTGCGCCATCAAACCGACATTCGGAACAGAACCGAAGTTTTTCGGGTCGATCGCTCCGTTTCGCTTCATATCCTCGATAATCGCCTCGTAAAAGCGCGCGTAAGTTCGGTCGGGAATAATGCAGACGGCGTCTTCTTCCTCTCCGTCTTTATTCCACATTTTTCCGCCGCCGCGAACGAGCGCCGCCATCGAAGCATCGACAATCACGTCGGAAGAAACGTGGAAATTGGTAATTCCTTTGTCCGAATTGACCATCGCAATTTTCGCACTATTTTCGATTGTCTTTTCAATATCCGCCTTTATTTCGGCTTCTTGAGCGTGTCCGGCAATTTTTTCGAAAAGCGTCGCCAGACCGAAGTTCGGGTTGATGTCCAATTCTTTAAAAGTGTCTTTATATTTTTCAAAAACGTCCTTAAAATAAGTTTCGACAATCGCCCCGAAAATAATCGGGTCGGAAATTTTCATCATCGTCGCTTTTAAGTGCGCGGAAAGAAGCACGTCTTTTTCTCTGGCTTCTTTTATCGCGTCCTCGACAAAAGATTTCAAGGCGGAAAGATTCATCACCGAAGAATCAATCACTTCGCCCGCTTTGAGCGGTGAGAAATCCTTCAAAACTTGTTCAGAACCGTCATTTCCATAGAAAACGATTCTGAATTTTCCTTCCGCTTCGACGGTGGTTGAGTTTTCGGTTCCGTAAAAATCTCCGTCACTCATATGCGCAACGGAAGTTTTAGAATCCGCGCGCCAAACGCCCATTCGATGAGGATTGGCTTTGGCGTAATTCTTGACGGCTTTCGGCGCGCGACGGTCGGAATTTCCTTCTCTTAAGACAGGATTTACGGCGCTTCCCAAAACGCGCGCGTATTTTTTGTTGACGGCTTTTTCCTCGTCCGTTTTAGGCTCTGCCGGATAATTCGGTACCGCGAAACCTTGTTTCTGCAATTCGGCAATCGCTTCTTCGAGCTGCGGGACGGAAGCCGAAATGTTCGGCAGTTTGATAATATTGGCTTCGGGTTTTGTCGCTAGTTCGCCCAATTCCGCGAGCGCGTCGGGAATTTTCTGCTCGTCCGTCAAATATTCGGGAAAGTTGGCTAAAATTCGCCCGGCGAGCGAAATATCGGGAACTTCGATTTCAATATCCGCGGCTTTGGTAAAAGCCTTCAAAATCGGTAAAAAAGAATGCGTCGCCAACATCGGTGCTTCATCGGTTAAAGTGTAGTAAATTTTTGACATTTTATTGCTAGTTTTCGTTTCAAATTATGATATTCATTGTCGTTCAACTTCTCCAAAAGTTCAACGATGCCGATTTAGACTTTATCAAAACTGAAAATCTCCACAACGCGCGACGGCACGTGCGGGTATTCGGTGTAAAATCGAAAGGCAATTTCAAACAATTAGGGATGAGGTTTCGGCTTCATCCTTTTTTATGTAATATAAGAATTCAGAGGCTTTTATGAAATTATTTGCGGCGATTTTTCTTGCATTATCGGTGTTTTGCCTGGCGCAAAAGCCGGAAGTTCTCGTTCCCGGCGAAAAACCGCCTTTGCTGCCGCCGACTCCGAAAACGAAAAAGTGGCGGCAGCCAAAAATGTCGGTTGAGAAAAAGCTTCAATATTATTTTCTCGGGCGCGAAATCGAGCCTTCGATTATCGTCAATAATACGGAGGGCAATCAAACGAAAATCGATTTGGAAGACAACCGAATCGAATGGATTCAGGGCGAAAAGGAAATCAAAATAAAAATCAACGACGACGTTTTCTCGCTTGAGGGCGAAAAAACGCTTAACGATGTCGAAAGGGAAAGAAAAGACGACATCGATTTTGCCGACAACTGGGAGCAAATCAAACTTTATAAATTCGGCGAGAGAAAATTAATCGGAATCAGTATGAAAAACGAGCCTTGCACGGGCATCGGATGCAGTGTCGCTTTTCAGTTAATCTATGATTTGCAGACAAAAAGCAAAACCTTTTTCGGAACTTTTCGAATAGAAAGAGAAGTCAGGCTTTTTGATTTTGGAAATGACGGAACGCTGGATTATTTAGGCAAAACATATATCGACGGAGGCGCGGGCGGCGGAGAAATCAACAACGTCTACAGGCTTTACACGATGGACGAAAAGGGCGTTTTTCATCTGCGTCTGGACAAAAATCAAAAGCCGTATTTTATAAAAAGAGTTTTTGAAGCGGATTATACGGAAATCGATAAAAAATTTGCGGCGAGCTGGATAGAAGAAATAAAGTAACGACGGTTAAAAATTAAAAGATGCGCGGCAATTTGCTTTCCGGCGGCATCTTTTTTATTTTGTAAGCAATGGAAAACGATACAAAGCCGCTGGTCGCAATCATTATGGGCAGTAAGTCCGATTGGGAGACGATGCGCAATGCGTCGGATGTTTTGACGGATTTCGGCGTCGCGCACGAATGCAAGGTCGTGTCGGCGCATCGCACGCCGGATTTGCTTTTCGAGTTTGCCAAATCGGCTGAATCGCGCGGGCTGGAGGTGATTATCGCGGGCGCGGGCGGCGCGGCGCATTTGCCGGGAATGTGCGCTTCGCAGACGATTTTGCCGGTCTTGGGCGTCCCGGTTAAAAGCAAGGCTTTGAAGGGCATCGACTCTTTGCTTTCGATTGTCCAGATGCCCGCCGGAATTCCGGTCGGGACGCTGGCAATCGGCGCGGCGGGCGCGCGCAATGCGGCGCTTTTAGCCGTTTCGATTCTGGCAAATTCGCGTCCCGATTTAAGAGAAAAGTTACGTGAATTTCGGCAAAATCAAACACAAACCGTTTTAGATTCAAAACTGGAAAATTAACCACAGATGCACACAGATTTGCGCAGATAAAAGCAAGATAAAACAATTCTCTTTCATCCTTTAAAAATCCGTGTCTATCTGTGTTAATCTGTGGTTTCATTTTTCTTAAAATTGTGGCTAAAATAATCCTTCCAAATTCAACTATTGGCGTTTTCGGAAGCGGGCAGCTCGGGCGGATGTTTGCCATCGAGGCGCGCAAGATGGGCTATCGCGTCCACACGTTTTCGCCCGCGTCGGACACGCCGACCGGACAGGTCGCCGATTTTGAAACTGCCGCCGGTTATGATGATTTGGAGCGGGTGGAAAACTTCGCTAAATCGGTCGATGTCGTGACGTTTGAATTTGAAAACGTGCCCGCCCGAACGGTCGAAATCGCCTCGCAGTTTGCGGAGGTTCATCCGAGAGGCGAGATTCTGCACACGACGCAAAATCGTTTAAGAGAAAAGACATTTCTGGCGCAAAACGGGTTTCCGGTCGCGCCGTTTCGGCATATCAAAACGCTTGACGATTTGTATCAATCGGCGAATGAAATCGGCACGCCCGCCGTTTTGAAAACCGCCGGTTTCGGCTACGACGGCAAAGGTCAGGCGAAGATTGCGGCGACCGGCGACATCGAAACGGCGTTTGAAAATTTGCATGGAAACGAAGCGATTCTCGAAGCGTTTGTCGATTTTGAAAAGGAAGTCTCGGTCGTCTGCGCGCGTGATGTTCAAGGCAATTTCGCCGATTACGGTGTGATTGAAAACGCGCATGCGAATCATATTTTGGATATAAGTTTTGCGCCCGCTCGTGTTTCGGAAAAAATTTACAAGGAAGCCGTCGGGATTGCGCGCGCGGTCGCCGAAAAGTTTGATTATGTCGGGACGCTGTGCGTCGAGTTTTTTCTGACGCGGGGCGAAAAACTTTTAATCAACGAGATAGCGCCGCGACCGCATAATTCGGGACACTTAACGTTTGACGCGTGCGCGACTTCGCAATTCGAACAGCAGCTGCGCGCCGTCTGCGGTCTGCCGCTCGGCTCGACCGCGCTTTTGCGACCGGCGGCGATGGCAAATCTGCTCGGAGATTTGTGGCAGGCGGGCGAGCCGGATTGGTCGCGCGCTTTAGAGCTTCCCGGTCTTAAGCTTCATCTATACGGCAAACGCGAAGCAAAAAAGGCGCGCAAAATGGGACATCTGACGGCGCTCGCAAACACGACGCAGGAAGCCGTCGAAATTGTCGAAAAGGCGCGCCGGTTTTTATAAAAGCCTTTTAGTCGGAGCGCGGACGGCTCGTCCGCAAGCGCGTTTTCGCGCTAAACGCTTTTAATAAAATTTAAGATTGAATTTATCTAATCTATTTTATTTCGCTGACGCGAAATTGCGGACGAGCCGTCCGCGCTCCAACTATAACTTGAGTCAAAGTCGTGCAAACTAATTTGTAAAAAAATCGTTTACTTTTCCAGAGTTTCGAGATGTTAAAGATTATCTCCAAAATCGCTTTGATTTTATTTTTGATTGCCGCGCCGTTTTTGTTTTACGGCTTTGGCAAAGAGACGCTGCAGGTCGTTTCGAAATTTTCCCTCGGCGACGCGCGCTGGCGGGCGTTTCTCGTCGGCGCGGCGATTTTTGTTCCCGTTCATTTTTTAGCCAAACGGTTTTTAAACAGCGCGTGGTGTTATCTGGAAACGTTCGAGCACGAAATGACGCATCTGCTCATCGGCTTACTTTTCCTGAAAATTCCGGTCGGGCTTCGCGTCAGCGCGCACGAAGGCGGCGAAGTTCGCCAAATCGGACTCGGCACGACCGGACAAACTTGGGTAACGCTCGCGCCGTATTTTTTTCCGACGATTTCGCTGGCAGTTTTGATTTTTGCGTATTTTGCCGATTTAAACACGCCGACTTTGCTCGGCGTTTTAGGCTGGACGACCGCTTTTCATCTCGTTTCAAACTGGGGCGAGACGAGCTTTCGCCAGCCCGATTTGCAAAAGGCGGGAATTCTTAAAACAATCCTCATCCTGCCCGTTATGAATTTACTTTTCTACGGCGCGGTCTTCGCCTTTGTTGCTGGCGGCGGCAAAGGTTTTCGCGGCTTCTGGTCGGCGGGTTTTGCGGAAACTTTTAATGCCGTTTCTAAAATTTGGCGGATGTAAGAGGTTTTACCCGCGAAAGACGCGAAAATAATTTCAATTTTTTTCGCGTCTTTTCGCGTCTTTCGCGGGCAAATTCTTATTTAGTTTCTTTGACAGGTTTTAGTTCCCAGAGCACGTTGACGATGACCCAGCGCCCGTTGTATTTCGCCATATGCAGATAATCAATCCAATCGGATGCGACGATTTTGACGCTCGCGGCGTTTTCGAAAACGTCCAGAATCGTTACCTCTTTTAGCTGTTTTTCCTTCGGCGTGTTTTTCCCGCCGCCGCGTTTGACGCCTTGTACGAGCGACATCGCGCTCATCTGGTCGAGACGGCTTTGCCCGTTTTGCGGATTGGTGCGAACGATGCGTTTCGCCAAATCGGGATGCAGAGCGCGCTCCATCCGCTCGGCGTCGCCGGTGTACCAACCTTCGATATAATCGAGCGCGGTTGCCGTGATTGCCGCTTTATCGGCGTCGGAAACGTTTGTTTGTGCGTGTGCCTGTGCCGCAAAAAGAATTAAGAAAGTAAAAAGTATCAAAGCTGTTTTTTTCATAGTGTTTTCCTTATTTTATAAAATATAAATGCGAAATTTACTGCTCGACTGACGCCAGAATGTATTCGGTTAATAAACGCTCGGTCAATTCGTGCATCTCTTTCAGGCGATAGTTTTCGCTGGTAATGACGACGGTCAGCTTCGATTCGGGAAATACAAAAATCTTGCTGCCGCCATTTCCGGTCATAAAATAACCGGCAAATTTTCTCTCGCCCGATTTAAATGTTTGCAACCACCAGAGATAGCCGTATTCGGTTTGGTCGTCGATTTGAGCGTGCGGCGAGACGGACTTTTTCACCCAATCTTCGGAGACGACGCGCTTTCCGCGCCACACGCCGCCGTCGGCATACATCTGCGCGAGCTTTAGATAATCGCGGCTTTGCAATTCCAGACCGCCGCCGGTCAACGCCAAGCCTGTCGGCGTGATTGCCCATTTTGCTTTTTCGATGCCGAGCGGTTCAAATAAATTACGTCTGGCAAATTCGGCGACGGACATTTTTGTCGCTCTTTCCAAAACGCCGCCGAGCGTCGCCACGCCCGCCGTACAATAGCTGAAACTGCGCCCGTAAGGCGAATCTTGCGGCTTTTCCGTCCAGCTTGGAAATCCTTTGACGGGCAAATCCAAAGTAAATTTGACGTAATCTTCAATCAGATACATTCGCTCTTCGTTGCCGCGCGAATTCTGATTCCAGTCGTTGCATTCGAGCACCGAGCTCATCGTCAGAAAATCTTCGACCGTAATTTTTTCCTTGCGCGCGTCCGGATTTTCAAACGGCTTTTTGTCGGCGAAAAACGCCATCACGGGCGCATCGACGCCCGCCAGCAATTTTTTATCAATCGCGATTCCGATCAGCATTCCGGTAACCGTCTTGGTCGCCGAGCGCGTGTTTCTCAAGTCCGAAGCCTGCGTGCCGCCGAAATAATTTTCATAGACGAGCTTTCCGTCGCGGGCAATCAAAACGCTGGTAATTTTTTTGAACTCACCGGCTTGAAGCGCCTTTTCCATCGCGCCGATTCGCGCCGCGGAAAGCCTTTCTGATTCGAGACTTGCCGTCGTCCAGCCGTCATCTTTTGTCTGCGCGCCGGTTGACCAAACGCCCGAAATCAAAACGACGACAAATATTAAAATCAAATTTTTCATTTGGCTTCCTTAACGTTCGATAAATGCGAGGCGACGACCTGCCAGCGACCATTGCGCTTAACGTATGTATCGGTATAACGATTTTGTTCGCGCATCGTTTTTCCGTCCCTTTGCCATTCGGTAATGACGCGTCCGATTAAAACGACCGTGTCGCCGTAAGCACGCGCCTGAACGTCTTCGGTATAAAATTTATACGCCGGAGAATTTGCGCTGAGCGAAGACAATATTTGTTTTTTGGTCTGAATCGAGCCGTCCGGAAAAGTGATTGTAAAATCATCGGCGACGATTTCGTTCATCGCTTTCGCGTCGTTTTTTTCATAAGCGTCGAGCCACGCGCGTTCGAGCTTTCGCACTTCGTCGGCGGCTGTATTTTGCGCCGAAGCGTAACCGCAAGCCAGAAAAATCAACAGAAAAAACAAAACGGTTTTCGACAAATTCATTTTACGTGCCTCGCATTTTTCAGAAATTATTTTTGCACATACGAAATTAAATCAACGTGCGAATTTTCGCAATAGTTTTGTGATTTGCGGTCGTTTTCCGGTGAAATGCGGTTAGCTTTTGAGCAATTCGTCGAGATTTTTGCGATAGCGACGGCTCGAAGAAAGTTTGACGCCGTTTTTCAAAACGACTTCAAATTCGCCGCCGAAAAGCGGGTGAAGCTCTTTAATTTGCTCGATGCGAACGATAATCGAGCGGCGCAGGCGCAGGAATTTTTTCGCGTCTAATTTTTGCTCTATGCCGTCCATCGTCTCGCGCAAAAGATGTGTTTCGTTCTTCGCGTGGAGCTTGACGTAATTGCCCTCGGACGAAATCCAGAATATTTCCTCAACGCTCAAAAATGTAACGCGTCCGGCTTCTTTTATCGCCATGCGCTCGAGATATTTTTCCGTTTTCAGATTTTCGAGCAAGACGGAAAGTTTTTGTTCCAATTCGCGCGGGTTGGAATTTTTGATTCGGTTGCGCACGCGCTCCAAAGTTTTTTGAAAACGCGCCGGGTCAACCGGCTTGAGCAGATAATCAATCGCGCCCGTTTCGAAAGCGCGAATCGCGTGCTCGTCAAAAGCCGTCACAAAAACGATTTCGGGCAGATTTTCCGCGCCTGACTTTTCGATAAACGAAAAACCGTCAACGAGCGGCATCTGCACGTCAAGGAAAATTAATTCGGGCGTGAGCTTTTCCAAAGATGCGGCGGCTTCACGCCCGTTTTTGCATTCGCCGACAATTTCAAAATCGGTTTCGGATTCCAAAAGATGTCTGATGCCGCGCCGCGCGAGCGGTTCGTCGTCAACTATCAGAACTCGGATTTTACCGCGCATTTTTTTACCACACAGAGACACAGAAAATTTTAAGAGAAGGAACAACGATTAGCGCAGATTTTCGCAGATTTAATGTTAATCCGTGTGAATCTGCGCCAATCGTTGTTTGGCTTTTTCTCTGTGTCTCTGTGTCTCTGTGGTTCATTTTATTATTTACGATACGGAATTTTGATTGTCGCTTCGACGCCGCCGTTTGCGCCGGATGAAACGTTGAATTTGTGGCGCGAGCCGTAAAGCTTTTCGAGCCGCTCGCGCGTGTTTGCCAGTCCGATGCCGCCGGAATCGTCCGTGGATTCGGCAAAGCCCGCGCCGTTGTCGCTGACGCGAAGCTCTATAAAACCGTTTTCGCGACGGGCTTCGATTTCAATCGTTCCGGCTTCCGAGAGCGGCGCGATGCCGTGACGAATCGCGTTTTCGACGAGCGGCTGAAGAATCAAATTCGGAACCTGAGCGTCGAGCGTTTGCGGCTCGACGGCGAAATTGACGGTCAATCTGTCTTGAAATCGCGTCTGCTCGATTTCGAGATAGCCGCGCAAAAATTCCAATTCCTGCCGGAGCGGAATTTCCTGCACGCTTTCGCTTTTTAAAGCCGCGCGCAGAAGCTCGCTCAAACGAATGAGCATCCGGTTGGCAGCTTCGCGGTCTTCGCGCATCAAAACCGAAATCGTGTTGAGCGTATTGAAAAGAAAATGCGGGTGTAGCTGCATCTTTAAAGCGTCAAGCTCGGCGCGCGCCAACTGCGTTTCGAGCTGTGCGGCTTGAAGCTCGCGCTGGCGCATCCGGCGGTAATAATCAAACGCCTGCGAAAGCCCGACAATCGTCCAGTAAAACAAAAAATTGGAATGAAAATCTGAAACGAACAAATTTTGAAACGCTTCGAACGGCGAAATCGGCGCGGCAGCGCCGCCGGAAATCAATTTCAGCAAAAGAACGTAAACGGCGAGTAAAAACGAAGAAACAAACGCGCCGGTAAAAAGATGAATCAACAAATTGCGCGCTAAATTCGGTTTTTCCACCGGAAAACGCCACGCGAAAGCGATGAGAAAAGGCGTCAAGGTCGCCCACAGATACGAGCATAAAAGCCAGCCGTCGAGCATTCCCAAAAACGAAACCGGGCGCGCCATATAAACCAGTTGAAAATATGATTTGGCGGAAAAGAAAACGGCGAGCAGAGTCCAACCGGCAAAGCTCAAAGCCCAGACTTTCCACTGGCGATATAACGCAAAAATTTCCCGCATAAATTCGGCTGTGCGAAATTTTCGTTTCGCAAAATGAATTTAACTCTATCTCTCACCATTTGCAAAATTTAAATCCGGCGCGACGGTTTCGCCGAAGCAATAAGTCGTTGCGAGAAAATTGATTTAGCTTGACTTATCAAGTAATTTACCGTAAAACTTTAACCACAGTTTAGAGACAAAACGGCGCTTTCAGACGGTTTTCAAATCTCAAATTTACAAATGATTTTCTGCTAATTGCTTCGCGCAATCCGCGCTGGAGGGATTGATAAATATTATGGCTTCGACAAGTCTTCCGATAAGACGCTCGTTCGGGCAAACCATGCGCAAAGAGGCGTGGTGGGTTTATCCTTTATTTGTTTTTCTAGCGCTTTCCGCCTTTATCGTCTATTCGACATGGGCGGCGTTTCAGGGCAAATATTATCATTTCGGAAATTATCTTTCGCCGTTTTATTCGCCGGAGATTTTTGGCGAATCCGAGCACGCGATGTTTGGCGCAAAGCCAGCATGGATTCCCGCGTGGCTGCCGTTTTCGCCCGCGCTTTTGATTTTATGGGCGCCCGCCGGATTTCGTTTCACCTGCTATTATTATCGCGGCGCGTATTACAAGGCGTTTTGGGCTGACCCGCCCGCGTGCGCCGTCGGAGAGCCGCGCGATAGCTATTGGGGCGAGCGAAAATTCCCTCTGATTATCCAAAATATTCATCGTTATTTTCTTTATCTCGCGCTGATTTTTATCGTTTTTCTGGCGCACGACGCCTGGAAGGCATTCTGGTTTACGGACGGGTTTCACGTCAATGTCGGCTCGATTATTTTGACTGCCAACGTTTTCTTTCTCGGCGGCTACACGTTTAGCTGTCATTCACTCAGACATCTAATCGGCGGAAAATGCGACGAGCTTTCGAGTAAACCCGTCAGGTGCGCGGCTTATAATGCATGCAGCTCGCTCAATCGCAGGCATATGTGGTTCGCGTGGTTCAGCCTGTTTGTCGTCGGATTTTCCGACATCTACGTGCGGCTTTGCGCGATGGACAAAATAACGGATTGGAGAATCTTTTGAAACGATGAAGTAGGAACGATGAAGGATGAAGTAAAGAAACTCTCTTTCGTTCATCGTTCATCGTTCCGCGTTCATCATTTATTTTATGTCTGAATATCAAACATTTGAACACGACGTTTTGGTCATCGGCGCGGGCGGAGCGGGGCTTCGCGCGGCAATCGAGGCATCGGCGGCGGGCGTTTCGGTCGGTCTGGTCTGCAAATCTCTTTTGGGAAAAGCGCACACCGTGATGGCTGAAGGCGGAATGGCGGCGGCGATGGCAAACGTCGATGACCGGGACAACTGGAAAGTCCATTTTTCCGACACGATGCGCGGCGGTCAATACGTCAACAACTGGCGAATGGCTGAGCTTCACGCCAAAGAAGCGCCCGACCGCGTTAGAGAATTGGAAGCGTGGGGCGCGGTTTTCGACCGCACAAAAGACGGCAAAATCTTGCAAAGAAATTTCGGCGGGCATCGTTACCCGCGTCTCGCACACGTCGGCGACCGAACCGGCTTGGAACTCATCCGCACGCTGCAAGACCACGGCATTCATCAGGGCATCGAAGTTTATATGGAAGTCACCGTTATCGCTTTGCTCAAAGACGGCGAGCGCGTCGTCGGCGCGTTTGCATACGAGCGCGAACACGGAAGATTTCGAATTTTCAAGGCAAAAGCCGTCATTTTAGCGACCGGCGGAATCGGGCGCGCATATAAAATCACGAGCAACAGTTGGGAAGGAACGGGCGACGGTCATTCGCTCGCATACGACGCGGGCGCGGAATTGATTGATATGGAATTTATCCAATTTCACCCGACCGGAATGGTTTACCCGCCGTCGGTTCGAGGGATTCTCGTCACCGAAGGCGTGCGCGGCGAGGGCGGAATTTTGAAAAACTCGGAAGGTCGCCGCTTTATGTTTGACGACATTCCCGACAATTACAAAGACCAGACCGCCGACAACGAGGAAGAAGGCTGGCGCTACACGCAGGGCGACAAAAACGCGCGCCGACCGCCGGAACTTCTGACGCGCGACCACGTTGCGCGCTGCATCGTCCGCGAAGTAAAAGCCGGACGCGGCACGCCGAACGGCGGCGTCTATCTCGACATCGCCTGGATAAAAGAGAAAATTTCCAACGCGCCCGAACACATCAAGAAAAAGCTGCCGAGTATGTATCATCAATTCAAACAGCTCGCCGATTTGGATATTACCGAGACGCCGATGGAAGTCGGACCGACGACGCATTACATTATGGGCGGCGTTCGCGTCGATGCCGAAAGCCAGGCTTCGACCGTTCCGGGACTTTTCGCCGCCGGAGAATGCGCCGCCGGAATCAACGGCGCAAATCGTCTCGGCGGAAACTCGCTTTCGGATTTACTCGTTTTTGGCAAACGCGCGGGCGAATACGCCGCAAAATTTGCGCTGGAAAATGATTTCGGAAACATCAACAACGAGCAGATTGAAAAAACCGTTCGCTGGTCTTTGGAGGGTTTTGACCGGAGGAGCGGCGAAAATCCTTTTCAGATTCAACACGATTTGCAGGATATGATGCAGGATTTGGTCGGCATCGTGCGCAACGAAGACGAAATGCAGAGCGCGCTCGTCGGCATCAAGAAGCTGAAAGAGCGGCGCGAAAAAATCAGCCTGACGGGCAATATCGACTTTAACCCGAGCTGGCACACGTCGCTCGATTTGCACAATCTGCTCAACGTTTCCGAAGCGATTACGCTCGCCGCCATCGAGCGCAAAGAATCGCGCGGCGGTCAGTTTCGCGATGATTATCCGGCGAAAGACCCCGAATTTGCCAAATTCAATTTCACGATTAAAAAAGGCGAGAATGGCGAAATGCAAATCGCGCGCGTCCCGATACCGGAAATGCCGGACGAATTGAAACAAATTATCGAGGAGATGGGTTAGAGAAAAATTTCAACGCAGAGACGCGGAGACGCGGAGATTTTAAGCAAATGAGACTAGAGATAAACACAGATTTAATTTTTTTATTCTTTGCGCCTCCGCGTCTCTGCGTTGAAATTTTTATTAGGTGAACAAATGGCAAAAGCAACATTCGAAATCTGGCGCGGCACGAGCGAAAGCGGTGAGCTTAAAACCTACGAAACGGAAATCTCCGAAGGAATGGTCGTGCTCGACGCCGTTTTGCAGATTCAGGGCGAGCAAGCCGGTGATTTGGCTTGTCGCTGGAACTGCAAGGCGGGCAAATGCGGCTCGTGTTCGGCGGAAATCAACGGGATGCCGAAATTGATGTGTATGACGCGGATGAATACTCTGCCGCTCGATAAGCCTGTAACGGTCGAGCCGATGAAGGCGTTTCCGCTCAAAAAAGATTTGGTGACGGACGTTTCGTGGAATTACGAGGTCAAAAAACGAATCAAAAAATTCAAGCCGCGCGCGCCCGACGCCGAAGACGGAACGTGGCGGATGCAGCAGGAAGACATCGACCGCGTGCAGGAATTTCGCAAATGCATCGAGTGTTATTTGTGTCAGGACGTTTGCCATGTCCTTCGCGACCATCACAAACACGAAGAATTTATCGGACCAAGATTTCTGGTTTACGCCGCCGCGCTGGAGATGCACCCGCTCGATACGGAAAATCGTCTGGAAGATTTGAAAGACGAAGCAAACATCGGCTATTGCAACATCACCAAATGCTGTACCAAAGTTTGCCCCGAACATATCACTATCACCGACAACGCGATTATCCCGCTCAAAGAGCGCGTCGTCGATGAATTTTACGACCCGATTACAAAATTTTTGCGTCTCTTTCGCAGGAAAAAATAGCGGTCAGCCGTCAGCGGTCAGCAATCAGAAAGTTGCTGATGGCTGACCGCTGATAGCTGATAGCTAAGAATATGTTTGAATTAAAATCTTTACATAAAGAAGCCGTCGCGTCGGCGCTCGAAAAGGCGAAGCATTACCGTTTATTGAACGAGCCGGGCGCCGCCGAAAGCATCTGTCTCGACATTCTCGAAATCGAGTCTGACAATCAGGACGCGCTCGTCACGCTCGTGCTCGCGATGAGCGACCGCTTTTCGAGAGATTACGCCGTCGGCGACGCGCAGATTCAGGAATATCTGGCGCGCATTACGGACGAATACGAGCGGACTTATTACACCGGAATTATCTACGAACGCCGCGCCAAGGCGATTTTAGCGCGCGGAAAACCGGGCTCGGAATCGACCGCTTACGAGTTTTTCCGGCAGGCGATGAACTGGTTTGAGCGAGCCGAGGCAATTCGCCCGGCGGGAAACGACGACGCCATCCTGCGCTGGAACGGGTGTGCCCGCATCATCATCCGCAATAAGCTGGCGGCGCGCGAAATGGACAGCGATTTTCTGGAATAAAAAAAGTTAATAGTAAAACGGGGTGTTTACTATTAACTTTTTCTCCGACGATGTGAGAAGACAGGTTTCACCTAAAAAATTAGGGGGAAAGGCAGAGTTTGGTTTCAAGAAAATCTGCCTTTCTATCGCAAATGAGGTATTTGGAGACTTACCCAATTACTGCATTTAGCTTTTGACGGTTGTTTCACTTCCGTGTGGTAAGGCACTACTGTATAAGCTAATTGCGTGCCAGACTTTAGAATAAAACCAAAACATCCTTTCAGCGCCTAAATTTCGTGTTTTCCGGAAAATTTCAATCATTCTCCAATCATTTCGGCAACAAAAGTTATATCACTTTTGATAGTCTGACTATCAAAAGTGATATAATCTCTTAATTCATTTAGTACTCAAAATAAAAAACAAAAAATATGAGCCCTAGACTGGTGATTTTGGCAGGTTTGCCGGACAAGGAAACAATAAATTTGCATTTGGAAAACGGCGAATCTTTTGTTTTGGGGCGCGGTGTCGAGTGTGATTTGCCGGTCGGAAACGTCGCTGTTTCACGCAAGCACTGCCGCATCACGCGCATCGGGGAAAACTTCAAGTTAGAAGATTTGGACAGCCACAACGGAACTCTCGTCAACAATCAGCCGGTTAAGACGCACGTGCTCAAAGACGGCGACCGCATCAGTATCGGAAATTCATACGTCGTCTTTTTGACTCGTGAAAACGATTATTTGCCGGACGTGCAAGCCGAATTTAACGACGGTTCGCTAATTTTGAATTCGACCGTCAAGCTGTTTCCATTTCACGATACGGAAGAGTTTTCAACCGATTTGGGCGTGCTCGTCAAGCTCGGCAAAGCGCTCAACGAACTCAAAGACACGGAAGCTCTCAAGCGTCGCTTTTTGGAAATTATTCTCGAATTTATTCCCGCGCGGCACGGCGCGATTTTATTTGCGGACGAAAATTTGGACGAGCCGAAGCACGCCTCGGTTTTGAGCCGCGACGCTTCGGATTTTGAGCCGATACAGATTAGCCGTACGGTCTGCCGGCAGATTTTGAACGAAGAAGTCGCTCTGCTGAGCAATGATTTATCCGATTCTCATTTGAGCACGGCGGAGAGCTTAATCGCCTCGCAGGTCAGGTCGCTTTTGTGCGTGCCGCTTAAGGTCGGTGAAGAAAAAGGCTTGATTTATCTCGATTCGAACGACGCCGATTTTCGTTTTACGCAAAATCATCTCGAACAGATGACCGCTCTCTCTTTTTTGATTTCGGCGGCGCTCGCCGGCTTCGAATCAATCGAAAACTTAAGACAGGAAAACGCTCTTTTGAAGGCGGACTTGGGAATTGAAACCAATATCATCGGCGAAAGCCAGCCGGTGCACGAGGTTTTTCGTCTTATCTCGAAGGTTGCGCCGATAGATTCGACCGTCTTGATTACGGGCGAATCGGGAACGGGAAAGGAGCTTGCCGCCAAGGCGATACATCAAAACAGCCCGCGCGCGGGCAAGCTGTTTGCGGCGATAAATTGCGCCGTTTTGAACGAAAACCTGCTTGAATCCGAGCTTTTCGGTTATGAAAGAGGCGCTTTCACGGGCGCTATCGGGCAGAAAAAAGGCAAACTCGAATTGGCTGACGGCGGCACGATTTTTCTGGACGAGATAGCGGAATTAGCGCCTAATATTCAGGCAAAACTTCTGCGCGTTTTGCAGGAGCGCGAGTTTGAGCGCGTCGGCGGAACGCGCGCCGTCAAGGTAAACGTCCGCGTCATTGCCGCGACTAACCGCGATTTGGAAGAAGAAGTCAGACGCGGCGCGTTTCGTCAGGATTTGTTTTTTCGCATCAACGTGGTGCAGATAAAAATGCCGCCCCTGCGCGAGAGAAAGTCGGACATTCCGCTTCTGGCACAGCATTTTGTCAAAAAACACAGCGAAAGATGCAGCCGGAAAGTCGTCGGTCTGACGGATAAAGCGCGGCAAATATTGATGCGGCAAGATTGGCACGGCAACGTCCGCGAGCTGGAAAACGTCATCGAGCGCGCGATTGTGCTCGGCTCGACCGAAAAAGTTCTGGCTGACGATTTGCCCGTAGAATTGACCGGAAACGAGTTTCTGCCGCAGAGCGAAATAACTGATTTGAACGAGCAGTTAAAAAGCGCAAAACAAAAAATCGTGCTCGACGCGCTGAAAAAATCGAACTGGAATTATTCGGAAGCCGCGCGCAGCCTGGGCATTCATCCAAACAATCTGCACCGTCTAATCAGCAGTCTGGGGCTCGCGGAAGAAGTGAGAAGCAAGAGATAAAGGAATGGAAAACGGAAAATGGAAAATGGAAAATGAAAGAATCTCTTAATTTTCCATTTTCCATTAATCAAAATTCTCGAACAAAACGATTTCATTGCGCACCGAGCCGCGCGCGTAGATTACCTGTTTGCCGTCCGGCGACCAGTCAAACGAGAAAATTCTATCGGTCGAAAAATCGGTCAGACGACGCGTATCGCCGCCCGCAAAGGGTTGCGCGCAGATATTTGAAACGCCGTCTTCGACCGTAATGTAAGCGATGTTTTTGTTGTCGCGCGTCCAGCGCAAAACCGGCGGGAAATCAGGCGCAAAGTGGATTTTTTCGGCGTCGAAAAACTTTAAAAGTTTCCCGTCGTCAGCCGAGATGACGGCTAATTTGATGGCGGCGTCTTCGCTCGTTACGGCACGCGCGTCTTTGATGCGTGTGAGACAGGCAATCAATTTTCCGTCCGGCGAAAGCGCCGCCCAGTGAGATTCGCCTTCGCTCAATTTTTGCGGCTCGCCGCCTTCGATTGAAACTTTCCAGAGCGCAAAATGTTTGTCGGCACGGCTCGAATAAATCACAGATTTTCCGTCGGGCGTAATTTGCGGAAAAGTTTCGTCCGTCCGGTTTGTAATTTGTTTTCGCTCGCCGCCGTCCGCATTCATCTGCCAGATGTGCGCCGCGCCGCCGCTCGTCGAAACATAGACGATTCGACTGCCGTCAGCCGAAATCGAAGGATAATCGTCAGCCGCGCGTTCGAATGTCAGCGGCAGGCGATTGCCGCCGTCCGCGTCCATCTGCCAGACATCGCGGTTTCCTCTTTCGTTCGAGACAAAAAGAACTTTTCCGCCCGAAGAAAAAGCCAAGCCGCTGGTTACTTCGGTGTTGCTTTGCCCGATTGACACGGGCTGTGTGAAGTCGCCGTTTGCCTTGAAAATAGTCGAGTTTTTGCTGTTTTTGACTGACAGCAGATATTTTTCGTCGGATGAAAGACTGATGTTTTTGTAATCGCTCAAATCGTCGCCGATTTTTTCGGTTTTTCCGGTTTCGAGCGAAAGGCGCAAAATTTGATACAAACCTTTTCCGCCGTCAGCCGTGATAATCAAAACGCTTCTGTCTTTTGTCCAGGCGATTTTGCCGATATGCGCCCATTTTTCCGTGGTTAATTGTTTTTCCTCGCGCGTTTCCGTGTCGATTTCGACAATGCTCATCTGCTCGCCTTCGTCTTCGCGCCTGCCGACCGGACACGCAATCGTTTTTCCGTCGGGCGACCAGGCGAAACCTGTCTCGCGGCTCGTCACGGAGAAAAATTCGGGCTGTCTTTTCTCCGCGAGAACCTGCGGATTGTTGCCGTCGGCGTCGGAAATAATAATTTGCTCGCTTCCTTCGGCGGATTTTCGGCGGAGAAAAGCAATCTTTGCGCCGTCGGGCGAAAAGCTGGCGCTCGAATCCACGTCTTTGGCGATGAGCTGAGGCGTGTCGCTGCTAATCGAAATTTTGTATAAATTCCCGACGGCGTTCTGGTCGAAAACAAGGTAATAAATCATCTTGCTGTTGGGCGCAAAACTTAGTCCCTTGTAATTTTCAAAGTCGGGTTTCGGGTTTAACTTTTTGCCCGTTCCGTCCGATTCGTCGGTTTGTCTGAACCACAAACTTTTGCTTTTGCCGTTGTCCTGCACGTATGCGACGAGGCTTCCGTCGGGCGAGATGACGGCGTCGGTAACGCTTCCGCCGGTCGCTAACAGTTTGGATTTTTTGTCTTTCGGCGGCGTGCCGGAAGTCTTGTAAAACGAGCGAATACCAAAAAATGCGCCGAGCGCGAGCAAAATTAAAATGCCGGCTAAGGCGGTCATTTTCCAGCGGCTTTTAACTTTTTCCGAGCGCGTCAGCAAATTTGTCTGCGCTTCAATCGTTTCCTTCTGGTTTGAATCGGTAACGGCAATCGGACTCGTTTTAAGTTCATCCGATTCGGAATCTCCTTTCGGCGCGCGGCGGATTCCGCTTCCGGCGGAAAATCTGGCGTTTTTCAACGCCGCGACAAATTCCTGCGCGTTTTCATAACGCTTTTGTTTTTCTTTTTCGAGCGCGCGCGTGATGAGTTCTTCGATTTCGGGCGAAACATTTTCGGCAAGCGGCGGAAGCGTTCGTTCGAGAACGGCGGCTATCACATCGCTGACCGATTCGCCGCGAAAAGGCTGTTTTCCCGAGAGCATCTCGAACAAAACTATTCCTAAGCTCCAGATGTCGGTGCGCTCGTCAAGCTCTTGCCCGCGCAGTTGTTCGGGCGACATATAATTGACCGTCCCGATAATCATTCCCGCTTTTGTCTGAATCAGAGAAGCCGTCGAAGCGTCCGAATCATTGGTCAATTCATCGTTTAAACCGACGAGCTTTGCCAAGCCGAAATCCAAAACTTTCACGTATCCGTCGGGCAAAAGCATAATGTTTTCGGGCTTGATGTCGCGGTGTATGACTTTAGCGCGATGCGCCGCCGCCAGCGCGTTTCCGATTTGAACGGCAACATCGAGAATTTCTTCCGTTGACAAATTGCCTTCGGAAATCCGCGCGCGCAGAGTTTTTCCTTCGATAAGCTCGGTCACGATAAAATGATAATTTTCGTATTGTCCGAAATCGTAAACCGTCAGAATATTCGGATGATTGAGCGCCGAGACGGCTTTTGCTTCCTGCCTGAAACGTCTTAATTTTTCGCGGTCGTCGCTTTGCTTGAGAAGTTTGAGCGCGACCGTCCGTTCGAGCTGTGCGTCGTAGGCGGCGTAAACTTCGCCCATTCCGCCCGTGCCGAGCAGGGAACGAATTTTATAGCGTCCGATTTTTGTTTGAGGAGCTAATTTCATCAAAGGAATTTTAGAATCGGCAACAATGTCTGGAGCATTTTATATCAAAATCGCTTTTTTCACTATCAATTTTGATAGGCGGCGTAAATTTTTCTCTTAAAAAGCCCGATATTTGCTTACAAAACGGCTGGCATAAGGTTTGCTAAATTTTTTTTGTAACGTTTTAGCGAATTTTCGCATAAATGTACAGAACGCCACAAAATCTAAAACAAACATAAAGTGAGGAACAGAAAATATGTCCGATTTAGCGGAATTTGATACCTTTGCCACTCAATTTGCCAACTCTCTCATAAAAGAAGGCGAAACAGGCGACAACAACTGGTTTGGCAGGCTCGTGCGATTTCATCAAGGCAGCCAGTTTGAATTTAAGAATTTTTTCGGGAGCAATTATTCCGAAAGCGACCTTCGCGCCGCATTGGAGTCAGACGAGGTGTTTGTCAAAGTCTTTGACGTTTCGAACATCAATTACGTAACAGACCCGATTGATCCGTTTTACGCCACCGTAACGGCGGACGTTCACATCGAAGCGACGATTAACAGCGTAGATAACAGCGGTGATTTCACCATTATTCACAAAATCAGGCAAACGTGGCAGACTTACGAAACCGAATTACTGCCTTTATAAATTTGCAAAAACAATACAAAAGGAGCATCGGAAATGAAAATAAAACTAACGCTCGTCATTTGTTTTTTCCTCCTCTATCTGGGCTTTTCCTGCGCTCCGAAACGAACGGTTCAAACCGACGCGCCGCCCGAAGTTAAAAACGTTTGCCCGCCGGAAACAAGCCCGTTTCCGAGCTATGACAAAGCATTTGCGCCGAGCGAAGAATGGTGCAGAAATAATCCTGACAAAAAAGTTTTCCAGCTCAGCCAGAATTTTAAGCAAGCCGCAAAATCTTCAGACGAAGAGTTTCCGTGGAAAAAATACGCCGTTGATTTGAAAACCGATTGGAAGAATTATTTATTCGCGGCTTTGCGCTACGCCTATGAAGGAAACATCGAAAAAGATTGGTTTGTGCAGGAAAACGAGCGCCGGAAATGGTTTCACGCGCCGTGGATGCACACGACCAAAAACGGCAGAGAATTCTTGCGCGGCTTAACGCAGGAACGCAGCTCGTGCCTCAAAGAATTGACCGAAGGCGCGGCGTGCGAGGTGGACGAATCGCGCCCGATTCAAAATTGGGCGGTCAGCGTTTACAACGAGCCGGGCGGATATTATTTTGCAAAAGTCTGGCAGGAAATGTATAACGCCGGACTCGACGCTTCAAAACCGAATCCGAAACCGAATCCAAAAAATTTCGGCGACGAAGGTTTTCCCGAAGGAACGGTCGCCGTCAAACTGCTTTTCACCGCCGGCGAGCTGGATTATCTGAAAAACAGCCCTGTCTGGGAAGCCGACATAAATCGCGGAAAAACTCCGCCGCAAAAGATGCGCCTGCTTCAAATCGACATCGCCGTCAAGGACAAAGTTTCGCCGACCGGCTGGATTTTCGGCACGTTTATACATCACGACGACGCGCCGGAGATGGAATATTCCGGCACGCTCGCCGAAGACAAAAAAGTCTGGCTGAAAATGATTCCGGTCGGTATGATATTCGGCAACGATGTCGGCGAATTTCCCGAATTAAAAGAGCCTTTCGAAACTTTTTTGAATGAAACGATACCGGTCAAACAGCACTACGGTTGCGAAAAACGTCTCAATGGTCCGGTCGATAACGCGCGCTCTTCGTGCATTTCCTGTCACGCTCTGGCGGAAGTCGCGCAGGATTTTAAGCCGATTAGCTTTAAGGAAAAAATGAATTGCGAGACGCAGGAAGATATAAAATTCTGGTTTAAAAATATCAATCCGGCGAGCAAAAACGCGGACGAAAAGACCTTTAGCAAATCTTCGGCGGCGAGAAAAATCTTTTCTCTCGACTACTCGCTCCAATTATCGAAAGGCATCGAAAGATGCTGTGAAGCCAACGTTTGCCAGTGCCAAATCGAAGATGTCTCGCGCGACGGCGTTTTTTAGCTGGAGTTTCGCTATAATTGTTTTCGGGCAATTATATGGAGCCTTTGGCAAGCAAAATCAGACCTCAAAATTTGGACGAATTCGTCGGGCAGACGCATCTCGTCGGCGCGGGCAAACCGCTTCGCCTTGCGATTGAACAAGGTCATATTTTCTCGTTCGTTCTCTGGGGCACGCCCGGAACGGGCAAAACGACGCTCGCGAGAATTTATTCAAATGCAATTAACGCCGAGTTTTACGAGCTTTCAGCCGTTTCCGCCGGAAAAGACGACATCCGCAAAATCGTCAACCGTCCGAGAGAAGAAAATCGCCCGCGCGTTTTGTTCTTAGACGAAATTCACCGATTTAATAAAGCCCAGCAGGATTTTCTGCTTCCGTTTGTCGAATCGGGGGAGCTTGTCCTCATCGGCGCGACGACCGAAAATCCGAGCTTCGAGATAATCCCCGCATTGCTCTCGCGCCTGCGCGTTTTTGTGCTCGAAGAATTTTCCGCCGAAGATATGTCGGCGATTATCGACCGCACCGGTTTTAAGCTCGACAGCGAAGCGAAAGACTGGCTGATTGCGATGGCAAACGGCGACGCGCGGCAGGCAATCACGATGCTGGAGAACACGTCGCGGCTTTACGAGAAAATCACCATCGAAACGCTCAAGGAAACTTTGCAGTCGAAATTCCTGCGCTACGACAAGCAGGGCGAAGAGCATTACAACGTCATCAGCGCGTTTATCAAATCGATGCGCGCGTCTCAGCCGGATGCGGCGATGTATTATCTGGCGCGAATGATTGAAGCGGGCGAAGACCCGAAATTTATCGCGCGGCGAATGGTGATTTTCGCGTCCGAAGACATCGGACTCGCACAGCCGACCGCGCTCGTCGTCGCCAACGCCGTCTTTCGCGCCGTCGAAACCATCGGTTTGCCCGAAGCCGGAATTAATCTCGCACACGGCGTTGCATATCTCTCGAACTGCGCCAAAGACCGGAGCGCGTATGAAGCCTACGGCGAAGCAATGGAAGACGCCCGCCGATACGGCAATCTGCCCGTCCCTCTGAATATCCGAAACGCGCCGACCAAGCTAATGAAAAAGCTCGGCTACGGAGAAGGCTACGAGAAATATTCAAAGGAAGATTTACTGCCAAAAAAATTGAAAGGCAAGAAATATTTGAAAAAGAAAAATCATTCCGACTGATTATTATCCAACAGTTTTAATTTAGAGAAAATATAACGGTTGAGATGACGTGGGGCGAAACCGATTACACGCAAGCTGAAAGTAACCACGCAACGTGATAAGAAAGTCGCTGTTTCGCCCTCACGTCCATTGAATTGTTAGATTTCGCCGTTACCAGAGCAACTTTGCCGGATAAGCAGGAAACTCTGAATCAAGTGTTACAATCGTAAAATTTTCAACAATGCTCTGCGCTATCAATAAACGGTCAAACGGGTCTTTGTGATGAAACGGTAAATTATCCAACTCTAAAATATGCTCGGTCGTGATGTGTAAAATTTCTACGTCATTGTCCTGCTTTTGACTTTCGATTAAATCCGGCAATGGCAGTTTTAATTTCATCTTGCCGAGTTGAACTTTGATTTGCATTTCCCAGATGCTCGCGTCGCTCAAATATAAACGATTATTTTCGTCCTCTAACGCTGCTAAGGCGGCAGGCGAAAGTTTTGTCGGCTCGTCCGCCCACCAAATAAAACTGTGCGTGTCGAAAAGCAAATCTAAATTCATTCCTTTCCAAGCCAAAACTCATCCGGCAACGGTTCGTCGAAATCCTCGCTCGTCCAAATCATTCCGCGATTAAGACCGGCAATGCGCTTCTTTTTCTTAGGCGCGACTGATTCTAAACGCGCCAGAGGCTTGCCGTTTTGGGCAATCACAATTTCGCCATTATTTTCGACAAGAGCCAGCAATTCGGCTAACTGCTTTTCAACTTTATCGAGATTTACTGTTTGTGTCGGCATAATTTACTCAACCTCTTTGAAAGTATAGCACGGCGCGAAAACGACCTAGAAGCAGCTAATAACCTTATATACGGAATGAAAATAAACTATTTCTCTTGATTTTGCAATAAAATTAACAAATCTGTTCGGCACTTCCGCCTGCTTAGTGTTTAATCCTAAATTTATTGCTAACCTTTCCGAAATTTCCTATACTTTCGACAAGCCGTTTAGAACTTATTTCTGATGTCGTCAAACCACCCGAAGCCAAACGAAAATGAAAAATTTGACCCGATGATTGGTCGTCGCGTCGGCGTTTTTAAGCTCGAAAAAGTCATCGGGCGCGGCGGGATGGGAACGGTTTATCTCGCCGAAAGAGCAGACGGCGAATTTGACCAATCTGTCGCCGTCAAGCTCATCAAGCGCGGGATGGACACGGATTTAATCCTCAAGCGCTTTCGCCGCGAGCGGCAGATTTTAGCCGCGCTCAATCATCCGAACATCGCATTTTTTTACGGCGGCGGCTCGACCGATGAAGGCTTGCCGTATTTCGTCATGGAATACATCGACGGCGAGCGGATTTACAAGTTTTGCGACGAAAATAATTTGAATATCACGCAAAGACTGGAAATCTTCCGGCAGGTTTGCGACGCCGTCGAAGCCGCGCATCAAATCAAAGTCATTCACCGCGACATCAAGCCTTCGAATATTCTCGTCCGAGCGGACGGAACAGTTAAACTGCTCGATTTCGGCATCGCCAAAGTTTTGGACACCGACGCGGAATCTGCCGACAACGAGCCGACGGCGACGCAGATGCGCGTTTTAACGCCCGAATATGCTTCGCCCGAACAAGTTTGCGGCGAGCCGGTGACGCCCGCTTCCGACATTTACAGCCTCGGCGTCGTGCTTTATGAACTCGTGACCGGACATCGCCCGTATCGCTTGAAACGAAACGCGCCGCACGAGATTGCGCGCGTCATCTGCGAAGAACAGCCGTCACTTCCGAGCGAAGCCGTGAGACGCGGAGACGCAGAGACGCGGAGACGCGGCGATGAAGAAGCAGCCGAAGAAAATTCAAATCTCCAAGCGTCGCCGCGTCTCTCTGTCGCCGCGTCTCAATTAGAGGGCGATTTGGACAAGGTTATCCTCAAAACGCTCAGAAAAAATCCGTCTGAGCGCTATCAAACGGCGGCGGAACTCGCGGAAGACATTACAAATTTTCTCGAAAATCGACCGGTCAAAGCCGAAATGTTTGCGCCGGAGAGACGAGTTTCCGGCAAGCTGAAATCCGACAAAGATTCGGTGGCGATTTTGCCTTTTAAGATTTTCGGCTCGACAAATTCCGCCGAGACGGGCGACGAATTTTTGGGCATCGGTTTGGCTGACGCGCTCGTTTCGCGTCTGAGCGCGATACAGCGTTTGATTGTTCGCCCGACCAGCTCCGTCTTGCGTTTCGGCGAAAATACAGACCCGTTTTTTGCCGGCGGCGAGCTTGGCGTCGATTACATCGTCGAGGGAAATATACGGCGTTTCGGCGACACGCTTCGCGTCAGCGTACAGCTTTTGTCGATTGACGATAACGACACGCTCTGGGCTGGAAAGTTTGACGAAAAATTCACGGATGTTTTGAGTCTCGAAGATTCGATTTCACAAAAAGTCGGCGAAACTTTGCTCCCGCATCTGACCGGAAAAGAACGAAAAATACTGCAAAAACGCGGAACGGACAACGCGAAGGCTTACGAATTTTACTTGCGCGGGCGATATTTCTGGAATCAACTGACGGTCGAAGGGCTGACGCGCTCTTTGGAATGTTACAAACGCGCCATCGAAATAGCGCCCGATTACGCGCTCGCCTACACCGGAATCGCCGAATATTACAATTTTCTCGGAATTTACGCCGTCGCGCCGTTTTCGGAGACGAGCGTCGCCTCGAAACAAGCCGCGCTTCAGGCAATCTCGATTGACGACGAATCGGCTGAAGCCTACGCCGCGCTCGGCGTTGCCGTATTTATGGGCGAATTCGATTGGGACGCGACCGAAAAATATCTGAAAAAATCAATCCATCTAAACCCGAATTACGCGCTCGCGCGCATCTGGTATTGCTATTATCTGGCGATGAGCGGCGATTTTGAAGAAGCTCTCAGCCAGATAAATCGAGCGCTGGAGATTGACCCGCTGACGCCGTATGTCGGGCAGACCCTAAACTGGACGCTTTTTCACGCCGGGCGCACCGGCGAAGCAATCGACGAGACGCGTCGGCTTCTCGCCCGCGCGCCGAATTACGCTTTGTCGCATTTTTTCTTAAGCTCGGTTCTCTGGCACGTCAAGCAATACGACGAAGCGATAAAAACGGCTGAGCGCGGCATCGAGCTTCTGGGCAGAATTCCGTATTCGTTGTGCTGGCTGGCTTCGGCTCGCGCCGCCGCCGGAGAAAAGAAAGAGGCGCTCGCACTAGTTGAAGAAATTAATCAAATGAGCGCGACAAGCTACGTTTCGCCCTATCTGACGGCGATGATTTACAGCAATCTGGGCGACGAGGAAAAGGCGTTTGAATATCTGGAAAAAGCCTTGGAAATTCACGACGGAAGATTGGCTTGGCTCGCCATCGACCCGCAGTTTGACGTTTTGCGCGACGACGCGCGCTTTCAGGAAATCCTGCGCAAGACGAACAATCCGCTTTACCGGTCAGACGCAAAACGCAAAAAGACGCCGCCGGTAATTGCCGTTTTGCCGCTCAAGTTTATCTCTTACGATACAGAGCATCAGACCGGCGACCAATTTTTGGGAATCGGTCTGGCTGACGCGCTGATTACGCGCCTGACCAATATCAAGCGCATCGTCGTCCGCCCGACTAGTTCGGTTTTGCGCTACGCCGAAGACGCTGTCGACCCGTTTCAAGCCGGACGCGAGCTAAACGTCAAGTTTGTTTTGGACGGCAATTTCCGACGCGTCGGCGAGCGCGTGCGCGTTTCCGTACAGCTTTTGTGCATCGACGAAAACGCTCCGCGCTGGGCTGAAACGTTTGACGAAAAATTTACAGACGTTCTCGAACTCGAAGATTCCATCTCCGAAAAAGTGATGCAGTCGCTCGTCTCGCGCCTGACGGGCGAGGAGCAAAAACAACTGGCGAAACGCGGGACGAACAATCCCGAGGCTTACGAAGCATATCTGCGCGGGCGTTTTCACTGGAATCAGTTTACGCCCGAATCTCTGCCGAAGGCTCTCGAATCGTTTCAAAAAGCGGTCGCGCTCGACCCGAATTACGCGCTCGCCCATGTCGGCATCGCCGATTTTTACAACTGGGCGTGCATCTACGGGATAATTCCGCCGTCGGAGGCTTATCCGATGCTGGAGAAAACGCTTAGCCGCGCGTTGGAAATCGACGATAAACTCGGCGAAGCCTACGCCGAGCTCGGTCTGACAAACTCGAATCAATGGAATTTTGCCGAAGCGGAAAAAAATCACCGCCGCTCGATTGAGCTTTCGCCGAATTATTCGATGGCGCACGAATGGTTTTCGGCGTTTCTGGTCAGCACCGGTCGTTTTGAAGAAGGAATCAAGGAAATCAAGCTCGCCGAGCGTCTCGACCCTTTGTCTCTGCGCGCGAAAACCTTGACCGCGTGGACGCTTTATCAAGTGAGAAAATTTGACGAAGCGCTCGAAAAAGCGCGCGAAATTATCGAGCTGG
>JADMIO011624624.1_pt1 | contig 27220 bp, 24 predicted proteins | sample 8958161 | NCBI WGS metagenome assembly JADMIO01 (sample SAMN16585339, study PRJNA669376) | soil metagenome | isolation source: Crop rotation soil | place: USA: Cullars Rotation, Alabama | collected 2011
CGATCCGGCTGGACCCGCCGCAGGAGCGGCAGATGCCGCGCGGCGCGCTGGCGCTCGTGCTGCACTCGGTCGAACTTCCCGAGGGCGTCTACTACGGGAAGAAAGTGTGCGAAGCGGCGGTCGAAGGACTGTCACGCCTCGACTACATCGGGATCAACGAGTACGGGTGGGGCATCGGCGGCACGGGGTGGGTGCTGCCGCTGCAGCTCAAGGGCGACGGGAGCGTCGCCAAGCGCGCGATCCAGAAGCTGAACTTCGGCGACATGCCGGACTTCGAGCCCTCGCTGGTGATGACGTACAACGACATGATGAAGCTCGACGCGGGCCAGCGTCACGTGATCATCATCTCCGACGGCGACCCGGCGCCGCCGCGCCGGGCGCTCCTCCAGAAGTACATCGACGCCAAGATCACGATCACAACGGTCGGCATGGCGACGCACACCGCGGGCGACGTGCAGAAGATGAAGTGGATGTCGGAGACGACCGGCGGGCGGCACTACGAGGTGCCCGCGGGCCAGGAGGCGACGCTGCCCCAGATCTTCATCAAGGAAGCGCAGACCGTGAAGCGCAGCCTGATCTGGGAGGGGCCGGCCTTCGCGCCGCAGATCGTCGATCGCACGGTCGAGACGATGCGCGGCATCGGGTCGGCGGTGCCCGGGCTCACCGGGTACGTTGTCGCCGCCGACCGCGAGGGACTCTCGCAGGTCGTGTTGCGCGCCAAGGGCAAGGATCCGCTCCTGGCGATGTGGCAGTACGGACTGGGCAAGTCGGTCGCGTTCACGAGCGAGGCCAACCCGCGCTGGGCCGCGGCGTGGGTCGGGTGGCAGGGGTTCCGATCGTTCTGGGAGCAGCACGTGCGCTGGGCGATGCGGCCCGCGGGCTCGCCGAACGTGAAGGTGATGACCGAGACCAAGGGCGACCGGACCACGATCAGCGTGCAGGCGTACGACGCCAAGGGCCAGCCGCTGAACTTCGCGAACTTCATCGGGCGGCTCGTCCAGCCCGACGGGACGGTGAAGGAGGTCACGCTGCCGCAGGCCGGACCCGGCCGGTACGAACTTACGGTCCCGACCGCCGCGTCGGGTTCATACCTGGCGAGCTTCATATACGGGGCGCCGGGCGAACAGGAGGGCGAGGTGCTCAAGGGCTCGGTGCAGGCGGCGATCAACCGGCCGTTCGCCGACGAGTACCGGACGCTCGAGGACAACGAGCCGCTGCTCAAGCAGGTCGCGCAGATGACCGGCGGGCGGGTGCTCAAGGGCGACGACCCCGTGACCGAAAAGCTGTGGCTGCGCGACGGGCTGACGATGCCCGTGGCCCTGCGCCCGGTCTGGCTGTGGGCGGCGCTGATCGCGATGAGCCTCTTCCTGGTCGACGTCGGCGTGCGGCGCGTGCGGATCGAGCCCGCGATGATCGTCGCGGCGGTGCGCCGCGTCTTCTCGCCGGCGAAGGCCAAGCAGTTGAAGCAGATGGAAGGGCTGCGCTCGGCGCGTGAGAAGGCGCAGCAGCGGATCGCGACACGCGGCGATGCCGGGCAGGTGATCACGCCGAAGACCGCCCCCGCGCCCGAGGCGGTGAAGGCGGTGAAGTTCGAGGCCAGCGCGGAAATGAAAGCCCGCGTGGGGACCGATGTCGGACTGGAGAAACTCGCCAGCGATCCGAAGGCGAGGCCGAGCACGCCCGCGGGCGCGAAGGACAAGGAGAAGCCGAAGGACGCCCAGGGCGATCTCGGCGCGCTCTTGAAGGCCAAGAAGCGAGCCCGGAGCGAGATGGATGAGCAGTAGAGGAAGTGACGCAGTGACGCAGTGACGCAGTGACGCAGTGACGGAGTATTGATCGTTCCAGCGCACACATTGGTGACGCCCGCGACTCAGGACTCAGGACTCAGGACTCAGGACTCAGGACTCAGGACTCAGGACCTAATTATCAGTACTCGGAGTCTCCCATGCCCCCCACCGCGACCGAAGCCGCGCCGCACACGCCCGCCGAAGTGAAGGCCCAGTGTGATGCGTTCCGCGAAACGTACAAGAAGCTCAAGGCCGAGATCGGCAAGGTCGTCGTCGGCCACTCCGAGGTGGTGGACGGCGTGCTGATCGCGCTCTTCGCGGGCGGCAACGTGCTGCTCGAGGGTGTGCCGGGGCTGGGCAAGACGCTGCTGGTGCGCAGCCTCGCGCAGTGCCTGACGCTCCCGTTCAGCCGCATCCAGTTCACGCCCGACCTCATGCCCGCGGATGTGATCGGGACCAACATCGTGATGGAGGACGCGGACACCGGGCGGCGCAAGTTCGAGTTCCAGCGCGGGCCGATCTTCGCGCAGGTGGTACTCGCCGACGAGATCAACCGCGCGACGCCCAAGACGCAGTCGGCGCTCCTCGAGGCGATGCAGGAGCGGAGTGTCACGGTCGCGGGCCACACGTACAAGCTGGACAAGCCGTTCCTGGTGCTCGCGACCCAGAACCCGATCGAGCAGGAGGGAACCTATCCCCTCCCCGAAGCCCAGCTCGACCGCTTCATCTTCAAGATCGTCGTCGGCTACTCGCAGCTCGACGACCTGCTCACGATCCTCGACCGCACGACCGGCACCGACAACCCGCAGGCCAGCAAGGTGATGGACGGGCCCGCGATCCTGGCGGCCCAGGACCTGGTGCGCGGCGTCGTGGTCGCGCCGCACGTGAAGGAGTACGTGGCGCGCCTCGTGCTCGCCACGCACCCCGGAACCGCGACGGCCGCGGGGGGCGGCGGCGGGCCGACCAACAAGTACATCCGCTGCGGCGCATCACCCCGCGCGGCCCAGGCGCTGCTCCTGGGCGGTAAGGTCAAGGCGATGATCGATGGCCGCTACCACGTGAGCTTCGCCGACATCCGGTGGATCGCGCCGATGTGCCTGAGGCACCGGTTGATCCTGAACTTCGAGGCCGAGGCGGACAAGGTGGACGGGGATGCTCTGGTGAAGTCGATCGTGGACTTGACGCCGTCGGAGCCGATGAAAACTGGGGTGTAGCCCATGCGATCTCTGAATCTCGCTGCTTTCCTTGTGCTGGTGTTCGCGGCGTCCACGCTGTGCGGCTGCGGGTCGTACCCGCTGCACGCCAACATGGAGGATGCGGAACTGCACCAGAAGCTCGCCGAGTATTTCCACCCGGGAATGACCGTGGGCAGCGTGAAAGCCGAGCTATCGACGCTGCGCATCCACGAGGGCGACACGCTGCTTTATCCGAAGAGCGACGCCCGACCCGAGGTACTGCTGGCGCGTCTGTTTCCGCCCGGTGGATTCTGGATCGACGATGTCACCGATTCGATCGACTTCGTGGACGTGAGCTTCGTCTTCGGAGCGTCGGGCACGCTCGATCGCTGGGTGACGTACCGCGACAGCGTCAGGTACTTCCAGGGTGAGGCGGTGAAGGGGCCGTCACGCGAGCCCATGACTCGCGTGCCGCGATACCCGGGGAAGCCGCCGCCGCCGCTCAATCCGCTGTAGCACGAGCGGGCACGGTAATTGAAAGAAATCGAACGCAGAGGTAGCAGAGGGGAACAGAGGGACGCAGAGGCTGGAAATGAAACCGACTGTGCCGGAAAACTGGAACGGGCGGGTGCCGCCGGAGATTCCCCCGGAGTGGAACCGGATTACCGAGCGAATCATTGGTTGTGCGATGGAAGTGCACACCACGCTCGGGCCGGGGTTGCTGGAGCGCTTGTACGAGGACGCGCTCGAGTACGAGCTCCGCGCCGCCGGGCTCGAGACTCGCCGACAGCACTCGATCGATCTGGTGTACAAGGACATAGTTCTGTCCGGCCAGCGCGTCGATCTTCTTGTCAACGATCTCGTCATCGTCGAGATCAAGGCCGTCGAAGGCGTCTGCGATGCGCACCTGGCGCAGCTCGTCAGTTACCTCAAGTCTTCCCGTGTCCCGCTGGGATTGCTCATCAACTTTCACGCGATGCGGCTGAAAGACGGCCTGTACCGTCGGCTCGATCCAAGGAGCGTGGTCGCTCGTCTCGCCGCCGCGGCCTCCGCTTCCCGTGCTCCCGGCGCTGGCTTCGCTTCCGCTTCACAAGTCCTTGATCCGTCTCCGAGTCCCTCCGTTCCCCTCTGATCCCTCTGCGTTCGCCTTGACTCTCTTATGCTCCGCACCCCCACCATCATCCGCCCCCGCGCCCTCGAGGACCTCATCGACGCCCAGCTCATCGCCAAGGTCGGCGGGCTCGACGTCGCCAGCCGCAAGGTGTTCAGCGGCAAGCTCAAGGGCGAGCGGCGTTCGAAGAAGCGCGGCCAGTCGGTCGAGTTCGCCGATCACCGGCCCTACGTCTCCGGCGACGACACCCGTCACATCGACTGGAACATCTTCGGACGGCTCGACAAGCTCTTCCTCAAGATGTTCCTCGAGGAAGAAGACCTCGCGCTGCACGTGGTGATCGACGCCAGCGAGAGCTCCGACTGCGGCGAGCCCAACAAGTTCGCGTTCATGCAGAAGGCCGCGATGGCGCTCGGGTACGTTGGGCTCGTGAATCTGAACCGCGTCGCGGCGACGTACATGGGCGGGATTCCGATCGCGGCAAGCGCCGCGACAGGGGCCGCCGGAGCGGAAGGTCCGAGCGAGGCGCCGGCCCCGAGCGCCGACTTCATTCCCGGCGCGGTGCGCGCGATCCGCGACCTGCGCGGCCGCCGCCGCACGCACGATCTCTCTCGCTTCGTCTGCTCGGTCCGGCCCGGCGGGCCCATCGACTTCCGCGCCTGCGCCGAGCGCATCGCCCTCACGCGCCGCGGCAAGGGGATCATGATCGTCTTCTCCGACTTCTTCTTCAAGGAGGGGTACGAGGCGGGCCTGCGCATGCTCGTCGGGCACGGGTACGACCTCTTCTGCATCCAGGTGCTCTCCCCTCAGGAGATCGACCCGCCGATCACGGGCGATCTTCGCCTCAAGGACGTTGAGGACGCCGACCTCACCGAGGTCACGATCTCGGCCCCGCTCCTGAAGCGCTACAAGGCCAACCTCGCGGCGTACTGCGACCAGATGCGCCAGTTCTGTTCGCGGCGCGACATCAACTTCATGACGATCCCCAGCTCGACGCCCGTCGAGACGCTGCTGCTGGATTACCTGCGGAAGAGGGGGATGCTCAGGTGAAAACGCAAAGCGCAAAGCGCAAAGCGCAAATCAGAAAGAGCGTGGCGCGCTCGTCGTCGTGTCTTGACTCCGGACTTACGCTTTGCGCTTTGCGCTTTGCGCTTTGGAGTCCACTCCCGTGACCTTCCTCACCCCCCTCTACGCCGCCTACGCCGCCGCGGTGCTTATCCCGATCCTGATCATTCTGTACTTCCTCAAGCTCCGGCGCCGCAATCTCGAAGTCTCGACGACGATCCTGTGGAAGAAGGCGATCCAGGACCTCCAGGCCAACGCGCCGTTCCAGAAACTTCGCCGCAACATCCTGCTCATCCTCCAGCTCCTCGCGCTGGCCGCGGCGATCGGCGCGATCGGGCAGCCGCAGATCCGCGCCGACTTCGGCGTGGGGGACCGCAACATCATCCTCATCGACCGCTCGGCGAGCATGTCGGCGACCGACGGCGACCCGGACGTGCTGGTGGGCGACCGCAAGTCGCGCCTCGACATCGCCAAGCGGGAGGCGATCTCGCTCGTCGAGTCGCTGCATGAGCCCGGCCTCTTCCAGCGGGAGAGCGCCGACCAGGCGATGGTGATCGCCTTCGACTCGACCGCCGAGGTCGTCGAGCAGTTCACGACCGACAAGAAGGTGCTCAAGGCCGCGATCGAGGCGATCAAGGCGACCGACGCGCCGACGAGCATGAAGGAAGCGATGCGCCTCGCGAAGGCGTACGCGCCGCGCCGGATCGTCGAGGGCAAGCCGGTCGAGGGGCTCGACGCCGGCGTGCCGGCGACGATCCATCTCTGGTCCGACGGGCGCATCCCCGACTCGCAGGAGGCCAAGCCAGGCGAGCAGGACACGTTCCTCTTCCACCGCGTGGGCGTGCCCGAGGCCGTGAACATCGGGATCACCGGCCTGCGCGCCGAGCGCGCGTACGACCAGCCGCAGAACCTCAGCATTTTCGTCGCGTTGCAATCGACGATGCCCAAGCCGCGCCAGGTCGATGTCGAACTCGTGATCGACGGCTCGGTCGCGGCGATCAAGCAGGTGACGATCCCCGGCGCGTCGGTGCCGAACCCGACCGGAACCGCGGCGCCGGCCGCCCCCGGCGCGACGAAGGCCGGCGACGCCGCCGCGCCGGGCGCGGACGCGCCACCCCCCGCTCCCCCGCGTGCGGTTCCGGCCACCAGCGGGCTCATCTTCCCTCTCGAGCGGCCGGAGGGCGCGGTGGTGCAGGTGCGGATCCGCGCGCTGGACTCCACGGGCCAGACGCCGATCGCGGATGTCGACGCGCTCGACGCCGACAACCGCGCCTGGCTCGTGGTGCCGCCGGCCAAGCGCATGAGCGTCGCGGTCGTGACGCGCGGCAATCTCTTCATCACCGCGGCGCTCCGGGGCCTGCCCTTGGCGCGCCTCGAGCAACTGACGCCCGATCAATTCACCAAGGTGCTCAAGGACGGCAAGGCGGGTGAGTTCGACGTCGTCGTCCTCGACGCGTGGATGCCGCCGGTGGCCAAGGGCGAAGTCGGCCTCCCGCCGGGGCGCTACGTGGTTCTGGGCGAGGTCCCCACCGGCGCGGGACTGATCGACAAGGGCAAGGGCGGGGCGAGCATCTTCCTCGACTGGTCGCGCCAGCACCCGGTGATGCGGAACGTGGGGCTGGACGCGGTGATCATCTCGGAATCGCGGCCAATTGAGATCCAGGGAAGGTCGGAGTCGAGCGGCGCGGGCGCGCCGGGCGAACCCGCGCCGGCCGAAGGCGCACCGAAGGCCGCCCCCACGGACGCGTCGAAGAACGGCGCGGGCGGCGCGCCGGGAACGCAGCCGCTCGGCGCGAGCCTGCTCATCGCGTCGACCGATCAGGGCCCGGGCATCGTGGAATCGACGGGCCAGGACTGGCGCGCGGTCGTCGTGCCGTTCGATGTCGCCAAGACCAACTGGCCGTTCGATGTCGGGTTCGTCGTCTTCCTCGCGTCGGCGGTCGACTACATCGGCGGCGGCCAGGGCGGGGCCTCCGGCGTGGACAAGCTCGTGCGCCCCGGCGACGTGATCGCCGCGCGCCTGCCCGCGGGCGCGGAAGATGCCCGCGCCAAGGCGCCCGACGGGCGTGAAGAGCCGATCGTCGTGGCCGCGGACGGGCGCGCGATCTACGGGCCCGTGCGGTCGCTGGGCGTGTACGAGATCACGTGGAACGGCGTCGCGGGCCCAGGGGATCGCGCGGGCGACGGACGCGCGTCGCGTTCCTATGCCGCCGACCTGCTCGACCCGCAGGAGTCGGACATCGGCGCCAGCGACGAACTGCAGCTGGCGACCGGGAGCGTGACACGCCTGGCGCAGCAGCACGCGAACCTGACCACGAAGTTGTGGCCGTACTTCGTGCTCGGGGCGCTGGCCCTGGTCATGCTCGAGTGGTTCGTGTACAACCGGAAGGTGCACGTGTGACCTCGCCCGCGGCGCGGGAGCTGGCGGGCGCGCTCGGCTCGGCGCCGGTGAGCATGACGCGACTCTCCGGGGGGTGTGTCGGCGACGTGATGCTCGCCGAGTTCGCGGACGGATTGCGGGCGGTGGTGAAACAGTTCGATGCGCCCGGCGCGGCCGAAACCGAGGCATTCATGCTCGGTGTGCTGCGCGACCGCTCGACGCTTCCCGTACCGCACGTGCTGCACGTCTCGGAGAAACTCCTCGCGATAGAGTTCATCGAGGGCCAGAGCCGCTTCAGCGCGGGCGCGGAGCGTCACGCGGCCGAGCTGCTGGCGGCGCTGCACGGCGTGACAACGGCGCGGCCGGGCCTGGAGCGCGACACGCTCATCGGCGGGTTGCCTCAGCCCAACGCGCACGTCCCCGGCGCAGAGAGTTCCTGGATCGCGTTCTTCCGAGAGCGACGGCTGCTGCACATGGCGCGCGAGGCGGAGAAGGCAGGGAGGCTGCCGCGGCGTGTGCTGGAGCGGATCGAGCGCTTCGCGCCGAGCCTCGAAAACCTTCTCGACGAGCCTCGCGAGTGTTCACTGCTCCACGGCGACGTGTGGACGACGAACGTGCTCGCGAGCGGCGAGCGGATCACGGGGTTCATCGACCCGGCGGTGTACTACGGCGATCCCGAAATCGAACTTGCATTCATCACGCTCTTCTCGACGTTCGGGCACGCGTTCTTCGACCGCTACCACGAGCTGCGCCCGCTCCGCGCGGGCTTCTTCGAGACGCGAAGGCACGTGTACAACCTGTACCCGCTGCTGGTGCACGTGCGGCTGTTCGAGGGTGGGTATGTCGCGCAGGTAGAGCAAGTCCTGAGCGTGCTGGACTCATGAGCCGGTGCACGGCACTTCGCACTTCAACGTTCGGACCACGCCTCGCGGATACGACTCGCGCTCTCGAACGGTGTTCCGCACTCCGGGCAGCTACCGCCATCACTCAGGCCTCGCAAGTCGTAGGTACAGCACGGGCAAGCCGCGTCGTCCATCGCCTTGACGCGCCGCCGGATTCGGCTCTCCAAGAACCGCAAACAAACGATCGCGACAATCATCGCGACCGCGGGAATGAACATCAGCGGAACGTAGATGCGAGCCTGCCCGCGAAATATCCCGGCTATCGTGGCTCGCACGGTAAGGAGTCCAAGCAGCGGAAAGAGCGCGGGCAGCAGGTACCATCGCCGAATCCTGACGACCGCAAGCGGCAAGCGTGCCCCGTCGAACCAGTATCTGCGCCCGAAAGCCGGCATCTGTCACGCCCCCGGCAGGTACTTCTCGATCCAATCATCCTGCCGCAGCACGGCCGCGCGGCTGACGCGCGCGAGGTGCTCGGCGCGGCGCTGAGCGACGCGGAAGACCGCGAGCGCGACGCGCGTTGAGCGCAGTTCGTCGCCGGCTGCGCTCGCCGCGCGCGACCGCAGGCTCGCGGCGAAGCGCGGCGTGTGCTGCGCGACCAGCTCGTCCTCGAGAGCGACGAACATCTGCGCCGAGCCGGGATCGCCCTGGCGCCCGGCGCGCCCGATGAACTGACGGTCGATCCGGGTGGCGCCGTGCATCTCGGTCAGGATGACGTGCAGCCCGCCCGAGGCCAGCGCGAGCGTGTCGGGCTTGATGTCCGTGCCGCGACCGGCCATGTTGGTCGCGACGGTGACGGCGGCGCGGATCTCGCGGTTCTTCGGGTCGCCGCCGCGACCGGCGAGCGAGATCAATTCCGCCTCGTCCTTGTCGAAGTTGGCGTTCAGAACCCTGTGCACCAGGCCGCGCGATTCGAGGAGGCGGCTCAAATGCTCGCTGGCGGCGATCGAGCGTGTGCCGGCGAGGACCGGCCGGCCCTGGGCGTGCAGCTCGGCGATCGAATCGGCGACGGCCTCCCACTTGGCCTTCGCGCTCGTGAAGATGCGCGTCGGCCATCGCTCGCGGATCACGGGGCGGTTGGTCGGGATCACCGTCACCGGGCGCGAATAGACGCCCTCCATCTCCGCGGTGGCGTCCGCGGCGGTGCCGGTCATGCCGCACAGAAACGGGTACGAGCGGAAGAAGCGCTGGAAGCTCATGCGCGCGAGCGTCTCGCGGTCGGCGGTGACGTCGAGCCCTTCCTTCGCCTCGACCGCCTGGTGCAGGCCGTGCTCCCACGAGCGATCGGCCAGGAATCGCCCCGTGTATTCGTCCACGATCACGACCTTGCCCTCGACGACCTGGTAGTGCTTGCCCGCGATGTAGCAGTGGCGCGCGACGAGCGCCTGGCGCACGAGCTCCTCGGCGCGGCGCCGCGCCTTCCACACCGGCTCGGGGTGCTCCTCCCACATCTGCTCGCAGCGGACTGTTCCCCGGCGCTTGAGCTCGGAGCGCCGGCGCAGGTGGTCGATCGTGTAGTCGGGGCCCTCGTCGAGCCTGCTCGCGATCACCGCGGCCTGGCGGTAGACGTTGGCCATGTCGTCCTCGCGCCGCGCCCGCGCGATGATCAGGGGCACGACGCCCTCGTCGATGAGCACCGCGTCGGCCTCGTCCACGAGCGCGGCCCGCAGGCCGGGGATCATCGGGCCCCCTTCGCCCCCCCCGCCGCCCCCGGCCAGCGTCGCGTTGTGACGGCCTGTCCACGCGGTGGTCACTCGCCCGAGCTTGATCTGGTCGCGCAGCCAGTCGGCGGTGATCTGCTTGGGCGTGCCGTAGACGATCGAGCGCGCGTACACCTCGAAGCGCTGGGACGGCTCCATCTCCTGCACGATCGCGCCGACCGAGCAGAGGCAGCGCCGGTAGATCGGCTCGCGGCTCTGGGCGTCGCGCGCCGCGAGGTAATCGTTCACCGTCAGGACGTGCACGTGCTTGTGACGCCAGGCGAGCAGCGGCGCGGCGAGCGAGCCCGTGAGCGTCTTGCCCTCGCCGGTCACCATCTCGATGATCCGCCCGTGGTAGAGCGCCAGCGCGCCCATGAGCTGCACCACGTACGCCTCCTCGCCGGTGGCGCGGCGCCCGATCTCGCGCGCGGCGGCCAGGGCGCGGCGCACGGTCTCGTCGGTCTGCCGGTTGCGGACGAAGTCCTCGCGGAGGCGCTCGACGATGTCATCGAGCGCGGCCTCGGAGGTGTCGCGGAACTCTCGCCCCAGCGCGTCGATCGCGCGGGCCTCGTCGCGCAGGAACGCGAGGCTGAAGCGCCGGTTCCGCAGTCGCATGAGGGCGCGCCCGGCGAGCCGGTCGGCGCCGGTGTCCACGCGCGGCCGGGCGCGCCGGCTGCGGAGCGATTCGTAGAGGGCGGTGTAGCGGGTGAGCGATTGGGTCATGAAGTGATCGGGGCGCGCGGGCGCGAAAACGCAAAGCGCAAAGCGCAAAGCGCAAATCCGGAACAGAGTCGTCCGACGCGCCGCTCTTCATTTGCGCTTTGCGCTTTGCGCTTTGCGCTTTTCACACGTCCACCCTTCCCTGCACCATCTTGTGCAGCCGGTCCACCCACTGGGCCAGGAGCGGCTTGTTCGGCAGGCTGAAGCGGATGCTCACCCGCTCGCCGGGCTTGGCGTGCGCCAGCGATTCGACGGGCGCGGGGTCGATCAGCACCTTGAAGAGCGGGACCTTGGTGACCGTGCCGCGCTGGTCCTTCTGCTCGGTCTCGATCGTGCCGCCGCCGGAGAAGCCCAGCGCGGCGTGGGGCAGCTCGCGCTGGCCCGCCTCGATCACGCGCACGGCGCCGCCCTCGATCACGTCGCCCACCCGCGCGAAGGAGCGCACCTCGACCTCGTACTTCTCGCGCGCCAGGGCGATCAGCCATGACGCCTCGGTCTGCGTCAGCGTCGCGGCGATGCGCAGGTGTTCGGAGTCCACAACCTCGCAGACCTGCTTGCCGCCCTTGGCGTACGAGCCGACGAGGCCCGCCGGGTCCTGCCCGACGACGACGCCGTCGTGCGGCGCGCGGACAACAAGCTTCGCGGCACGCTCGTCGAGGATCTTCTGCATGCCGCGCAGCGTCTCCACCCGGTCGCGGGTGACCTGGGCCTGTCCCTCGCCCTGGTCCTTGGCGGTCGCCGCGCGTTCCATCGCCTCGGCCTCGACGAGCTTGGCGCGCGTAGAGCCCAGATCGGCGGTCAGTTCCGGGCTCTCGAGCGTCACGATCGGATCGCCGCGCTTGACACGATCGCCGGGGCGGGCGTGGGCGATTTTCACAAAGCCGTCGGTGCCGAAGAAGACGCCCGAGCGTGCCTCGCCCTCGACGACGCCGTCGGCACGCCGGCGGTCGGGCGCGGGGATGACGCCGACGCCCAGCGCGAGGAGGATCGCCAGCGCGATGCTCGTGAGCACGGCGCGGGCGCGGAACTCAGCGATCTGATTCCCGGTCGCGAGCCAGTGGACGAAGCCGCCGACGGGCAGGATGAACCACATCGCGGCGGTCCACACCGCGAGGATCAGCCCGATCGCGAAGAGCTTGCCCATCACGTAGAGCGTGATCGAGAAGAAGAGGAAGATGCGGTAGGCCATCGCCAGCGCACCGTAGACCGCGAGGATGGCCTGCTCGGAGCCCGACGAGCTCGGCGGCGTCGTGTCGCGCACACGGTAGAGGTGCTTCAGCGCCAGGTGCCGGAGCATCTGCGTCGAACGCTGCATGAGGTTGGGGACCTCGAGGAGGTCGGCGAGCATGTAGTACCCGTCGAAGCGCATGAGCGGGTTGGCGTTGAAGAGGACCGTCGAGACGCTGGCCGTGAGCATCGCGTTGTATGCGACCTGGTGCGCCAGGCCCCCGGTGTGCTTGGTCGCCAGCCAGACGAACGCCGCGATCGAGGCGACGAAGAGCTCGAAGATCATGCCCCCCGCGCCGACCGCGATGCGCTGCCACTTGCTCGGGAAGGCCCAGCACGCCGAGGCGTCCACGTACGGCGCGGGGAGGAGCACGAGCATCATCACGCCCAGCTCGGGCACCTGCCCGCCGAAGCGCTTGCAGATCACGCCGTGCCCGGTCTCGTGGATGAGCTTGGTCACGATGAAGACGACGATCATCCATCCCCAGTTGGCCGGGGCGATCGCGCTGCCGAAGCCGTTGCGCAGGCTTTCCCACTCCGGCAGCACGTTGAAGAGCGCGACCAGCACGAGCGCGCACCACGCGAGGAACCCCCAGCGGTTGAGGATCGGACGCAGGATCGGCTCGAGGAGCGTGAGCAGCCGGTCGGGGTTGATGAGCTTGACCCTGAAGTACATCAGGCCGATCGCCTGCTGCTGGACCTTTTTCCTGGTGCGCTCGCGCCCGCGCCCGAGCAACTGCTCGACCTCGGGGCTGGCCTCGACGCTGAGGAGGTTGGAGTTGTAGAGCTGGCTGAGGAGCTGGATCACCTCGTTCTGGGTCGGCGCGTCGTCCTCGTGGCGGGTGAGCGCCAGGTGCCAGACCTCCTCGACCGTGCGCCGGCCGTCGAGGAGCGAGACGTACTCGTGCGCGATGGGGCTGAGGCGGAAGAAGTTGTTGGTGGCCGGGTCGTGCACCACGTGCCAGCGCTGGCCCCGGTAGTGCTGGCGCGTGATCTGGACGTGCGGACGCAGGCGCGGCTTCATCGCGCGCACGCGATGCCAGAACGGAGAAAACGTCGGGCGTTCACTCATCGCCGGTCGCCTTGGACGCCTCCCACTCGCAGTCGCACGAGAACAGGGGCTCGCGGCAGCGCGGGCACTGCTCGAGGTCGCAGAACGTGTGGTGCGTCCCGCCCGGCTTCACGCCGCAGTCGCCGCAGCGGTCCTCGGCCGGGTTGGGCACGAAACCGAGGTACTCGGCGTCCTCGGCCCCGAACGCGACGCGCGGCCACGTGCGGTCGTACCCGATGAGGGGGTGAGCGTCGCACGTTTCGGCCTCGACCATATCACGACCACAGACTTTGCAGATTGCCAATGCCGCTTCTCCCGCTGGTATTACCACCACAGCCACAACCGGAGCTGATCGACGACGCGCCTCCCTGCGATCCACGCCAGCGAGTGCTTCTCGGCGTTGAACTTCGCGATGCCCTCCATGCCGGGTCGGAACCACGGCGCCGACTCGGTAAGCTTCGCGCGCACGATGAACGCGTTCTTCCCCTCCTGCGCCTGGGAGAGGGGCACGATGCGCTCGACCCCGAAGGGAAAACTCTTCGCGGGGTCGGCCTTGGTTGCGATCTCGCCCGTCGCGTCGGGCCGGACCAGCGCGATATCGCGGTCGTCGACCCGCGCCTCGACGATCATGTCGGTGAGGTCGGCGACCTGGAACACACTCTGACCGATCTCGACGGCGGCGCCGACCTTGTCGCGGATGTCGCCGGAGATGACGGTGCCCGTAATCGGCGCGACGATGCGGGCCTCGTCGATGTTGTGCTGGGCGAGCCCGAGCCGGCAGCGGGCCTGGTCGGCCTGCGCCTCGGCCTGCTGCGCGTCGCTGATGTTCCCCTTCTTGCGGGCCTCGTCGGCCTTCTTCTCGGCCTCGACGATCTGGCTCTGGGCCTGCAGCTTCTGCAGCTGCTGCTCGGTCGTATCCATCTCGAAAAGGAGCTGGCCCTTCTCGACGCGCCTGCCCGGCTCGATCCCGTCGGCGAGCGACCTGATCTTGCCCGAGAAGGGCACGCTCACGGTGCGCGGCTCGCGGGCCTCGATCCGCATCGGCGCGCTCACGCGGTAGGTCACGTCCACGAGCGTCACGACCAGCGACGCCGCGACGACCAGCACGCCCGCGATCTTCCAGAGCGTGTGGCGCGGCCCCACCAGCCAGGCGCCGGCGCGCACGGTCGAGTCCCACGCGCGGAGCGCGAGGTTGCGGTCGTCGCTGCGCCGGATCTCGAGGACCGGCGCGATGAGATCGAGCGAGGCCTGGAGCAATTCGATGGTCTGGAGATCGATCGGGCCCGCGCCCGTGCTCTCGAACAGGAGCACGCCCAGCACGCGCTCGTCGATCCGCAGGGGCAGGCTCGCGACCTTCAGCTTGGCGTCCCCGGCGGCGAGGTCGCGGTGCGCGTGCGTGATCGCCTGCGCCAGCAGCACGTCGGCGCCGGCTCCCTCGCCCCCCGCCGCCGGCGGCGGGTAGAGCACCGCCTGCTCCTGGTCGAGGCACTCGTCCATCGCCGTCTCGATCTTCTGGACCATCGCCATGCGCCGGTCGATCTGCTCGGTGTCGCTCATCGCGATTACGCGGCTGAAGAGCCGGCCCTGCTGGTTCTTGGCGCCGCCGATCCACCCGAGCGCCACGCGGTCCACGCCGAGCTGGCGGCAGAGGTCGTTGACGAGCTGGATCGCCGCGCCCTTGAACGTGCGCGCGTGGTTGATCGAGGCGATCAGGCGCGCCCCGAGGTCGAGCGAGGCGCTCGCGCTGCGCACGCGGCGCAGCTGCTGGCCCGCGGCGTGCGTGTGCACGTACCCGGCGAGGAGCTCGACGAGCGCGAGCGTCGTCTGAAGGGCCGGGCGCGAGCGCGGGTCGAGGACGAGCGTGATCACGGCGGAGACCGGCGTCGCCGCGCTGTCGGGTCCGAGTCCGCCCGGGACGGGGACCGCGATCAGAAAACCCTTGCCCGACGCGTCGTAGAGCATGTCGCTCGAGTCGAACCCGAAGACGTGGGCCTGGCGCGAGAGGGCGGCGTGGCGCACGGCGGAGCGGGCGTCGGCCAGACGCTCGACCGACGCCTCGGGGACCGGCGCGTCCATCTTCGGCACGCCCTCGCCGGGCGCGAAGGGCCACATGAGCACCGGGCGCGGCTCGGCCTCGGGCGCGGGCTGGTCGGGCGATTCGCCGCGCGGCGTCACGGGCACGAGGAACAGGACGGCCTGTCGCGCACCGCTGACCTGCGCGATCGCGGCGAGCAGGCGCGCCATGAACACGCGGTCGTCGGCCGCCGGCGACGCCAGGTCCGCGACGATCTTCTGCCACCCGGGGGCGCGGAGGTTTGACAGATCGATCACTTCGGACCCTCCGCGCTCGCGCCGGCCGGCGCCGCGCTCGCCGTCTTCGCGCCGTCGGCGACGATCCGGTTCTTCCAGGCGCCCGTCGGCTCGCGGAAGCGCACCCACGCGGTCAGCCCGGCGATCACGCCGTCGGCGTTGGGAACTTCGATCCGCACGTTCCGCGTCGCGCTCGCCGAGTCGGCCACGGCGCCCAGGCCGACCACCTTCGCCACGCGCACGCGCGGCTCTCCCGGCACATCCATGAGCACCCACGCCGGGTCGCCGACCTTCAATCCCATCTCCAGCGTCATCCCCGTCGGCGCGGGGACGTCGACGCGGAGGGGATCGATGTTCACAACGCGGATCACCTTGTCACTCTCGGAAACCGACTGGCCCACGTCGGCGGAGATCGAGTCCACGCGCCCGGAGAACGGCGCCTTGAGCTGCAGCTTGTCGAGACGGGACTGGAAGCGCTCGACCTGCAGCACCTCCTGCTGCTGCGTGATCTTCGCGGTATCGAAGTCGATCGTCGCGCCCTCCCAGGTCAGCTTGGCGCGCCCGAGTTCCAAAGGTGAGCCGGCCCCCTTGGACTTGGCGTCGAGCAGTCCGTCGTACTCGAGCTTGGCCAATTCCGCGGCCTTCGCGGCTTTCTGCACGGGCAGGTCGGTCTCCGCCCGGAGCTTCTGGAGCTTGACGAACACCGCCTCTTCGGCGTCTTCGCCGCGGATCAGGAGCTGACCCTGCTTGATCTCCTCGCCGACCTTGACGAGCACCGACGTGACGCGCGTTGCGATGGAGAACCCCATGGTCGCGTCGAGACTGGGGCGCGTGATGTGCTTCTCGCCGCCGAACTCGGCGATCATTTGAGGAGTTAGCCCCACGGCGGGCGGCTCCTGCGGCGCCGCGCCCGCGAGCACGCCGGCCAGCACGATCGCCGCGCCCCACACGAGTTGCTTGTACGGAAGCTGGAAGGTCATGGTGAAACTATACCGTGCGATCCACGCCCGGAGTTCCCTCGCCGCGCGGTATCGAGAGCGCGCGGCGACTATTCTTTGATCCCTTCTATCAAGGAGATGCCGTTGACACAGTCTCCCGTCCTCGATCGTCCCGCCGCCGCGTCGCCCCTGGCCATCAAGGGCGGCACCCCGGTCTCCGCGAAGCCTGTCCCGTTCATGTCGACGGCGCTGACCCAGGCCGACATCGACGCCGCGACGGAGGTGCTGAAGACCGGCATGCTGCGGGCCGCGAAGAAGTGCGAGGAACTGGAGGGGCGGTTCGGCCCGATGACCGACGCCAAGCACATGATGACGTGCGCCAACGGCACGTGCGCGCTCCAGCTCGCGTACGAGGCGCTCTTCAACCCGGGGGATGAGATCCTGGTTCCCGCCTGGAGCTTCATCGCCACCGTTTCGATGATCGTCGCGCGCGGGTGCACGCCGGTGTTCGTCGATGCGCTCCCCGACACGTTCCAGATGGACATGAACGACGCCGCCAGGAAGGTGACGCCCAAGACCCGCGGCATCGCCGCGACGCACCTCTACGGCTGCCCCGTGGACATCGACGCGACGCAGGCGCTGGCGAAGAAGCACAACCTGAGGGTCGTGTACGACGCGGCGCAGTCGCACCTGGCGACGTACAAGGGCAAGGGGATCGGCGCGTACGGCGACGCGGTGACGTACTCGTTCTACGCGACCAAAAACTTCGCGACCGGCGAGGGCGGGTCGATCTCGTGCAACGACGAGGCGCTGGCGCGCACCATCAAGCTCCTGCGTTCGCACGGCGAGACCGACAAGTACCTGCACGACCGCATCGGGTACAACTACCGGATGAACGACATCACGGGGGCCCTCGGCTGCTCGCGCCTCGAACGGCTCGCGGAGCAGACCCGGCAGCGCCAGAAGAACGCGGCCCGCTACGACCAGATCATCGCCGGAATCCCGGGCCTCGCCGCGCCGACGACGACGGCGGGCGCCGAGGCGGTGTACCACCTCTACACCGTCCGGATGGACACCGCGAAGTTCACCTGCACGCGCGACCAGTTCACCGATGCGCTCAAGGCCGAGGGCGTGCCCACCGCGGTGCACTACCCGCGCCCGCTCCCCAAGCAGCCGGCTCTGGCGAAGTTCGACAAGAACAACACGCCCGTGGCGGACAGACTCTGCACTCAGGTGTTCTGCCTGCCCATGCACCACGATCTCACGGACGAGCACTTCAAGATCGTGGGCGAGGCGCTGAAGAAGGTCGCCGGCGCGTTCCGCGCCTGATCCGGGCCGCACGCGCGGTCACTGGCTCACCACGACTCCGAGTCGATTGAGCGCGCCGCGGAACATCGACTCCCAGGGCTTGCCGGCCGCGCCGACGAGTTCACGCTCGGCGTACTCCTTGCACGCGCTCGGACCCCGGTGCTCGTGCAGGAGCACGCACACGCTGACGGGGTTGACGGCGTGCGGCGTTGATTCGCCGTTCAGGCAAAGGTCCAGCAGGGCGGCGTCGGACATGCGGCATTGAACCTGCGGAACACCGTGATCCCGCAGCGCTGCGCAGACACTCGCGCCGAGCCGGCGCCGCCAGGTAAACCATTCGATCGTCCACCAGCGATCGATCACGTGCGGCCCGCGCTCTCCGTACAGGCTCGGCCCGCCGCGTAGGAATTCTCCGATCCGGGCGCGCCAGTGGCAGTCCATCTCCGCGGGAAATACGGCGCGATCGGGCGCTACACCATGAAAACGGGCGAGCCTGCGCGACCACACACCAAGGTTGATCGTGAACTTCACGCGCTCCTGCGTGTTGTACCTGTCGCGTTGAAAATTGACGACGCCCCAGCCGTCCGGGCCGTTCAGACCAAAGACCTGGCCTCGCCGCTCAAACCCGAGCGATGTCAGCAGGGGCGCGGCGTGCTCGTCGAGCAGATACTTGAACTTCGGCTGCGCTTCCATACCCGAATCGCCCCGCCGAGACGCCGATCTCCCACCCGAGTCAGTACCCCCGGTGGTCGGGGCGCGACAGCCATTCGTCGAAGAGCGCCGCACATTCGGCGCGTAGCACGCCGGGAGTGATCTTCACCGGGCTCCCGCCGCGCTTGTACAGATCTTCGGCCGCGAGGACGAGCTCGCGGAAGCCGGCCTTTTTCGCGTCGTCGATGGTGGCGCCGTAGTACACCGCGTCGAAGTTCGACCAGTGGATCGCCGACGCGCACATCGGGCAGGGCTCGCACGAGGTGTACATCGTACAGCCCTTGAAATCGATCGTGCGCATCTCGCGGCTGGCGTTCTGGATCGCGACGACCTCGGCGTGGGCCGTGGGATCGGTGCGCTTCCAGACCTCGTTGTGGCCGCCGGCGACGAGCTTGCCGTCCCTGATCACCACGGCGCCGAAGGGTGACTGGCCCGCGCCGATGCCGGCCCGCGCCCGCTCGATCGCGAGGCGCATCCATCGTTCGTGGTGCGCGGCGGTAGACATGGGGTCAAGCGTAGCAAAGGGACGGCTTGGGGGGGACACCTCACTGGGGACCGGTGGTCTCCATCGCCAGGTCGAGTTCACGCACACCGCGCGCCAGGCGAAGCTTTTCCACGCCTTGCCTGAGCTGTTCGCGCACCGAGGCGGCTCCGGGCACCTTGGGGATGAAGAGCGTCGGGTTGGTCTCGTCGGAGCTGAGAATCTCAATGGTGCCGATCCCGAGCATGCGGTCGAGGAGCGTCTGATGGAGCTGCGTGTCCTTGATGCGGTAGAGCTCGACCTCGTCGAGTGTCTTGGTGAGCACTCCCCGCTCGAAGCGGAGCCGCTGCGAGGTGAGCGTGTAGCGCGAGGTCTTGACGAGCAGATACTTCCAGATGACCCACGGAATCGGGATCACCAGCACGCACAACACGAACCACCAGAAGTTCACCCACTGGCTCGGCGTGCCGCTCCAGAGCGTGGTCTCGGGGCCCAACCGGCGCGCGGCCCGCACGTCGTCGGGAAAATCGCGCCCCCCATCGGCCGCCGGTATCGGCCCGGAGCCGGGGTCTACCTCAACGCCGACGACGGTGACGCCAAGGCGCTCGGCCATCGACCGGGCCTCCGCGGCCGAATCGGCCTCGATGATCTTCTGCACCGGCTTGGACGACGGATCGGTGCCGTGGACGATGTAGCGGGCTGGCATCGTGGTTCTCCCCGGGCGGCGCGCCCGACCCTCATTCGGAAGCATCGCCCGACGGTTCAGCGCGGATGATACCGGCCCCTTTGCGCGCGTGCGATGAGCACCCCGGCCGCGAGACCGGGAGGATCGCCAGTCCCTCCTGGTCTCACCCCCGCGAGCGCCGCGCGCCGGCGGCGCTAGACTGGGAGCGTCGCTCATGACCCACCCGGCCAACGGAATTCCGCGCTACCGCCTGCTCGCGCTCGACCTTGACGGCACGCTCTTCGATACACGCGGGAAGATCAGCGACCGGAACCTGCGCGCGGTGCTCGCTGCGCGCGAGGCGGGGATGGTCATCACGATCTGCACCGGGCGCGGCTTGGTCGAGTGCAGGCACGCGCTGGAGCAGATCGGCCAGACTGACCCGGTCGTCGTCGCGGGGGGCTCGATCGTCGCCTGCCCCACAACGTCGCGCACGCTGCACCGGTTCGCGGTCGATCGCGACCTGGTCGCCCACATGACCGCTCGCGTCCTGGAGCACAAGCACCCCGTGCTGATTCTGAAGGATCCGATCGAGGCCGAATACGACTACCTCGTGGTCACCGGCGAGGAGAACCACGCGCTCGACCCGGTCACGCTCTGGTGGTTCGAGCACATGAAGGTGAGGGTGCGCTACGCGCAGCGCCTCGACGAGGATGCGCACCCCGAGCACACCGTGCGCGTCGGCGCCTGCGGGCTCTCGGGAGTGCTGGCGAAGATCAAGCACGACCTCGCCGGCTCGCTCGGCGACCGCGCGCAGATGCACCACTTCCCCGCAGTCGTCGCCCCCGAGCACGCGCGGAACCTGCCCGACGGTCAATCGCTGCACATCCTCGAGGCCTTCGACCGGGACGCCGACAAGTGGTCCGCGATCCGCGTGGTCGCGGCGGCCCGCAGCATCAGCGGCGCGCAGGTCGTCGCGATCGGCGACGAGATCAACGACGTGCGCATGATCCGCGAGGCCGGGCTCGGCGTCGCGATGGGTAACGCGATCGCTGCAGTGCGCGACGCTGCGCGCCGGCAGACTCTGAGAAACGACGAGGACGGCGTGGCCCACGCGGTCGAGAACGTGCTCTCCGGGGCATGGTGAGGCTCATTCGTGCAGACGCTCACCGACATCCGTCGGCTCCTCGATTCGCGCGGTCTTTCTCCGCGCAAATCGCTCGGGCAGAACTTCCTGATCGACCACAACCTCATCCGCAAGCTCGTGGACGCCTCGGGCATCGGCGCCGGCGACCTCGTGCTTGAGATCGGCCCCGGCACGGGCACGCTGACCGACGAGCTGCTCGATCGCGGCTGCCGCGTGATCGCCTGCGAGATCGACGAGCATCTCGCCGCGCTCCTCCGTGACCGCTTCGCGGAGCGTGAGGGGTTCACACTCGTCGAGGGGGACTGTCTCGAGAGCAAGCGAGAGCTCTCCCGCGCCACGGCGGCCGCCCTCGCCCGCCGGCCGTTCACGCTCGTCGCCAACCTCCCCTACAACGCCGCGACCCCGCTCATGCTGACGCTCCTGTGCGAGCATCCCGAGTGCCGCGGCCTGTTTGTGACGATCCAGCGCGAGGTGGCCGACCGCCTCCTCGCCGCGCCGGGCACGCGTGACTATGGCCCGCTCGCGGTCGTCGCGCAGGCCGTCGGTGAAGTGCTGCACATTGCGACGCTGCCGCCCGAGTGCTTCTGGCCGCGCCCCGACGTGACCAGCGCCATGGCGGCGGTCGTCCGCCGGCCCTCGCCGCTCGCACCCGATGCGCGTGCCCTGGCCGACTTCTGTCAGAAACTCTTCTCGCAGCGCCGCAAGCAGCTCGGCTCGGTTCTCGGGCGGGGCGGCCGCTGGCCCGAGGGCATCTCCCCCACCCAGCGCGCCGAGCAACTCACGGTCGAGCAACTTATCGCGCTGCACCGCGCGTTGGCGCTTCCCCCCGCGGCCCCCGATCGTGTACCCTGAACTCGCGCGACCATGGGCACAATGTCGTCCGCCCACACCCCGCACCCGCCCGACTCCCACTCGCTGGGTTCCGGGCTCGCTCCGCAACTGGCTGAGGCGTGCGGTGGCCGCCTGGGCCCGATCGAGTGGTTCCGGAGCGTCTGGCAGCACGGCGGCGCGTCGACGGGCTTTGCCGAGTGGAAGGACGATTCGGGAAAACCCGTTCCCGCCATGGTCAAGCTGCCCGTGGGCTCGGTCGAGTTCCGCTGGAGCACGAGCCTGGGGCGCGACGGCGCCACCGAGCCCCCCACCCCTCGCGTCTTGGCCTCTGGCGAGAGTCTTGCCGGCTATGACCTCGCGTGGCTCGTGGTTGAGCGGCTCGCCGGGAATCCCCTGTCCCAGGGGCTCACCGACCAGTCTGTTCTGGACCTGCTTTGCGCTGCCGCGGACTTTCATGAAGCCGCCCTGCGCATCAAGCCCGTTGAAACCCCGCCACGCGGCGAGGACTGGGCAGCACAGGTGGAGCGGGCTCGAAGTCTGACACGCCTGGGTGTGATTCCGGAACCCCAGCGCTGGAACGAAGCGATCAAGCGCGTCCAGAAGGTCCTCCCCATCCTGGAACGGAAGTGGGCCGCAAGAAAAATCAACGCGTGGTGCCACGGCGACCTGCACCCGGGCAACGCGATGCGACGCCCACTGGGGAATTCGCCCCAAGCCGCCGCGCGCCACGGGTGCGTGCTCGTCGATCTCGCCCTGGTGCACCCCGGCCATTGGGTCGAGGACGCCGTATACCTCGAGAGGCTCTACTGGGGACGCCCCGAGCACCTCCACGGCGTGAAGCCAGTCTCGGCGCTGGCAAGGATCAGGCGTGATCGCGGCTACCCCAGCGACGATGGCTACGCAGAGCTCGCCGTTGTCCGGCGCGTGCTTATGGCGGCGTGCGTACCTGTCTATGCGGAACGCGAAGGCCACCACAAGTACACGCACGCGGCCTTGGAGATCATTGAACACGGGCTCACACAGGCGTCCCATTGAATCGCAGGGCATCTACCTATCATTCCCCTGACGCCCTGACTTGCTTTCCTCGCTCTCGGGGCCCAAGATTGGTTATCGTTGAGTGATGCAGGGGGACCCCTCGTTACGGAAGGACACGCTTTGGAATCATTCGAACGCCTCAAGACACTGATCGCCCAGGCTGAAGAGGACTTGAAGAAGGCCGAGGGTGGCAACCGCGCGGCAGGCACCCGCGTTCGCGCCATGATGCAGGACGTCAAGAACGCGGCCCAGGAGATTCGTCAGAAGATCCTCGACCTGCGCGGCGCCGAGAAACCCCAGAGCTAATTCCTTGAACCCCTCCCACGCCCCTCAGGCTGAACCCGACGCTGTTCCCGCGCCCAAGACGCCGGGACCGGGGTTGCTGCTGGACCTCTCGGGGATCGACCTCGGGGCTCGCGTAAAGACTCGCGCCGAGATCGAAGAGTGGAACCCGCACCGCGGGCACATGTCCATGCTCGACTGGATCGTGTGGGAGGACCCGACGCGCAGCCGCGGCATCGGGCTCAAGCATGTGGGACACGACGAATTCTGGGTGCCCGGCCATTTTCCGGGCAAGCCGATGTTCCCCGGCGTGCTCATGGTCGAGACCGGGGCTCAGCTGGCGTGCTACCTGTACATCTCGCGAAAGACCGAGAAGAGCCTCGTGGCATTCCTGCGGATCGAGCACGCCGCGTTCCGGGCCGGCGTCAAGCCAGGGGATGACCTGTACGTACTCTGTGACGATGTAAAAGTCGGGCGGCGGAGCTTCCTTTGCGACCTGCAGGGGCTGGTCAACGGCAAGGTCGCGTTCGACGCGCGTGTCAGCGGGATGATGATCTGACGGGCCGCGCGGCGCGGTCCGTGGGGGCGATCCGGTCATGGCCTCGCCGTACCCGTTGATCTTCGAGCCGATCCTCATGGCCAAGGTCTGGGGCGGGCGCCGGCTGGAGCGGTTCGGCAAGCACCTGCCTCCCGGACAGATGATCGGCGAAAGCTGGGAGCTGACCGACCTCGGGGCGACGTCGGCCTCCGGCGGCGGCGGAGGTGCGGCGCGATCGGTCATCGCCAACGGTCCGCTCAATGGAAAGTCCATTCACGACGCCATGGAGGCGTGGAACGCCGACATGCTCGGCAGGGCGCGCCCGTCGCGCGACGGCGGATTCCCGCTGCTTGTGAAGTTTCTTGACGCGCGCGAGAACCTCTCCGTGCAGGTGCACCCGAGCCCTGCGTACGCCGCGGCACACCCCGAGGCGCACCTCAAGACCGAGACCTGGTTCGTGCTCGACGCGGCGCCGGGGAGCGTGATCTACAAGGGGATCAAGTCGGGAGTCACGCGCGAGGACTTCGCCCTCCATGTCGGCGAGGGCAAGGTCGTCCAGGATCTGATCGCTGTCCCCGCGGTGCCCGGGGAGTGCCACAACCTGCCCAGCGGTACGTGCCATGCGCTGGGCGCGGGAGTGCTCGTCGCCGAGGTGCAGACGCCTAGCGACACCACCTTCCGCGTGTTCGACTGGGGCCGGGCGGGGCGCGAGCTGCACGTCCAGCAGTCTCTGGAGTGCATCGACTTCGGCCCCGCGCCCGCGGCGACGCGCCTCGAGCAGCCCAGCCGCGGCGGAGCGCTCGCGACCAACGAGTTCTTCGAGCTCTCGGTGCACAAGCCGGGGGGCCGCGAGTTGCGCGGGAGCGACTTGTTTCACGCGCGCTGCGCGTGCGTCATGGCCCTGAAGGGGAGTGTGTCGCTGCGCCCCGAGCACGGCGCGGTCGTCGAACTGCCCGCGGGGCGCACGGCGCTCGTGCCCGCGGTGATCGCCGGAGCGATGAAGGTGCGGTCGTCGCCGGACTCGAAGATCCTGGTCGCGACGCTCGCGCAGGCGTGACGCTCAGCCCGTCTTCGGGGTCGTGTTCTTCGCGATCGTCTCGAGCAGCTTGCTCAGGCGGTCCTCCGATGCGCCGTCCCGCCCGTCGTTGGACTGGATCGAGTACGTCGGCTGCACGTGCGACTCACCGCAGATCACGGTGAGCAGATTCGAGACCAGCCGCGACTCCTCGCCGGGGCCGAGCTTGTGACCGTTCTGGGCGAGAAGATCGACCGCGTGGTGCACGATCGCGACCGCGCCGTCCACGATGACCTTGCGGGCATCGACCAACGCCTGGGCCTGCTGGCGAACGAGCATCGCCCCGGCGATCTCGGGGGCGTAGCTCAGGTCCGACAGTTCGAACGACGCCACCTCGGCGCCCGCGACCTCGACCTTGGACTGGAGCAGGTCGCGCATCTCCTTGGCGATCGCGCCGGTCTCGCTCTTCAGGCTCATCTGGTGGGTCGCCGATTCGTACGGGTAGCGCGACGCGACCTGTTTGAGCACGGCCATGGCCTGGGTCTTGACGAACGACGGCGCGTCCTGCACATCGAGCGCGGCCCTCTTCGAATCGACGAACCGGAACGTGACCACGGCCGCGACGACGATGGGGTTGCCGTTGCCGTCGGCGACGATCGTGCGGTGGACCTCGATCGCCTGCTGCTTGGTCGAGATCTTGATGAGCTTGCGCCCCCAGACGTTGACCCACGAGATGCCGGGGGTCTTCACGATCTTGGAGAGCTTGCCCCACCCCAGCACGACCGCTTCTTCCTGGGGGTGCACGACCAGCCACGAGGCCATCAGCGTGATGGGAAAGAAGAGCACGCTCAGGACCAGCGTCAGCATGACTTCCATGTGGACACCCAGTTCATGCGCCGCGCCCTCCGTCACCTCTTGACAGGCGCGCCGCGTTCTCCCGAATGTATCATTCGGAGACGCGCCGTGCCGTTTCACACCCGGTGCTTCGGAGAAGATCGCGATGCCCACCGACGTCATCGACTACCAGATCCTGGGAGAAGACCTGCAGGCCGTCGTCATCACCCTCGACCCCGGCGAGGCGGTCGTTGCGGATGCGGGCACGATGATGTACATGCAGGACGGCGTCGAGATGTCGACCCAGCTTTCCATGAAGGACAGCGGCGGTGGGCTGATCGGCAAGCTCTTCGAGGCCGGGAAGCGGGCCGTGACCGGTGACTCGTTCTTTGTCACGTTCTTCACGAACAACGCCCGCCAGCGCCGCGATGTCGCCTTTGCCGCGCCGCACCCGGGGCGCGTGGTCCCGCTCGAACTGGGTGAGCACGGCGGCACGGTGATCTGCCAGAAGGACGCGTTCCTCTGCGCCGCCAAGGGCGTGACCGTGGACATCGCGTTCACGAAGCGGATCGGCGCCGGCCTCTTCGGTGGCGAAGGGTTCGTGCTCCAGAAGATATCCGCGGAGTCCGGGCGCGGCCAGGTCTTCTGCCACGCCGGCGGCACGACCGTGCAGCAGACGCTCGCCCAGGGCGAGACGCTCCGCGTGGACACCGGCTGCATCGTCGCGATGGAGCCGGGCGTCGATTACGACATCGAGATGGTGCCGGGGATCAAGAACAAGCTCTTCGGCGGCGAGGGGCTCTTCTACGCGAAGCTCACCGGGCCGGGCACGGTCTGGCTCCAGACCATGCCCTTCTCGCGCCTGGCCGACCGGATCCTGTCCGCGTCGCGATCGGGCGGCCGCAAGGAAGAGGGCTCGGTGCTCGGCGCGGTCGGGCGCATGCTCGACGGAAACTGACCCCTCACGCAAGGCCGTACTCGCTCCACCGCGACGAGACTCGCGCGCGGATTTCATCGCTCGTGCGCATGAACGGCGGCCACGGTCGGACGGGCTGGCCGTTGCACTCGTCGCCGGGCATCTTCGGCGTCGCGTCGAACGCGACCCGCCGCCCGCAGACGCTGACCGACCGGTCGCGGTCGGGCGAGCAGTTGGCGATCCAGTGAAACAGCGCCGCGTCGGTGTCGTTCGCGTCGGCATCGGCGCCGACGACGATGGTCCAGCGCGGAACCGCGACCTCGTTCGCCAGCGCGCCCAGGGCCTTGATCACGCCAAGGCCGTCGCCGGGCCGGCGCTTTTCCATCGAGACTATCAGCCACCACCCGCCGAGTGCTTCGGGTACGCGCGCATCGCGCACGGCGTCGATCGTCCGGACTCGTGCCTCGCACGAACGCGCCTGTTCGCCCGTCACGGGCCCGATCTCGCCGGCGGCGCACAACTGCGCGGGCAGTCCTTCGAGCGGCCGGTGCACCTCGGCATCAGCGGTCTTGCGAGTGGAGTCCAGCCCCATCTTCATCCCGGCCCCCAGGAAGGGCGAGGCGTGGTCGAGGATGTCGAGCGGCCCGCGCACCAGCTCCGTGTCGCGGGCGGGAACGCAGCGTTCGCCCACGGCGCGCAGCACGGCCGGCGTGTCGTGCACGTTCACATCGTCGTCCACCACGACCACGCACTTGGTCCAGGCCATCTGCCCCGCGCCCCAGACCGAGTGCATGACGCGCCGTCCCTGGAACGGGTAGGTCTTCTTGACCTTGATGAACGCGGCGTTGTGGAACGCGCCGAACATGGGCAGGTCGTAGTCCTCGATGTCGTGGACAACCGTCTTCAGGAGCGGAAGGAAGAGCCGCTCGGTCGCCTTGCCGAGGTAGTAGTCCTCCTGCGGCGGGTATCCGACGATCGTCGTCGGATAGATGGGGTCGCGCCGGTGCGTGATCGCGGTGACGGTCAGGATCGGCTTTCCATCACATTGGGATCCTAAGCTTAGAATTCCACGTGGACAAGTTGTCGCGGCCGCTT
>JADMIO012727031.1_pt1 | contig 27220 bp, 24 predicted proteins | sample 8958161 | NCBI WGS metagenome assembly JADMIO01 (sample SAMN16585339, study PRJNA669376) | soil metagenome | isolation source: Crop rotation soil | place: USA: Cullars Rotation, Alabama | collected 2011
CTTTCCCGGGCGCTGCCGCGCCCGCACCGGCATCACTCGTGATGTCGGACAGATCGAGCGAGTCCTCGACCCACTTCGTCGAGTGCTTCGCGGCCACGAAGTCCGGGTGCGAAAGGATCGCGAGGTCGGCGGGCTTGGTCGTGGCGACCCCGGTGACCTCGAGCTCGCTCAACGCCCGCAGCATGCGCGCGATCGCGACCTCCCGATCGTGGCCCCACACCACCAACTTGCCGACGAGGTTGTCGTAGTACTGGCTGACCTCGTCGCCAGCCTCGTACCCGCCGTCCCACCGCACGCCGAACCCTTGCGGGACGCGCAGCTTGGTGATCGGACCGGGCGACGGCAGGAACCGACCACCGGCCGGGTTCTCCGCGTTCACCCGCACCTCGATGGCATGTCCTCGCGATCCCGCCCGCACGGACTCCTGGGTGAACGACAGCGGCTCGCCCGCAGCGACCCGCAACTGTTCGGCGACCAAGTCGAGCCCGGTCACCATCTCGGTCACGGGATGCTCGACCTGCAGCCGGGTGTTCATCTCGAGGAAGAAGAAGTCGCCGTCCTGGTACAGGAACTCGACGGTGCCCGCGTTCACGTAGCCGCACGCCGCTGCCACCTTTACGGCGGCCTCACCCATCGCCGTGCGGATCGCGTCGGGGAACTCCGGCGCGGGACTCTCTTCGATCAGCTTCTGGTGACGCCGTTGCGCCGAGCAGTCGCGCTCGCCCAGCCACACGTACGACCCGTGCGTGTCGCCGAACACCTGCATCTCGACGTGACGCGGCCACGTGAGGTACCGCTCGACGTAGCACTCGCCCCGTCCGAAGCCTTTCAACGCCTCGGACTGCGCGGACTCCAACGCGGACGCCGCTTCGTCGGCGGAGTGCACGACGCGCATGCCACGCCCGCCGCCCCCGAACGCCGCCTTGATCGCGACCGGCCAGCCGTTCGCGTTCCCGAACGTCACGACCTCGTCGGCCGAGGTCAGGAACTCGGTCGTCCCCGGCACCCCGGCGACCCCCGCGGCCTCCGCGGCACGCCGTGACGAGACCTTGTCGCCCATCACCTCGATGGCCTCGGGCGGTGGTCCGATGAACGTCACGCCTTTCGACGCGATCGCGCGAGCGAAGTCGGTGTTCTCCGAGAAGAACCCGTAGCCCGGGTGCACCGCCTCGGCGCCGGATCGTTCGATGATCTCGAGGATCTTCTCGGTGTTGAGGTAACTCTCCGCCGCTGTCTGCCCGCCGAGCGAGTACGCCTCGTCGGCGAGCCGCACGTGCAGCGCGTCGCGATCGAGATCGGAGTACACGGCGACGCTCGTGATGCCCAGCTCCCTGCACGCGCGAATGACCCGAACTGCGATTTCGCCGCGATTGGCGATCAAGACCTTGGCGAACACGGACCGTATGTTTACTGCCGTGCCGGGCGATGCCGCGAAACAACAGCTCACCGGCAGTCGATTCGCCGACGTTCGTTGGGTCGAGGAGACCGGATCGACCAACGCCGACCTGCTGGCGCTGGCGAGACAGGGCGCACCGGAAGGCATCGTCCTCGTCGCCGATCATCAGACCGCCGGTCGGGGTCGAGCCGGCCGTTCGTTCGTGGCGCCCGCACGGGCGTCGCTCCTGTTCTCGGTGTTGCTGCACCCACCGCCCGCCGCGGCCGCGCTGGCCTCGCTGGCCATGGCGGTGGCTGCCACCGACGCGGTGGACGAGGTGGCGGGGTTCAGGCCGCAGGTGAAATGGCCGAACGACGTCGTCTGGTCGGAGCGCAAGCTCGCGGGGATCCTGGCCGAGGCGCACTGGCCGTCCGATCGGGAGGTCGCGGTCGTCGTCGGCACCGGGCTCAACGTGAACTGGCCGGACGAGCTACCGCCCGAACTCGCCGGCATCGCAATCGCGCTCAACCACATCGCCGGACGCGAGATCGACCGCGAGATCCTGCTTGTCGCGATCTTGCGGCACTTCGAGCTCCGCGCCGGCGAGCTCGGGACCGACGTGCTCCTCGATGCGTGGCGTGAACGGTCGGCCACGCTCGGCCGCGACGTCCGTGTCGAACTCGGCGCCGAGACGATCGTGGGACGCGCCACCGACATCACGCGCGATGGGCACCTCGTCGTGGGGGAGCGCACGGTCGCCGTCGGCGACGTCGTGCACGTACGCGCGGTCTAGGGGTCGGCCGTTCGGGCTTGCAGCGCGCGGAACGCGTCGGCGGCGGCCGCCGTCAACGCACCGCCGCAGCCGTCGAGCTCCCGCCCGTCGATGGTCGCAATCGGCAGCACGTCACGTGTGCTCGAGGTGAGGAACGCCTCGGCGACGTGATCGAGCGCCTTCATCGGGACGTCCGCCTCCTCGATGCCCTGGTCGAGCTCGAGCAACAACTCGCGCGTCACGCCCGCGAGGCAACCCGCCGACAGCGGCGGTGTCACCAGCCGGCCGTCGACGACGACGAAGACGTTCGTCCCCGTTCCTTCGCACAGGTTGTCGCGCGTATTCGGGAACACGGCTTCGTCGCCGCCCCGTTCTTGCGCGTACGCGTACGCGATGACGTTCTCCGCGTAGGACGTGGTCTTGAGTCCGGCGAGCACACCGCGCTCGTTGCGGGGCCACGGCACGGTGACGACCTTCGCCTGCGGCGGCCACTCCGTGCGTGGTCCGCACTGCACGAGGACGGTCGGCGGCCCCGCGCCCCGCGACGTACCGGCCGGACCCGTCCCACCAGTGAGCGTGACGCGCACGCGACCGACGTCAGGTCCGTTGGCGTCGATCGTCGATTCGATCGCATCCCGCAACTCGGCATCGGCCGGGGGCGTGAGCCCGAGCCCGCTGGCGGTGCGCCCGAGCCGCGCGAGGTGCCGCCCGATCGCGAACGCGACACCGTTGACGACCTTCATCGTCTCGAACAGCCCGTCGCCCACGGTGATCCCGTGGTCCGAGATCGGCAGCACGGCTTCGTCTTCGGGCACGAGCGCGCCGTTCACGTAGACCCTCACGACCGAGCGCCCACCGGCTCACCGCTGGCCACGCGCAACAGGCGCCGCGCCTTCAACTCCGTCTCCTCCCACTCTCCCTGCGCTGTGGAGTCCCACGTGATCGCCCCGCCGGTTCCGAAGTGGATCATCCCTTCATCGAACCAGAACGTGCGGATCGCGACGTTGAGCGCCCCGCGGCGCGCGTCCGCGTCGACCCATCCGATCGCCCCGCAGTAGAGGTCGCGCGGCACCGGCTCGAGCCGGCGCAGGTGTTCGATCGCCGCGAGCTTCGGTGCGCCGGTCACCGAACCCGGTGGGAACGTCGCCGCGATCACGTCGGCCCAACCGGCATCGCGACGCAACCTGCCCTCGACCGTCGACACGAGATGACACAGGCCCGGGTGCGCTTCGATCGCCCACAGCGCCGGTACGCGCACCGACCCGAACTCGCAGACACGCCCGAGGTCGTTGCGCACGAGGTCGACGATCATCACGTTCTCGGCCCGGTCCTTCGCCGTGAACGCGTCCGGCGTCGCGGCGGTGCCCTTGATGGGTGAGCTCACGACGACATCACTGTCGCGCCGCAGGAAGAGCTCGGGCGAGGCCGACGCGACCTCGATGCCGTGCGTCGGCAGCCGCACGACCGCGGCATAAGGCGCAGGGTTTCCCTCGGCCAGGGCGGCGCCGAGCGCGGCGACATCCGCGCCGGTGGGTAGCGGCGCGGACAGCCGGCGCGTCAGATTCACCTGGTACACGTCCCCGGCGGCGATCGCCTCGCGGATCGCGACCACGCCGCGGCTGAACGCGGCCTGATCGAGGCTCGTCGACCAGTCCTCCGGCCTCGGCCCGATCCATGGACGGCCGGGCCACGGCACCGCCGGCCGCACTCGTGCGAAGCGGGCACAAACGGGCGCGCCGTCGAACGGCAACACGACGGCCCACGTGCCGGAACTGTCGAGCGCACCGACGTCCGAGGTGACGTCCACGAGGTCCGTGAGGAGGCGCCCGTCGAGGACGGCGAGGGCCGTACCGATCACGGCCACACCCTACGATCGGTCCGAGTGAGCGCCCACTTCGAATTGTCCGAAGAGCAAGAAGCGCTGCGGAAGGTCGTGCGAGAGTTCGCCGACGCCGAGATCGCACCGCACGCCGAGCAGTGGGATCGCGAGCACACCTTTCCTGTCGACGTCGTGCACCGGATGGGCGAGCTCGGCCTGTTCGGACTTCCGTTCCCCGAGGAGTACGGCGGCAGCGGCGCCGATCTCACGACGTTGTGCGTGGCCATCGAGGAGCTCGCGCGCGTCGATCACTCGATGGCGATCACCCTCGAGGCCGGTGTCGGTCTCGGTGCGAGCCCCATCTACAACTTCGGGACCGAAGAGCAGAAGCAGCGATGGTTGCCCGACTTGTGCGCGGGGCGCACCCTCGGCGCGTTCGGTCTCACCGAGCCGGAGGCGGGGAGCGACGCCGGCGGAACCCGGACGAAGGCCGCGCTCGATGACGCGACCGGCGAGTGGGTGATCGACGGTGAGAAGGCGTTCATCACCAACTCGGGCACGCCCATCACGTCGATCATCACGATCACGGCGCGCACCGGCCCGGGAGAGATCAGTGCGATCGTCGTGCCCGCGGGCACGGCGGGGCTCACGGTGCAGCCGCCGTACCGCAAGATGGGCTGGCACGCGTCCGACACACACGGCCTCGCGTTCGCCGACTGCCGGGTCCCCGCGGCGAACCTCCTCGGCGAGCGCGGTCGGGGCTTCGCCCAGTTCCTCTCGACGCTCGACGACGGCCGCATCGCGATCTCTGCGCTCGCGGTTGGTGCGATCCAGGGCTGCCTCGAGCTGTCGACCCAGTACGCAAAAGATCGTCACGCGTTCGGCCGTCCGATCGGTGCGAATCAGGCGATCGCCTTCAAGTGCGCCGACCTCGCGGTCCTCGCGGCCAACGCCCGCTTGTTGACCTATGACGCCGCGTGGCGACGAGACACCGGTCGTCCGTTCAAGCAAGCTGCGGCGATGGCGAAGCTGTACTCGACGGAGGCGGCCGTGACCGCGACCCGCGAGGCGACGCAGATCTTCGGTGGTTACGGCTTCATCGACGAGACGCCCGTGAGTCGCTTCTACCGCGACGCCAAGATCCTCGAGATCGGAGAAGGCACGAGCGAGATCCAACGGCTCGTCATCGCGCGCGAGCTGGGGCTGCCCGTTGAGTGAGGTGACGGCGCGGCGGACATGGCCTCAACGTCTGCTCATCTCCTGCAACATCTTCCTGATCTTCGCGTGCCTGATGACCGCGGGCGGGCTCGGCTACCTGTACTCGAAGGTCAGCGACATCGGTCGCATCCAGGGCATCGCGGGTGCGCTCACACCGGTTGCGCAGAGTGGGCCCGGACAGGTCGAGAACTACCTCATCGTGGGCACGGACTCCGGCGAGGGACTCGACCCGAAGGATCCGGTGCTGACCGGCCGTCCCGGTGGTGTGCGATCCGACACGATCATGATCCTCCGGCTGGATCCCGCGTCGGACCAAGCGGAACTCCTGTCGTTGCCGCGCGACCTCTACGTGCCGATCGCGGGACTGCGCGGCAGCGATCGCATCAACTCCGCGATCCAAGGTGGTCCCGGGCGTCTGATCGACACGATCAAGGCGGACTTCGGCATCCCGATCAATCACTACGTCGAGATCAACTTCCTCGCGTTCCGCAAGCTCGTCGAAGCCGTCGACGGCGTGCCGATCTACTTCACGACACCAGTTCGTGATCGCAAGACAGGCCTCGACGTTCCCAATCCGGGCTGCATCACGCTCGACCCCGTGCAGGCGTTGGCGTTCGCGCGTTCGCGCGCCTACGAGTACTTCGAGAACGGTCGATGGAAGACCGACCCCACCGGCGACTACGGGCGCGTGAGCCGGCAGCAGGAGTTCATCAAGAAGGTGCTCGAGCGCGCGATCGACAAGGGCGCGCGCAACCCGGTCGTGTTGAACAACCTCATCAGCGCGGGCGTCGCCGCGGTCAATCTCGACCCGGAGCTCACGGCCGACGACCTGCTCGACATCGGCAAGCGGTTCAAGGACTTCAACCCCGACACGCTCAAGACGTACTCGGTGCCGGTGCTGGGCGCGAACGTGCGGGGGGCGTCGGTCCTGCTCATCAAGACGATCGAAGCCGAGCCGATCTTCAAGATCTTCCGAGGCGTCCAGGCTGATTCGCCCGACAGCGTGCAGCTCGTGGTGCTGAACGGGACCTCGTCGACAGGAAAGGCGACGGTCGTGGCGAATGATCTGCGTACGGCGGGCTTCGTGGTCCCGGACGGCTATACCGGAAACGCCGAACGTTTCGATTTCCCGCAGACGACGATCCGGTACCTTGCTAGCGGCGCCGACCGGGCCCGTTTGGTGGCCAGTTATCTGGAGGTTCCGCCCGTGTTGGAAGAGGTTGATTTCTTGTTGCAGTCCGACGTGAACCTGGTGATCGGAGCCGACTGGCAGGGCGTGCGTCCCACCCCCGGCCCGCTGCCCGACCTGCCCACCACGACCGCGTCGACGGGGACGACCACGACCGTGCCGGCGAGCAGCACGACGTCGACCACCATCGGCGTCGTGCCCGAGACGCCGCCGGACGTGCGCTGCTGATGGCGAGTCGCATCACGATCGTCGGCTGTGGCTACGTCGGTTTGACGACGGGCGTGTGCTTCTCGCACCTCGGTCACGACGTCACCTGCACGGATGTCGATGCCGATCGCGTGGCGTTGTTGAACCGCGGTGAGGTTCCGATCCTCGAAGCGGGTCTCGACAATCTCTTGCGCGAAGGCATGACCGGTGGACGACTCAAGTTCGAGGTCGGCTCGATCGAAGCTGCAGCTCAGAGTGAATTCGTCTATCTCTGCGTGCCGACCCCGCAAGGGCCGGACGGCTCGGCGGATCTGTCGTACATCGAAGCGGCCGCGAACGAGATCGGTCCGCATCTGCAACCCGAGACGATCGTCGTGAACAAGTCGACGGTGCCCGTGGGTTCGACGCGAGTCGTCGAGCAGGCGCTCGGGCGCAGCGATGTGTACGTCGTGTCGAACCCGGAGTTCCTTCGTGAGGGATCCGCGGTGCACGACTTCTTGCATCCCGATCGCATCGTCATCGGTGCCGATGACCAAGCGTCGGCCGTGCGCGTCGCATCCCTGTATCTCGGCGTCGCCGCCCCATTGATCGTCACCGACCCGCCCTCAGCCGAGTTGATCAAGTACGCGAGCAACGCGTTCCTCGCAACGAAGGTGAGCTTCGTCAACGCGATCGCGGCGGTGTGCGAGGCCGTGGGTGCCGACATGAACGACGTCGTGCTCGGCATGGGCTACGACAAGCGAATCGGTCACGAGTTCCTGCGGCCGGGTCCGGGCTTCGGCGGTTCCTGTTTTCCGAAGGACTCACGTGCGTTGATTCGCATTGCGGAGGACGCCGGTTACGACTTCGGCCTCCTCGAGGGTGTCGTCGGCGTGAACAAGGAGCAGTTCGATCGCGTTGCCGCAAAGACGATCGAGCTCGTCGGGGGCTCCGTCGACGGCAAGATCGTCGCCGTCTGGGGTCTCACGTTCAAAGCGCGCACCGACGATCTGCGCGATTCGCCGTCGCTCGAGATCGTCCGCCGGCTGCTCGAGCGCGGTGCGAGGATCAGTGCGTTCGACCCGTCGGTGTCGTTGCCGCTCGCGCCGCGCACCGCGGCGGCGCTCGAAGGGATCGACATCGCGGTCGACCCGTACGCCGCGTGCATCGACGCCGAAGTCCTCGTCGTGCTGACGGAGTGGGACGAGTTCAAGTGGCTCGACTTCGACAAGGTCGCCAGCGTGCTCGCGCAACCGCGGGTCGTCGACGGCCGCAACATCCTCGACCGCGAGTCGTTGCGCCGGCGCGGCTTCGAGTATCGCGGCATCGGGCGCACGTGATCGAAGGGGCGAACTGATGGCACGCGTGGTGGTGACCGGCGGCGCGGGATTTCTCGGGTCGCACTTGTGCGACGCGCTGCTCGACCGCGGCGACGAGGTCGTGGTGCTCGACAACCTCGTCACCGGCGCGGTCGACAACATCCAGCACTTGTTCGGGCGTGACGGCTTCACGTTCGTCGAGACCGACGTGAGCAACTACGTGTGGGTGCCCGGTCACGTCGACACGGTGATGCACCTTGCGAGCCCGGCGTCGCCCAAGGACTATCTCGAGAAGCCGATCCAGACGCTGAAGGTCGGCAGTCTCGGCACGCACAACACACTCGGTCTGGCCAAGGCCAAGCAAGCGAAGTACTTCGTCGCGTCCACGAGCGAGGTGTACGGCGACCCGCAAATCCATCCGCAACCCGAGACCTACTGGGGTCACGTCAACCCGGTCGGCCCGCGTGGCGTCTACGACGAAGCGAAACGGTTCGCCGAAGCGATGACGATGGCGTATCACCGTTACCACGGCCTCGAAGTGCGCATCGTGCGCATCTTCAACGTGTACGGCCCGCGCATGCGGCCCGAGGATGGTCGCGTCGTCTCGAACTTCATCGTGCAGGCGCTGCTCGGCAAGCCGATCACGGTGTACGGCGACGGTCAGCAGTCGCGCAGCTTCTGTTATGTCGAAGACGAGATCCGCGGCTTCCTCGCGCTGCTCGACAGCGAGCAGACCGGACCCATCAACATCGGCAACGACGGCGAGTTCACGATGCTCGAGCTCGCGGACCTCGTGCTCGAGCTCACCGGCTCGAAGTCAGAGATCGTGTTCGAGCCGCTACCGGTGGACGACCCGACCCAACGCAAGCCCGACCTGACCCTGGCGAACACGCTGCTCGGTTGGTCACCGACGATCCCATTGCGCGCTGGTCTCGAGCGCACCATCCCGGCGTTCGCGGAGCGACTGGGTCTCTAGCCGCTTGCGCGTCAGACGCTGACGCGGTCGGTCGCCACCCGCTTCGTGCGCGCGCACGGCACGTTCAGGTCGAGATTCGCGCGGCGAGCGACAGAATCTGTCCCCGTACGCGCGAATCTCCACGGGATACCGATTCTTCGCGCGCACAGCGACAGAAGATGTCGCCGGTCATCCAAATTGGAGAAATCGTGAGGCTCGGTACTGTCGCCGGGCTATCGCGCGGTCATGCGATTGGTGAGCGACGCCCCGCGCGCGCCGCCGGCGCCGTCAGACCGGCCGGGCCTCGGCCTCGGCGCGGTGGCCGAGGTACCAGTCGATCGTTCCGCGCAGCCCGTCTTCGAACGGCGTGTGCGGCGTGAAGCCGAACAACTCCTTGGCGCGCGTTGCGTCGACGCGGCGACGCGGTTGCCCGTCGGGTTTCGACGTGTCCCACCGGACCTCGCCGTCGAACCCCACCATCTCGACGATCAAGTCGACGAGCTCCTTGATCGGCAACTCGTGGTTCGCGCCGAGGTTCACGGGGTCGGCGCCGTCGTAGTTCTCGGCGGCGAGCACCACGCCCTCTGCGGCGTCATCGACGTAGAGGAACTCGCGCGATGCGGAACCGGTGCCCCACACTTCCATGTACGCGGCCCCGGCTTCCTTCGCCTCGACGCACTTCTTGATGAGCGCGGGGATGACATGCGACACCGCGGGGTGGAACTTGTCGCCGGGCCCGAAGAGGTTCGTCGGAATGAGGTACACGCAGTTCTGGCCGTATTGCGCGCGGTTCGATTGTGCGTGGACCAGATGCGCGAGCTTCGCGATGCCGTACGGCGCGTTCGTCGCCTCCGGGTAGCCGTTCCACAGCGACGACTCCTGGAAGGGGACAGGGGGCTCCTTCGGATACGAGCACACTGTCCCGACGAGGACGGTCTTCGCCGTGCCGCGCGCCCGTGCTTCCTCGATGACGTACGTCCCCATGAGCAGGTTCTCGACGTACAGGTCGGCCGGCCGCGCCTGGTTCGCGCCGATACCACCCACCCGCGCCGCGAGATGGATCACGAGGTCGGGCTGCGCGTCGGCGAACATCTGCGCCACCTGCGACGCGTCGCGCAGGTCGTAGTCGACGCTCGTCGGTGCGACCACGTCGCCGGCGCCCCGGGCTCCGAGCGCGGCGCACACGGCTTTGCCGAGGAAGCCGTTTCCGCCCGTCACCAGCACGCGCTGCTCGGTCAGGTCCAACGACATGAGCGGCGAGCCTATCGACCGCGTCATGCCAAGATGTCCACGACATGCGGGTCGCGGTCACCCTCGAACAGTGCTGGCACAAGGTTCCCGGGGGGACAGCCGTGGCGGCACTCGAACTCGTCCACGCGCTCGACGCGCGGGACGACGTCGATCTCGTCGGTGTCGCCGCGCACCATCTCGGCGCTCCACCCGACCCCTGGCGTCCTCCCATTCCGGTGCGCGAGCTCTGGGCCCCGCGTCGGATGTTGTACGAGCTCTGGCACCTCGACTCGCGCGTCTCGCCGCGCGTCGAGGCGGCGACCGGACCGGTCGATGTCGTGCACGCGACCGCAATCGCGTATCCGCGGGCCGACGCGCCGGTGGTGGTCACGATCCACGATCTGTCGTTTCTCGACGATCCGCAGCACGCGACGAAACACGGTCACCGGTTCATGCGGCGCGGCACCGATCTCGCCCGCGAGCACGCGCAACTGGTCATGTGCTCGTCGCAATCCACCATCGACGACTGCGTGCTCGCCGGTTTCGACCCCGCCAAGCTGCGGCTCGTGCCGCTGGGTGTGCGCGCCACCGCTCGAGGGCTGGACGACGTCGCACGCGTGCACACCAAGTACGGGCTGACGCGGCCGTACGTGATGTTCACCGGCACGCTCGAGCCTCGCAAGAACCTGCCGCGCCTCCTGCGGGCGTTCGCGAACGTCGAGCGCGACGACGTGGACCTCGTGCTCGTCGGTCCCCGCGGCTGGAACGAATCGATCGGCGCCGAGCTGGCGGCCCTCGGCGATCGCGCGCACGTCATCGGGTTCGTCGAGCGGGCGGAGCTCGAAGCGTTGCTCGCGGGCGCCGAGGTGTTCTGCTACCCCAGCATCAAGGAAGGCTTCGGTCTGCCAGTGCTCGAGGCGATGGCGCAAGGCACGGCGGTCGTCACCTCGGCCATCACCTCGACGGCGGAAGTCGCGGGCGACGCGGCGATGCTCGTCGACCCCTACGACGAGCACGCGATCGCGACGGCGATCAACGAGTTGCTGGGCGACGCGGCCCACCGAGACGCCCTGGCGAGCGCCGGTCGTGAGCGTGCGGCGACGTACTCGTGGAACCGGACGGCCGAGGCGACGAAGGCGGTCTACGACGAGGTGACGGCGTGAAGCGTCTGCACGTCGGCGTCAACATGCTGTGGCTCGTGCCCGGCGTCGTCGGCGGGAGCGAGGAGTACACGACACGCCTCATCGCCGCGATGCTCGAGCATCCGCCGGACGACGTCGACCTCACCCTCTTCGTGCTCCGACCCTTCGTGGCTACGTATCCCGAGCTCGTCGACGCGGTACCGACGGTCGTGTGCCCGGTGGGCGCGGGATCGAAGGCCGTGCGGATCGCCGCGGAGGCCACGTGGCTCGCGGCCGCGGCGCGTCGCCGCCGTGTCGACGTGTTGCACCATGCGGGGGGCACGATCCCCCTCGTGCGCGCCACGCCGGCGCTGCTGACGATCCACGACCTGCAGCCGTTGCTGCTGCCCGACAACTTCAGCCGGGTGAAGCAGTGGTACCTGCGCTGGCGGCTGCCCGCGTCGGCGCGACGATCGCGTCTCGTGGTGACGCTCACCGAGTACACGCGGCGGACGATCGTCGAGCGCCTCGGCGTGCCCGAGGAGCGCATCGCCATCGTTTCGCCGGGGTACACGGCGGCGTTGGCCGAGGAGCCGGTGGGCGATCCTGGCGCCCGCTACGACATCACGGGCCCGTTCTTCCTGTATCCGGCGATCACCTATCCGCACAAGAACCACGAGCTGTTGGTGAAGGCCTTCGCCAAGGTCGTCGCGACTCGTCCTGATGCGCTGCTCGTCCTCACGCACCGCGCCGCGCAGATGGAACCGTTCCTGACCGAGTTGGCCGCGTCACTCGGTGTCACCGAGCGCATCCGTCGCCTCGGCCACATCGACCGCGGCGACCTCAACTGGTTCTACCGCCACGCGACTGCGGTCACGTTCCCGTCGCATTTCGAGGGCTTCGGTTTGCCCGTCCTCGAGGCGATGGGTCACGGTTGCCCGGTGATCGCCGCCAACACCACCGCGCTGCCAGAGGTGGTCGGCGGTTGCGGTGTGCTGCTCGATCCCGACGACGCGGACGCGTGGGCCGAGGCGATGCTCGCCCTGTTGGACGACGAGGAACGGCGGCTCTGGCTCGCGGAGGCGGGGATCGCGCGCACGGCCGAGTTCCGCTGGTCGGCGTCCGCAATGCAACTGCGCGCGGTGTACGAACGCATGGGGCGCGAGCTCGCGTGAACATCCTCATCATCTGCCCGCACTTCGCGCCCGACGTCGCGCCGACGGGCGAGGTGATCACGAGCATCGCCACCGAGCTCGCCAGCCGCGGCCACCAGCTGCACATCGTGACGTCGCTCCCTTGGTACGAACACCATCAGATCGAGGAGGGGTGGTCGGGACGCATCGTGCGCGAGCAGCGCACGGACTGGGGGCACATCACCCGTGTGCATCCCTTCCCGACCGACAAGCGCAACATCCCGGCCCGCGCGCTCGCGTTCGGCGGCTTCACCGTGCTGACCTCCGTCGTCGGCGTCGCGAGTCGCCCGAAGCCCGACGTCGTGCTCGCGATGTCGCCGCCGCTCACGCTCGGGCTGGCGGGATGGTCGGCGGCGCGGGCGCGCCGCGTGCCGTTCGTGTTCAACATCCAGGACGTCTTTCCCGACGTTGCCGTCGAGCTCGGGGTGATCAACAGCCCGACGATCATCCGTGTCGCGTCGTGGCTCGAGCGCTTCACCTACCTCCGCTCTGACGCCGTGACGGTGCTGTCGGACGACCTGCGTGACAACGTGCGCGCGAAGGTCGGCGCGGCGCGCGCGGACCGGGTGAGAGTCATCCCGAACTTCGTCGACACCGATCGCATCCGTCCCGCCGACCGCGACAACAGCTACCGGCGCGAGTTCGGGCTCACCGGCAAGACGGTCGTGATGTATGCCGGCAACGTCGGCTTCTCGCAGTCGCTCGATCTCGTCGTCGACGCCGCCGCGGCGCTGGCGCACGAACCCGATCTCGTGTTCGTGATCAACGGCGGTGGGTCGGCGCGCCCCGATCTCGAACGCCGCGCTGCGGGAAGCCCGAACGTGCGCTTCGTCGACATGCAGCCGAAGGATCGGTTGCCCGAAGTGCTCGCGGCGGCGGACATCCACGTCGTCCCGCTACGGCGGGGACTGGCCCGTTCGAGCGTCCCGTCGAAGATGTATTCGATCCTCGCCGCCGGCCGTCCCATCGTCGCCAGCGTCGACCCGGGCACCGAGGTGGCGACGGTCGTCGAGCGGGCCGGGGCCGGTGTCGCGGTCGCGCCGGACGACCCCGAGGCCTTCACCAAGGCGGTCGCGCGTCTCGTCACCGATCCGGACGAGAGCCGGCGGATGGGTGCGGCCGGACGAGCGTTCGTCGAGCGTTGGGCGTCACCCGCAGCGATCGCGGCACAGTACGAAGCCCTGTTCGAGGAACTACGCCGGTCCCGGCCCCGATTCGGGCGACGCCCGATTACGTCCTAGTCTTGCGCCCCCATGGGTAAAGCATCCTCGGCCAAGAAAGTGGCGCGCGCCGCCCGTGCCGGTGGCAACCGGCGGGCCGGACAGCGCCGGGCACTGGGCTTCCCGGTCGCCGTCGGCCTCGTGATCGTGGTCGGGCTGCTGCTCGTCGTGTTCGCCCGTGAGCGGCGAGACGCCAACGCCTTTCCCCGGGCCAACGCGGACCACGTGCACTCGGCGGTCGACGTCTACACGTGCGTGGAGGACAAGGCGGCGGAGACGGCCGCGACCACCACGACGACCGCACCGGGCTCGACGTCGTCGGACACCGGGTCGACGGACTCGACGACGACCACGACCGAGACGACGACCACGACGTTGCCGGACACCTCGACGACGCTCATGGCCCAAGGCGATGTCCACGGCGAGTTCCAGCCGGCACTGGCCGACGTGAAGTCCGACACCCTCGGCATCCACAGCCACGGCGACGGGCTGATCCACATCCACCCGTTCGTGAGCAGCGCCGCCGGCCGCAACGCGCAGATGGGCATCTTCCTCGACCAGGTCGGCGTCTCGATCACCGACACCACGCTCACGCTGCCGAGCGGCACGTCGTTCACCGAAGGTCAGACGAAGTGCGAGGGTGGCCGCGACGGCGAAGTCCAGATCGCGAAGTGGGACAAGGCGAGCGACGCCGCCAACGGCGCGAAGCCCAACCAGATCTTCAAGTCCGGCTTCGACAAGATCCGTCTCGGCGAGAACGAGGCGTACCTGATCGTGTTCATGCCGGACGGCTCGACGCTCAAGGCGAAGCCGGATGTCTACGACCGCATTGCCAAGGTCAGTGACCTCCCGCAGAACTCGTCGAGCTCTGCACCGAGCACCGCGAGCTCTAGCGGACCGTGAAAGCAGTCGTGCTCGTCGGGGGCTTCGGCACCCGGCTCCGACCGCTCACCTTGCACACCCCGAAGCAGATGCTGCCGATCGTCGACCGGCCGATGATCGAGTGGGTGCTCGCGCACCTCGCGACCCACGGCGTCGACGAGGCAGTGCTCTCCCTCGGCTACCGCACCGATGACTTCGAAGCCGCATACCCCGACAACCGTTGCGCCGGCGTCACGCTGCACTACGCCGTCGAGAGCGAACCCCTCGACACCGCGGGCGCGATCCGTTTCGCGGCACGGGACGGTCGCATCGACGAGCGATTCCTCGTGGTGAACGGCGACGTGCTGACCGATCTCGACATCCGCGGCCTCGTCGAGTTCCATGATCAAGCAGGCGCGGAGGGCACGATCACGCTGCACGAGGTCGACGACCCGTCCCGCTACGGCGTCGTGCCCACCGATGACGCCGGCCGCGTGCTCGCGTTCGTGGAGAAGCCCGCGCCCGGGCAGGCGCCGACGAACCTGATCAATGCGGGGATCTATGTGCTCGAGCCGTCGGTGCTCGACCGGATCCCCGAGGGCCGGCGAGTGTCGATCGAGCGCGAGACGTTCCCGGCGATGGTCGCGGACGGGACGCTGTTCGCCATGGCCGACGGCGGTGCCTATTGGCTCGACGCGGGAACCCCGGAGACGTACATCCAGGCGCAGCTCGACGTGGTCGAGGGCCGGCGGGCGATGACGTCGCCGACCGGCTGCATCGCACCGACCGCGACCGTCGCCGCGAGCGCGCTCGTCGAGACCTCGGTCGTCGCTGCCGATGCCCGCATCGACGCCGGCGCGGAGGTTGTCGGGTCGATCGTGCAACGGGGCGCGTCGGTCCGCACCAAGGCTCGTGTGATCAACTCGATCATCGGAGAGGGAGCGACGGTGGGCGAAGGGGCGACGGTGGAGGACGTGACGGTGATCGGTCCAGGTGAGGTCGTGGCGTCGGGTGCTGCGCTGCGGCGGGCGAGGGTTCCAGGGGAGGACGCATGAAGGCGTTGGTGACCGGAGGTGCCGGCTTCATCGGCAGCACGCTGGTCGATCGGCTGTTGGCGGAGGGCCACTCGGTCGACGTCATCGACGACCTGTCGACCGGGTCGCTGGCCAACCTCGCCACCGCGCGCTCCGATCGAGCGAACCAGTTCACATTCCATCAAGTCGACCTCCGCAACCCCGGCACGATCGACCTCATCGTCCGGCGCGCCCCCGAGGTCGTGTTCCACCTCGCGGCGCAGATGAGCGTTCGCGAGTCGGTCGCCCGGCCCGCGTGGGATGCCGAGATCAACATCCTCGGCGGGATCAACGTGCTCGAGGGTGTACGAATGGCCGGCGCGCGCAAGATCGTTTTCGCCTCGAGCGGCGGCACGATCTACGGGCAAGCTGACGACGACGACCTGCCGGTGAAGGAGTCGCAACCGCAGCGGCCGCTCTCGCCGTACGGCATCGCGAAGAAGGCGTACACGGATTACTTGAACGCGTATCGCGAGCTCTACGACATCGAGTACACGTCCCTCGCGCTCGCCAACATCTACGGACCGCGCCAAGACCCGCACGGCGAGGCGGGGGTCGTCGCGATCTTCGCCGGCCATCTGTTGAACGGCGAACAGTGCACGGTGTTCGGTGACGGTTCGAAGACCCGCGACTACGTCTTCGTCGACGATGTCGTCGACGCGTTCGTGCGCGCCGCCGACAAGGGCGGCGGTCTGCTCTGCAACATCGGGACGGGCGTGCAGACGAGCGACCTCACGCTGTACGAGACGATGGCGCAAGCCGCCGGGGTGACCGCGCCGCCGCAGTTCGCCCCCGACCGTCCGGGTGATCTCCAGCGATCATGTCTCGATCCGTCGCGCGCCAGCATCCATCTCGGCTGGAAGCCGTGGACGACGCTCGACGAAGGTGTGGGGCAGGTGTTGCGCTACTTCAAGGACAAGCAGGCGTAACGGTGGGCGCCGTGCTGCGCGAGTGGTGCATCGACTGCAACGACCCCCGTAAGGTCGCCGACTTCTGGAGCGCGGTGCTCGGATGGCAGGTGCAGGCGACCGACGACGTGCTGTGGATGTCCGAGTCGGGTGCGCCGTTCCCCGACGTCCTGCTCGTGTTCGCGCGGGTCGACGAGAAGAAGGCGGTGAAGAACCGCGTGCACCTCGACGTGAGTCCGGTCGGCTGTGACCGCGACGACGAAGTCGACCGGTTGATCGCGCTCGGCGCGACCCGCGTCGACGTCGGTCAAGGCGAAGTGCCGTGGGTCGTGCTCGCCGATCCCGAGGGCAACGAGTTCTGCGTTCTCGGTCGCCGCGCCGATCAATGACGACGCCTCCCAATTCGTGTTTTGGCTGTACCGGCGGGACAGATCTGTCCCGCCGGTACAGCCAAAACCTTCAGCGGAAGAGGTCTTCTTCGGGCTTGCGGACGATCTCGCTGCGCACGTCGCCGCGGCGCAGCCACTCCCGGGGCACGCCGCGGACGATCGCGACCGGCACCCCCGTCGCCTTGCCCATGACGAGCTCGGCCGCGGAGGCCAACTCGTCGACGACCGCCACCTCCGTCACCTGCATCTCCCGGCCGTAGGTGTCGGCGGAGCCGCGCAGGTCGAGGATCGCGCCGATCCCTGCGCAACCGATCGCCACATCGGTGAGCCCGCGCCGCCAGGTACGGCCGAACGTGTCGCTGATGATCACCGCGACGTCGACTCCGGCACGCGCCTTGAGGCCGTCACGGATACGGCGCGCCGAACGGTCGGAGTCCTCCGGCAGCAACGCGGCAAAGCCGCGCTCGACGTTCGACAGATCGACGCCCGCGTTGGCGCAGACGAAGCCGTGCTTGGTCTCGCTGATGATGAGATCGCCACGCCGGCGCAGCACCCGGACCGACTCGCGCTCCACGATCTCTTTGTGGCTGAGCGGGTCGTCGGGGTCGACCGCCTCGAGCATCCCCTCGGCCTTCGACACGATCTTCTGGGTCACGACGACGACGTCGCCGTCCTGCAGTTCCGCGGCGGTGGCGATGATCCCCGCCAAGTCGTCGCGGGCGGCGATCTCGCCGATGCCCTCGACGGGGATGATGCTGAGCGCCGTCACGCAACCGCGCCGATCGTCGACTTGGCGAGCGCGGCGGCAATCGCCGGCGACGACATCACGGTGGGTACGACGACACAGCGCACCCCTTCGCGCTCGACGTCATCGGCCAGCGCGGCATCGGCTTCGTCGATGACGAGAGCGGATGCCAGCTCGCGATAGAGCCGGGCCACTCCGACGACGGTCGGTTCGTGGCCGAGCTCACGCATCATCCGATCGGCGGGCCCTTTCAACGCGGCACCGGCGACGATCGGCGAGACCGCCACGCAGTGATCGCGCCGCGCGACGACCGCCTCGCGCACGCCGGGGACCGCGAGCACCGGGCCGATCGAGACGATCGGGTTCGACGGCGCGATGACAACGGCATCTGCTGACGCGATCGCCGCGAGCACCCCCGGCGCGGGCCGGGCCTCGCCGGCTCCGGCGAAGCGCACACCGCTCACCGCCACCGAGTGCTGCCGCGCCACGAAGTAGTCCTGGAAGCCGATCTCACCGCCGTCGACGGTCACCATCGTGCGGACCGGGTCGTCGGAGGCGGGGATCATCCGCAACCCGAGCTGCCACGCGCCGGCGATCTCCGCCGTCACGGCGGAGAGCGGCGCGCCTTCGGACAGGCGGTGCGTGCGATAGAGGTGCGTGCCGAGGTCGCGATCACCCAACCGGAACCAGCTGACGCCGCCGTACTGCTCGAGCGTCGCCATCGCCTGCCACGTCTCACCCGCGAGACCCCAACCCGTGTCCGGGTTGATCGCGCCGGCGAGCGTGTACGTCACCGTGTCGAGATCGGGGCTGATGTGCAGCCCGTGCAACACGAGATCGTCGCCGACGTTGACGATCGCGGTCACGTCCTGCGCCGGTACGACATCGAGCAGCCCTCGCAGGAAACGGGCCGCGCCCACCCCACCGGCGAGGACCGTGATCAACGCTTGCCGTCGATCAACGCGAGATCGGCGTCGACCATCATGTGCACCAGCTCCGCGAAGCTCACCTTCGGCTTCCACCCGAGTGTGGTGCGCGCCTTCGACGAGTCACCGACGAGCAGGTCGACTTCGGCGGGGCGGAAGAATCGTTCGTCCTGCACGACGTACTCCTGGTAGTCGAGCCCGACGCGACCGAATGCGAGCTCACAGAGCTCGCGCACCGAATGCGTCTCGTCGGTCGAGACGACGAAGTCGCCTGGTTCGTCCTGTTGCAGCATGAGCCACATCGCCTCGACATAGTCGCCGGCGAATCCCCAGTCGCGTTGTGCTTCGAGGTTGCCCAGCCGCAGCTCGTCGGACAACCCACGCGCGATCTGCGCGACGCCGTGACTGATCTTGCGGGTCGAGAACTCGAGACCGCGCCGCGGCGACTCGTGGTTGAACAGCATGCCGCTGCTCGCGTGCAGGCCGTACGACTCGCGGTAGTTGACGGTGATCCAGTGGCCGTACACCTTGGCCACGCCATATGGCGACCGGGGATAGAACGGCGTGTTCTCGTTCTGCGGGACTTCGAGCACCTTGCCGAACATCTCGCTCGAGCTCGCTTGGTAGAAGCGGATGCCCGGATCGACGATGCGGATCGCGTCGAGGATGCGGGTCACACCCAACGCGGTCGTCTCGCCGGTGAACACCGGCTGCGACCACGACGTCTGGACGAACGACTGGGCGGCGAGGTTGTACACCTCGTTCGGCCGGTGCTCGCGCAGGATGCTCAGCATCGACACCTCATCGAGCAGATCCCCGGCGACGAACTCGATCTCGTCCTGGATGTGGGCGAGTCGCTCGAAGTTGACGGTGCTGCTGCGGCGCACCATTCCGATGACCTCGTACCCCTTGGACAGCAACAGCTCCGCCAGATACGAGCCGTCCTGGCCGGTGATGCCGGTGATGAGTGCGCGATCGGTCACCACGCCGTTTTACGCTGTGACCGTCCCTCCGTCTGCGAACTGGGTTGGCACGTGCCAAAAGAACCGACCGTCGAGAACCTGGGACGCCGGATCGCCGGTCTGCGGGCGAAGCTCGGTATGACGCAGCAGGAGCTTGCGGATCGTCTCGCGATCTCGCGCACGGCGGTTTCGCACCTCGAGGCCGGGATGACGGTCCCCGGCGAACGGACGGTCGTCCTGCTCGCGGGGTTGTTCAAGCTCGAGCCGCGTGAGCTCGTCGCCGGCACGAGCTACCCCGTTGGGAAGAGCGAGCGCTTGCCGTTGGTCGCGTCGCGGTACACCGAGCTCGAGCTTCTCGTCGCCCTGTTGGAGAACGACCTCGCGTGGATGGCACGAACCGGCGACGACATCCGCGTGCTCGATGAGTGGGATGCGCGGTTGCTGAGCATCGACGAGCACGCGCTCGACCTCCGCGAGCGTGAGCTCTTGCGCGAATCGCGCGCGCAGGTCAGACGCGTGCGCGCATGTCGTCGAGAAGGTCGCTGAGCGTCGTCTCGATGTCGATCTCGGGCGACCAGCCCGTCGCCTTCGCCAGCTTCGAGTAGTCCCCGCGGAGCACCGGCACGTCGATCGGCCGTTCGAGGGAGGGATCATGCTCGAGCGTCATCGGTTGGCGCGCGTACGTGAGCAGCTTGTCCGCGAGCTCGCGCACCGAAACGGAACGACCCGAGCACACGTTGTAGGCCGCGCCGGGTTCGCCGTGCTCGGCCAGCAGCCGGTACGCGCGGACGACGTCGCGGACGTCGGTGAAGTCGCGCTGCGCGCCGAGGTTGCCGATCGGCACGGTCGATCCACCGTCACGCTCGTTGCGGGCGATGCGCTCGGCGACGGCCGGCGCCACGAACTTCGGACGTTGACCAGGCCCGAGGTGGTTGAACGCCCGCACCCGCACAACCGGTAGGCGGAACCCGAGCCACGCCTGCAGCCCGAGGTAGTCGGCCGCGACCTTGCTCGCGGCATACGGCGTCACCGGCCGGAGGGGGTTCTCCTCGGTGATCGGCAACTCGTCGGTGTGGACGATGCCGTACACATCGGCGCTCGACACGGCGATCACTCGCTGGACCCGGACCTCATGGCACGCCAACAGCACGTTGAGCGTGCCCTCCGCGTTCGCGCGGAACACTTCGACCGGTGCGCTCCAGGACGCGCCGACGTCGCTCCAGCCGGCGAGGTGGTACACGACGTCGGGCTGCACTCGGCCGACGACCGCGTGCACCGAGCTGATGTCGGCGATGTCGATGCTGCCGTCCGCCCGGTCGCACCCGATGACCTCGTCGCCGCAAGCCTCGAGATGCGCGACGAGATGGTGGCCCACGAAACCGCTGACGCCGGTGACGAGCGCACGCACGGTAAGGGCTTAGCAGAGGCGGTGATACAGGCCGATCACGCCGGCGGCGCACACGTCCCACGAGAACGAGGCCGCCCGGGCGTGGCCGCCCGCGATCAATCGCGACCGGGTGGTTTCGTCGTGCAGCGCCTCGTCGAGCGCGCCGGCGAGCGCGTCTCGATCGCCGGGCTCGACGAGGAGCGCACCCGTGCCGAGCACCTCGGGCAGCGCTCCTGCGGTCGTCGCCACGACGGGCACGCCGGCGGCCATGGCCTCCAGCGGTGGAAGCCCGAAACCCTCGTAACGCGACGGGTACGCGAACACGGTCGCGCCCGCGAGCAGGTCGGCTCTGGTCGTCTCGTCGACGAACCCCGTGCGCACGATCCGCTCGCGATGCGCGGCCGCTTCGACGGCGCGTTCGAAGTCGGTCGTGCCCCACCCGTCTTGGCCGACGACGACGAGGCGCAGCTCGCGGTCGGTCGCCGCCACGCCGTCGAACGCTTCGACCAGAAGGGGAAAGTCCTTGCGGGGCTCGATCGTGCCGATGGCGAGGACATACCTCGGCCCGCCGGCCACGCGTTGCCCGGCGGTGCCGTCGCCCGCGTGCACCGGATCGAGGCCGTTGGGGACCACGTGCACGCGTGCGGTGTCCACGGCGAACTCGTCGACGACTTCGCCCGCCACGAAGGCCGACACCGCGTGCACGTCTGCTCCGCGTCGCAGCGCGCGCCGGATGAGTTCCGGGTACTGCAACGTGTCACGCGTGCACAGCTCGGGGTAGCGGACGAACGTCAGGTCGTGGATCGTGACGAGTTCGCGCGCGGCCCGGGCGGGCGGTACGACGAAGTTCGGACCGTGCACGATGTCGACAGGGCCGGTCCAGTGTTCGATGTGTGGCCAGTTGTTACGCCGCCAGAGCTGGCGGAGCGGTTGGGCCGCCATCGGGCGGCGGGCCACCGTGACGCCGGCCGGTACGAGGTCACCATCGAGGCCGTCGCGCCCCCGCCACGAGACCGAGTAACCGACGACCTGGATGTCGGGGTGCCGCGCGACGCGCGTGAGCACTTCGCTCGCGAACGCGCCGACTCCGGTGCGGCGGTCGTGCAGTGACGTGATGTCGAAGGCGAGCCGCACCGAGCGATTCTGTCCGTCAGAACCGAGAACGCGCGGCGCCCCCGGCCGAGGGGGGACCAGCCGGGGGCGCCGGGCGAATGGTCAGGCGGCGCCGCGGCCGATCAGGGTGCGCGCTTGCGTGCGCGCCTCCTTGGCGGCGGTGCGGGCCTGCTTCGCGATGTCGCGGGCCTGTTCTGGCAGGCGCTCTTCGAGCTGGTCGAGCAACGCCTCGAAGCGGCTCTCGACGCCCTCGAGACGCTCCTCGACGACCTTCACGCGATCGTCGAACAACTTGCTGACCGACTTCAGCTGGCTGCGAGGGTCACCGAGCTGCTCACGGAGCTCCCGACGGCGCACCTGGACCTTCTGGGCGGCGATCACACCAAGGCCAACGCTCACGTAGAGCACGTCTTTGGCCAGCTTCGTGAGATCCTCCGCAGCGGACTTCGGAGAGGGGATCTCGGGCATCAGTGCCACCTCCACGGTGGGGTTGGAGCGTTCGAATGACGCTTGCAACCATACGCACAAGTGCAAACTATTGCAAGCAAGCGGGTCCGGACATGCGTCACGGTGAGCCGGGGGGCGGCACTACCGTTGCCCGTTCGTGGTCGAGGCCCCCGACAGTCCTGCCGAGGTGGCCGAGGACGAGCCCGACGTCGAGCCGGCCCCGGCGCCGGCCGTCGTGGCCGTGGTGATCACCCACGACCCGTCGGGGTCCCTGGACGAGACCATGGCGTCGCTGCGGGATCAGGACTATCCGTCGTTGTCGGTCCTGGTCGTCGACACGGCCAGTGAGGTCGACCCAACGGCGCGGGTCGCCCGGATCCTGCCGTCGGCGTACGTCCGGCGCCTGGACCACGATCCCGGGTTCGGCCCGGCGGCGAACGAGGTGCTCCACGTCGTCGAGGGTGCCTCGTTCTTCCTCTTCTGCCACGACGACGTTGCGCTCGCGCCGGACGCCGTCCGGGCGATGGTCGAAGAAGCGTTCCGGTCGAACGCGGGCATCGTCGCCCCGAAGGTCGTGTGGTGGGACGACCCGACGCGCATCGAGAGCGTCGGTCAGTCGGCGGACAAGACCGGGGTCATCGCGCCGTTGGTCGAGCCCGGCGAGCTCGACCAGGAACAACACGACAACGTGCGCGACGTCTTCGTTGCACCCGCGGGTTGCACGCTCGTGCGCGCCGACCTCTTCACGGTCCTCAACGGCTTCGACCCCGAGATCCCGACCCGCGGCGAAGACCTCGATCTGTCGTGGCGGGCGCAAGTCGCCGGTGCGCGCGTGATCGCCGCGCCCGCCGCCGTCGTGCGTCACGCCGAAACCGCGAGCGCCGATCACCCCACACAGAACGCGCGAGTGCTCGTCGTTCGCAATCGACTGCGCACGATGCTCGTGAGCTACGGGACGTGGCACCGCGTGCGCGTGCTGCCGCAGACGATCGTGCTCGCGCTGATCGAGATGGCGTACGGCCTCGTGTCCGGCCGTCGCGAGCTCACCCGCGACCTGATCGCCGCCTGGCGTTGGAACTACGAGCGGCGAGCCGACATCAAGACGCGGCGGGCCGCGCTCGCATCGATCCGTCAGCTACCCGACAGCGAGGTGCGGCGCCTCCAGGTGCGGGGGAGCGCCCGTCTCGGTGCCTTCCTGCGCGGCCAACTCGGCTTCCAGAGCGACGACCGGCTGCAGACGGTCACCAGCGCCGGTCGCGATCTCGCGGCCTCGCTCACCACTGGCCCGCTGCGCATCGCGCTCGGGGTGTGGACCGGCGTCGTGGTCATCCTGCTGTTCGGCTCGCGCCAGCTCGTGTTCGGCAAGTTGCCCGTGTTCGCCGACTTCGCAGCGTTCCCCAGCCGGCCGTGGACCTTGTTCACCGAGTGGTTCAGCGGCTGGCGCAGTGCCGGGTTGGGTTCGGAGTCACCCGCGCCAACCGCGTTCGCGCTACTCGGCTCGGCCGGCATCGTGTTCCTCGGCGCGATGTCGTTGTTGCGCCGCTGTCTCTTCCTGGTGTTGCTGCCGCTCGGGGTTACGGGCGCGTGGCGCATGACACGTGAACTCCGGTCGACGCGCGGCCGGCTGGTCGGACTCGTCACGTATCTCGCGATCCCGCTGCCGTACAACGCCATCGCGCGCGGGCGGTTCGACGGTTTGGTCGTGTGGGCCGCGACGCCGTGGATCCTGCGCTTGCTCTTGCGCGCCACCGATGACGAGCCGTTCGCCGCGCCCGCCATCACGCGCCGCCGAACGATCGTGGGGTTCGGGCTCGTGCTCGCGGTGATCGGCGCGTTCGTGCCGATCGCCGTCCTTGCTGTCCCGGTCGTCGCGATCGGTGTGGTCGTCGGCAATGTCGTGACCGGACGGCGCCGCGGGAGCGGTCGCGTTCTCGCGTGTGCGTTCGGCGCGTCGGGACTCGCCGTGGTGCTGCACCTTCCGTGGACGCTCGACTTCGTGCTGCCGGGCAGTCAGTGGACGGCCATCGGCGGCGTCCAGTCGCAGAGCACCCCGCTCGGCGCGGGCGACCTGTTGCGGTTCCACGCCGGCCCCATCGGCGGGGGCGCGATCGGTCTCGTCTTCCTGCTCGTCGCCGCGTTGCCGCTCGTGTTCGGCCGAGAGTGGCGCCTCGTGTGGGCCGCACGGATGTGGTTGGTCGCGATCGTCTGCTGGACGGTCGCGTGGATCGGCCAGCAGGAGTGGTTCGGCCATGCCCTGGGCCCGGCGGAGGTGTGGCTCGCGCCCGCAGCCGCCGCGCTGGCGATGAGCGCGGCCCTCGGGGTCGTCGCGTTCGAAGTCGACCTTCCCGCCTATCGCTTCGGGTGGCGGCAGTTGGCGTCGGTCGTGGCCGCGGGCGCGCTCGCGCTCGGCGTCCTGCCGGTGTTCGGCGCGATGTTCGACGGTCGATGGAAGTCGTCCGATCAGAGTTTCGAGCCAGTGCTCCAGTTCCTGCGCGACGAGCAGCCGAGCACCGGACCTTTTCGCATCGCGTGGATCGGGGACCCGGACGTGTTGCCGGTCGCCGGCTGGCAGTTGCGCGACGGCGTGGCCTACGCGACGACCGATCACGTCACGCCGTCGGTGGAGGATGCGTGGCCCGGATCGTCCGACGGCGCGACGAGTCTCGTCGAAGACGCCGTCCATCTCGCGCAGTCGCGCGACACGAGCCGGCTCGGGCGGCTCGTCGCCCCGATGAGCATCCGGTACTTCATCGTCGTCGGCCAGCGCACGCCCGAGAGCGGTGACGCCCGACCGCTGCCGGCGGACGTCGAGCGGGCATTGGCCGAGCAGCTCGACCTGCAAGAGGTGTTGAGCGATCCCGGTTTGCACGTGTACCGCAACGTGTCGTGGGCGCCGCTGCGGACCGAGCTGAAGGGCGACGCCGTGACCGCTTCGACGAGCTCGCCGTTCTTCGATGCCGCGGCGACGGTCGATCTCGCCGGGTCACCGCCGCTCCTCACCGATCACTCGGGCTACGCGTCGGCGCAGGGCCGGGTGAACGACAACTCGGTCATGTATCTCGCGGACGCGTCGTCGGACCATTGGTCGGTCACGGTCGACGGACGCAATGCGCCGCGCAGCAAGGCCTTCGGGTGGGCCAACGCGTTCCGGATCGATCGTGGTGGCACGGCCTCGTTGCATTTCAGCACGCCGATCTCGCGGTACGCGTTGTTGCTTGTGCAGGTCGGGCTGTGGGTGTTCGCCATCCGACGGTTGCGGGCATGGCGAGCGGAGGAGGAGGAGTGATGCAACGGCGTCTCCCACTCCTGGCGCTCATCGTCGTCCTGCTCGCCGCGCTGGTGCTGTTCGACCACGCCGCTGACCACACACGAGCACCGGACGAAGTTGCGCAGCACGCGCTCATGCCGGTGGCGTCACCGCCCGGCGCAGTGTCGTCGTCGTTCTTCTGTGCGGGCGGCGGCGCGACGGCGGGCGCGAACTTCGACACGACCCTCGTGATCGCCAACCCGGGCACTCAGGCCGTCCGCGTACTCGCCACCACGTACCCGGCCGCGCTTCCCGGCGACGCCACGGGGAAGGCCGCGGTTGCGGCGATGAAGCCGGTGTCGAAACAGGTCTCGGTCGGCGCGCGCTCGCGCTCCGAAGTGCATCTGGCCGACCTGCAGGTGTCACCGTTCGCCGCCGCCGTCGTCGAGACCAACGATCCCGACATTGCCGTCGAACGTCGCGTCGTGGCGGCGGACGGCACCAACGCGAGCAGCAGTCCGTGCGCGTCGTCACCGTCGAACACGTGGTACTTCCCGACGGGCACGACGACCCGCGACGCGACCGAACTGCTCGCCGTGTTCAACCCCTTCCCCGTCGATGCCGTCGTCGACGTGTCGTTCCGCACGAGTGACGGCTTCCGGCAACCGAGCGACCTGTCGGCTGTCCCCATCCCCGGCGGTCACCTCCGGATCCTGAACATCAGCACGTCGGTTCCGCGCATCGAGCAGCTGTCCGGCACAGTGCAGACGCGATCGGGTGCGGTCATCGTCGATCGCCTGCAGTCCTTCGACGGCACCGACCCGAACCATCCCGCGGGGCTGGCCGCAACGCTGGGCGCGCCGTCCGGCGCGCGCGTATGGACGTTCCCCGAGGGCGAGCTCGTCGACGGACTCAACCAGGTGTTCACGTTGGTGAACCCTTCGGACGACGTCGCGACCGCGCAGCTCGAGGTCACCTACGACGACCCCGACACGAACGGCAAGGTCGACCCGATCGTGCTGTCGTTGCAGCCGCACAGCTACACGCCGGTGCCGATGCGCGACCAGACGCGCATCTTGCAGAACGTCCCGTACTCGGTCACCGCGCGATCGACCAGCGGAACGGATGTGATCGTCGAGCGCGTGATCACGTCCGCCGCCCCCGCACCCCGTCGCGGCTACGCGCCCGCCCTCGGCGTGCCGCTGGTCGCCGCGCACTGGGTGTTCGCCGACGGTCGCGCGGTCGCCGACCAGACCGCCGAGTTCGTGATCATCGTGAACCCGTCGCCCTCCGTCGCGCGAGTGAAGTTCGGCGCGCTGGCGAGCGGCCAGCTGCTGGAGATCGACGGGTTGCAGGATGTCGAGGTGCCGGCCGGCGGGCGCGTCGCCGTCGAGCTCGGCCTGCACGTGAACCGGCCCGATCTCTCGCTCGTCGTCGACGCGGACACGCCGATCGTTGCTGAGCGCGGCTTGTATGCCGCCGACGGCAAGGGGATCTCGCTCGCCAGCGGCTTTCCAGCACAGTGGGATCCGAAGCTTGGAATTCACGTGACTTGAAGTCGCGGC
>JADMIO011851887.1_pt1 | contig 27217 bp, 30 predicted proteins | sample 8958161 | NCBI WGS metagenome assembly JADMIO01 (sample SAMN16585339, study PRJNA669376) | soil metagenome | isolation source: Crop rotation soil | place: USA: Cullars Rotation, Alabama | collected 2011
GCCGCGACTTCAAGTCACGTGAATTCCAAGCTTCGGATCCCACTGTGCTGGAAAGCGCCGAGTTGGCGCGCGGCGTTCGCGGGCGTTGCCTTGTCGCCGCTGAGCGAGAAGCTTGAGGCGCGGCCGCTCACCTCCATGCCTTGAATGCGCGACACCTCGGAGATGAGTTCGTCGGCGACGCCTTCGGAGAAATAGGGCTGCGTGTCGCCCAGGCTCTCGAAGCGCAACACGGCGAGGCGCGGTGTCTCTGGCGGTTGCAGCGCGCGCCAGGTCCAAAAGCCGGCGAGGGCAAACACGAATACGCCCGCGACAGCGGCGAGCGGCGTGCGCCAGCGGTGCCAGGAGACGCGGCCGAAGCGCACGTCGCGCTCGGCGATGGCGAAGATCGCGATGCGTTCCGTCATCTTGTCGAGCTGCACACGGCCCAGTGACTTAAGCGGCGTATCGGCGGCTTGGCGCAGCTGCGCATAAACGGCCTGGCTGACGATGGCCGTGTTCGGCTCGGCCATCTGCATTAGGCGCGCGGCGACGTTGACGCCGTGGCCAAGCAAGTCGCCGCCGGGCGCCACGATCACGTCGCCGAGGTGCAAACCGATCCGCAGGCGCGGCAGCGCGCGTTCGGAAATCGTCGTCAACAGTGCCCGCGCGGCAGCGACGCCAGAGGTCGCTGCGGGAAACTCGATCATGAAGCCGTCGCCGGCGGTGTTGAAGACACGGCCGTTGCTCGGTGCGATCACCTCGTCGATCGCGGCCCGCACGCGACCGACAGCTTCCGCCGCGGCGCGCTCATCCGCTTCCGCCGCGCGCGAATAGCCCGCGACATCGACAGCCATGATTGTTGCGCTGTTCGGACATGTGGTGACGCTACACCGCGTCGCGGCGCTTTGGGAGGGGCGCGTGAACTAGCCAGCCTTTGGCAGCGGCACTTTGTCGAACGCCAAATAGCTCAGCTGCTGGTGCTTGATGCGCCATTTGCCGTCGGCGCATTTGAGGTAGTGTTCGCGGTAGTGGCCGTAGCCGGTGTGGCCGAGGTCGCCCATGGCGGCGATGCGTTCCTGGCCCCAGATGACGCGGTCGTTCATGGCCCATATCACATCCGCGCTTTGGCCGTCGGGGGCGAACGTCATTTCCGGATTGTGGACTTGATGCGCAGTCTTCGCGGTTTCGATCGAGCCGCGCACGCCCTTGATGGCGTTGGCGCGGCCTTCGAGTTTGTAGCCGCCGGCGGGAGTGCTGTCTAAAACTAGATCCTCGGTGAAGACGTCAGCCCAGCCGTCCCAATCTTTCGTGTCCAGCAAGCGGCAATAGCGCGCCTTGGTTTCGCAAATCGCCAGCCAATCGGCGAAAGTCGCACTCATCGTCGTCTCCCTTAGTGGTTTGCGCGCTCCTAACGCGAACGTTGCTGGCGCCGGTTACGATTATCGTATGTCCGGTTTGGTCGGAATGGCCGCGACGGTAAAACGCGGCGCGTGCCCATGGCGCCTTTGGCCGCACGTAGCGAGGCGGCAAACTTCTGAAAAAGATCGCCGTGACGGTCTCGGCGGCGTATCACATCGCGGCGGACGGCGTCCGAAGGAGGAAATCCATGCGCTCCAAACTCATCGCGCTCACGTGCTTGCTGGTCATGTCTTCGGGCGCGGCGTACGCGCAGCAACAGCAAGGCATGCGGCCGGGACTGATGGGCACGGTGAAGTCCGTGTCGGCGACGGAAATGGTGCTGACGACGGCCGACGGTGATGTAACCGTGGGTCTCACGCCAACGACGCGCGTACTGAGCCGCGAAGCGGGTTCGGTCAGCGATATTCAGCCGGGCGCGTATCTCGGCACCTCAAACCACACGGCGGCGGACGGCCAAGCGAACCAGGCCACCGAGGTGCACGTGATGTCGAACGGGCCGAACGTGATGCAGCAGATGGATCCCGCGCACGATCCGAGCCTGATGATGACCAATGGCCATGTCACCAACGTGACGACCACCGCCGCTGGCACGGAGATGGATGTCGATTACGGCGGCAGCGAAACGCGGCACGTCGTGGTCAGCAACGCGACCTCCATGACGCGAATGACGGACGCCGGCGTCGCGGGCTTGCATGAAGGTGAGCAGGTCTCGGCGCGCACGACGACAGATGCCGACGGCCATCAGGTCGCGACCTTCATTCTGATCGGCGGCATGCCCCACTGACGCTACGTCGGGCGCGGCGTCGGGGCTCGACAAACTGCTCGCACACAAGAGATGCTGGGCGCTTCGCAAGGAGTGTCCATGCATTTTCCGCGCATGCCGATCGAGGAAGAGAGTCCCGAACAGCTCGGCTACGATAAGATCAAGTTCAATCTGACGGAATCGTCGGTTCGTGACCGCACGCTGGCGGATTTGAAGCTTGATCTCGGCCAGCTCACGCTGGCTTACACGGACCACGTCGGCCATCCGGGATTGCGTGAACTGATCGCGGCGCGCGCAGGCGGCGGGCTGACGGCGGACAATGTGCTGATCACCGGCGGCGCGGCCGCGGCGTTGTTCATCGTGGCGATCACGCTGCTGGATGCGGGCGACCACATGGTGGTCGTGCGCCCAAACTACGCGACCAATATCGAAACGCCGCGCGCGATCCGCTGCGCGATCGATTATGTCGACCTCGATTTCGATCGTGGTTTTGCGCTTGATCTAGACAAGCTGAAGTCGCTGGTGCGGCCGAACACCAAGCTCATCAGCGCAACCACGCCTCATAATCCCACGGGCGTTGCGCTCTCAGCCGAGCAACTGAAACAGATCGTCGCCATAGGCGAAGGCTGCGGCGCTTACGTGCTGGTGGACGAGACCTACCGCGAAATGTCGTTCATCCCAAAGACGCCAGTCGCGACGGCGTTTGGTGAACGCGTGATTTCAGTAGCTTCGCTTTCCAAGAGCTTCGGCATCCCGGGCATCCGGCTCGGCTGGGTGCTTTCGCGCGATACGCAGCTGCTCTATCGCTTGCTCTGCGCTAAGGAGCAGATTGGCATCTGCGGCAGTATCGTCGACGAGGAAATCGGCTTTCGCGCCGTGCAACAAGCTGATGAGTGGCTCACAGGAAATGACCGAGCCGTCAAAGCGGCGTTCACGACGGTGAAGACTTGGATCTCGCGTACGCAATTGTTGGAATGGGTCGAGCCCAGCGGGGGATGCGTGTGCTTTCCGCGCATTCGTGAGGGCGTCGATGTCGCGAAATTCTACGATCGGCTGAACAACACATACGGCGCTTATGTCGGCCCGGGCCATTGGTTCGAACAATCCGACCGCTTTTTTCGTCTCGGTTACGGCTGGCCCTCACCCAGCGAACTCGAGGGCGGCCTGGATGCGATTGCGCGCGCGCTCTCTGACGCGAGCTAGACATGTTCGCATTACTAGAAATTTAGAGTGGCCAAGTTTCCGCGCCGTGCGCGCCGGAACATGGGCCGCACTAACGCGTTACCACCCCCGAAGCGGATCGCGAACGCGCGCGCCGCAGACCTGGTGGCCGACGATGATTGCTATCGAGGACGAACTCAGCGCCTTCGACGCCTATGTATCCTCACGCGCGCCTGAACGCCGACCGGTTGCGCTTCGCCTTCGGAAGCGCGTGTGGATTGGCCTTTGCGCCTACAGCTCGGCGGTGTGGGTCGCTGTCGTTTTGCTCGTTGCTTTGGTGCACGTTTAACTAGCGCCCAGCGTCGTTCAGCGCCGCGAATTCGTCGTCGCTCAATTCAATCATCGCAGCCTGCGCGTTTTCTTCGAGGTGCCTCACTTTGCCGGTGCCCGGGATCGGCAGCATAACCAGACTGCGCTTCAATACCCAAGCCAGCGCGATCTGCGACGGCGCCGCATTTTTCGCGTGCGCAATTCTGTCAAGCACTGACCCGTCGCGCGCCAGATCGCCGGCGGCGAGCGGATACCAGGGGATGAAGCCGATGTTCTGCGCCTCACAATAATTCAGCACGTCTTCGCTCTGGCGGTTGGCAAGGTTGTAGAGGTTTTGCACCGTCGCGACCGGAAACACTTTTTGCGCGGCTTTGATCTGGTCGACACTTACTTCGCTGAGGCCAGCGTGGCGGACGATGCCTTGGTCGATCAGCGACTTCACCGCTTCGTATTGTTCTTGCGCGGGCACCTTCGTGTCGACACGATGCAATTGCCAAAGCCGGTGCTGCTCAACGCCGAGACGCTTCAGACTGTCCTTAGCGTCGCTGATGAGCTTTTCAGGACGACCGTTTTGAATCCAATCGTCCGGCCCACCGCGATCGAGCCCGCCCTTGGTGGCGATCAGCAAGCCTGAGTACGGATGCAGCGCCTCACGAATGAGGTCTTCGGAGATTTTCGGTCCGTAGGACCACGCCGTGTCGATGAAATTGACGCCAAGCTCCGGCAGCCGTTTCAGCGTACGCAAGGCTTCAGCGCGATCCTGCGGCGCGCCCCAAATGCCGGGGCCGGTGATGCGCATCGCGCCAAAGCCCAGCCGATTGACCTCGATCTCGCCGCCGACTTTGAAGTGGCCCGAACGAGCGGCGAGCGTCGATGATTGCGGCATGAGAAATCCCTTTGTCGGAAGCGAACGCGCGCGAAGCGCTGCGCTCGTGAGCAGCACAGAAACTGGGAACGCCCGGCGAATGCGGCAAGGGCGCTGCGACTAACGTGTCGTGCTGAGCAGCCTAATGGCGTGCTCTGGGCAAGCGCTCACGCAGAGACCGCAGCCGTGGCATTGGTCAGCGCGGACGACGAACCCTTGCTTGCCGCCGTGCGCGGCGACCTTTAGCCGGGCGAGCAATGCAGCGCTGCATTTTCGTCGCGCGTGAGCTTGCGCACCTCGAACACATCGTATGGGCAGACATCGACGCAATCCGATTTGCCTTCGCATTTGCGCGTGTCGATGACCGGCGCCAGCACGCCGGCGGGTTGGGGACAATCGTGGGCGACGGTCACGTCCGGTCTAGCGCTTACGGCGCTTCATGCGTTCGGTGGCGAGGATCGCGAGCTTCTCGCTCGGCGGATACACCACCACGCCGCCGTCGGGGCCGGTGATCAGCACGGCGTCCGGAACGGCTTGCGTCATCGGCGCGGCGGGGCGGGAGAGCGCAGCGGTTTTCACGCAGAACGTCGACACGCCTTCCAGCGTGGCTGGCAATTCGCGCTTCAAAGGCGGTAACGCTGCCGACAACCAGCTCATGGCGGCGCTTCTCCGTTCGCCCAAGCCCACAAGCATAGCTTACGCGAGTTAGGAATAAGCGACTAGGGATTGGGGGCAGGCCTCGCGCAGAACGCTAACGCTGCCTTTCCAGCAGAAATACGCTCGCCCCACGAATGTTCTGCTTGTGTTCCAGAACAAAACTGGTACAAATGAGTCTCAACCGACGCCCGCGGATGCGCCGGGCCGGGGACTCGCTTAGATACGGGAGCGGATGTGATGGCTAACCTGAAGCTTGTTGAGAAAGACATGGAAACGGACAAGCAGAAGGCTTTGGCCGCAGCGCTCTCCCAGATCGATAAAGCCTTCGGCAAGGGCTCGGTCATGCGCCTCGGCGAGAAGCCGGCGATGGAGATCGAAGCGGTCTCCACCGGCTCGCTCGGCCTCGATATCGCGCTCGGCATTGGCGGCTTGCCCAAGGGCCGGATCGTAGAAATCTATGGCCCGGAAAGCTCGGGCAAGACCACGCTCGCGCTGCATTGCATCGCCGAGGCGCAGAAGAATGGCGGCGTGTGCGCGTTCGTGGACGCCGAACACGCCATGGACCCGGTCTATGCGCGCAAGCTGGGCGTCGATCTCGATGATTTGCTGATTTCGCAGCCCGACACCGGCGAGCAGGCGCTCGAAATCACCGACACTTTGGTTCGCTCCGGCGCGATCGACGTGCTGGTCGTGGACTCGGTCGCGGCATTGACGCCGCGCGCGGAAATCGAAGGCGAAATGGGCGACAGCCTGCCGGGTCTGCAGGCGCGGCTGATGAGCCAGGCGCTGCGCAAGCTTACGGCGTCGATCTCCAAGTCGAACACGCTCGTCATCTTCATCAACCAGATCCGCATGAAGATCGGCGTGATGTACGGCAATCCGGAAACCACCACCGGCGGCAATGCGCTGAAATTCTACGCCTCGGTTCGTCTCGACATCCGCCGCACTGGCGCGATCAAGGAACGCGACGAGGTGATCGGTTCGGAAACCCGCGTGAAAGTGGTGAAGAACAAGGTCGCCCCACCGTTCAAGCAAGTCGAGTTCGACATCATTTACGGCGAAGGCGTTTCCAAGACTGGCGAGTTGATCGAACTCGGCGTGAAGGCCGGGATCATCGACAAATCGGGCGCGTGGTACGCCTATGGCGGCCAGAAGATCGGCCAAGGCAAGGAACAGGCGCGTCGTTTCCTCAAGGAAAATCGCGACGTCGCCGCCGACATCGAAGAAAAGATCCGCGCCAAGTCGGGACTTGCCGACGAAATGTATTCTCCGCCCAACAGCGAGGAAGAAAAGGACGCGGCAGAGGGCGTGTAACGAGCTTCGCCGGCTGGCTGGGGTTGGCCGATTCCCGACCCCAAATGCCCTGGCCCGATCCTGGCCGGCCGGCGAATTCGATCTAGGTGGAGCGCGCCGTGGAGCCGCGCATTTCTCTGATCACGTTGGGCGTCGCCGATCTCGCCCGCTCGCGCGCATTTTACGAGGCGCTCGGGTTCAAAGCATCGAGCGTTGGCGGTGGTGAGGTGTTCTTCTTCCAAGCCGGATCGATGGTGCTCACCGTGTGGGCGCGCGGCGAGTTGGCGAAAGACGCTTCCGTCGAGCGCACGGGCGGTGGGTTTCGCGGGATCGCGTTGGCGCACAATGTCCGCGTCAAGGACGAGGTGGATGCGGTGCTGGCCCAGGCGGAGCGCGCCGGCGCGACGATCACGCGGCCAGCGCACGATGCGGAATGGGGCGGGCGCTCCGGTTATTTCGCAGATCCCGACGGGCACCTCTGGGAGATCGCCTGGAATCCAGGCTTTGCGCTGGGCGCCGATGGCGCGCTGACTTTGCCGCCCTGAGCCCCGCGCGGGCCACGCGAAGGCGCCCGCTTGGCGTTGTGCGCTGCGGCGCCTATACCCAAGTCAAATCCCTGATTTGATTTTGGGTTCGCATGCAAAGCGTCAACGACATCCGTCGGCAGTTTTTGGACTTCTTCAGGTCGCGCGGGCACGAGACCCCGGCGTCCTCGCCGCTCGTCCCGCATGACGATCCGACGCTGCTGTTCGTCAATGCCGGCATGGTGCAGTTCAAGAATTATTTCACCGGCGCCGCCAAGCCTCCGTACCCGCGCGCGGCCACCAGCCAGAAATGCGTCCGCGCTGGGGGTAAGCACAACGATCTCGACAATGTCGGCTACACCGCGCGCCACCACACCTTCTTCGAGATGCTGGGAAATTTTTCCTTCGGTGATTATTTCAAAGACATCGCGATCGAGAACGCCTGGGCGCTGCTGACCAAGGAATTCGCGCTGCCGAAGGAGAAGCTGCTCGTCACGGTTTATCATGACGACGATGAAGCAGCGTCGCTCTGGAAGAAGATCGCGGGGCTGTCCGACGACAAGATCATCCGCATCGCCACCAGCGATAATTTTTGGTCGATGGGCGACACAGGGCCGTGCGGTCCGTGTTCTGAAATTTTCTACGACCACGGCCCGTCCATCCCCGGCGGCCCGCCCGGCAGCGCGGATCAGGACGGCGACCGCTTCATCGAGATCTGGAATCTCGTGTTCATGCAGTTCGAGCAATTCGCCGACGGCAAGCGCACGAAACTGCCGAAACCTTCGATCGATACGGGTGCGGGCCTCGAACGGGTCGCGGCGGTGCTGCAGGGCGTACACTCGAATTACGAGATCGATCTGTTCAAGACGCTGATCGCGGCGTCGGTCGAACTTACCGGCGTGAAGGCGGAAGGCGAGAAGAGCGCGAGCCACCGCGTGATCGCGGATCACTTACGTGCGTCGTCGTTCCTGATTGCAGATGGCGTGACACCGTCGAACGAAGGCCGCGGCTATGTGCTCCGCCGCATCATGCGCCGCGCGATGCGCCACGCGCACATCCTCGGCGCCAAAGAGCCGCTGATGCACCGCTTGGCGCCGACGCTGATCGCTGAAATGGGCGACGCGTTTCCGGAGCTGAAGCGGGCGCAACCGGTGATCACAGCGCAATTGCGTGACGAAGAGGAACGTTTTCAGCGCACGTTGGCGAACGGTCTGTCGCTGCTTGAAGGCGAAATTGAAAAGCTGAAGCCGAGCGAACCGCTGAGCGGCGCGGTCGCGTTCAAGCTCTACGATACGTTCGGCTTCCCGCTCGATCTCACGCAAGACATTTTGCGCGGCCGCCAGCGCCAGGTCGACACCGCAGGTTTCGACGCGGCGATGGAGCGGCAGCGCGCGCAAGGCCGCGAGAGCTGGACTGGCGCGGGCGACGCCGTCAACGACGCCGTGTGGCTCTCGATACAAGAGCGCACGCGCGGGAATGAATTTCTTGGCTACAGCGCCGAGCAGGGCGATGGCGCGCTGTGCGCGATCGTGGCGCGTGGGGAGGAAACGCATGCGCTGCAGCAAGGCGAGCCGGCGGCGCTGATTTTCGACCGCACGCCGTTCTACGCCGAAAGCGGCGGCCAAGCTGGCGACCATGGCGTCATTCGGTTCACCAATGGGGCGGAGTTTGTTGTCGAGGACACGCAGAAACACGCCGGCCTGCACGCGCATATAGGGCGTCTCACCAAGGGTGATGTAAAAGTCGGCGACAAGGCGACGCTCGAAATCGATCACGCGCGCCGCCAAGCCATCCGCGCCAACCATTCGGCGACGCACTTGCTGCATGCCGCGTTGCGCAACACGCTTGGCCCGCATGTCACGCAGAAAGGCTCGCTAGTCGAAGCCGATCGCTTCCGGTTCGATTTCAGCCACGGCCAGGCGCTGACGCCGGCGGAGATCGATAAGGTCGAAGACGAAGTGAACGCGATCATCCGCCAGAACGCGGAAGGCGTGATCAAGGAGACGACGCCGGAGAAAGCCATAGCGGAGGGGGCGCTGGCGCTGTTCGGCGAAAAGTACGGCGACAGCGTGCGCGTGCTGCGTCTGGGCGATGCACTCGGCGGCGACGGAAAAGCGTATTCGGTCGAACTCTGCGGCGGCACGCACGTAAAGCGCACGGGCGACATCGCACTGTTCACGATTCTCTCCGAAGGCGGCGTCGCCGCTGGCATCCGCCGTATCGAAGCAGCGACGGGCGCGGCCGCGCTCTCGCATCTGAAAGCGCAGGCGGGCCTGGCGAAAGCGATTTCGTCCAATCTCAAAACGCCGCTCGCGGAATTGCCGGAGCGCATCAGCCAATTGCAGGACGAGCGCAAAAAGCTTGAGCGCGAACTCGGTGACGCCAAAAAGAAGCTCGCGCTCGCGGGCGATGGCGCGTCGGCGGCGCCGGCGGGCCCCGAAAACGTCGCCGGCGTTTCGTTGCTCGCGCGCGCGCTCAACGGCGTGCCGGCGAAGGACCTGCGTGGGCTGGTCGATGAAGGCAAGAAGAGCTTGGGCTCCGGGGTCGTCGCTTATGTTGGCGTCGACGGGGACAAAGCCGCGCTTGCGATTGGCGTCACCGATGACCTCAAAGGCAAAGTGAGCGCAGTCGAGTTAGTGAAAGCGGGCGTCGCGGCGCTTGGCGGACAAGGCGGCGGCGGGCGCCCCGACATGGCGCAAGGTGGCGGGCCTAACGTCGCCGCCGCGCCGCAAGCGCTCGACGCCGTTCGCGCCGCGCTGAAAGGCGTGCTGGCGGCGTGAGCGAGATCGTTTACCGCGACGCCACGCGCGCCGATGCAGCGGCGCTCGCGGAATTTGCGTCGCGCACATTCTGCGACACGTTTGCGCATCTTTATCCGGCGGAAGATTTGTCGGCGTTCCTTGCCAAGAAATACGGCGAGGAGATTCAGGCGCGCGAGATGGCGACCGCGCCGAACCGCTATCGGCTTGCGCTCAAAGACGATCGCATCGTCGGCTATTGCATGATGGGTGGCCTCGATATCAACGTGAACGATCCCGGCGCGCTCGAACTGCACCGGCTTTACGTTGACAAGGACACGAAGGGCGCTGGCGTCGCACAAGTCCTAACCGCGGACTGCCTCGCCTGGGCGCGCGCAAAAGGGGCGCACGCCTTGTATCTCAGCGTCTGGGAAGACAATGCGCGCGCGCAAGCGTTCTACAAACGCCAAGGCTTCGAGCACGTGGGCGAGCACAAATTCATGGTCGGCAATACCGCCGATCGAGACTTTATCTGGCGCCTGAAACTCTAACGCAGCACGCCGCTTCTGCTCATCGCCCAGGCGTACCAGAGGAAGAAGGCGCAGCCGGCGAAGATGATGCCGTTCATCAGGTAAGCGCCGTCGCCGTAAGCTTCGGCGCCGTTGCTCATGCCGTATGAGTAGATCACGCTGATCACGAACGAGATCAGCGACACCGCGAACACGGGCACGGCGAGCTTGTTGCGGAGAAACAGCAGCAAGGTCCCGGCCATCGCGCCCCACACGCCGATCGCCCAGGCCGCCGTCATCCACATCGGCATCTCGTGCATGTAGCCGATCTGGACGTCGGTCATGCCGGCGCTGCGCATGTACGCATCGCCCTGAAATTGCGTCATCGTGTAATCGTAGCAGCCGAATGCATTCCACAATAAGCCGATCACGCCGACAGCCCACAAATGCCACGGCGCACGCGCCGTTGCCGGCGCTGCTGCTTCGCTCATCGTTTCCTCCCCGATTTAACTCAGGGCTTGTCTTCCCCGAGCACGAAATTCACGAACCGGTCGGCCAGCGTGAACACCGCGTTGGGATCAACCGCGCTGTCGCGCTTGTGCATATGCGCCATCAAAGCCTGTTCGAGCGCGAAACGGCGCACGTCGATGACGACATCTTCGTCCCAAAGTTCGACATCATCATCCATGGCGTTTCCCTCGATTTGGCGTGGACGCGTTTTGCCCTGAGTCGCGCCCGCTCACACGGGTTTGAGTGGGCGATGTTCTTTTGGCGGCGAGATTACAATCGGCGCGCCGGTTGTCACGTCACCGCCTTTTAATACGACGCCCATCACGCCGCATTTGCGGATTAGGCTCCCATCCGCGGCGCGGGCGAGGGTGGCTTGCATCAGGCCGGGGCGCAATTTGTCGAGCTTGCCGCACGGATGGCGCAAGCCTTTGATTTCAACGACGGCGTTGTCGCCCAGTTGGAGGCGCGCGCCTTCGCTCAGACCAAGCAAGTCGACGCCGCGTGTCGTGATGTTTTCGCCCATCAAGCCGGGCGCGAGGTCGAAACCGGACGCATTCAGCTCATCGATCAACTCAGCCTGGATGAGATGCACTTGGCGCAGATTCGGTTCGTTGGGATGATAGCGCTTGTGATATAGGTGCTGGGCCGTGGCGCCCGCGTGCGCGTCGCCTTCGACGCCGAGATGTTCGATCAGGCGAATGCGCGGAACCGCCGGCTTGCTGAACCCGTGCTTCGGGCTCGCGCAAACGGCGACGACCGCGCTCATGCAAAGACGCGTTTGAAGATGTCGTCGACGCGGGCGAAATGGTGCGCATCATCGAAGCATGAATCGATCGCTTTCGTATCGAGCTTGGCGGTGACATCCGCATCCGCCTTCAAGCGCGAGATCAGCGCGTCGCCAGCGCGCGGCGGCGGGCTTTGCCACACGGCCATCGCGTTGCGCTGCACCAGTTTGTAGGCGTCCTCGCGCGAGACGCCGGCTTGCGTCAGCGCCAGCATCACGCGCTGAGAATTGTGCAGTCCGCCCAGCATGGCGAGGTTGCGCGCCATGTTCTCGGGATAAACGACCAGCTTCTCGATAACGTCGGCCATGCGATGCAGCGCGAAGTCGAGATGGATGGTGGCGTCGGGGCCGATTCCGCGTTCGACGCTCGAGTGCGAAATGTCGCGCTCATGCCAGAGCGCAACGTTCTCCATCGCCGGCGTAACGGCGGAGCGCACGAGACGCGCGAGGCCGCAGAGATTCTCGGTTAGGACCGGGTTGCGTTTGTGCGGCATGGCCGAGGAGCCCTTCTGGCCGGGCGAGAAATATTCTTCGGCTTCCAGCACTTCGGTGCGCTGCAGGTGACGCACTTCTGTCGCCAATCTCTCGATGCTCGCAGCGACCACGCCAAGCGCCGCGAAGAAGGCAGCGTGACGGTCGCGCGGGATCACTTGCGTCGACACCGGCTCCGGGGCGAGGCCGAGTTTCTTCGCGACATATTCCTCCACGCGCGGATCAATCTGCGCGAACGTGCCGACGGCGCCGGAAATTGCGCAGGTCGCGATTTCCTTGCGCGCTGCGGCGAGGCGCTCGGCGTTGCGCGCGAATTCGGCGTAGTGACCCGCAAGCTTGACGCCGAACGTAGTCGGCTCGGCGTGGATGCCATGGCTGCGGCCCATGGTCGGCGTCATCTTGAACTCGAGCGCGCGCTTCTTCAGCGCCGCCATCACGCGTGCATTGCCGGCGATAAGCAGATCGCTGGCGCGGACGAGTTGCACGGCGAGGCAGGTGTCGAGCACGTCTGATGAGGTCATGCCTTGGTGCGCGAAGCGCGCTTCGGGGCCGACGTGCTCCGCGACATTGGTGAGGAAGGCGATCACGTCGTGCTTGGTCTCGCGCTCGATCTCATCGATGCGCGCGACGTCGAACTTGCCTTTTTCGCGATAGATCTTCGCCGCGTCTTTCGGAATCACGCCGAGCTCGCCCATCGCTTCCATCGCCAGCGTCTCGATGTCGAGCCAGATGGAATAGCGGTTCTCCGGCGACCAGATGGCCACCATGTCGGGGCGGGCGTAACGAGGAATCATGGGGGCTATATAGCGGCCTCAAGCGCCTCGCGGAAACCGCCGCGCGCCTCAAATCGGCTTCACGACCAGGTCCTTCTTCAGCGTCGCGGCCGAGCCCAGGAAAAGCGCGGCGGAGAGCAGGAAAATCAGCGCGGTCGAGGCCATCGCCCAGCGCAGGCCTTCGCCATACGCGATGGTGCAGATCGCTTGCTGGTCGGCCGGGAGGGCGGAGAGGTCGCGCGCGCGGCAGATGGCGTTGGTGAGGAGGCCGCCCGCGTCGTGCTCGGCGAGCTGCATCGACATGTACATGTCCGACAGCCAGCCGACGATCTGCGGGCCGAGCCCGTTGCCGATCAGTGCGATCAGCAGCAGCAGGATCGCCACTGACGACGCGCGCGCGGGCGCCGCGACGACGCTCTGCGCGATCGTATATTGCGAACTGAGGTACGAATAATGGAACACTGCGCCGACGCACCAGAAGATGCGCGCGAGTTCGAGCTGATCGTGCGGCATGAAATAGGCGGTCTCGTAGAGCGGCACGGCGAGTGTGAGCCCGACCGCCGGCACCCACGACACCGCGCTCGACGAGAGCGGCGTCAGCTTCTCGATCAGCCAGCCGGACAAGAACGTGCCAAACGCCGCCGACAGCGAAAGCGGCACGCCGAATTGCAGCGCGAACGTGCCGGGCGAGATGCCGTGAATGCGCTGCGCCATCGGCGCTTGGAAGCCGGTGAGGCCGTAGCCTACCAATCCGGCGAGCGACGCGCCGATGGCCATGACCCAGAATGTCGGCTTGCCTGAGAGTTCTCTGAGCGTGGCGAGAAAGCTGGACTGCTTGGCGTGAGAAACGCCCGGCGGATCGGCGCCGCCGCGTGGCGGTTCTTTCACGGTGAAGAGAACAAGCAGGGAGACCAGTAGCCCGGGCGCGCCGATAGCTATGAAGGCAATGCGCCAGCCATCGACCTTGGTCCAATCCGCCAGATCAATCGCCCACAACCAGTGCTGCGTTTCGAAGAAGCGCAGCAACGCGTCGCCATGCAGCGACGTCGCGATCGGCCCGCCGAACGCGTTCGACAGCGCGCCGCCGATGGTCACGCCCATAGAATAAATGCCGAGCGCGTGTGCGCGGCTCTTTGGTTTGAAATAATCGCCGATGATGGAATTGGCTGGCGGTGTGCAGCCGGCCTCGCCGATCGCCACGCCCACGCGCGCGAACAGCAGAAACAGAAAACTTGTCGCCACGCCGCAGAGCGCAGCCATCAGCGACCAAATCGCGATGCAGATGGCAATGATGACGACGCGATTGTATTTGTCTGCCGCCGCCGCGATCGGAATGCCCATCAAAGCGTAGAAAATCGCGAAGGGCGGGCCGTTGAGGAATCCGTACTGGCTGTCGCTCAGTTGAAACGCGTTGATCACCGGCTGCGCGATCACCGACAGCAGATTCCGGTCCACGAAATTGAGCGTGTAGACCAGCGTCAGCACCGCGAGCACGTAGCCGCGATAGGCCGGCTTGCCATAGCTCCGCCCGCCAGCCTCCGCCGGCGCCGCCGCTTCGCTCATCTCCGCTCCCCTTATATTTTTGGCACAATGTGCCGGGGCGCGGAGGCGCGGTCAAATCCTCACGGTGAAGGTGATGGTGCGGGTGAGGCGATCTCTTGAAGTGCGGATGGCGCTTGTTCGGTAGGCGCTGCCGTCGGCGGCACAGTTGTGCTGTCAGTCGTCGCAGAAGTTGTGGACACGCTATTTGATTCCGTCGCCGTCACCGGTATTGCGACGGCGCTCTCGCCACGCATTCGCGGGCGGAGCGGAAGGTTGTTCGCGACTTTTTGTGCGATTTCCGTTCGCGTGGCCGCTAGGCCGACAAAGCGCGATGCGGTCGTGGGATGCGTATAGGCAAGGCGAATTGATCTGGGGTGCTCTGCCGACATACGCCGCCAGAAATTCTCAACGCCGTCGATATTGTACCCTGCGCGCGCCATGAAATACATGCCGACGTAGTCTGCCTCGGATTCGAAATCCTGGCTAAACATGCGCGCGCCGACATCGCTTCCCGCATTGCTGAATGCGCCGCCCGTGTTCACACCCGCAGCTGCGGCCGCGACATCTAGCAGCGCGCCGCCGATGGATCCCATAAGGGCATTTTGTTGGCGCGCCTGGATGTGGCCCATCGCGTTGTGTGCCAACTCATGCCCGAGCACGAGTGCGAGTTCGTCATCGTTTTGGACGAAATGAAGCATGCCGCGAGGCAAATACACATATGACCCGTCTGCGAACGCGTTCACTGCATCGTCATCGACCATGACGAATTGATAGCCGCAATCTTGCTGCGGTGTGACGCGCAAGGTCAGCGGTTCCGAACCTCGGCGCACCTCCATGGTGACGTCGCCATCATCTGCAGCATCGCGCAGAGCATCCAAGGCCTGTCGGCTAGATCGCCGACCAGAAGTGATCGCGCGGCCATTGATTGAGACTACCTGGTCCCGCACGCGCAGGCCGGCATTGGCCGCAGGCGAGTCGGTCCCAACCCATGCGACGCTTGCGGCGTCGCTTAGGCCCCAAATTTCTTGCGCTGCCGTTTTGAAATCGCGGCCATAGTCGTTGAGGTTCTCGAATCGAACCCCAATGGTTTTGTGCTTGCTTGGGCAGAACTCGACGTTTGCGCGTGTGAGGCGATCCGCAATTGAATAAACACGCCCGTAGTCGCTCGCACGCTGTTCTAGAACGTAAAGCGCCTGCCGATGCTCTTCCGCCGCGACGGTGTCGCTTGCGAGTTGCGGCCGGACCGTTTGCGGCGATGCGCAGGAAACCGCTAACGCGACGACAAGCGTCGCTCCCAAAGAGCGTACGAGTTTCATTGAAGCCTCCCTTAATTGAAGGCTACAACTACGGGTCGCGTGTCGCAAGCGATGCGAATTTACAGCAAGCGCTTCCGAAAGCAGACGATGCGGGCGGTTTCTTCGTAGCCCAGGGCGCCATGCGCGGCGCGGGAGACTTCGTTGTCGATGAGCGCGTCGGAGGCGATTTCGGGATAGCCGCGCTCGCGCGCCCATTCCTCCACCGCTTCCACCAGTGCGCGGCCGACGCCTAAGCTGCGCGCGTCCGGCAGCACGTACCAGCCTTCGATGTACGGCACGGGCGAGGTGAGGCAGCCTTCGGCGATGGAGCGGATGTCGGCTTCGATCATGCCGACGATGCGTGTGGAGGTTTCCTCGCACACGAACACGATCGGCGCGACCGGGCGGCCGGAGAATTGTCCGGACGCTTCGATCGCGAGATCGGCGGCGTCTTCGTCCGGCCAGAGCGCGACGCGGAGCGCGGTCCAGGCGGCGACATCGCGTTGTTCGAGCGGACGTACGTTCACAGCAATCCCATGGTCTTGAAGCTCGCCGCGCCATGACGGCCGACGACGAGATGATCGTGCACTTTGACCCCGATCGCATCAGCGGCGGCGATGATTTCCTTGGTGATGGCCACGTCGCTCGCGCTGGGCTTGGGATCGCCGCTGGGATGATTATGCACCAAGATCACAGCGGCTGATGAAAGCTCCAGCGCGCGGCGCGCCACCTCGCGCGGATAGACCGGCGCGTGATCGATCGTGCCTTCGTTCAACACTTCGTCGGCGATGAGCTGGTTTTTCACGTCGAGAAACAGAACACGGAATTGTTCGCGTGGCTCGTGCGCCATCGCCATGCGCACGTAATTCACCAGCGCCGACCAGGACGAAATCACCGGGCGCTGCTTTGCTTCGGCGAGCGTGGCGCGTTCGAGCAGCGCTTGGATCACTTTGAGATCCTGCGCCACCGATGGCCCAGCGCCGTCGACTTCCGCGATGCGCGCGGCCGGCGCGCCGAGCACGGCGGGGAGCGTGCCGAACTTCGCCAACAGCGCTTTCGCCAACGGCTTGGTGTCGCGGCGCGGGATGGTGCGGAAAAGCATCAGCTCTAAGAGCTCGTAGTCCGCGAGTGCGCCGGGGCCGGCGTCGTCGAACTTCTTGCGCAGGCGTGCGCGGTGATCGTGATAGTGCGGCTTCGCGTCTTCGCCGCTGACCTTTTTCGCCGTGCGGCGCACTTCGACAGGTTCGGCGCCGTCGATCTCGAACAGAAATGCAGAAGCGTCCTTCACCGCCGAGGTCAGCGCCTTCGACGGCTTGGCGTCGCGCGCCTCGTCGGTGCGGCGCGCCATGCTGTGCTTACGCCTTGATCGCGTGCGGCTGGTCGAGACCGGCGGGGGATTTGGTGAAAATTTCCACGCCGCTGTCGGTGACGCCGACGGAATGTTCGTATTGCGCGGAGAGGGACTTATCCTTCGTCACCGCGGTCCAACCGTCGTTCAAAATCTTCACCGCCGGTGAGCCAAGGTTCAGCATCGGCTCGACTGTGAACATCATGCCGGGCTTCAGCACCGGGCCTTCGCCGGGCTTGCCGAAATGCAGGATGTTTGGCGCGTCGTGGAACACGCGGCCAAGGCCGTGGCCGCAGAATTCGCGCACGACGGCGCAGCGTTCGCCTTCGGCGTAGCTTTGGATCGCGTGGCCGAGGTCGCCGAGCGTGGCGCCGGGCTTCACGGCGTCGATGCCGCGCATCATGGCTTCGTATGTCACGTCCATCAGCCGCTCGGCTTTGCGTGGCACGTCGCCGATGCCGAACATGCGGCTCGTATCGCCATGCCAGCCGTCAACGATGACCGTGACATCGACGTTTATGATGTCGCCGCTTCTCAATTCGCGGTCGCCCGGAATGCCGTGGCAGACGACGTGGTTGACGGACGTGCAGACCGTGTGGCGGTAACCGCGGTAGAACACGCAGGCGGGCAGCGCGTTGTTGTCGAGCACGAATTGGCGCGCCAGGTCGTCCAGCCGGCCGGTGGTCACGCCTTCGCGCACTTCCGGCACGAGCATGTCCAGGCACGACGCCGCCAGTCTGCCCGCCGCGCGCATGCCGGCGAAGGCTTCGCTCTGGTGCAGCTTGATCTGACCCGTGTTCCGTTCGGGCGCGAGTTCAGCCTCGATAAAGTTCATTCCGGTCTCCGAAGCGGAGTTTAGCATGTCCGCTTGGCGTTTTCAGCCCGCCAGGCCGCCAAAATACCGAGCCTAAGTGGGGACTTACCGCAGGGTTTCAAACCGCCGGCGGGTCACTTCGGGTAGAGCATCATCTGCGTGCAGCGGAAGAGGGCCATGGTTTTGCCTGTGGTGTCGTTCTTCACCTCGGCGTCCCAGACTTGGGTGGTGCGGCCGCCATGAACGAGACGGCCTTCGCCGACGATCACTTCGCCCACGCGCGCGCTGCTCAGAAAATTGGTTTTGAGCTCGATGGTGGTGAAACTGGTCGCGCCTTCGGGGCGGGAAATCATCGCCCCGAACCCGCACGCCGAATCCGCCAGCGCGATCACGCTGGCCGCATGCACGAACCCGTTGGGCGCCATGTGGTGCTGTTTGATAGGCATGCGTGCGCGCGTGAAGCCGTGGCGGGTTTCGATCCATTCCAGGCCGAGCAATTCGGGCAGGGTGTTGGCGTCGCTCATGGTGCGACGCTAGCGCCTTTGCGCGACGGTAAGTCCAGTCTAAACCGGGCTCATGTCTGAAAAACGCGTCACCGCCGCCGTGCTGCTGATTGGCGACGAGCTTTTGTCCGGCCGCACGCAGGACATCAATTTGCAGACGATTGCCAAGTTTCTCGCGCCGCTCGGCGTGCAGGTGGCGGAAGCACGCGTGGTGCCCGACGTGCCGGCGAAAATGATCGCCGCCATTAACGAGCTGCGGCGTGCTCACGATTACGTCTTCACCACCGGCGGCATCGGCCCGACGCACGACGATAAAACCGCCGACGCCATCGCATCCGCCTTCGGCGTCAATATCGATGTGCGCGACGACGCGCGCGCCATTCTTGAAGCACATTACAAGGGCGGCGCTGGGCTGAACGAAGCGCGGCTGCGCATGGCGCGCATTCCCGACGGCGCGGTGCTGATCGCCAACCCGGTGTCGCGCGCGCCTGGGTTTCAGATGGAGAATGTGTTCGTGATGGCCGGCGTGCCGTCGGTGATGCGCGGCATGCTGCAAGATATCGGCCCGCGCATCAAAGGCGGCGCGATCGTGAAGAGTGTCACCGTGCGCGCGAAGGGCGTGCGCGAGGGCCAGATCGCGGCGGGGCTCGAAGGATTGGAGAAAGAGGGGGACGGTGTGGGCTTCGGCTCGTATCCATGGTTCGGCCCGGACGGCTACGGCGTGCATCTGGTGGCGCGCACTGCGAGCGCCGATGCGCTGGCGAAAGCTGGGCGCGATCTGACCGACCTCATCCGCGCCGTTGGCGGCGAGCCGGAGATTGTGACGGAAGAGGGCGCGGCCTGATGGTGCGAGCGGCGGGACTTGAACCCGCACCGCCTTTCGGCGAGCGGATTTTAAGTCCGCTGCGTCTACCGGTTTCGCCACGCTCGCACGGTGTTGGTCACCTGTCAGGTATCGGCGGTCAGATCAAGTAAGGTTGCTCTGTTGGCCGCTGACTCGCTCCCCATTCTCCCTCCCGCGCTCGACTACGCCGGCGTCGCGGTGTTTGCGCTCACCGGCGCGCTGGCGGCGGCGCGGGCGAAGCATGATCTGGTGACGTTCTTTTTCTTCGCGGTGGTCACGGGCATTGGAGGAGGGACTCTGCGCGATCTGCTGATCGGCGCGCCGGTGTTCTGGATCAGCGACGCGACCTATCTGCTCATCGGCGCCGGCGCGGCGCTGGCGGTGTGGCTGTTCGCCGAGCGGCTGGAGCGCGCCAGCGCGCTGATCTGGATCGATGCGGTCGGGCTCGCGGTTTACGCCGTCATTGGCGCGGGGAAGGCGCTGGCGCTCGGCGTGACCGCGCCAGTGGCCGCCGCGATGGGCGTGTTGACCGCGTGCTTCGGCGGCGTGCTGCGTGACGTGCTCGCCAACCAGCCGTCGATTTTGTTGAAGCGCGAGATCTACGTAAGCGCGGCATTGATTGCGGCGGGGCTGTTCGTGACGCTCGCGTCGTTCAATGTGCCGCTTGCCTTGGCTGGCGCGATTGGCGCGATCGCCGGCTTCGCCGTGCGCGCCGGCGCGATCCGTTATGGCTGGGCGTTGCCGGCGTTCGGTTCTCGCGTAAAATAAAACGGCCGCCGCGTCGCCGCGACGGCCGTTGGATGCGTCAAGCTTAGCGCTTAGAGTTCGCGCGAGATCGTGAACACGACGTTGGAATCGTAGCTAGTCGGGCCATACGTGTACGCCTCGATGTCGCTGCCTTCATCTATGTCGGTGTCGGTGTAGCGCAGATCGAGCGAGAAGCCGTGCAGGGCGTAGGTGCCGCCGATATTCCAGGTGTTGTAATCGTCTTCGTCTGCGCCGCCCGGCGCGCCGTCGGGGTTCTCGACTTGCTGGTTGCCGAACGCAGCGTCGAACGAAAGCTGCTCGGTCGGCGCGAACGCCGCCGTCGCTTCGACATAGCGCGCGTCGCCCGTATCGCCGTAATTTTCCGGCGAATAATAAACCGTGGCGCCGAAGGTCCATTTGTCGATCGGCGAGATGCTCGCGCCGGCCTTCAGTTCGTAATAGTCGAATTCGGCGTCGTCATCGTTCGCGCCCGGGTAGAAATAGCCGATAATCCCGAAATCCCAATCAACCGGCCCAGTGGACGGCGTGACGCCGCCATAGAGATCGAGCTCGGCGCCTTCGCTGAGGCTCGAGCCCCAAACGCCGGCGTACCAGATGTCCTGGCTCCAATCGAATCCGCCTTGAATGGCGTAGCTGTTGTCGGACAGCGAGACGCCACGGAAGACGTAATCCGTTGTAAGCGCGATGTTTCCAGAGATTTCCGCGTGTGCGGCGCTGGTCATCGCGACGCTGGCGACACTAGCCAGCAACGCTGCGCCAAAGAGCTTCTTCATGGTGCATTCCCCTCTCGCGGCGAGCCGCGCCGAATTCAGGCAAATTCGCGGAAGAGAGTAAACGCTCGATTAAGGAAGCTTACAAAACGTAAGAATCAGTGTGGCTGCGAGTCGACAGCGTGGCGCGAGCGCCACGCTGTCTTCGCTGTAAGGTTAGAACGACACTTTCAGCGTGCCGACCGCGGTGTCGCCCGCGCCGCCGAAGGCCGCCGCGTCGTCATCGGCGCCGACGTAACGCGCGTCGACCGACACGTGATCGGTGATCGGGTAGGTGACGCCGAGATTCCAGGTCGTATAGCTGTCGACCGCGTAATCACTGACATCGACCATGCCGATCGCGCCGCTGATCGTGGCTGTGTTCGAGAGCGTGTAAGCGCCGTTGATCTCATAATAGAGACCATCGTCGTCATCCGTGCCCGTGGCGTCGCCGCCGTAATTCGGCGTCCAGTAGACCGCCGCGCCAAGCGTGGCGCCGCCGACCGGCACCGAGCCCGCGACCTTCAATTCGTAGGTGGCGAGATCGCTTGTGTCGAAGCCAGCAGAGTCATTGTCGGTGTAGCCATAATAGATGAGGCCGAGATCGAGCGTGGCCGGGCCGATTGTCGGCTTCCAGCCGCCATAGATGTCGTACTCAGTCCAGCGCGCGGTGTCCGGGCCGGTGTTGCTGACCCATGTGCCGACGTAGAAATTGTTGATTGACACATCGACGCCACCGAAGACTTCCCCATCCGTCAGCGGAAACGTCTGGTCGATGCCGCGGAAGATGTAGTCCGTGGCCACGCCCAGATTGTACGCAACGGTGGTTTCCGCGTGCGCCTTTGGCGCGACGCCGATGCCGGCGATCAACGCGGCCGCCGCCAGGCCAAAAAGTTTCATAGATTTCATAAAATTATCCCCGCTTCACGAATAGTGAGACGGGGCGAGCGTTCGGCATCTTCGCGCAGCGTCACAAGCGCTTCGCCATTTCCGGCTGCGCGGTGAAGCGGTGCGCCTAAATCAGAGGCGCGCGAGGCAGCGTGTGACCGAAATCTGTGCGCTGACGTGGTTAGCGCATGCTCATGGGCGTGAAATTGAGGTGGAGGCCCGCGTCCACCAGCATCGTCTCGCCGGTGATGTGACGGGAGGCCTCCGACAATAGAAACAGGGCCGGGTCGGCGATGTCTTCGGCGGTGGAGGCGGCCTGCAGCGGCGTCTTCAGTGCGCCATCGCGCAGCTTCTCAACTATTGCGGGCGGCAGGCCTTTCGCGTGCCAGGGCGTATCAATGAAGCCGGGGCAGATGGCGTTGACGCGGATCTTCGGCGCCAGCGCGCGGGCGAGGGACAGCGTCATGGTGTTGAGCGCGCCTTTGGACGCGGCGTAGGCGACGGACGAACCAATGCCGGCGACGGCGGCGATGGAGAAGGACATCAGCACGCTCGCCCGCTCCGCCGCTTCCAACAGCTGCCGCGCGGCGCGGATCATCTGGTAGGGGCCGATCACGTTGACGGCGTAGAGATGGTGAAAGTCCTCCGCCGTCAGTGCGTCGAGATCGCCGTGGCGCGGCGCGAACTTGGTGACGCCCGCATTATTGGCGAGCGCGTCGATGCGGCCGAAGGCTTGGGCCTTGTCGGCGATGGCGCGGCAGTCTTCGTCCTTGCTGACATCGCCTTGCGCCAGCACGGCTTCAGCGCCCGCCGCGCGCACGGCGCTGGCGGTGGCTTCGGCCTCAATGGCGCTGGAGGCGTAATTGATAATGACGGCCTTTGCCCCGCGCATGGCCGCACCCACCGCAATCGCCGCGCCCAAGCCGGTGGACGCGCCCGTCACCAGCACCACCTTGCCCTCGAAATCGCGCATCGTCGCCTCCGTTATAGGCGCACTATCTGGCGCACTTGGGCGGCGGGGGCTAGCAGAGCCGCAATGAGCACCGATCCGAAAGACCTGACCCAGCTCGGCCGCGCGACGCCGATCCCGGCCAACCCGGATGAAGCCAAGCTCGAACGCGTGCTCAATCCGCACAAAGGCGCGCTCTATCTCGCGCGCTTCACCGCGCCGGAATTCACCTCGATCTGCCCGGTGACGGGCCAGCCGGATTTCGGGTTGCTGATGATCGAATACGTGCCGGGCGATTGGCTGGTGGAGTCGAAGAGCTTGAAACTCTTCTTGCAGAGCTACCGCAATCACGGCGCCTTCCACGAGGATTGCACGCTCCACGTCGCCAAGCGCATCGTCGACGCCATCGCCCCACAATGGCTGCGCATCGGCGGCTATTGGAACGCCCGCGGCGGCATGCCGATCGATGTGTTCTGGCAAACGAGCGCGCCGCCTGAAGGCTTGTGGCTGCCGGAGCAGGGCGTCGCGAACTATCGTGGTCGCGGGTAGCCGTCAGCGGCTGGGTAGCGTTCGCAGCCAAATGTCGCGAACCTCGATACGCGCCGGCGAAACTTCGGCCTCGATGCCGATGTAGCCGGCGCGGCGATTTGCCGAGCGTGGATCGTCATCGATGTGCACGGCCATCAATTGACCATTGATGATGTGCATCATCACTCCGCCGCGTGCGATGATCTCGTATTGGTTCCAGCCGCCGTCGGTGTGCACGCGCTGACCGAGAGCGGTGTTGTCGCCGATGCCGGCGACGATCCGCGGCGCAGCGCCCGGCGCCGACTGAGTGACCTCGCCGCGCCAAGCGACGATGCGCTGCGGCGTGTTGATGTTTTCAATGTACACTTGGCCTGTGTATCCCGATTGCGAACTTCCCGCCCAATAGTCGGCTTGGGGGCCTGTGAGCATGTGATCTGGATCCGGCGCGCCGGCGCCGGGGCTGGGCCAAACCCAGTGCTGACCAGTCTGACTCCGATATTGAATGCCAGTGCCGCCGCTCAGCGCCCGAATTTCGAGCTTGAGGTCGAAATCACGCGGCCGCGCGCGGCGGTAAATGATGTAATTGTTGTTGGGATGGGTGTCGGATGGAATCTCGGCGACCATCGCGCCATTCTCAACGCGCCAGACGTTTGGATCAGCGTCCCATCCTTCCAGCGTGCGACCATCGAAGAGCGACACAAATCCGGTGTGATCGGAAAAATCATAAGGCGCGGATGCGCGGAAGAACCGCCCAACTTGATGGGGCGCCGGCGCAAACGTCGCGGTGTCAGCGGTTTGCGCGAAACTTGGCGCAGCGCCGAAAACGAACAGCAGCGCGACGAGGAGCGTTCGCGCCATGCGCGATGCGCTCCGCCAGAATGCCGCATAATTTTCCATTGCCTTCTCCCACCAGCGCACTTGGCCGTAGCTTACAGCGGCGCGTGGGTGAAACTTTGCCAGCGGCGCCTGGAAGGTAACTTATGGAAGCTCACCGGTTGCCAGTAGCGCCTTGGTTTGTGCATTGAGTTCTGGCCGCGCTTGCGCGCTCAGATAAGCGACGCGTCCGGCGATCATGTCGCGTGTCATGTCCGGCTGCGTGGAGACCCAGAATTCGCCGGCGGCGATCTGCTCGAAGATGACGCGGCAGGCGTCGGAGAGATCCATGCCGTAAGCGGCCATCATCTCGCGCATGGCTTTGCGGTGCGCGGTGGCGTGTGGATTTTCGCCGGGCGTTTCGGCGAAAATCTCCGAGCGCACCAGGCCCGGCACGATCGTGGAGACGTGCACGGGTTTGCCGGTGAGTTGCATCTCCAAGAATAAGCACTCGCTGAACGATTGGATCGCGTGCTTGGTGACGATGTAAGCGGTCTGCATCGGCATGATGCCGAACGCGCCGATCGAAGCGAGGTTGGCGATGTAGCTCGGCTTGCCGGAGGCCAACATGCGCGGCGCGAACGCGCGAACGCCATGGATCACGCCGTGCAGGTTGACGTTAAGCGTCTGCTCCCAGCGCGCAGCGGGGATTTCCCAAGAATTGCCGATTGTCTCGATGCCGGCGTTGTTCACGAGCAGGCGCACGTCGCCCCATGTCTCGTGTACGCGAGCGGCAGCTGCGTCGAGATTGGCGGGAACGGAGACGTCGGCGACGATGGACAGCACATCAGCGCCGCTTAGTTCGCTTTTGAGTGCATCGAGACGCGCGGCCGATACGTCGATGGCGGCAACCTTCATGCCCAATTCCGCCGCGTGGCGCGCGAGACCTGCGCCGATGCCCGCACCGGCGCCGGTGATCACAGCGACGCCACCGGCGAAAATCTCGCGATCACTGGCCATGTTGTCCTCTTACGCTGTTATGGTTTTACCCGGCTTCGCGCGAATGCCGGCAATGATGCCGGGCAGGATATCGTCGGAAATTTCGTAGGGCGTATAGAGCGTGACGCGATCGACCAGGCCTTCGCAGCGTTCGAAGATGCGATCCGGAATTTCAGATGGCTTTCCGCGCACGGCGAAGCCTTCAACGATGTCGTCAGTGATGAGGTCGGTCATCTCGTCCCATTTGCCGTCCTTCGACATCAGATTGAGGCGTGGGCCAAGCTCGCCCCAGCCGTGGTAATCGAGCACGGAATGATAGGCGGGCGTGGAGCCGTAAAATGCGATCAGCTTGCGGATGGAAAGTTCAGCGTTGGCCATCGCTTCGTCGGTCTCGCCGGTGATCGTCATGATCATCGCCGGCATGTCGAAATCTTTCAGCGTGCGGCCAGATTTCGCGAGGCCCGCGCGCAGCGACGGCAATTGCACATCGCGCACGAAGGGGAGCGTGGTGAAGGGGTGCCCGTACATGCCGTCGGCAAGCTCACCCGCGACCTCTACCATTTTAGGGCCGAGCGCACCGAGATAGATTTTCGGATCGGGACAATCGTTTGGGCCGGGGTTGAACGTCGGCGTCATGAGTGTGTGGGTGTAGAATTCACCGCGAAATTTTAGCGGCGCGCCACGGCCCCAGCTGTCCCAGATCGCGCGCAGTGCGAGGATGTAGTCGCGCATCTTCGCCGCAGGCGGTCCCCACGGCATGGAGAAGCGCTTCTCGATGTGCGCCTGCACTTGTGAGCCTAGGCCCAGGATCATGCGGCCTTGCGAATAGCGCTGCAGATTCCACGCTTGCAACGCCAGCGTCATCGGCGAGCGCGCGAAGGCGATGGCGACGCCGGTGATGAGTTCGGCACTGCGCGTGTGCTCGGCTGCGAGCAGCAGCGTGAGGAAGGGGTCGACGGTGGTGTCTAGCGTGAAAAGGCCGTCCGCGCCCATCGCCTCGAGTTTCGCCGCGCGCGATGTGACCTCGGCGAGATCGCCGGAATAGAGGTTCTCGCCGCCTTTGAAGATAGCCGCATCGACTTTGAGGTTCACGCGCGTTGTCCCCTAAAAGCGGCTGACACGCGTTTTCCAATCGGCGCGCACGCGTTCGGTTGGCGCTTCGGTCGGCGTGCCGAGATAGATGAAGCCGGCGATGCGCTCCTTTCCAGCACATTGGGATCCTAAGCTTAGAATTCCACGTGGACAAGTTGTCGCGGCCGCTTCTATAGTGTCACCTAAATACTAGTGACTCCAGCGTAACTGGACTGGCCACAGTTAGGCCGCAAATGTAATCACACTGGCTCACCTTCGGGTGGGCCTTTCTGCGTTCGCGAGTGGACCCGATAAGCTCATGGAGCGGCGTAACCGTCGCACAGGAAGGACAGAGAAAGCGCGGATCTGGGAAGTGACGGACAGAACGGTCAGGACCTGGATTGGGGAGGCGGTTGCCGCCGCTGCTGCTGACGGTGTGACGTTCTCTGTTCCGGTCACACCACATACGTTCCGCCATTCCTATGCGATGCACATGCTGTATGCCGGTATACCGCTGAAAGTTCTGCAAAGCCTGATGGGACATAAGTCCATCAGTTCAACGGAAGTCTACACGAAGGTTTTTGCGCTGGATGTGGCTGCCCGGCACCGGGTGCAGTTTGCGATGCCGGAGTCTGATGCGGTTGCGATGCTGAAACAATTATCCTGAGAATAAATGCCTTGGCCTTTATATGGAAATGTGGAACTGAGTGGATATGCTGTTTTTGTCTGTTAAACAGAGAAGCTGGCTGTTATCCACTGAGAAGCGAACGAAACAGTCGGGAAAATCTCCCATTATCGTAGAGATCCGCATTATTAATCTCAGGAGCCTGTGTAGCGTTTATAGGAAGTAGTGTTCTGTCATGATGCCTGCAAGCGGTAACGAAAACGATTTGAATATGCCTTCAGGAACAATAGAAATCTTCGTGCGGTGTTACGTTGAAGTGGAGCGGATTATGTCAGCAATGGACAGAACAACCTAATGAACACAGAACCATGATGTGGTCTGTCCTTTTACAGCCAGTAGTGCTCGCCGCAGTCGAGCGACAGGGCGAAGCCCTCGGCTGGTTGCCCTCGCCGCTGGGCTGGCGGCCGTCTATGGCCCTGCAAACGCGCCAGAAACGCCGTCGAAGCCGTGTGCGAGACACCGCGGCCGGCCGCCGGCGTTGTGGATACCTCGCGGAAAACTTGGCCCTCACTGACAGATGAGGGGCGGACGTTGACACTTGAGGGGCCGACTCACCCGGCGCGGCGTTGACAGATGAGGGGCAGGCTCGATTTCGGCCGGCGACGTGGAGCTGGCCAGGGAAAG